>Ga0172362_10001244_pt1 | contig 21696 bp, 20 predicted proteins | sample LakKivs1_kivu2a2_FD_114534 | JGI IMG/M metagenome (GOLD analysis project Ga0172362, IMG submission 114534) | Sediment microbial communities from Lake Kivu, Rwanda - Sediment s1_kivu2a2 | ecosystem: Environmental > Aquatic > Freshwater > Lake > Sediment | place: Rwanda: Western Province, Lake... | reverse complement strand
GCCCGCGCCGTTGGGGCCGATAAGGCCGAATATCTCGCCTTGACCGACGGAGAAAGACAGGTCGCTGACCACGACCTTATCGGCAAAGGACTTGACTATGTGGCTGACTTCAACCGCTTCCATAGTGGATATGCTTTCCTGCCGCGCATTGTATCACACACTGGATATGAGCAAGAGCTTCATGCCGTCGCGAGGCTCTGGTAACTGCCCATTCGAGTGACTTGTCACCGCAAGGAAAGCCAACTCGCCGGTTTCCTCGTCACGACAGCCGCGCTTCAGCGCAAGTGTTGTGGACCTGCTAGTCAGTCACCGCCGGAAGGATGCACCCCTCTTTTACTAGGGCATCATGGCTGGCTTTCGCGCTATTTATCATGGCTTCCACCTTCCTGCGCAATTCGTCACGGCTGATTCTCACCGAGGCAATTCCTTCCTTCTGAGCCTCCATTCCCACGTCCACTGCTTCCTGGACAAAAGCTGCCGTCTCCCCCATCGTTGGTACAATATTCTCTTCGTTCATGCCGCGCCCTTCGGCGTATTTTGCCAGTGACCGGGCAGCCACTATGCACATATCGTCGGTGATGGTCTTTGCGCCCACGTCGAGGACGCCGCGAAATATAGCCGGAAAGCCTATAGAATTGTTTATCTGGTTGGCGAAATCTGACCTGCCGGTGGCTACAATCTTGGCCCCTGCTTCTTTGGCTTCCCAGGGCCAGATTTCAGGTATGGGATTCGCACATATGAAACATATCGAGTCCTTTGCCATTACCTTGACCTGCGCAGCAGTGATCACGCCGGGTCCTGACTTGGAGTACGAGATAAGCACATCGGCGCCTCTCAACGCTTCAGTCAGGTCGCCGGTCCTCTTCTCAGCGTTGGTGGTCTGGCAAAACCGCCACTTGTCGGCAAACTCCTCTTTCTTTTCCTCGATGTCTTTCCGTCCGGGATGAAGGATGCCTTTGCTGTCAACGACTATGGTTCGCCCTGGTTTGGCCCCACTGGCGAAAAGAAGTCTGGCGGAAGCCACGTTGGCTGCCCCCGAACCCACCAGCACAATCCTCACCGCATCCATTTTCTTGCCCACAATTTTCAAAGCATTCATCAAGCCGGCCAGCATCACTGTGGCCGTCCCCTGCTGGTCGTCATGCCACACGGGAATCTCGGCTTCGGCTCTGAGGCGGTCCAGAATATAGAAGCACTTGGGATTGGAAATATCTTCCAGGTTGATGCCGGCAAAAGACGGCTGCAGCCACTTGACTGCCTGTATGATATCGTCAGGCTCTTTGGTACCTAGGCAAATCGGCACCGCATCCACGCCACCGAGGTACTTGAACAACAGACACTTCCCTTCCATCACAGGGTAGCCGGCCTTGGGACCGATATCTCCCAGTCCCAGCACCCTGGTGCAGTCCGACACGACGGCTATGGTGTTCCAGCTATTAGTCAGTTCGGCGAACTTCGACACATCCGCCTTTATCGCCCTGCAGACCTCGGCCACACCCGGCGTGTAGTAGATAGCGAAGTCATTAAAGTCCCGGACCTGACACTTGGGCACCGTCTGCATCTTCCCCCGGTAGAATGCGTGCAACTTCATAGCATCTTCCGCTGGTTTCCTCGCCTTGGCCAAGAGCTCTTCCTTAGTTACCTTCTGTGACACGATTCCCTCCTTCTAGTCAATCCGGTAATGATGTTGGCTGCGTAAGCCGACCTTTCTTTGCCAGCTTCTCTGGCGGACGTAGCGCATAGCCTTCTGGCACTAATCGACACTGTTCGATACGCTATCGGGCTGAGCTATCCGCATCACTCCCAGACTTCATCTTCGGCGACGTCGCCTTCCAATCCTGGCTCATCCGCGTCGTCCTCCATATAGTTCAGGGGGCCTTCGTGGCCGAGAGACTCCCTTCGGTTCAGGAACGGGCGTGAGAAGAGCCTGGTCACTTCAGCTCCACATTCGGGGCACCTTCTTAGAGGTTCATCATTTATCCCTTGCCTGATTTCGAACTTATTCTTGCACAGTCTACAGTGGACTCCGTTCTTTGACTTGTACTCATAGATTGGCATCGCACCCACCTCCGTTTAAAGGATTACAGACCCAATAGATTGGGCAACTAATATTCTCTGTATTCTGTAGTGCGACCCTTCAGGGTCGTGTGGCACGAGGCTGAAGCCTCGCACTACATTTCTTGGATGCCCCCATAATAACAGACGGCTTCTCCGTCGGCAATCATAAGTTGCAGCTTATCGCGGGACCAGGTCCTCTACTTGCCGCAGCAGTACTTATATTTCTTGCCCGAGCCGCACGGGCAGGGGTCATTACGGCCAACTTTATGTCCGGCTTTCTTGGCCACCGGCACCGGCTCCTTCTTCCTGGGAGCTTCCTTAGAAACACCAATGTGATAAATGCTGTGAACGACGTCATACTGAATGCTAGCGAGCAAGGCCTCAAAATAGGAATAACCTTCCCGCTTATATACTACCAGCGGTTGTTCCTGACCAACAGCCCGCAGCCCTATCCCCTCACGCAATCGGTCCATCTCGGTAAGATGGTTGATCCATGAACGGTCGATGGCCAAAAGCATTACCCTTTTCTCATGCTCTCGCATAATATCAGCGCCGACTTCCAGCTGCAGGCGTTCATACAAATCCTCGGCATGACGGACCAGTTCGTCGGCACTCTGTTCGAGCTGCCGCACCGACAGCCCGTGGGGATTAAACTCCGATGGTAACGCCGGAAATATGCCCGGAATAATGACCCTGCGACCCGGAACATCGATGACCTGGTCGGTCAGATGATTTTGAAGTAGCGCTGGCATTACAAGATGTTCCATCAACTGTCTGCTCTCTCCCTCTTTCTCTGGCTCCCATTGCTTGAATAGCCCTTCAGCATCTTCAAGGAGCTTCTGAACGATATCGGCGGGGTCGAGGCCAGACAAAATCTCGGCACTAAGCCCGTCTGCGATTGGAAAATAACCGGCCATGTTTCTGAGCAAGTCTTGCACGCTTGCCTTGCCCCGATTGTGTTCCAAGTGGTCATACACGCGACCCTTAATTTCACGTGCGATCAGCGACCGCATGCTCTCCTCACTGAACAGACCATGGATTTCATTCTGAACCATGGACATTATGTTCGCTTTCAACTCGGTACCGCTTAGGACTTTCTTCCTCTCGGCGTAGATCACTTCGCGGTGCCTATTGATGACGTCATCATACTCGACGAGATGCTTACGAATGTTGAAGTGGTAACCTTCCGTCTGGACCTGGGAATTCGTCATGGCCTTGGTAGCGAAAGAATGCTCAATCGGCGTATTTTCATCCATGCCCGCCCACTGCATGAGACCCTTAACGCGGTCGCCGCCAAAACGGCTAACAATCTCATCTTCCAGTGAGGCATAGAACCGGGAACTGCCCGGGTCTCCCTGTCTTCCCGCCCTTCCTCGAAGCTGGTTGTCGATGCGCCTCGCTTCATGGTGCTCGGTGCCGATAATGTGGAGCCCGCCAAGCTCAACCACCTTGTTATGCTCTTCCCGCCATTCTTGTTCGTCACGCCCTTCCGGATTGCCACCCAGTACGATGTCTACGCCGCGCCCGGCCATGTTCGTAGCTACGGTCACCACTCCAACACGCCCGGCCTGCGCGATTATGGCTGCTTCCTTTTCATGGTTCTTGGCGTTCAACACCTCGTGGGGGACACCGTTCCTTTTCAGAAGATCAGATAGAAGCTCCGATTTTTCAATGGAGGTCGTGCCGATAAGCACCGGTCTTCCCTGCTCGTTTAGCTCCCTGACCTCCCGGGTCACAGCAGCAAATTTCACCTTCTCATCCTTGTAAATCTGGTCGGGGTATTCGGTCCGAATCAGAGGCTTATTTGTAGGGATTACTACCACCTCCAGCTTGTAGATCTTGTGGAACTCTTCAGCTTCCGTAGCCGCGGTACCGGTCATGCCCGCCAGCTTTTCGTACATGCGGAAGTAGTTCTGGAACGTGATGGTGGCCATGGTAATCGACTCCCGTTGGACTTTGACTCTCTCCTTGGCCTCGATGGCTTGATGTAACCCCTCGGAGTACCTGCGGCCGAACATCAATCTGCCTGTGAACTCGTCCACGATGATGACCTGCCCGTCTTTGACCACGTAGTCTTTGTCCTTCTTGAACAGGGCATGAGCCTTCAGGGCCGCCTCCAGATGTTGAGTGACAAGGTAGTTAGACGGATCATAAAGCTCAGGAGCTTTGAGCAGCCCTTCCCTCTTCAACATCCTCTCCATCTTGTTCATGCCCTCGTCCGTCAGGCTCGCCGTACGCGTTCGCTCGTCGATCGAGTAATCTTCATCCTTCTTGAGCTGAGCGGCCAACCTGGCGATGGTGTAATAGGTCTTGGTTGCCTCTTCGGCCGTACCGCTGATAATCAGGGGCGTACGGGCTTCGTCGATCAGAATATTGTCAACCTCGTCAACGATGGCATAGCGCAGGGAACGCTGGACACACTGTGACAGGTCCCAGACCATATTATCTCTCAGGTAATCGAACCCGAATTCGTTATTGGTGCCGTAGGTTATATCTGCCTTATAGGCTTGGCGCCGTCCTTCCTGCGGCTGGTTCGGGGCGTGAGCAACAGGGTGCAGATATTTCCATTTCGGGTCACCGGAGTCAGAGTCGGGGTCATAAACATACGAAGGCAAGAGATTGTCCTGGTTCTGCATGGCCGTAATCGCCGCTACGCTCATCCCCAGCGCGTGGTAGATAGGTCCCATCCAGTAGCAGTCGCGTCTGGCTAGATAATCGTTAACCGTGATCAGATGGCTGCCCTCCCCGGCCAGGGCATTCAGGTACAGGGGCAAAGTAGCTACGAGGGTTTTCCCTTCACCGGTCTTCATCTCGGCTATCTTGCCCTGATGAAGGACGATCCCTCCTATTAGCTGGACGTCAAAATGCCTCTGCTTTATGGTCCGCTTGGCTGCTTCCCTGACGGCAGCAAAAGCCTCAGACAGAAGCTCATCGAGTGTTTCCCCATCCTTCAGTCGTCTCCTGAACTCATCGGTCTTGGCTCTGAGTTCAACGTCGCTGAGTTTCTCGAAGTCGGGTTCCAACGAGTTTATCTCATCAACCAGAGGCTGCAGGCGCTTCACCTCTCGTTCGTTAGAATCAATGATGTTTCCTAGCCACTTAAGCATCTTCGACAAAACCTGATTTCTAATTCCTAAGTCCCAAGCAAATTCGAAATCCAAAACCCTTCTGTTTGGGTCATTCGGGCTTGAGGCTTTGGTATTGTCTAGTATTCCGCGCTTAGGATTTCGGATTTCCTAACCGGGGCTGTCACTCGAACATCGCCCCCACCGACAGGCCAGTGTGGATACGATGAATGGCTTCCCCGATAAGCGAAGCTATAGGCAAAACCGTGATCTTGTCCAGTCTCTTGTCGTCGTTGACGGGTATGGTATCGGCCACGACCACCTCTTTCACCGGGCTCTCTTCGATTCTCTGAATAGCGGGACCCGAAAATACCGGGTGAGTACAGCAGGCGTAGACTTCGGTAGCGCCATGTCTCAGAAGCGCATTTACCACTCCAACCAGAGAACCGGCAGTATCAATCTCATCATCAACTGTCAATGCCCGCATCCCCTCGACCTCACCGATCACATTGAGGGTCTCACTGGTATCGGCATTTCCCACGCGCCTCTTCTCCATAATCGCCAGCGGAGCCCTCAGTTTGGCGGCCATATCACGGGCCACCTTGGAAATACCGATGTCCGTAGCCACTACTACCAGGTTGTCCAGCCCCTTTTTCTTGATATACTGCCCCAACATAGGCCGGGCAGTAAGCTCATCCACAGGTATGGTAAAGAACCCTTGAATCTGGGGCGCATGGAGGTCTACGGTCAGCAGTCTATTAGCCCCGGCGGAAGTAATCAGATCGGCAACCAGGCGGGCAGTTATAGGAACTCTCGGCTGGTCCTTCTTGTCAGTCCGGCTGTAGGCATAGTAGGGAACAACAGCAGTAATCCGTCCCGCCGAAGCCCGCCTGAAGGCATCAAGCATTATGAGCAACTCGACCAGGCTTCTGTTGACGGGCGAGCAAATGGGCTGAACCACAAACACGTCTCGCTCTCGGACATTCTCAAGAATACGCACAAAAATGTTCTCGTTGCTAAACTGGAACACATCGGCCTCGCCCAGAGATATGCCTAGATATTCACATACCGCCTTCGCTAACGCAGGGTGGGCGGTGCCACTGAATACTTTTAGCTCATCCACGATTGCCTCTTAGCTATTGGAATGGTGCTGTGATTATAACACGAAACCATCACCGCTTCTCGTGGCCGGCTGGTCACATCAAGCAAAAAACGGGCCGCGAAGAGCTACTTCATGCCAGCCCGGGGATCGGGAAGCAACGGCACATCTCCGTTACTTGCCTACGGACTTGTTCTTGCGCCAGCTTGTCGCCCGAAGGAGAAAGCACCCCTGCAATGTACGAGGCAACACGCTTTGTCTCCTCCTTGCCAAAACCTCTTGTGGTCATGGCTGGGGTGCCCATCCTGATGCCGCTCGTAACCCGAGGCGGCTGCGTGTCGAAAGGAATAGTGTTTCTGTTGACCGAGATGCCGGCAGCCAACAAAGCTTCCTCGGCATCCTTGCCGGTTATCCCGAGAGGTGACAGATCGACCAGAACGATATGGTTGTCTGTGCCTCCCGAGACAATGCGCATCCCGTGCCTCTGAAGCTCCGAGGCCAGAACACGAGCGTTGTCCAGCGCCGCTCGCTGGTAACTAACAAACTCCGGCTGCATAGCTTCAAGGAAGCATATCGCCTTCGCCGCAATGATGTGCATAAAAGGACCACCCTGCATCCCGGGGAATACCGCGGCATCAACCGCCGAAGCCAGCTCCTCATCACATAACATGAAACCACCGCGGGGGCCCCGCAGAGTCTTCTGCGTGGTCGAAGTAGTGATGTGAGCGTAGCGTACGGGCGAAGGATGGAGTCCGGCGGCCACGATGCCCGCTATATGAGCCATATCGGCCAACAATCTGGCTCCAGCCTTATCGGCTATATAGCGGAACCTCTCAAAATCAACTATACGTGAGTAGCTACTCGCCCCGGCTACGATTAGCTTAGGTTTATGTTTCAGCGCCAGCCTCTCGATTTCATCGTAATTCAGCCTTTCCGTCTCACGGTCTACCCCATAGGGCACAAAGTTATACCATCTCCCTGAGAAATTGACCTCGGAACCGTGCGTAAGATGCCCACCATGGCTGAGGCCCATTCCCATGATGGTGTCTCCATGTTCGACGAGAACCGAATAGGCCGCCATATTGGCCTGACTGCCGCTGTGAGGCTGCACGTTCGCATGCCCGGCCTTGAAGAGCTTCTTGGCCCTTTCGTCAGCCAGGCTCTCGATTTCGTCTACATAGACGCAGCCGCTGTAATAGCGGCGGCCGGGGTACCCCTCGGCATACTTGTCGGTCAGTATCGAACTCTGTATCTCAAGCACCGCCTGGCTGGCGTAGTTCTCGGACGCGATGAGATTGATGGTGTTTGCCTGTCTCTCTTCTTCTAGGTTCAGGATCCGGGCTACCTGGCTATCGCGCTGCGCCAGGGAGAATGCCTTCGTGGTCTTCACGTTTGTGTTATAATAGTACTTAATATTCCGTTGTCGGTCAACAGAATCCCCTTGGATCGGGTTTCCACAGTATCGTTGACAGAACCTATCCTTAGTGCTAGATTAGTCTGTTTAGCAATCGAAGCATGTGAGTGCTAAATGGCCATGAGAGAAAGAAGAGAAGCTGTCCTCAGGGCGATAATCGAGGATTACATTACAAGAGCGTCTCCGGTGTCCTCTAGCGCTGTGGCGGAGAAGTACGGCCTGAAGGTGAGCCCGGCTACCATACGCAACGATACCGCATCCCTGGAGCGAGAAGGATACGTTATCCATCCCTACCACTCCGCAGGAAGCGTGCCTACCGACAAGGCTTACCGTTACTACGTGGAGTTGATAGGAGAAGAAGTCGAGCTTCCAGGGGTTGAGGAGTACCTGGTCCGTCAGATATCTCAAGAAGCAAAAGAGGAGTTGGAGCAATGGCTGAGAACCGTGGCAGCACTGCTGGCACGCCTCGTCCACAATCTGGTGGTGATAACCACTCCCAAGACAGTCCGTTGCCGCTTCAAGCATCTCGATCTGGTGGCCCTTGAGGATTTCATGGGGTTGCTCATCGTGGTCTTGTGTGAAGCAAAGGTCAGACGTCAGGTCCTGCCTTTCACGAGAAAAGTGAGCCAGGATGAACTGACGGAGCTAGCTAACAAACTCACATACATTTATGGCGGGTTGACCGGCAGTGAGATCTCCACCAAGAGAGAGGGACTCTCTACCGAAGAGAAGCAGCTATCCGAGTCTCTGATGGACATTATGGCCGCTGAGGACAAGCTGGAATATGGGGCCCCTTATCTCGAGGGACTGCGCCTGCTTCTGGGCCAACCTGAATTTGCCGGTAGTCCCAGAATTCTGGGAATCCTGGAGGTGCTGGAAGGAGAGGACTGGCTCAGAAACATATTCCGCCAGGAATCCGGAAAGGGAGGGGTGAAGGTCGTCATCGGCGAAGAAAATCCTGAGCCTGCCTTACAGGACCTGAGTCTAATTGCCAGCCAGTATGGGCTGCTTAACGAGGCCAGAGGCATTGTGGGAGTCATCGGCCCCAAACGAATGGACTACGCCAGGGCTATTTCTTCGCTTAATTGCCTGTCAACGTTGCTGAGCAACTCGGTGGCTGAATACATCTGAAGGAGGTCCAGCATTGGATGAGGATGATGAAGTAGTCGGACCGGAAACTGAGCAGCCCGAAGCCGAAACTGAAGATGTTGAGGAGTTGCGGCAGGCTCTGGCCGAGGAGCAGGAGAAGGCACAGAGATATTTGGCCAGCTGGCAAAGAAGCCAGGCGGACCTCGAGAATTACATAAAACGCACTGAGCAAGAGAAGTCAGCGACCGTCGAGTTCGCCAATTCGACCCTTCTCCTGGAGTTACTCCCCATCATGGACGATTTTGACAGAGCGTTCGCTTCCGTACCGGCTGAACTCGCTGAGCAGCACTGGACTAAAGGGGTAGGACTTATCTATAATAAACTCAAAGCTGTTCTAGAAGCGCAGGGACTCGCTGAAATCAAGGCCAGGGGAGAACCGTTCGATCCTTACCTTCATGAAGCAGCAGGCCAAGTCGACGGGGAAGACGGGATAGTCGTAGAGGAAATCCGCAAAGGGTACAAATTCAGGGACAAGTTGCTACGTCCCAGCATGGTTATGGTGGGCGCGGGCAGAAAGAATAATACCGAGGAGGAAAACTCAGAGGAGAGATAATATGGCTAAAGCGGTAGGTATTGACCTGGGAACAACACTGAGCGAGGTCGCCGTTGTGGAGGGCGGAAAGCCGAAGCTAATCCCCAGCTCCGAAGGCTCCAACTTGTTTCCTTCGGTTGTGGCAATAAGCAAGAACGGCGAGCGCCTCGTGGGGCAGGTGGCCAAGCGCCAGGCCATCGTTAACCCTGAAAACACAGTGTACAGCATCAAACGTTTCATGGGCAGGAAGTGGGGAGAACCGCGTGGCAGGGAATTACCCGTGGAGGAAGACGCGAAGCGCGTGACCTATAGGACGGCGCACGGCCCCAATAATGAGGTCAAGGTAGTGATGGGTGGCAAAGAATACACTCCCCCCGAAATATCGGCGATGATATTGCAGAAACTGAAGACTGACGCCGAAGCCTACCTTGGCGACAAGGTGACCGAGGCAGTGATCACGGTCCCGGCGTATTTCAATGACAGCCAGCGCCAGGCAACCAAGGACGCAGGTGTAATCGCCGGACTAAGCGTTCTTCGCATTATCAATGAGCCCACCGCCGCTGCTCTGGCCTACGGGGCGGATAAGAAGAAAGAGGGAACAATCGCCGTATACGACCTCGGCGGTGGCACCTTCGATATCTCTATTCTGGAGATAGGAGAAGGCACCTTCCAGGTTAAGTCTACCAGTGGCAATACCCACCTCGGTGGTGATGACTTCGACCAGCGCGTTATCGAATGGCTATGCGCTGAGTTCAAGCGGGACCAGGGGATAGATTTGATGAACGATCGCATGGCGATGCAGCGTCTCAAGGAGGCGTCGGAACGAGCCAAGATCGAACTCTCCACCGTGCAGCAGACCGAGATAAGCCTTCCCTTCATTACGGCTGACGCCTCGGGGCCAAAGCATCTTACTATCACTTTGACCCGCTCCAAATTGGAACAACTGGTTATGGACCTGGTGGAGGAGACTCTCCAGCCATGTGACCAGGCAATGAAAGACGCCGGACTGACCTCCGGCCAGATCGACGAGGTCCTGCTTGTCGGCGGACAGACCAGAATGCCCCTGGTCCAGGAAAAAGTGAAACAGTTCTTCGGCAAGGAGCCGTCGAAGGGAATCAACCCGGACGAGGTTGTGGCCATGGGGGCCGCCATTCAGGCCGGCGTGCTCAAAGGCGAGGTCGGAGAGATTCTTCTTCTTGACGTCACTCCGCTGACCCTGGGAATAGAGACGCTGGGAGGCGTTGCCACGCCGCTGATCTCTCGAAACACGACTATACCTACGTCAAAGAGCCAGATCTTCAGCACGGCTAGCGATAGCCAGCCAAGCGTGGAGATACACGTTCTTCAGGGTGAACGTCCCATGGCTGCCGATAATCGTACGTTGGGACGTTTCATTCTCGACGGTATCCTGCCTGCGCCGCGAGGCATGCCTCAGATTGAGGTGACCTTCGATATAGACGCCAATGGCATACTCAATGTCAGCGCCCGCGACAAGGGCACCGGAAAAGAACAGAAAATCACCATTACGGCCTCCAGCGGATTGAGCAAAGACGAAGTTGAGAAGATGAGGCGAGAAGCCGAACAGCACGCCTCCGAGGACACTAAACGTAAGGAGGAAGTCGAGGTTCGCAACACGGCCGACACCCTTGTTTACACTGCGGAGAAGACTCTCCGCGACCAGGCAGACAAAATACCCGCCGATGTAAAACAGGAGGTGGATGGCAAGGTAGCCGGTGTGAAATCAGCTCTTCAAGGGAAGGACGTAAACGCCATCCGAAAAGCTGTGCAAGACCTTTCCCAAACGATGCAGAAAGTCGGGGCATCAGTCTACCAGCAGCCCGGGCAGCAACCGGGACAGCCTCCACCCGGCGGAGAGAAGCCCGGCGGGGACGAGGGCACGGTAGAGGGGGAGTTCCGCGAGGTCTAGGCAGCGAATAGCCTCAGCTTCCGCCGAATTTTAGAACGCGAGATCTCTCTCAGGAAGCGCAATACCAATGTTCGACTTGGAACAATTCGTCATAGCCGCCGACAGAATCTGGCAGAAGGCCGGCGAAGAAGGCCGGCTGAGTCATAACCCGACTGACGAGCAGCTACGAATGCTCGTAGGGAAACAGCCGGGGGTTAGGCAAACGATGTATGGAAACTTCGTCGCTCAGAGTGAGCCCACCTCGAGATCAGCGATGTTCACCAGGAACAGCGTCGATAATCCCTTTGGTGAAGATGAGCTAAGGCTGCTGGCTCAGTGTGAAAAGGCCTTGGGCAAAGAAAGGCTGATTTCGGTAGACAGAATTGTGGGCAATGAGACAAGTAGCACGACGGTCAGGCTTATTGTCCCCGAACGCTTCTCCCATGTCGCCTACGGAGGCAAAAACCTCTTCCTGCCCCCCAGGGGCGAAGTCTACAGACCCACCTATTACATCCTGTTTTTCGCCGATGAGGCTTTTGAAACTAACCAGTCGAAGCCTCTCCCCGAGAAAGACATAACTATCAGATTGGCCATGTTGGATGATGGCAGGTTCGTCAAGATCATCAGAAATGGTAACTACATCGGCGAGTTCAAGAAGGGCGTTTTTGCCGCTGAGGACTGGGTAGCCAAGACAAGAAGAGGAGGTATCTTCCTGCATGCCGGTTGCAGAGAGGATTATCTCCAGTCCGCACACGGCGACTATTGTATGTCAAGGACTTTGCTTGTGGCATTGAGCGCTAACGGGAAAACCACTACGACATGCAAAATCCTGGCGAGAAAGGGGAAGGAAAAATCCTGGCTTGTTCAAGATGATGGCGGGACGCTCATGCCCGACGGCTCTTTTCACGGCTTCGAGGGCGGCGGAATTTTCGTGAAGACGGAGAGCGTCAACCCCGGTGAACAAATCGAGATATTCTACGGACTGCTGAAGCCGGAAACCGTCTGCGAAAACGTCTATCTCACTGAAGATGGAGATTTCGATCTTTACAATCTGGAAAGGACATCCAATGGCAGAGCGGTAGTCAGGAGAAAAGACTTCCTGCATGCCAGTCCCTATATCGACGTGGAAAACGTTGATAATCTGATTATTATCACAAGGGGACCGCTGACTCCGGCCATAGCGGAGCTAACCCGTGAACAAGCTGCCGCCTATATGATCCTGGGGCAGGCCATGGAATCATCGGCGGGCGACCCGACTCAGGCCGGAAGAATTAGAAGCGAGTTCTTCTACGACCCCTTCGTAGCCGGGAGCCGGGCCGAGCACGCCAATAGATTTTATGAGATAATAGAAGGTATCCCCGATCTGAATTACTACCTGCTGAATACTGGAGGCATAGGGGAGGCGGAGCGCTACAAAGAGATAAGACTGGAATTCACTCTGGCAATTCTGGATTCTTTGCTAAGAGGAGGCTTTGAAGACTGGCTCGACACTCCCACGGGCTTCAAGGTGCCCAGGGCAATACGATATGTAGATGATATTTACTTACATCCCGAGAAGCTCTATTCCGGGACGGAATTCGAGAGACGACAGAACGAACTCAACCAGATCAAATATGAGTCTGTGAGAGAACTTGGAAAATCCTTACACCCCGATATAAAGAAGGTGTTTGAGAAGCCCGGCGCTGCATAATAGGACCGCAGGTCCCGCACCGTCCGTATGGGATTTCAATCAAGGATGGCTGTAAGTCACGGGAGGGCAAGAAGTGACAGAGTTCGCTGAACTTTACGAAAGATTGAAGAAAGAGAGAGCAGAACTGCGCGATAAGCTCGAGCAGTTGAGAGCTCTTGGCCAGCCGTCGCCCGAGGGAAAGGAGGGCAGTCCGTTCGGCAAAAGAGAGGAAGGGGCCGATGAAGCTTCTGAGCTGGAAAAGAGACTGGCCTCGATAAAGAGACTCGAAGAGTCGCTGAACGAAGTCGATCATGCTATTCAGAAATATGAAGCTGGCACCTACGGGTTGTGCGATTCCTGCGGGCAACCTATAGAGCGTGCCCGTCTCGAAGCTATACCGCAGGCGAGCCTGTGCATGAAATGTAAGGCAAATCAGGAAAAGGATGCAAAGGCCGCAAGATAATGCGTCTCCAAACGAATTGGTGACCAACAAGACAACAGATTTCGCGAGTGCCGACAAATCGAAGACCACACCAGGCAGGTCCGGAGCCAGATTAAGGTTATTCTTGACACTCGCCGTCCTGGTAGTCGCCCTTGATCAGCTAAGCAAGTTATGGATCAATGCCAGTCGGCCACAGATAGTGCTGGTCCCCGGATTTCTCGACCTTGATTACGTTCGGAATACCGGCGCTGTTTTCGGCTTGTTTGATAACCACGCCGTTCTTTTCAGCGCTCTGAGCATAGTTGCTTCCGTCGCTATCCTGGTATTTCTCTACTACTTCCCGCCGGTAAATAGACTGGGTGCGGTATCTTTCGCCCTGGTTCTGAGTGGAGTCGTAGGCAATCTGATAGACCGCATTCGACTCGGCTATGTAATCGACTTTATCGGCTTTCATGTACACGAACTCTTCCGTTGGCCCTTCTTCAACGTCGCCGACGCAGCTCTGGTAGTGGGTGTTTTTGCCCTAATCTATTACTTCTATAAGTGGGGAACGTCCAAAAAAACACATGAACACGGCCTCAGGCCCGAAAGCTAAGATACTGCAGTTCAGCTCTCCATCCGCCGGCACCCGACTTGACCGGTATCTAGTTCAGGTACTTCCACAGTTCTCGCGCGCTTATTTGCAGAGGCTGGTCGAGCAAGGTCATGTTCGAGTTAACGAACAGGAAGCAAAAGCAAGCCAGAGATTGAAGGGGGACGACAGAATCACCGTGGAACTGCCACCCGCGCCACATGGTCCTTTGGCTGAGACTATGCCTCTAACCATAGTCTACGAAGACGGGGATATCCTGGTTGTGGATAAACCCGCCGGTCTGACGGTGCACCCGGCCCCCGGACATCCCGGCCACACGTTGGTCAATGCCGTCCTCGCTCATTCGCCGACCCTGGCGGCCGGCGACCAACCAATGCGCCCGGGCATAGTCCATAGACTGGATAAGGATACATCCGGCCTCATGGTCGTCGCTAAGAACGACTCTGCCCGCGAATACGTGGCAGCACAGTTCAAAGGCCGCAGTGTAACCAAAGGATATCTCGTCCTGGTCAAGGGAAGGCTGTCGCCTGAACAGGGAGTGATAGAGGCCCCCATCGGGCGAAATCCCTATCGTAGACAGCGAATGGCCGTAGCGGAAGCGGGGAAAGAAGCTACTACGGGATACAAGGTACGGAAATATCTGGGCTCTTACACCTTGCTCGAAGTCACCCCGCTGACGGGCCGTACCCATCAAATCCGGGTGCACCTGTCAGCCATCGGCTATCCGGTCGTCGGTGATCCCGCTTACGGCGTAAGATCGCCTTATCTTGACAGGCAATTCGTTCATGCCTATCGTCTTGGTTTTCGCCTGCCGTCAACCGGGCAATATCGTGAATTCGCCTCGCCGTTACCCGGGGACCTGGAACACGCTTTGCAGGACATGGGCCGCTGAGGAGCCCGAAAGGTTGGCAAAGGGCCGCAGCTGCTCCATCGAACCGCAGGCTATAATCGGTACTTAAGCAAGGTCGTGCCGCTTCTTGCAAGGGTGAGCGTCCTCTGATATGATTACACAGATAAAATGGACAAGATTGAGCTAAAGGTCACTAATCGGGAGATACTCGGCAAGAAGGTCAAATACCTGCGCCGGCAGAGTGTTACCCCGGTACACCTTTTCGGGCATGGTATCGAATCGCTGGCGCTACAGTGCGACACCGGCGAACTTGAGAAGGTGCTGGGCGAGGCCGGCTACACAAGGCTCATCACGCTCAAGGTTGCCCGGGAGAAGAAGCCAAGGACCGTTGTGATCCGTGAGTTTAATCGGCACTGGCACCGGGGTCAGCTGCTTCATGTGGACTTCTATCAGGTCAGGATGGAAGAGAAGATCCGGCTGGAGATTCCTATCATTCTGGTCGGAGAGGCGCCGGCCTTGAAGTCTAAGGCCAATATGCTGGACCATGAGCTTGCTACATTGACCATAGAATGCCTGCCGGCAAAAATCCCCAATAGTGTGGAAGTGGACATCAGTTCCCTCGTTGAGCCGGAACAGGCAATACGGGTGCAAGATGTCGTCCTGGACAAGGATATTGCGGTTCTCAATCGTCCGGACCTGGTTGTGGCGAAAATCAGCCTGCGACCTGTTGAAAAGGTAGAAGAGAAGGTGGTCGAGGAGGCAGTAGCGGCCGAGGCGGAAGCGGAAGTAACTGAAGAAGCCGCTGAGACTCCCAAAGAGGCCGCGCCGGGCGAAAAGAAGCCGAAGGAGACATAAGTCTCCGTCTCGGCCGGCATTCGTTATTCGATGAGAATGCATACCGGGGCGCTTGCGCAGCCCATGCATTCCTGCTATAAATCCAGAACTAAATACTAGCTCTCTCCGAGCTGCTTCGCCTAAAGAGAATCCATGGCAGGCAGCCGGTAGGCTGAAAAGCCTCGAAGGCGCAGATAGAAATGCCTGCGCCTCCCATGTTTGGAAAGGAGGGAATATGAGATCCGGTTCTTCGCAGAGCACCATTCTTTGCCACCGAGTTCTTCTGTTCTCGTTGTTTTCCTTTCACTAAGGCTCCGGTGGTTCATGCCCGACAAAGAGGCTGCCAAAGGCAAAAGGAGGATCTCTCAATGAAAGCGAATTGGCTCAAGATAGCTGTGGGTGTTCTGGCCGTAGCAGTGATCGCGCTGGTGGTTGTGATGGTTGTTGGTCCTCGCGGGCAAGCAGAGCGAGAGGTGCTAAGGGTAGCAACCACCACCAGCCTCTATGACACCGGCTTATGGGACGCTCTCGAAAACGTATTTGAGAAAGAGTATAACGCGGACCTGCAGATAACGGCGGTGGGTACCGGCAACGCATTGAAGTTGGGACAGACTGGCGACGCCGATGTGGTTGCTGTTCATGATCCTGCCCAGGAAGCGGCATTCATAGACGGCGGCTACGCCGTTGAAGCAGCGAACTTCAGTTCGGAGCGAGTCACCTGGGCCTACAACTACTTCATCATTGTTGGCCCCGGGTCCGACCCAGCGGGCATCAGTGGGCGCAATCTGACCCCGGAAGAAGCCTTCCGAAAAATCCAGCAGGAGGGGACAGTCTATCCCGATACGGTCAAATTCCTCTCGCGGGGCGACAACTCGGGAACTCACGGCAAAGAAAAAGCTCTGTGGAACCTGGCTGGCTATAACTATACGGCGGATATTCAGGGAACCGGAACGGACGATGGCTGGTACCTGGAGACCGGTAAGGGCATGGGAGAAACGTTGACTGAAGCAGACGAGTTGCTGGCCTACACCCTGACGGACAAAGGGACCTTCCTCGCTTACAAGAGTGACCTGGATTTGGTGCCCTTGCTCGACACAGGGGGCAGTTTGCTCAACATCTACTGTGCCATGGTCTGCAAGAATGGTGTGCACCCCGGGATGGCTAACAATCTGATAGATTTCTTGAGATCTAAGGAGATCCAGACCTTGATCGCCGGATTTGCTGTGCCCCAATACGGAGCGCCGCTGTTCTACCCCTGGAATCCAGGGATTTGCGGGTTACCTTAAGCGCCGCGGCCAGATTATCTGCCCCGGCAAGTGCCTCGCATGCGCCACGGGACGGCGTGTTACGGTGAAAGCAATTGACGGAATTATGGAACAGCCTCACCAGGGCCATAGGTCTCCTTATATCCCTTGACCCGCAAGTGATGGAGATAGCCGGAAGGTCCCTGAGGATTTCGGGGACAGCCTGCCTTCTCGCTGCTCTGATTTCCCTGCCACTCGCCGGCCTCATACATTTCCATCGATTCCCCGGCAAAAGGGCCCTGATAAACATCATCCAGACGCTGTTCTTCTTGCCCACCGTCCTTGTTGGCTTGATTGTCTTTGTGCTATTTGCCCGGACTGGGCCGCTGGGTTTCTTCGGCATATTGCTCACTCCAACTGCAATGGTGATCGGGCAGATGGTATTGATCACTCCCTTGTTGCTCGGTCTCACCATTTCCGCGCTGAGCGGTGTCGGCCAGGGAGTTGTCGATACAGCCACGTCCCTAGGCGCAAGCGGCGCGCAGACCACCTGGCTTGTGCTGAGGGAGGCAAGGTATGCCGTACTGGCGGCCGTGATACTGGGTTTTGGCAGAGCCATATCCGAAGTCGGATGTGCCATGCTGGTCGGCGGAAATATCAGGGGCTTCACCAGGATAGTCACCACATCAATAACGCTGGAGACGGCCAAAGGCGACTTCGAGTTAGCGATCGCACTGGGTGTTATTCTCCTGTCTCTGGCACTCATCATTAACATCGTCTTGAACAGGTTGCAGCAGAGGTAACGATGTCTCTGATAGAGATAGTCGACTTGAGCCACGGCTACGGTAAGCGGGAGGTATTGAAGGGACTGAACCTGGGCGTGGGCAAAGGCGAGGTCTTCGCTCTGATCGGGCCGACAGGAGCCGGGAAGACGACCCTGTTGCGTATTCTGGATCTGCTCGAAGTCCCCGGCGCGGGTGAAATATATTTCGATGGCAAATGCGTCCCCCGGTCAGGGAAACAAAGATTGGAGATTCGCCGCCGGATGTCATTCATCCAGCAGAAGCCTCACGTATTTAACTTGAGCGTCTACGACAACATCGCCTGTGGCCTGAGATGGAGGAGAGAAAGTAGGAACAAGACCGCCGAGAAAGTGGACCGTATTCTGGAAATGGTGGGGTTGGAAGGCTACAGAAATAGAAACGCCCGGACACTCTCTGGAGGAGAGGCGCAGAGAGTAGCTTTGGCCAGGTGCCTCGTTCTCGAACCTGAGGTACTCTTGCTGGATGAACCGACGGCCAACCTTGACCCTGTCTCCACGGTGAAGATTGAGCAACTGATTTCACAGGTTGCCACGCAATACAGCACGACCATGGTATTGGCAACACATGACATGTCCCAAGGGCAGCAGCTTGCCCATAGGTTAGGGGTGCTTCTTGAGGGCAAACTTGCGCAGACTGGCAACGCCACAGACATCTTCCGTTCACCGCAAGATGAACGGGTGGCACATTTCGTGGGTATGGAGAACATCATGTACGGCGTAATAACTGCAAACCACGAAGGCATAGCCACAATAGACGTCGGTGCTGGCAACGCAATAGAGGCGGTATCTAACTGGCGGACCGCAAAGGAAGTATGCGCCTGCGTTCGGCCTGAGGACATCACACTAGCCTTATCGAGCCTGCAAAGCTCAGCAAGGAATTCCTTTCCCGGGAGAGTTGCCCGGATATCCACGCTTGGGCCCCTCAGCCGGGTGGAGATAGACTGCGGCATCCGGCTGGTGGCGCTGGTCACCAGAATGTCAGCAGAAGAAATGAGTCTGCGGGTGGGCGGCGAAGTCTATGCTACCTTCAAAGCTACCGGCGTGCACATTATGGAAAGGGAGAGCGGCCTATGACCGGAATCCTCGATCCATTCGGCCGGAGCATAGATTATCTCCGAATTTCGGTCACCGACCGCTGTAATCTGCGCTGTATCTATTGCATGCCGCCTCAAGGGATACCTCAGATCTCCCATAGCGAAATCCTCACCTACGAGGAGATTCGAACTCTGGTTCAAGCGGCTACGGGCCTCGGTATCAACAGGATAAGGCTCACCGGAGGCGAACCTCTGGTCAGGGCCGATCTGCCCGAGCTCGTCGGGATGCTCGCACGAATAAAGGGAATTCGAGAACTATCGTTGACGACGAACGGAACGCTTCTCAAGAAATGTGCCCCTGAACTCAAGCGCGCGGGTTTGACGAGAGTCAACGTAAGTCTGGATACCCTCAAGACCGGCAGATTCCACGAAATAGCCCGCCTCGGAAGATTGAAAGATGTGCTGGAGGGCATAGCCGCCGCAAAGGATGCCGGCCTGGAACCGCTCAAGGTAAACATGGTAGTCCTCAGGGGCATAAACGACGATGAGGTCCTGCATTTTGCCACGATGACCCGTGAAGAAGCATGGCATGTCCGATTCATCGAGCTTATGCCGTTCAACACTGTAGCAGAGTCTGTGCCGTCCGCCGAGTTGCAGCGACGTATCGGTTCGCTGGGCAAGCTCGAACCCTGCGCGTCCATAGACGGCAACGGGCCTGCTGCGTACTACCGATTAACTGGGGCCAGGGGCACCGTTGGCTTCATCGCTCCTATTTCCGACACATCATTTTGCTCCCGGTGCAGCCGCATGCGACTTACCCCGGACGGCAAGCTGCGCCCGTGTTTACTGGGGGAAGATGAGATTGACGTTAGAACAGCGCTACGCAATAATGCTTCGATAGAGGAGCTAGAAGGCCTGATTGCCAAGGCGGTCGCTGCCAAGCCTGAGCGTCACCGGTTGGCGGGAAGCAACGTCCGGCTGGCGAAGCGAAACATGTCGCAAATCGGAGGTTGAGAATGGAGCTAGGCACTATCCGTATGATAGACGTCACTCGCAAAAAGGCAACAGAACGCCAGGCTGTGGCCAAAGGCAGGATACGGATGAAGTCTGCTACGTTGGAACTTATCGGCAAGGGCGAACTGGAAAAGGGAGATGTTCTGACTGTAGCAAAAACGGCCGGTATTATGGCCGCAAAAGACACCCACCGCCTGATACCTCTATGTCACCCTTTGCAGCTGGCTCACATTGCCATTGAATTCAACCTCCCGGGCAAGGGCTCTGATTTCATCGGAGTTGAGATTGTCGCCACGGCTAAGGGCACAGCGAAAACCGGATTCGAAATGGAGGCGCTGGTGGCAGTGGCAGTGAGCGCGCTCACTATCTACGATATGTGTAAGGCAGTGGACAGAAGCATGACCATTGGAGAAATCCGCCTGGTAAGAAAGAGCGGAGGCAAGAGTGGGCTCTACGTGGCCGGCGGATAGACTAGTAGCAGGGTCAGGCCTTTCTGGCCTCGCCGGCCTTTGTCTCAAGCGCGGGCTTAACCAGTATTTCGTCAAGGGAAACCCGCGGCCGCGGTGAAGGAATCTTCCCGGCAGGATACCCCACAGGGATTACAGCTACCGGCAGCAGCGTGTCGTCGAGGCCGAACAGGCGGTTTATCTCCGCATTGTCGAATGCCCCTACCCAACACGTGCCCAACCCCAGCGCCGTAGCGATCAGCACCATGTGCTCGATGGCAATATAAGTGTTTGCCACCACCGGCCTCACCAGGTCCTCACGGGGCGGAACAGGCAAAGAGTCCATATAGGTGATAAACTCAGGGTCGGCAAAACGGCCCGACGCCGTGCTCGCTGCTCCTGAATCCACTGATTCCTGCCGTCTCTTCTTCCTGGCTGCATCGGAATACCGGTCGAAGTCACCGAAGCAGACAATCACCACGGGCGCTTCTTCGATGAATCGCTGTTCCAGGCATATCTGGCTGAGTGCCTTCCTGGTTTTCGCGTCTCTCACTACTAGAAAACGCCACGGCTGACGGTTGCTGCCCGACGGCGCCAGCCTGGCTGCTTCCAGCATCTGGCTGACCATCTCTTCAGGGACATCGTCAGCCGCAAACTTACGAATGCTCCGTCTAGCCTTTATTGCTTCCCAAACCGTTAGCATACTCTAGCCTCCGTTCTGACAGGCAGGCCGCCGGTTTCTATGACCGGCTCCGTTGTTCACCCAATTCCTTCAGGACCATCTTGACCACATCGGGAATAGCCTGTTCGATTTCAGAAGTACACCTCTCGCTGAAGCTGCTAATGTCTTTTGCCTCCACAGCGAATATGGTGATCTCCCGGGGCATCTCCAGACCAAGCATCTTGCCTAGTTCCAGGGCGGTAACCAGGTTTATCTGATGGGGCGAAGAGAAGCGCCTCGTGCCAGAGAAATCCGTAGCTTCCATGCGAAATATCTGGCCTGGCCGTCCCTCTTTGGTCTGGATGGCGTCAATGATGATAACTCGATCGTGGCCCGTGATTGAATCAAGAAGACTGAGGCCGGCCCCCGTTGTCTCCATTACGGCTACTTGGGAGTCTTTGACCTGGCTCGCCACTTCCTGTGCCACCCGGATTCCCACTCCGTCATCAGACAAAATAGAATTCCCTATCCCCAGAACTAGGGTCTTCATTCTGGTTTACCGAGACCAGCTACTAGACGCCCCGACTGAGTTTCTGAACCTCATTGCCTCTGGCGTCATAGATGGTCACTTCCAGGGGCAACTGCCCGGGCAAAGCGTGCGTAGCACAAGACATACATGGGTCATACGGGCGCCATGCCATCTCAATACGGTTGAGCAATCCTTCAGTTATCTTTACGCCGGGTTTTATGAAGTCTTCGGCCGCTTTCTTAATGGACATGAATAAGGCGGCATAGTTGTTCGTAGTGCCCACTATCAGATTGGCCTTCTTTATGACCCCACGTTCATCGGTGATGTAATGATGG
>Ga0172362_10001243_pt1 | contig 21721 bp, 17 predicted proteins | sample LakKivs1_kivu2a2_FD_114534 | JGI IMG/M metagenome (GOLD analysis project Ga0172362, IMG submission 114534) | Sediment microbial communities from Lake Kivu, Rwanda - Sediment s1_kivu2a2 | ecosystem: Environmental > Aquatic > Freshwater > Lake > Sediment | place: Rwanda: Western Province, Lake... | reverse complement strand
GTCGCCTGGTACGCGATCAAGGCAACGATGGGTGTCCGCGTCACGCCCGAGGAGGAGATGGAAGGCCTCGATCTCGGCGAGCACGGCAACCTCGCGTACCCGGACTTCCAGGTGTCGTCGGTCTTCGGAGACTCGCACGGGACGTACCCGAGCTCGCCCGGCAGCGGGCGCCCGGCGACGGCGCTCTCCGGCGCAACGGTCGCCGCGAGCTGACGACGATCTCCCGGGAGAGAGGAGCCCGGGCGGTGGAGACGGGCGGCGTCCAGCGGACGCCGCCCGTTCTTCGTCTGGCGACCGGATCGGGTCACGCCGGCGGCGTGCCCATCCACTCCCACCACAGCGCCAGCGCGACGGCGATCGCGACCGGGCCGACGAAGATGCCGACCAGCCCGAAGCTCAGGATCCCGCCGAGCACGCCGATGAAGACGAGCAGCAGCGGGATCCCCGTTCGCACGCCGATGAACACGGGCCGGATGACGTTGTCGATGCTCGCGACCACGCCCGCCCCCCAAAGCACGAGCCCGGCCGCAGCCCAGTAGTTCGACCCGAGCACGAGCCAGGCGGCAGCGGGCACCCAGACGACCGCGTGGCCCATCGGCACGAACGACAGCACCATGGTCAGCGCGCCGAGCAGGATCGGGAACGGCACCCCGGCCACCCAGAACCCGAGCGCCGCCAGCACGCCCTGGACTGCCGCCGTCAACACGAGGCCGTAGACGACCGCGCGCACAGTGATGCCGACGTGCTGCAGGATGGTCTCGAGCCGGGGCCCGCCGACGCGGGTCCCGGCGCCGCGCAGCTGGGCCGCGAGCGAGTCGCCGTGCAGGAAGAGGAAGAACGCGGCGAACAGACACACGACGATGTTGAACAGCGTGCGCGTCACGGCGCCGGCGGTCTGACCGGCGACCGACAGCACGCGCGCCACGTGGTCGCCGGCGACGGCCTTCAGCGCGGCACCGCTGTCCTGACGCAGCACGACCAGCACCTCGTGCAAGCGCTCGCCGACGTACGGCAGGTGGGTCACCGCCTTTTCGAGATCGTCCACCTGCTGGCTCACGTCACCGCGCACGTCGTGCGACAGCGTCTCGATCTCGCGCACGAGCAGCATGGTGATCACGGTCACCGGGACCACCACGCCGAGCGTGACGAGCAGCATCGTGAGCGAGGCCGCAGTCCGCGGACGACCGCCGAGCCGTGCGCGGATCCGGCGATGCACCGGCCACAGGCTCACCGCGAGAATCACGGCCCAGGCGAGCGCCGTCGCGAAGTGCGCCAGGACCTGTCCGACGACCGCGGCCAGCGCGACGAGCAGCGCGCCACCGAGAATCCAGCTCACCCGCGTCGCGTTGACCTGGTCGCGCACCGCACCGGAACCGGCCGCTGGGGCGTCCTCCCGATCGGGCAGCGGCTCGGGTTCCATCGGCACGCCAGGCTTCGCAGTCGACATGCGCCGCCACGATAGCACGCACGCGCGATCGACCGCCCTCGGGCCCGAATCCCGGTCCGGGGACGTTGCCCGCACGCTTCCCGCCCGCTAAGAGACGGGCGCGGCGCCGGGAAGCGCCGCGGCCCTGGCACGCGAGAGTGGCGGAACTGGCAGACGCGCAGGTCTCAGAAGCCTGTGGGGTAACACCCGTGGGGGTTCAAGTCCCCCCTCTCGCATTGGCATGAGGCAGCAGAGACGCGGGGAGGCGGGACCATGACGGTGCAATGCCCTCGCTGCCGGACGCAGTACAAGATTCCGCCGGCGCGCATCCACGATCCCCGCCCGGTCTTCAAGTGCAACCGGTGCAGCCACGTCTTCGCGAGCCAGCCGGAGCGCGGCCCGCGCAGCACCAAGTCGCGCGAGGACAAGAACCTCTCGCTGCCGTTCACGAGCCGCAAGGACGCCTCCTCCCTGGCCGAGGACGCGCCGACCCTTCGCTCCGTCCGCGACCCCGAGCCCGACGAGGAGCTCCTCGACGAGGCGGAGGCCGAAGAGCGCGACGCGGACGACGAGGAATCCGGCGAGGGTGCAACGGACGCAGAGGACAGCGACGCCGCGGGGGACGAGGACGACGAGGACGAGGCGGAGGACGACGAGGACGAAGCGGAGGAGCAGGACGAGGAGCAGGACGAGCCCGCGAAGCCTGCGCGTCGGCGCCGGCGAGCCGCGGCCGAGGACGACGCGACCGAGCCCGCCTTTGCCCGCGCCGAGCGCGAGCGCGCCGCCGAGCGAGAGCGCGAGCGCGAGCGGCAGCGCGTCGCCGCGGAGACCGAGCGCGCCGCCGCCGAGAAGGAGCGTGCCCGGCTCGCCGCCGAGAAGGAGCGCGAGCGGCAGCGCGCCGCCGCCGAGCGCGAGAAGGAACGCGCGCGCGCCGCAGCCGACCGGGAGCGCGCCCGCGCCGCCGAGGCACGCCGCCGCGAGCGCGCGACGCTGGAGCTGCAGGACGACGGGGACGTCGACGACGAGGGACCGGACGATCTCGGCGACGAGGACGACGAGCCGAGACGCCCCGTTCTGCGCGCGTCCGAGAGCAAGCAGCGGCGCGCGCCGATCAATCCGCGGCGCAGCATCCGCTCAGCCTCGGCGACCACGACGTCGAGGTCGCCGCTGCGTCCGGTCGCGATCGGGGTCGCGACGGTCGCGGCCGTCTACCTCGGTGCCGCGCTCTGGATGGGCAGCAGCTCCGAGGCGGCGATCGCGACGTTGAGCCAGGTCCCGGTGCTCGGACGGCTGCTGGGGGGCGACCACCTGCTCGTGTGGCGCCTGCAGCTCACGGACGTCGACGGCGGGCTCGACCAGATCAAGGGCGGACGCCCCGCCTACGTCGTCTCGGGACGTGCCGTCAATACCAGCAACGAGGACCTGCGCGTCATCGAGATCGAGGGCCGCCTGCTGGCCAGCGGCGTCGAGCAGCGGCGGCAGACGGTCTACGCCGCCAACCAGCAGCGCAAGACGATCCAGGACCTGTCACCACCCGAAGTCGACATGCTGCTGCGACTCGAGCCGAACCGCCGGTTCGTCATCCGGCCCGGCGAGTCGGCGAGCTTCCTGCTCGTGTTCCCCAATCCGCCCCCGGGAACGACCGAGGTCACGTGCCGGGTCATCGACGCCCGCAGCTCCTGAGCAGGTGCGCCCGGCCCGGTCGGGCGGGCTCAGCCGGGCTGCTTCGAGTCGCTCCCGCCGGCGGCGGGCTTGCTGCCGTCGTGCGCCTCGTGCGGCGCGTCCGGGGTCACGTCGATGGCGTCGGGCTGATTGACGGCCTTGCGAAAGTTGCGCAGCGCGTTACCCACACCGCTACCGAGAGCGGGTAGCTTGCCCGGGCCGAAGATGATCAGCACCACGATCAGGATGATCACCAGCTCCGGAATTCCGAGTCCCATCGTGGCGACTCTAGGGAAGGGGTCCGGCTGCCGCAAGGAGGCGCGCGCGTGTCGCCGCTGCGCGAGCCGGAGCGCACGCTTGTGACATTGCTCGAGCCAGAGCACACGCGCGGGACCTTGCTCGAGCCCGAGCGCCCGCGCTTCTCCACGCTGTTCCGGTTCCTGCTGGTCTCGATCGGCCTGCACATGCTGCTGCTGCTGTGGCTGCGCGGCGCGACCCTCTCGGTCGGCGACCTCCCGCCGCCGCCCGTGGTCGTCAAGCTCGCCCCGGCGCCCGCAGAGCCCAAGCCCGCGCGGCAGCAGGTGGCGAAGGCGCCGGCCATCGCCCAGCCCGACCCGAGCCGGCAGATCGTCGCCCCGTCGGATCAGGAGAACGATCTCGTACCGGACGGGCGCGCCTTCCTGAGCGATCGCAACAACCGCGTCGACAAGGAGACGATCAAGAAGGGCAACCCGGAGGCCGGGCAGCCGGCACAGCCGCAACCGCCAGCGCCTGCGCCACAGCAGCCGCCGTCACAGGTCGCGAGCGCGCCCAGGCCCGCCCCACCGCCTGCGCCGAAGCCGGCCGCGCCCGCGCCGGAACGCGCGGCCAGGCCCCCCGTGCAGCAGGCGCCGCCGCGACGCGACGCGAAGCCCTCAGAGCAGCGCGCGGGCCGCCAGGTACCACCGCCACGAGACACGCGGCAGGGCGAGACGACCCCTCAGCCCCTGCCCGGACTGCGCCAGCTGTTCGCACCGCCCGAGGAGGTGCTCGCGAAGGCCGAGCGCGACCGGCGCGCAGCCGGTGGGGCCGCGGCCAGGCCCGGTGCGGCCGACGACCCGCGCAAGGACCTGGTCAGCGCGCCCCCTCCCGCCCCGGGTATCTTCGGCGGCCTGCGGGGCAGCTTCGACAACCTGCCCGACGTCGCGCAGGGCAACCTGACGATGCTGAACACCAAGGCCGACCGCTTCGCACCGTTCGTGCGGCGCGTCGGCACGCGGGTGTTCCAGAATCTGCTCATCTACCAGCGCCAGAACCTGGAAGCGTCCGACATCATCGCTGCGAGCGACCTGGTCACCGTGCACGTCACGCTCGATTCCAGCGGCCGACTGAAGGACCTCGAGGTCGAGGAGCACTCCGGCAGCATGGCCGTCGACCAGACGCTCATCGACGCCCTTCGTCAGGCCGCGTTCGACGACAACCCGCCGAAGGCCGCGGCGAACGACCGCGGCGAGTACCATTTCGTCTTCCAGGCTCAGCTGCTCGCCGGCGTCGGCCAGGGGCCGGGCGGTCCGGAGCTGCGCACGGTCGAGAGCCGGCTCCGGATCGGCCTGCTGTGACGCCGCCCCGCGCCGGATCGGCCTGCCGGGGCGCTGCCCGGCGCCGGATCCGCCTGCTGGGACGCCGCTCGGCGCCGGCCGGGGACTATGCCTCGACCGGCGTCGTGGTCGGGTGAGGCGTTACCGCAATCGAGGCGGCGTCCGCCACGCTCTCGGCCCCCGCGGTCGTGGCGGTGCCCTGTGCCGTGGCGGTCTCTGCCCCGGTGGCGACGGGCCGCCAGCGTAGAACCGGCTTGCGCGCCGCGCGGGTCTCGTCGAGACGACGTACGCGCGTCGTGTGCGGCGCGGTCCTGAGCAGCTCGGGATCCTTCCGCGCCTCGGCAACGATGCGCTCCATCGCGCCGGCGAAGGCGTCGAGCGTCTCGCGGCTCTCGCTTTCGGTCGGCTCGATCATCATCGCGCCCTGCACGACGAGCGGGAAGTAGATGGTCGGTGCGTGAAAGCCGAAGTCGAGCAACCGCTTCGCCACGTCCATGGTCTTGACGCCGGTGTCGGCCAGACCCTGATCGGTGAACACGCACTCGTGCATGCACGGCGCGGTCTGCGCGAGCGTCAGAAGCGGCTCGAGCTTCTTGCGCAGGTAGCTCGCGTTCAGCACGGCCCGCTCGGTCATGCGCGTGATGCCGTCGCCGCCGAGGCCGAGCATGTAGGTGTAGGCGCGCACCAGCATGCCGAAGTTGCCGTGGAACGTCCGCACGCGGCCGATCGACAGCGGAGCGTCCTCCGACAGACGGTAGCCGTTCTCGGCCTGCAGCACGCGCGGCACGGGCAGGAACGGCGCCAGGTGCTTCTTGACACAGACCGGCCCCGCACCGGGACCGCCGCCGCCGTGCGGTGTCGAGAACGTCTTGTGCAGGTTGATGTGCAGGACGTCGGCGCCGATGTCGCCGGGGCGGCTCACGCCGCAGAGCGCGTTCATGTTCGCGCCGTCGATGTAGACCAGGCCGCCCTTGGCGTGCACCGCGTCGGCGATGACGCGGATGTCGCGCTCGAAGAGCCCGAGCGTGCTCGGGTTGGTGACCATGACCGCGGCGACGTCCTCGTCGAGGCGCGCCGCGACGTCGGCGATGTGCATGCAGCCGTCGCGACCGACCGGCACCTCGACGCAGCGGTAGCCGCACAGCACGGAGCTCGCCGGGTTGGTGCCGTGTGCGCTCGCGGGAATGAGCACGGTCTTGCGCGGGTTGCCGTTCTGCTCGTGGTACGCGCGCACCATCTTGATGCCGACGAACTCGCCCTGCGCGCCGGCCGCGGGCGTGAGCGTGACCGCGTCCATGCCGCTGATCTCGGCCAGCATCTGCTCGAGCTCGAACATCAGCGCGAGCGCGCCCTGGACGAGGACGTCGGGCCACAGCGGGTGGATCGTCTGGTGGCCGGCGAGGCGCGCCGCCCACTCGTTGACGATCGGGTTGTACTTCATCGTGCACGAGCCGAGCGGGTAGAAGTTCGACGCGATCGAGAAGTTCCAGTGCGAGAGGCGCGTGAAGTGCCGCACCACCTCGAGCTCGCTCAGCTCGGGCAAGCCCTCGAGGCCGGGACGCGCGAGCTCGGACTCGAGCGCCGGCAGCTCGACCTCCGGCGGCAGGTCGTCGCTCGGCAGCGACACCGCACGACGCCCCGGTGACCCGATCTCGAACAGCAACGGCTCGTCGTGCATCAGGCAGCTCCCGCGGCACGCCACTCGCTGGCGAGCCGCTCGATGTCACCGCGGCGGTGGACGTCGGTCACGCACAGCAGCAGGGAATCCTCGAGCTCCGGATACCAGCGCCCGAGCGGTACGCCGGCGACGATGCCGCGGCGCACGAGGCGCTCCCAGCGTCCGCCGACGTCGGCGCCACGCAGCACACACTCGTTGAAGCTCGGACCCGTGAAGCGCTCGGAGAGGCCCGACGACGCGAGATGCTGCACCGCGTAGCGGAGCTTGCGCGCGTTGAGTCGCGCGAGGTCGCGCAGGCCCCCGGGGCCGAGCAGAGAGACACACACGGTGAACGCGAGCGCGCACAGGCTGTGGTTGGTGCAGATGTTCGAGGTCGCCTTGTCGCGCCGGATGTGCTGCTCGCGCGTCGACAGGGTGAGACAGAAGCCGCGCTTCCCGTCCGCGTCGACGGTCTCGCCGACGACGCGACCCGGCATCGCGCGCAGGAAGCCCTCGCGCGTTCCGAAGAGCCCGACACCGGGACCGCCGAAGGCCGGCGCGAGACCGAGCCCCTGCCCTTCGCCCACCGCGATGTCGGCGCCGAGTGCCCCCGGAGGAGTCAGGAGTCCGAGCGCGAGCGGCTCGAGGGTGACGGTCACCAGCAGCGCGCCGCGCGCCCGCGCCCACGCCGCGATCTCGGGCAGCTGCTCGACCACGCCGAAGAAGTTCGGGTAGCCGACGACGACGCAGGCGACGTCGGACTGCGCGCCCGCCGCATCGTCCGCGACGTCGTCCAGCCGCACGCGGCCGGCGCCGTCGAAGCCGAGCTCGGCGAGCGACACGTCGTCCATCGAGCGCAGGTAGGTCGCGATCGTGTCCCGCACGCCGGGATGGACCGAGCGCGCGACCAGGACCCGTGATGGTCGTGCGTCGCGCCCGCGGCCGCTCTTGAGGCGCAACGCCATCAGCACCGCCTCGGCGGCGGCCGAGGCGCCGTCGTACATGCTCGCGTTCGCCACGTCGGTGCCGAGCAGGATCGAGGTGATCGTCTGGAACTCGAAGATCGCCTGCAGCGTGCCCTGGCTCACCTCCGGCTGGTAGGGCGTGTACGCGGTCGCGAACTCGGATCGCGACGCGAGCGCGTCGACCGCGCTCGGCACGTAGTGCGCGTAGGCACCCGCACCCACGAAGGACAGGACCTCGGCACGGTTGCGGCTCGCCAGAGCGCCGACACGCGCGCGCAGGTCGGGCTCCGAGAGGCCGGGCGGGATGTCCAGCGCCCGTCCGAGCCGGACGTCCTCGGGAAGGTGTGCGAACAGGTCGGCGACGCGCGCGACGCCGATCTCGGCGAGCATCGCCTGCACGTCGGCCTCGGTGTGGGGAGTGTAATCCATTCTGGTTCGCGCGCGGCCGGCGCGCGTGCGGGGAAAGAGGTCTCCGCGCCTACTCGGTCGCGGATTCCTCGATGAACTTGCGGTACTCGTCGGCGGTCATGAGATCGTCCAGGCCCGCGTTGTCACCGAGCGTGATCTTGACCATCCAGCCGTCGCCGTAGGGATCCTCGTTGATGAGCTCGGGGTTGTCGGGCAGATCGTCGTTCACCTCGGCGACCTCGCCCGAGAGCGGGGCGTAGACGTCGGACACGGCCTTCGTGGACTCCACCACGCCGAAGGCGTCGGCCTTCTCGACGCGATCGCCGACCGAGGGCAGCTCGACGAAGACGACGTCTCCGAGCTGCTCCTGTGCGTGATCGGTGATGCCGATGGTCGCGACCGAGCCGTCGATCGCGACCCACTCGTGCTCGCGCGTGTATTTCAGGTCCTCGGGAAGCTCCATGACGTCGTTCCTGTTCGGTTCGCTAGCGGGAGCCTTCCCGCCGGTAGAACGGTGTCCGCACGCGCTCCGCCTCGATCGCGCGGCCGCGGACCTCGACGGACAACGGAGCGTCTACCGATTCGCTCGCGAGCAACGCAAGCGCGATGGCGGTCCCCAGCGTCGGCGACTTCGTTCCACTGGTCACGACGCCCACCGTTCGATCACCGCTCTTGACCGGATAATCCGCGCGCGCGATGCCGGCCTGCTTCAGCTCCAGGCCGACGAGGCGGCGCGCGGGGCCACGCTGCTTCTGCGCAGCGAGCGCGCGCGAGCCGACGAACTCGCCCTTCTCGAGCTTGACGGCCCAGCCGAGGCCGGCTTCGAGCGGCGAGACCTCGCGCGACAGCTCGTGGCCGTAGAGCGGCAGCGCCGCCTCGAGCCGGAGCGTGTCGCGCGCGCCGAGTCCGATCGACGCCACCGTGAGATCCTCGCTCGCCACCTCGCTCAGAGCTTGCCAGAGACTTGCGGCCTGTCCAGCGGCGACGAAGAGCTCGAAGCCGTCCTCTCCGGTGTAGCCGGTGCGCGCAGCGATCACCGGAATGCCCGCAACCGTCGTCTCGGCACAGCCGAAGCGCGCCAGATCCGGCAGCGCCGCGCCGTGCGCGCGCCGGGCCACGTCCGCTGCGCGCGGCCCCTGGAGCGCGATCAGCCCGAGCTCGTCGCAGCGATCGACCACGTCCGCGCCCGGCACGTGCTTCTGCTGCTCGCGGATCCAGTCGCGGCACGTCTCCGCGTTGCCGGCGTTGACGCAGAACATGTACCGCTGGTCGCCGAGCCGGTAGAGGATCGTGTCGTCGATCGTGCCGCCGTCGTCGGTGCACCACACGGTGTACTGCGCCTGCCCGACCGCCAGCCGGCTCGCGTCGTTGGTCGCGACGCGCTGGCAGAGCGCAAGAGCACCCGCACCGCGGACCTCGAGCTCGCCCATGTGCGAGACGTCGAACAGACCCGCGCTGCTCCGCACCTGCTGGTGCTCGGCGATGATGCCCGTGTACTGCACGGGCATCTCCCAGCCCGAGAACTCCGTGAAGCGCGCACCGGCCTGGCGGTGCAGCTCGTAGAGCGGCGTACGGCGCGCCACTAGAGTCCCGCCGCCGCGGCGGCCGCCTGCGCGGTATTGGCGAGCAGCATGGCGATGGTCATCGGCCCGACGCCGCCCGGAACGGGCGTGATCGCGCTCGCGCGCCTCGCCGCCGCCGCGTACTCGACGTCGCCCACGAGCCCCGCTTCCGTGCGGTTCGTCCCGACGTCGATCACCACCGCGCCGGGCTTGATCCAGTCGCCCTTGATCGCTCCGGCCTTGCCGATCGCGGCGACCACGACGTCGGCCCGACCGACCTCGGCCGCGAGGTCCCTGGTGCGCGAGTGACAGATCGTCACCGTCGCGTGGCGCTCGAGCAGCAGCAGCGCGACCGGCTTGCCCACCAGCAGGCTGCGCCCGATCACGACGGCGTTCTTGCCGCGCAGGTCGCAGCCGATCTCGTCGAGCAGCCGGATGCAGCCGAGCGGCGTCGCCGGGCGAAGCCCGGGGACACCGGCGACGAGCAGACCGCGGCTGACCGCGTGCAGCCCGTCGACGTCCTTCGCCGGCGCGATGCGGTCGATCACGTGCTCGGCCTCGATGTGCGGCGGCACGGGAAGCTGCACGAGGATGCCGTGCACGTCGGCGCGCGCGTTCAGCCCGGCGACGACGTCGAGCAGCTGCGCCTCGGTGGTCGACGCCGGCAGCTCGATGCCGAACGAGCTCATGCCCGCCTCTAGGCAGGCCTTCTTCTTCATCCGGACATAGATCGCGGATGCCGGGTCGTCCCCGACGAGAACCGTCGCGAGACCCGGCTCGACGCCGCGCGCCTTCAGCTCGGCGACGCGCGTCTTCACCTCGTCGCGAACCTTCTGCGCGATCGCCTTGCCGTCGATCACGCGCGCCCCGCCGCGCTCGTCCTCCGCCGCGTGCGTGCCGCTTCGCTCGTCCGCCGCCGCGCGGGTGCGGCTTCGCTCGTCCACCGACATCGGCGCGTCCTATAGAAGCCGTCCGGACGCGTGTAAAGCCGATCGCGCTGGGCCGGTCACTCGCGCACCACGAAGCGCAATCCGAGCTCGCGGAGCTGTGCCGGATTCGGCGCGGACGGCGCCTCGCTCATCGGGTCGGAGGCCTTCTGCGTCTTCGGGAACGCGATCACGTCGCGAATCGAGCTCTCACCGAGCCACAGCATGCAGAGCCGGTCGAGGCCGAGAGCGAGGCCGCCGTGCGGCGGTGCGCCGAACGAGAGCGCGTCGAGCAGGAAGCCGAACTGCTGGCGCTGCTGCGTCTCGTCGATGCCCAGCGCCTCGAAGAGCCGCGACTGGACGTCGGGGCGATGGATGCGGATCGAGCCGCCGCCGAGCTCGGTGCCGTTGAGCACGACGTCGTACGCCTGAGCTCGAACGCGCTCCGGATCGGTTGCGAGCAGCTCGAGGTCCTCGTCCTTGGGGGCGGTGAACGGATGGTGCACGGCCGAGAGACGCTTCGCCTCGAGGTTGTACTCGAGCAGCGGGAAGTCCGTCACCCAGAGGTAGTTCCACTGGCCCTCGGGGATGCGCTGGAGCATGTGCCCGAGGCGCAGGCGGAGCTGGCCGAGAACCTGCAGGGCGTGGCCGCGCGGACCCGCGACGAGGAACAGCACGCCGCCCGTGCGGAGCCCCGTGCGCTCGCAGATCTTCTCGCGCTCCCCCTCGTCGAAGAACTTCGCGAGCGGCGACTGCCAGCCGTCTTCCGCTGCGCGGATCCAGGCGAGGCCGCCGGCGCCGAGCGTCTGGACCCAGGCCACCAGCTCGTCGAGCTCGCGGCGCGACAGCTGCTTGCCCTCCTCGGCCAGGATGCCGGCAACGATGCCGCCACGCTCGACGGCCGAGGCGAGGATGCGCGCCTTGCTCTCGCGCATCAGGTCCGACAGCTCGACGATCTCGAGCCCGAAGCGCGTGTCGGGGCGGTCCGTCCCGAAGCGGCGCATGGCCTCCTCGTACTGCATGCGCGGAAACGGCGTCTCCGGAACCGGCGCGCCGATCGCCCGCGCTCCGGCGACCAGCAGGCCCTCGGTGAGGGCCATCACGTCGTCCTGGCCGACGAACGACATCTCGATGTCGACCTGGGTGAACTCGGGCTGGCGGTCCGCCCGCAGGTCCTCGTCCCGGAAGCAGCGGACGATCTGATAGTAGCGGTCGAAGCCCGACACCATCAGGATCTGCTTGAACAGCTGCGGCGACTGCGGCAGCGCGTAGACCAGGCCCGGGCTGACGCGGCTCGGCACCAGGTAGTCGCGTGCTCCCTCGGGCGTCGAGCGCGTGAGGATCGGCGTCTCGACGTCGATGAAGCCGCGCTCGTCGAGGTAGTTGCGGATGGCCGTGGTCGCACGGTGGCGCGCGATCAGGTTGCTGGTCATGCGCGGCCGCCGGAGATCGAGAAACCGGTGCTTCAGGCGGACCGCTTCGTTCGCCTCGCTCGCGTCGTCGAGCGGGAACGGCAGCACGCGCGCGACGGACAGAACGCGGATGTCCGCGACGCGCAGCTCGACCTCGCCGGTCGGCAGCGCGGGGTTGCGCGTCTCCTCGGGGCGCGCGCTGAGCTTGCCGCGAACCGCGACCACGTACTCGCTGCGCAGCGCGTGCGCGCGCTCGTGCGCGACCGGGCTGTCGTCCGGGTCGAGCACGAGCTGCACGATGCCGGTGCGGTCGCGCAGGTCGATGAACACGATGCCGCCGTGGTCGCGACGTCCGGCGACCCAGCCCACGAGCAGCAGCTCGCTGCCGATGTCGCTGGCGCGCAGGTCGCCGCAGTAGTGGCTGCGGCGCCAGTCGCCGAGTGCGTCGATCCGGACGGGGCCCTGCTGCTCTCCTGCCGTCGTCATGCTGCGGTTCTCCTCGCCCCCACGGCCGCGAGAAGCTCGGCGCCGGTCAGGTCGATGTCCACGGCCAGCTTGCGGTCCTGCTTGGCCTCCATGTCGCGCATCGTCGCCCGTCGCTGCGCGAGCTCCTCGTCTCCCAGGATCATTACTTGACGAGCCTTCAGCTTGTCGGCGCGGCGCATCAGGCTCTTCAGGCTGCGGCCGCCGTCGAGCTCGACGCGCACGCCCGCCTGCCGGAGCCGATGCGCGACGCCGAGCGCCGCCGCCTCCGCGGCGGCGCCGAGCGGCGCGATGAAGATCTCCGGCGCGAGCTCGCATGCGATCTCGGCCTCGACCTCCGGGCGCGAGGCCTGCAGCGCCAGCACCAGACGGTCGACGCCGAACGCGAAGCCGATGCCCGACGCCTGCGGCCCGCCGATCTGCGCGACCAGCCCGTCGTAGCGCCCCCCGGCGCCGATCGCGCTCTGCGAGCCGAGGCCCGGCCCGAGCACCTCGAACGTCGTACGCACGTAGTAGTCGAGCCCGCGCACCAGGCGCCAGTCGAGCTGGTACGCGACGCCCGCCTCGTCGAGCAGCGCGCGGACGCGCGCGAAGTGCTCGCCGCACGGCGCGCACAGGTGATCGGCCAGGTGGGGCGCTCCGGCGGTCGCCGCGCGACAGCCCTCCTCCTTGCAGTCGAGGATGCGCAACGGGTTCTTCTCGAGACGCCGGCGGCAGTTGTCGCACAGCTCGGCGCGGTGCTCCTCGCCGAACTCGCGCAGCCGGTCACGGTAGGCGGGGCGACAGCTCTCGTCGCCGAGCGAGTTCAGCAGCAGCGTCGCATCCCGGATGCCGAGGCCGTCGAGGATGTCCCACACGGCCACCAGCAGCTCCGCGTCCGACAGCGGATCGTCACGGCCGATCAGCTCGGCGCCCACCTGGTAGAACTGCCGGTGGCGTCCCTTCTGCGGCCGCTCGTGACGGAACATGGGCCCGACGTACGCAAAGCGCCCGACCGGGTCCCGCTGGTCGAGGTGGTGCTCGACGAAGGCGCGCACCAGCGACGCGGTCCCCTCCGGGCGGAGCGTCAGCAGCGTGCCGTCGCGGTCGGGGAAGGTGTACATCTCCTTCTCGACGATGTCGGTGGTCTCGCCGATCGCGCGCGCGAAGAGCTCGGTCTTCTCGACGATCGGCAGCCGGACCTCCGCGAAGCCGTAGCGCGCCAGAACGGCGAGCGCCGTCCCCTCCACCCGGCTCAGCAGGCGCGCCGCCTCGGGCAGAGCATCGCGAAATCCCTTGACAGCGGAGATGGACATGCAGCCCATCGGGATATCATGCCACCGCGGCATTGCACCCTCGGGGTCTGCCGCACGCGGCGGTGAGCGTCAGGCGCGCGCCGTCGCGACCACGGCCACCGAGCCCGACGGCACGTAGACCCGGCGCTCGCCGCCGCCGCAGCGACGCACGGCGCGGACGAGCGCGCGCGCCAGCTGCGGGTGGCCGATCGCGACGCGCTCGGCGACGAAGTCGAGCCGCGCGTACTGCCCGGCGGGCGTCATGCTCTCGACCACGAAGCCGTTGCTCTCCAGCACCCGCCGCAGCGTGTCGCGGGAGTACAGGATCACGTGCTCCGGGAACTTGAGCGACACCCAGCGCGCGCGCTGCACGCGCGCGAGCCAGCTGTGTGCGTTCGGCGTCACCGCGAGCAGTGCCCCACCGGGACGCAGCACGTCGCGGATCCGGGCCAGCGCCGCGCCGGGATCGGGCAGGTGCTCGAAGCAGTCCTGCAGGCTCACGACGTCGAAGTAGCCCCGCGGCAGCTCGACCGACTCGATGTCCCCGACCACGACCCGGTGCGCGGGCGACACGCGGCGCGCGGCCGCACGGCTCAGCTCGACCACCCAGCGTTCGCGAAAGGTCGCCGCCGCGGCGTCGGCGAGGTAGCCGTAGCCGGCGCCGACGTCGAGGAGCCTTCCCTCTCCGACGTGTCGCGCGACGAGCGCCAGGCGACGGCGGAACGTGTCCCGGTGGTCGTCGGCCATCGCCGCGTAGTCGGCGTAGCCGCCGTCGATCGCGTCGTCGCTCGCGTAGTAGGCGTCACCGTAGAGCCCTGCGAGCGCGGCCCGCGTCGGCATCGGGTTCAGGTACCAGACGCCGCACGAGCTGCACTCGACCATGCGGAACCCGTCGTGTGCGACGAGCGGCTCGAACTCCGCCGCACCGCACAGCGGGCACGGCGTCGGCTCGGCGGGCAGCGCCGGGAAGGCGTAGGCGCCGCGCTTCAGGTTGCGGCGCACCTGCAGCAGGTCGCGGGTCATGCGCAGCGAGTCGCGCACCAGCGCGACGCGCGAGTCGTCGTCGTGCGTGAGGCGGACCGGGAAGCGCTCGACGCGGAGCCCGTTCGCGACCGCCGTCGCGAGCAGCTCGAAGTCGAAGCCGAATCCGTCGACGGTACGCATCGCGAACAGCCGTCGCGCGGCGTCGGTGCGGAAGGCCTTGAGGCCGCACTGCGAGTCGCGGAACGGCAACCCGATCGCGAGCCAGGTCATCAGCGAGAACGTCTGCCCCGACAGGTAGCGCAGCGCCCCGTAGCCGCGGTTGACCTGCGACGCCGGCAGGTCGCGTGCGCCGATCGCGACGTCACAGCGCCCGCTCGCGATGGCCGCGAGCATCGGCACCAGCGAGCCGAGGTCGTACGGCGAGTCCGCGTCGGTGAACGCGACCAGCGGGTGCCGTGCCACCGCGACGCCGGCCGCGACCGCCGCGCCCTTGCCGCGGTTGCGGCCGAGCCGCACGACGCGCACCGGCAGCGGCGTCGTCGCCGCGAAGCGCTCGGCGAGCTCCGCGGTGGCGTCGGCGCTGCCGTCGTCGACGACGATCAGCTCGACCTCGTCCGCGATCCGCGGCAGGGCCGCCGCGATCGACGCGAGGGTGCGCGGCAGACGTCCCGACTCGTCGAACGCCGGGACCACGAGCGAGAGCGCCGCCGTCATTCGCCGCGCTTCACGCCGAGGGTCGGCGAGGCCTTGTCGGCGCCGCCGGTGCCGCGCCGCACGGCGCCGGTCCCGAAGCGGGCGGTGATCGTGTCGAGCGCGCGGTTCAGCTCGCGCGAGCGCGGGGGGGCGAAGATGGACATCTGCTCGCCAATGGACGCCGCGCGGGGGCGAATCCCTGCAACGGCGACGCCGATCAGGCGGACCGGCAGCGGCAGGTCGCCGCGCGCCAGCAGCGCGCGCGCCGTCCGGGCGATGGTGGCGCCGTCGTCGGTCGGCTCGGGCAGCGACTCCTGGCGGCTGTACTGGCGGTACTTGCCGGGTGTCGCGAGGCGCTCGGTGGACTTCACCTTGAGCCGCACGACGGTGCCCGCGACCTCGTCCTTGCGCAGCCGCCGTGCGACCGCCTCCGCGTGCTGGCCGATCGCGTCGCCGAGCGTGCGCAGGTCGTGCACGTCCTCGGCGAAGGTGTTCTCCTCGCCGTACGACCGCGCCTCGCGGTCCGGCTCGACCTCGCGGGCGTCCTCGCCGCGCGCGAGGCGCCACAGCCGCTCGAGCGCGGCCGGCGTGCAGCCGCCGCCGACCCGGGCGGCGCGGCGCGCGAGGTCCGCCACGTCGAGGTCCGCGAGCGCGCCGACGGTGGCGAGGCCGGCGCGCAGCAGCGCGGCCTCGGTCACCGGCCCGACGCCCCACAGGCGGCCGATCGGCAGCGGCGCGAGGAAGCTCCGGACGCTCCCGGGCTGCACCTCGAGCAGCCCGTCGGGCTTGCTCGCGTCGCTCGCGATCTTGGCGATCATCTTGACGGGGCCGATGCCCACCGACACGCGCAGCCCGGTCTCGCGCAGCACGTCGGCCTTCAGTCGGCGCGCGATCTCGAGCGGCGGCGCGTCGCCCAGCGCGCGCAGGCAGTGCGTGACGTCGATGAAGGCCTCGTCGAGCGACAGCGGCTCGACGTCGGGCGAGTAGCGCGCGAAGATCGCGAAGATGCGCTTCGACTCGCGCGAGTACTTCGCCATGTCGCCGGGCAGGAAGACCACGTCGGGACAGCGGCGCAGCGCCTCCACCGACGGCATCGCCGAGCGGATGCCGAAGCGCCGCGCCTCGTACGAGGCGGCCGCGACCACGCCGCGCGGCGGCTTGCCGCCGACGACCAGCGCCAGGCCGCGCAGCTCCGGCCGGTCGCGCTGCTCGACCGACGCGTAGAACGCGTCCATGTCGGCGTGCAGGATCACCCGCGGCGTCACGCGGCGAATGTAGCGGTCGCGGGTCCGGTGCCGCCACCGGGCCCCGGCGCCGCCCCGGCATTCCTCGTCTGTCCGACCGCGTGCCGGGCTGGTAGGAACGAGGGCGATGAGCAGCGGTTTCGCACCCTTCTCGTGGCTCGCCTGGATCGACCCGGAAGCGCCGCTGTCGCTCGCACAGGACCTCGCGCGCGAGGCGCGTCGCTTCGTCACCGAGACCGACCGTGCGCTGCGGGTGCACGCGTTGATCCTGCGTCTGGTCGCGGCGTACCGGGCCGAGGCGTTCGTCGCGCAGTACCTGCCCGACGCAGCCGGCGATGCGCTGCTCGGCTTCCTGAACGAGCGCGGCGCCGACGACGTGCGCGACACGGTGCTCGCGCTGCGCGGCGGTCTCCTGAAGCTCGCGCAGCTGCTGTCGACGCGGCCCGACCTGCTGCCCGAGTCGTACGCGCGCGCGCTCGCGCCGCTCCAGGATCGCGTGCCGCCGCATCCGTACTCCGAGATCGCGGCGACGCTGGCGACCGAGCTGGGCGACCGGCTGCGCGCGATCGAGACCATCGACGAGGCGCCGATCGCGGCCGCGTCGATCGCCCAGGTGCACCGGGCGCGGCTCGTGTCCGGGCGCGAGGTCGCGATCAAGGTGCAGTACCACCGCGCGGGACGCCTGCTGCGCGCCGACCTCGCCGCGTTCACGCGCGGTGCCTGGCTCGTGGACCAGGCCTTCCCGCCGAGCCGCCAGGTGCCGCTCGCCGAGGAGATCGCGACGCACGTGCTGCGCGAGGTCGACTTCGTCGCCGAGGCGCGCGCCGCCGAGCGCATGCGGGCCGCGTTCGCGAACGACGTGGTGCCGGGCGTGCGCGTGCCCGAGATCCTGCCCGAGCTGTCCACCGAGCGCGTGCTCACCATGGAGCACGTGGCGGGCGCGCGCCTGCTCGACGTCCTCGATCGGCTCCGCGCCGGCGGCGACGACGCGCAGCTGGAGCACCTGATGACGCGCCTCGTGCAGGCCTACGCGCACCAGATCGTACGCTGCGGGTTCTTCCAGGCCGACCCGCACCCGGGCAACTTCCTGGTCGAGCCCGACGGCACCCTGACGCTGATCGACTTCGGCTGCTGCAAGGAGCTGTCGGCGGAGCGGCGCAGCGCGTTCCTCAACCTCGGCTCCGCGGTGATGCTCGGACACGAGCCGAGCATCCGGCACTGGCTGCACGAGGCCGGCTTCACCGCCGCCAACCCGGCCGCCGAGAAGCGGCTCGCGCGCATCGCGTCGAGTGCCGCGCGCGAGGCGGCGAGCGGCGAGCGGCATCGCGGCCGGTCGGGGGACGACGCGTTCGCGGAGTTCGTCGCCAACCTGGGCATCCACCCGCCGGCCGACATCGCGCTGCTCGGGCGCGTGTTCCTGGCCCTCGGCGGACTGCTGCGCGTCTACGCGCCGCGGCTCGACCTGCCCGCGATCGTGGCGCCGGTGGTCATCGCAGCCGCGCTGCAGCCCGCGCCACCCGCGCGACAGAACGGAGAGCTCGGGAGTCGATCCCCGGACGCGCCCGCACCCCGCCGCCCGTGACCGTGGCGCGCGTCGCTTGCGTCGACGACGTCCGGTTGCCAACCGGAACGTCATGAGAACGAAGGCCGTACCGGACTGGCGCGAGCGCGCGACGTCCGCGGGGGAGGTCGCCCGCCTCGTGCGCAGCGGCACCAGCGTCTTCCTGCACGGCGCGTGCGCGACGCCGACGCCGCTCGTCGAGGCCCTCGCGGCGCGCACGGACCTCGAGGACGTGCGCCTCTACCACCTGCACACCGCCGGCGACGCCCCGTTCGCCGATCCCGAGCACGCGGGAAGGCTGCGGTCGGTCTCGCTCTTCACCGGGCCGCCGCTGCGGCGCGCGGTCGCCGAGGGCCGCGCGGACTTCATGCCCGTGTTCCTGTCCGACATCCCGGGGCTCTTCGAGTCCGGGCAGATCCCGCTCGACGTGGCCGTCGTGCAGCTGTCGCCCCCCGACGCACACGGCATGTGCTCGCTGGGCACGTCGGTCGACACCGCGAAGACGGCGGCCGATCACGCGCGCATCGTCATCGCGGAGATCAACGAGCAGATGCCCCGCACGCACGGCAACACCGTCGTGCCGTTCGAGCGCGTGGCGGCCTTCATCCACACCGACCGACCGCTCATCGAGCATCCCGTCGAGCCCGAGGGCGAGACCGAAGCACGCATCGGCGAGGTGGTGGCGGCGCTCGTCGAGGACGGCGCGACACTGCAGATGGGCATCGGCTCGATTCCCGATGCCGTACTCGCACGCCTGCACGGCAAGCGCGACCTCGGGGTCCACACCGAGATGTTCTCCGACGGCCTGATCCCTCTCGTCGAAGGGGGCGTCGTCACGAACCGGCTGAAGAAGGTCCACCCGCAGCGCATCGTCACGAGCTTCGTCGCCGGCACGCGCAAGCTCTTCGACTTCGTGCACGACAACGCCGTGGTCGAGTTTCACACCTGCGACCGCACCAACGATACCGCGCTGATCCGCAAGAACGACCGCGTGGTCGCGATCAACTCCGCCCTGCAGGTCGACCTGACGGGCCAGGTCTGCGCCGACTCGATCGGTCACCGCATCTTCTCGGGCATCGGCGGGCAGATGGACTTCATGCGCGGCGCGGCGTTGTCGCGCGGCGGCAAGCCGATTCTCGCCTTCCCGTCCACGGCGTCGGGCGGCAAGCTGTCGCGCATCGTCGTGTCGCTCGAGCCGGGCGCCGGCGTCGTCACCACGCGCGGCCACGTGCACTGGGTCGCGACCGAGTACGGTGCCGTCAACCTGCACGGCAAGACGCTGCGCGAGCGCGGCGAGGCGCTGATCGCGATCGCGCACCCGGACTTCCGTGCCGAGCTCGCGCGCGACCTCGCCGCGATCCGCCACTTCGACGTCAAGCATGGCGTCTGACGTCCGCGCGGTACTGGCGGGCCACGCCGGGCGGAGCCCGGCGTGCGTCCCCTCCGCCGTGGCACTTGCACCGACCGGAGCCTTCGGACTACTCCCACCGGAGCCATGGACTTCGACCTGACCGAGAGCGAGCGCCGCTTCCGCGACGACCTGCGCGACTTCCTCGACCGGAACCTGCCGCCCGAGTGGCAGAGCCGGCACCCGAAGGAGCCGTGGACCGACGAGCGCCGCGACCTGGCGCGCCGCTGGCAGGCGAAGCTCGCCGAGGGCCGCTACGTGGCGCTCGACTGGCCGAAGGAATGGGGCGGCCGCGAGGCCTCGCTCGCCGAGCGCATCATCGTCCAGACCGAGCTGATCCGCGCGCGCGCGCCGCGGATCATCGGCCACGTCGGCCTCGACCTCGTCGGGCCGGCGCTGATCGAGCACGGCACCGACGCGCAGAAGAAGCGCTTTCTCGAGAACATGCGGACGTCGCAGGAGCTCTGGTGCCAGGGCTTCTCCGAGCCCAACGCCGGCTCCGACCTGGGCGGTCTGCGCACCCGCGCGGTGCTCGAGGGCGATCACTACGTGGTGTCGGGGCAGAAGGTCTGGACCAGCGTCGCCGAGGTTGCGGACTGGTGCTTTCTCCTCGCACGGACGGACACCGACGTGAAGAAGCACGCCGGGATCTCCGCGCTGCTGGTCGACATGAAGCAGCCGGGCATCGACGTGCGCCCGCTCCGCCAGCTCACCGGCGAGGCCGAGTTCAACGAGGTCTTCTTCGACAACGTCCGCGTACCGAAGGAGAACGTCGTCGGCCGTCCGGGCGACGGCTGGAAGATCGCCATGGGCATCCTCGCCCACGAGCGCGGCCCGATGTGGGCCTTCATGTTCCACGGCTACATGACCGAGGACCTGAGCCAGCTGCTGGCGCTCGCGAAGCGCCGCGGCCTCGACCGCGACCCGGTGTTCCGCCAGCGCCTCGCGCGCGCGCACGGCGACATCGAGATCATGCGCCTGCTCGGCTGCCGCAGCCTGACGGCGGAGTCGCGCGGTGAGCACCTCGGGCCGAAGACGTCGCTCGAGAAGCTCTTCGGCAGCGAGCTCTCGCAGCGCGTGCGCGAGCTCGCGATGGACGTGCTCGGCAACGAGGCGCTGGTCGGCCTCGACGACGAGCGCGCGGAGTGGGAGGGACGCTGGCTGCGCTTCTACCTGTTCTCGCGCGCCGACACGATCATGGGCGGCACGTCCGAGGTACAGCGCACCGTGATCGCGCACCAGCTGCTCGGCCTGCCGCGCTGACGCGGCGATCGCGTCCCGGTAGACCTTCCTCCCGGCCCGGCCTCGGCGTTCGGTGGAGCCGATCGCCACGTCGGATGGAACGCCGTGCCGGTGCCAGCATTCGTGGTCGGCGAAGCCGCGACGGTCGTCAGTCGCCCTGCCGCACGAGGCGCAGCGTGACGAAGCCCTGCACCGCCACCGCGAGCACGATCGCACCCCAGACCGCGAGCTGCTGCAGCCACGCGCGCCGTCGCGCGCTGCCGCCGGGCGTGCCGGTCCACTGCGGATTGTCGCGCCCCGCGTCGGCCTGCGCGACGACGCGGCCCAGGTCGCGCAGCAGCTCGCGCGCGCCCTCGATCTCGTAGCGCGGCAGCTCCGCGTCGGGATTGCCCGCGAGCAGCGTGTAGCTCCCGGCGGGTGCGACGACGAGCAGGCTCGGCAACACGAGCGGCGCCTCGATGCGCGCGATCGCGATCGGCGCATCGTCGCCGTCGGCGACCTCGCGCTCGAGCGCCTCGACCCGGGTCGCGGGAAAGTCGATCGCGGTGGGAAATCGGCGGCGCAGATCCTGGGCGAGGGCTCCCGTCGCGAGGACGACTTCCTTGCCGTCGTCGCCACGCGTGAGCAGGCGGTAGCGCCGGTCGAGGACCGGGCGGGCGGTGCGCAACACGAGGCGGTCGAGCGTCAGCGGCGCGGCCGGCGGGGCGATCTTCCACACCGACGTGCCATCTTCGCTCTTCGGGCCCGTGGCGCTCAGATCCACGCTCGTGCGCCGCACGGCGGGCGCGACCACCTACGGCCACTGGCGACCCGACCCGTCGACGATGCGCCGCTCGGCACGACTGGCGAGCGCGCGGGCGAGATCCTCGGGACCGAGGTGGAGCTCGACGAGACCCTCGGGCGAGTCGGGGATCGCGACCGGCCGCTGCCACTGCCAGGCGTCGATCTCGACCTTCCCGCCGGGCCGCAGAACGGCGGCGAGCGCCGGCCCCGCGTCGAACGCCGGGTTGCGCCGCAGCGGCCCGAGACGCGCCTGCGGCAGCTGCGACGCGTCGGCGACCCCGGCGCTCGCGGTCGCCGCGTCGCGCAGCAGCGCCGCGACGTCGTAGTGCAGCGCGTACGCGCGCCCGCCGCCGAAGCGCAGCACCCCCGATGGCGACTCGCTCGTGCCTGCCGGCAGCGCGAACAGCAGGGCCGGCACGTCGTACGCGAGCGAGACGGTCACCGCGTCGAGCGG
>Ga0172362_10001240_pt1 | contig 21737 bp, 20 predicted proteins | sample LakKivs1_kivu2a2_FD_114534 | JGI IMG/M metagenome (GOLD analysis project Ga0172362, IMG submission 114534) | Sediment microbial communities from Lake Kivu, Rwanda - Sediment s1_kivu2a2 | ecosystem: Environmental > Aquatic > Freshwater > Lake > Sediment | place: Rwanda: Western Province, Lake... | reverse complement strand
TTTCGAGAGCGGCACCATAAACCACTCGGTCACCTCTCCTTAAGCTAGTTATGAGCAAGCCAGTTAAGATAAAGCATCTATTTGTCGACAATGGCCAATGACCGCAGACAACCTCATTCTCAGCCGTTTCATTATACTGTGGGGATAGCGGTTTATCAAAGGTTTCGGCGGCGGATTCTGCGACATCTGGTATGTACCGAAGTCACTTGTATCGAAGTATGCTCTGGGTGGTCCTGAACCATACCGGCAACTCAGCTTCGCTGTCCAAATGGTTTGACTGGGCTAGTCTAGCAAATCGAGGTAGCCCGTACTTCCTGGCCAGGTGAGGCAGGTCGTTCACCTTCAGTATTTCCTAGATGACCGAAGAGGAGCAAATAGTTCGGTCGTCGCGATACGACTCATTGGGGGGGGCAGCTCAAAGAGCTGCACCCCCCGTTTCTTGGGTTACCAGGTCGCCGCAAAATCCGGACAATACCTGCGGGCAACTGCGGTTTGACCGTACTCTGTCACCTCCGTAGTTTGCGTACGTTGTCGGTGTTACTCGCTAATACGTATTTGCTGACGGTCTCTTGCTACCAAATTGGAATAACAGCAGGGCGACCGATGATTATCGTATTTTGCCGTCGTACACCAATGCGCAACCGATTTAATAAAAATGTCATATTTTCCCTCGATTTGTTATGCGTATTTCATTGGGGCTGGCTTATTATTACAAGTGAACGACGTTTTGCGGGCAAGGGTTTGCCGGAGGAACTCAGTTGATAACCATATTGCTGGCGGATAATCACCTGTCCAGAGAAGGGGTACGCGCCCTGCTGGAACGGTACTCGAACGACTACATGGTTCAAGGTGAGGCCTCGGACGGAACGGAGGCATTGCAGCAGTTGGAGCTACTCAAGCCAGATGTACTACTCGTAAATGTCGAGTTGGCGGGAACCGATGCAGTGGAGCTCGCCAGCCGCGCGGGAGAAGTCTCGCCTGAGACGAAGGTCGTAGTCTATTCCACCAAGCCGGACGACCATCACTTACTGCCGGCATTGAGGGCCGGAGTCAAAGGTTACGTTCTCAAAACCTCCAGCTTTGACCAACTGAATCGTGCGCTGCTCGAGGTCCATTCCGGACGCTTCTATCTGAGCGACGAAGTCCTGCGCAAGCTCGTGGATTATTTCTGTCAGAGCAACCATGACGGCGACAGGTACAAAAACCTGACCGGCCGCGAGAAGGAAGTCCTGGTTCTGACCAAGAAAGGCTCTAGTAAAATGGAGATTGCCCGGCAACTGAATATAAGCCATCGCACCGTTGAGGCCCACCGTTTCCATGCGATGAAGAAGCTGGGTCTGCGAAACCAGATGGGACTCCTGCGGTACTTTCAAGATGAGGAGAGACTCGACGATGAGGGCAGCGGAACGTAGACGCGGCGCCGGAGAGCCAATCTTTCGCAGGCTGTGGCGTCTGCTCGGGTCGCCGCGTCTTGCTCTGATTCTTATCTTGGTGCTCGTGGTTCTGGGCCTGATCGGCGTGCTGCTCATACAGGTGCCTTCCGGAATTGCCTCCGACCCCGTAAGCTATAAGGTCTGGATCGCCAATGTCGCCAGGCCAAGATTCGGCGCCTGGACTGATATCCTCTCTTTGTTCAGGCTTCTCGATGTGTTTCACTCGCCGTGGTTCCTGGCGGCGGGCGGGCTACTCATGGTGAACATAGTGGTGTGCATAGCCAACCGCCGGAAAACGATAGCTCTCGTCCTCTCAGGCGGAACAGTCAGGCAAGGGGCGGAGTTTTTCGGTAAGGGAGCGGACAGGTTGGAGCTGTTCGTAGCCGGCCCCACATCCAAAACGGTTTCCCTCGTATCCGAGCTGTTGAGAAAACAGCGATACCGGGTCAGGTCGGAAGAGTCGGAAGAGTCGGAAGAGTCTGTTAGCCTGGCTGCGGACAGGAACCGTTTTTCGACTCTGTTCACATTAGTCGCGCATCTGGGCTTGCTCATTCTTGTATTGGGATTCGTGGTCGGCAGCTTCTGGGGGTTTCGCGACAATTCCTTCGTGCTGGCCGAAGGCTCTCTGCGGGATGTAGGTCACAACACCAATCTCTCACTCGAGTTGAAGTCATTTGAAGATGATTATTGGCCCGATGGCAGCCCCAAAGACTACCGGAGCCAGGTTGTCCTCTATTCCGGACAGCAGGAGGTGAAACAGGCCCTGGTGCGGGTGAACTACCCCCTGGTCTTCCAGGGCATCAGTTTCTATCAGTCTGGCTTCGGCCCTGCCCCGAGGATACGGGTCACAGATGGGCAGACACAGATTTATGACCAGCCCATTCCTCTCCTGGACGTCGTTCAAGGCCAGGACTATCTGTACAGATATGCCGGGGAGTTCAGACTTGCTGATTCCGGAACAGCCGTCCAGGTGGTAGGTTCCGCACTCAGCGGACAGGATAGCCTTATCGGAGAGGACCAGGTCGCTATCCTGGTGCAGGAGTCGGGAACGAGCCAATACGCTACCGGGCTGCTTGATAAAGGCGCTCCGCTGGAAGTCGGCGGGCTGCAGTTCACCTTTGTTGGCCAGCAGCAGTACTCTGTTTTTCAGGTGAGTCACCGCCCCGGCATCGAATTAATCTGGATAGCTTGTGCTCTCTTTGTCGTGGGCGTCGCGGTCGTTTTTTACTTTCCCCACCGCCAGCTGTGGGTCCTGGTGGAGCCGGACAAAACCGGCGTGAGCCGTGTAGCCATCCGGGCGACCGGCAGGTCGAGTCCCGGTTCCGACGAGCTTTCTGCCCTGAGATTGCAGATTGAGGAAGACGGCACCCACAACCAGCGGAGGTAGAAATGATTGCTGTGGAACAAGCAATGCTAATCGCGTCAATGGCCACTCTCGGCGTATGTCTGGCCGTGTCTTTGGTCTTCCTCTTCACCAGGAAGCCGTTCGTGAAGTCTGTGACGCTCGGCAACCCTCATCCCGTTAGCGCGCGTGTCTTCACGACTAGGGGTTACCTGTGGGTGGCCCTGCTCGGACTCGCTTTGCTTTTCGTCACCATCTTGATCGTCAGTCGAGCAATCGTCTCCGGGCACGGCCCATTCTCGAACATGTATGAATTCTCGGTGGCCTTTTCCTGGGGCATCATCCTGATGAGCCTGATCTTCATGTGGCGCTACCGCATAGCCCTCCTGGGCGTTGCCGGGGTCGTCCTGGCCCTGGGCTTGCTTGCTTTCGCCAGCACGTTGTCTTCGAGTGTAATACCGCTGGTGCCGGCCCTGCAGCAGAGCGTTCTCCTGAGCGTTCATGTCGCTTCGGCGATCGTCGCCTACGGCGCGTTGGCGGTCGGTTTTGCCGCTGCCGCAATATATCTCGCGATACGGCGTCGGAATGTCTCCTGGGTTCCCAGGCCGGAAACCCTTGACAATATCGGTTATCGCGCGGTTACGGTCGGCTTCCCGTTTCTGACACTGACCATTAATCTGGGCGCGGTCTGGGCCAATGTTGCCTGGGGAAGCCCGTGGAGCTGGGACCCCAAAGAGACGGCCAGCCTGGTGACCTGGCTGGTATTTGCCGCCTATTTACACGCAAGAGTGTTACGGGGCTGGCGGGGCGCGAGAAGCGCCACTCTGCTGACTATAGGTTTTTTGGCCGTGCTGTTCACGTTCTTTGGCAACTACATCTTTGCCGGCCTGCACAGCTACCGCTGATATTTGGTGGAAAATTGGGTTGCGGCTATGACTCAGTTTTGGAGTGAATCTCAATGAAAGAACGGGCTATTCCGGAGACAAAAGGGATGAGGCGGCAGAAGGTCGCCAAAGTTGTCAACGCCTGCACTGAAGGTTTCAAGGGCTTCTTCTATCATTCGCCCCGCCACGTTGTCACCTATCTGGTTCGGGGAATCATAATCCTTCTTCCTCTGGTAGTCACGATATGGGTTCTGCGCTGGCTTTTCCACCTCCTTGACGGTTTGCTGGCTCCGGTTATTACGATGGCTTTTGGCCGCCCCATACCGGGCGTAGGTTTCGGCATCGTCCTTGTCGCCATAATACTCGCAGGATTTCTTGGGGTCGCGCTCGGATACCGAAGAGTCTTCCAGTCATTCGAGGACACTGTGGCCAAAATTCCTCTGGTCGGGTCTATATACGGGGGTACGAGACAGATAGTGACCAGCTTCACAACCTCGACGAGCAGCAAGTTCGTGGATGTCGTGTTCCTGGAATTCCCACGGAAGGGAATATATACGGTAGGGCTTGTTACCGGTCGAGTCAAAGATGAGAACGGAAGATCCCTCGTCAACGTGTTCGTTCCCACCGCCCCTAACCCTACCAGCGGTTTCCTGCAGATAGTGCCCGATTCAGACATAATCAAGAGCAACATGTCTGTCAACGATGCCATGAAATTGGTTATTTCCGGAGGCAAGGTAGCGAATTACGGTATTGCCGATGCATTGGCCCAGTCCGTGGAACCGGAGAACAAGGGAGTGGTCGCGAAAGTCTGATTCCTGTCGCCGTCAATTCCGATGAAAGCCGGCCCTGTCAAAAAGAGGTTAAGCGGGTAGATATAGAGCTTAAGGAAAGACCGGACATCGTCACTGCTCAACATGGGCAGACGGATTCTCTTCTTTCAGTGTTTCGGGCCTTGGCGCGCGGCGTCTCGAGCCGGTTGGTTTCTGGTCTGGTTCAAACAGAATGAGTGACGCGTTAAGCGTTTTTATCGCTGGGCGATAACCCCCAGTCATTGCGTGGCAATCTGATTGAAACTCTAGAAGCTCTAAAACCTAACATCCAAGCACTAAATGCCGACTATATCGAACATCCTCGACAAGTCGGGACAAATCAAATGACTAAATGCAAAGATCCAAATGGTTTTCCGGGAATTTGAGAATTAGAATTTGTTTAGGATTTCGTGCTTCGGATTTAGGATTTCGTATTGCCGGAGTGTCACTAACCACAATGACAGGCACATGCTATTGGCAGGTTCCTTTCCGTATAGTATGATTTTCCTGTTTTGTCTGCTTTCGCGAGCTATCTATGATCTGGTTCGAGTTTGCTGTCTGCCTGGCCGTAGTCTTGTTCGCCGGCACAAAACTGGCTCAATACGGCGACGTTATCGCCGAGAAGACGGGTCTCGGCAGGATATGGATAGGTGTGGTGCTCATTGCCTTTGTCACCACCATACCGGAGCTGGTCACCTCGGTTAGTTCCGTGGCATTGGTCCACTCGCCTAACTTGGCCCTGGGCACCCTTCTGGGAAGTTGTGCCTTCAACCTTGCAATTCTGGCTTTGCTGGATATCCTCCACTCGCGCACGCCCGTTTTGTCAGTGGCCAGCCCGAGACATATTGCGGCGGCGGGTTGGGGAGCAATGCTCATAGCTATCGCCGCTGCGGGCATAGTGGCCGGACGCAGATTCTCGTTCTTGACTCTGGGATGGGTGGGAATTCCAACCATCGTTATCGCGGTGCTCTACCTTGTGGCGATGTGGTGGATATTCCGCCGCGAACGCGGCCAGCAGTTGGATGGCGTTCCCGGCGCTGCCCGGTATGAAAAGTTCACCATGAGGTCGGTAGGCATCAGATTCGCGCTGGCGGCGGCGGCGGTCGTCGCTGCCGGTATATGGTTGTCATTCGTTGGCGACGATATCGGGAAGGTAACTGGTTGGGGCAGCACCTTCGTCGGGAACATGTTTCTGGCGATTACGACGTCGGCCCCCGAACTGGTGGTCGCTATTACGGCCCTCCGCATAGGCGCGATCGACCTGGCGGCGGGCGATATACTGGGCGCTAATATGCTGGATGTTGCCATGATTCTCCCTGTTGACCTTGCCCAGGGCCGGGGATTTGTTCTTGCCTCCGCGTCGAACGGCCAGCTCATCGTCGCCTCCGTGGCGGTGGCGATGACTCTTCTGGTTATGGCCGGGCTGAGGTTCCGGCGGGAGCGCAAGCTTTTCAGAGTGGCCAGTTGGTACACACCGCTCTTAATTGGACTCTATGTTCTCGGCTCCTATGCTTTGTTTAACTCCAGCAGCGGATTGTGATACACTGTATTGGAAGTTAATCGGCCCCTGTAGCTCAGAGGATAGAGCACTGGCCTCCGGAGCCAGGTGCAAGGGTTCGAGTCCCTTCAGGGGCGGTTGTGATTAGGTTGTTTGAAGGTGCGGTCGGGCAGTTCATTCGGCTTTACTTCTGCCTCTGTGACAGTCGGGTCCAAGCATAGCGACCTCTGGGGCGCACGAGACTGCGATGCACCCTGCGCTAAAACCCGCGAGTGAACAGCAAGCTAATGCTGAACTGCACCGGACAGGATAAGGAGGCGTTGCGTTATGGCCGAGATTCTGGAAATAAGATGGCACGGTAGAGGCGGGCTGGGTGCGGTGACTTCAGCGGAGCTGGTTGCCCGCGCCGCCATAAGCGAGGGCCGGTACGCCCAGTCATTTCCCAGCTTTGGGCCCGAAAGGCGCGGAGCGCCCGTCCTTGCTTTTCTGAGGATAAGCGACGAGTCCATTAAGGTCAGGACCGTCATCCAGGCGCCTGATGTAGTGGTTGTGCTTGACCCGACGCTGCTGCACTCAGTTGACATAACGTCAGGACTCAAGGAGAACGGCAAAATCATAATCAATTCTAGGAAAAGCCCGGCCCAACTGAAGGCCGAATTCGGATTCAAATGGCCCGTGGCCGCGGTCAATGCCACGAAGATTGCCGGTGAGACCATCGGGGTGCCTATCACCAACACCGCTATGATAGGCGCCCTGCTCAAGGTCACGGAGGCCGTAAAGATGGACTCCATGGTCGAGCAGCTTCAGGAACGGTTTGGCGGGAAGGCCATGGGGAATATCGAGGCCATGAAAAGAGCTTACAAGGAGACCGCGACGGAGGAATGACCGATGGCAAAGAAGAAGCTTAAGGCCGCGTCTGAGCTGACCTGGAAGGACCTGGAAATCGGCAATATCGTCAAGGAAGCGGGCAGCGCCAGCGCACGGAGGACCGGCGACTGGAGGACGCAGAGGCCTATACTGGACAAGAAGAAATGCATCAAGTGTGCTTTGTGCTGGCTCAATTGCCCCGACGTCGCCATAAAGCCGCCTGATAAGGAAGGGTACTACGTGGCCGACCTTGATTACTGCAAGGGCTGCGGGATTTGCGCTGAGATATGCCCCGTAGACGCCATAACCATGGTAGAGGAGGAAGAAAAATGAGCAAGAGAGTGGGATTGGAGGCCTCTCATGCTGCCGCCGAGGCAGCCAGAATGGCCGACATTGATGTCACCGCCGCCTACCCCATAACGCCCCAGACGCATATACCGGAGAGGCTTGCCGAGATGGTGGCCAACGGCGAACTGGAGGCCGCTTATATACCCGTGGAGTCGGAACACTCCGCCCTGAGCGCTTGCCTCGGCTCCGCCGCCGTGGGAGCCAGGACTTTCACCGCCACTGCAGGACAGGGCCTGGAGCTTATGCACGAAGTCGTCTACGTTGCTTCGTCTATGAGGTATCCCATAGTGATGGTAGTTGCCAACCGGGCTCTTTCCGCCCCCTTGAGCGTTTGGGGAGACCACTCCGACGCTATGGCCGTGCGGGATACCGGCTGGATACAGGTGTTCTGCCAGAACAACCAGGAGGCTTTCGACCTGACCGTGTGGGCGTTTCGCGTCGGCGAAGACCCCAAAGTGCTTTTCCCGGTGATGGTCCACTTCGACGGGTTCAGCCTGTCCCACGTAACCGAGCCAGTTATTCTGCCGGAGCAGGAAGAGGTGGATAGGTTTCTGCCCAAATTCCGGTATCCCTTTGCCTTGAATCCGGACCATCCCATGACCCACGGGGCTTTCGGCCCTCCCGATATTTACTCCGAGACGAAGGTCGCTCAGGAGATAGCGCTGAGGAAATCCAAAGCAGTGATACTCCAGGGCTGGCAGGAATTTGGAGACATATTCGGCCGGTACTACGAGCCAGTCGAATCCTACAAAACGGATGGGGCCAGACTGCTGGTTCTGACCATGGGAAGTTTCAGCGAGACGGCAAAGGCGGCCGTGGACATAAAGAAGAGCAGCGGAGAATCGGTGGGACTTATCAACCTGCGTCTCTGGAGGCCGTTCCCGTTCAAGGAACTGCGCCAGGCTGTGAAGGGCGCGGAGACACTCGTCGTTTTCGATCGGTGCATCTCCTTCGGAGGCCCCGGAGGGCCTGTCTGCTCCGAGGTCAGGTCTGCCCTGTACGGCGAGAAGAAGAGGCCGGCGGTCGTCAGTTTCGTAGGCGGCATGGGAGGAAGAGACATGTCCGTGGAAGACTTCGAATATGTCATAGACCGGGGTCGGGAGGTCGCGGAGAAAGGGTCGCCCGAATTGTTCGAGACGGTAGGCATCAGGGGAGAGGTAACCGGTATAAGGGGGTAAAAATGGAAGCCACTTCTATAAAGATGGGAAAGAACCGCGTGCCGGTCGAGGAGCTTATCGCGGAGGGACACAGCTTCTGTACCGGGTGTGGCGAAGTCCTGGCGTTAAGGCTCGCCTGCAAAGCTTTGGGAAGGAACGTGATAATCGCCAACGCTACCGGCTGCATAGAGATTTGCACTTCGCCACTGCCCGTCACCTCGTGGAGAGTTCCCTGGATACACACTCTGTTTGAGAACACCGCCGCCGTGGCTTCGGGCACCGAAGCCGGGCTAAAGGTCTTGATGAAGAAAGGCAAGATTCCTCAAAAGGATATCAAATGTGTGGCCGTGGCCGGAGACGGTGGGACCAGCGACATAGGCCTGCAGGCTTTGTCCGGAGCACTGGAAAGAAGACACAACTTCCTCTATCTCTGTTTCGACAACGAGGCTTACATGAACACCGGCATCCAGAGGTCAAGCGCCACCCCTTACGGTGCCTCGACCACGACAGCGCCGGCCGGCAAGTTCAGCATCGGCCAGACCACCTGGAAGAAGAACCTGCCCGAAATCTTTGTCGCCCACAACATACCCTACGTAGCCACAGCCAGTCCGGGGTATCCGTTCGACCTCATGAAGAAGGTCAAGAAAGCCGCGGAAGTCAACGGACCAACTTACGTACACTTGCTGTCGCCCTGTCCGACAGGCTGGCGGTCGCCCAGCAATTTGAGCGTGAAGTTGGCCAAGCTGGCGGTGGAGACCGCCATATTTCCTCTCTACGAGGTAGAGAATGGGCGCTATACTTTGAATGTTGATCCGCCCACGCTCAAGCCGGTTGAGGAGTACTTGAAGCCGCAAGGCCGGTTCCGTCATCTGCTGGAAGACGAAATCAAGGAAATTCAACGGCACGTAAACGAAGAGTACGCCAGGCTCAAGGCAAAGGTAGCCTGCTTCGGCGCTTCGACTTCTTCCAGCGAGCAAGGCTGATTGATGTGATTCAAATGGGCGGGTGACGCCTGATATGGTGGTGCGTTGGGTAGGGCGCCACCCTGTCATTGCGAGTCCCGATGTAATCGGGACGTGGCAATCCCTTCCTAATGCCCGCACAAACATGGCGGATTGCTTCGGTTCTGCCAGGCTACTATAATGATTCCCGGGCGGGGTGTGGCGCAGCGGCTAGCGCGCATGGTTTGGGACCATGAGGTCGGTGGTTCAAATCCACTCACCCCGACCATAGATAGCAATTCAGAGACCTACTTCATTACTCGAACGTCGTTTAGTTCTCTGCCGGTTAACACGTATTCCCACATTTGCGCTATAGTAATGGCGATTTGTGACCGTAACCATTCAGGGTCAAGCAGAAACCGTATGGTACGCCGTGATTCGATAAGGCGACAATCGCAGGGACTCGACAAGCTTCAGAAGCAGGTATTATCAAAGGGCCTGTGCAGCTTTTGCGGAGCATGCTCCGGAATGTGCCCCTACCTGGTCCCGTTCCAGGGGAAGGTGGCAGTGATGGACTCCTGCTCGGTGACCGAGTCGCGATGTAGTCAGTTCTGCCTCCGAATGGGGGTGGACATTGACCTCATCAGCAACGTCCTTTTTGACGTTGCCTACAGCGGCGAACCTTTGGGTGAGGTGCGCGAGGTGATTATAGCCAGGAGCAGGGAACCCGAGGTGCGAAAGCGAGCCCAGTACGGGGGGACCGCGTCCACGCTGATGCGCGTGGCGCTGGAAAGCGGGTTAATCAGTACGGCGGTTCTCACCAAATTGGTGGATGGGGTCCCTCAGGGCGTCACTGTCTCGTCGGCAGAAGAAGTCCTGGACTGCAGTGGCTCTAGCTACCTGCTCTGTCCCGTCCTGGAGGCCTTTCACAAATGGCAGCCCGGGGACAACGATAAAGTCGGAATAGTGGGCACGCCCTGCCAGACACTGGCGCTGGCCCACATGAGGACCTGCTCCCTTTCAGCGAAGAGCAACGTCGGCAGAGTAAACCTCGTTATCGGACTGTTCTGCACGTGGGCTCTCTCCCACGATTTCCGTAAGGTGCTGGCAAAATGCGCGCCGCTCTCAGAGATAAAGAAGACGGACATACCTCCGCCGCCGGCCAACATTTTTAACGTGTGTACGGCGGACAAGTGCGTGTCAATGCCCCTGGATGAAGTGAGGCCCTTTGTTCCGGACGCATGCACTCTTTGCTGGGATATGACCTCGGAGATGACTGATGTTTCCGTGGGCGCCGCGGAGGGTATAGAGGGCTGGAACACGGTGATAATCCGCACTGAGAAGGGCCAGGAGCTTGTAGGAACGGCGATGTCGAAGGGGCTTCTGGAAACAGGAAAGTTGCCGAAGGCGAATCTTGACCACCTGACCGAGTCCGCCCGGCTCAAGAAGAGGCGGGCTCTTCAAAACCTCATCAAGAGGAGCGGCAAGAGAGGAGATTTGCTTTACCTGAAACTCAAACCTGAAACCGTCAGGCGAATCCTCACGGACGCACAGGCTCATTGAGGAAGTGAAATATGTCTGCGTTGACAGCAAACGCCGCGGGCAAGACTGAGCTCCTGTTTGGCAACGAGGCCATAGCCAGGGGGGCGCTGGAGGCAGGCGTCAAAGTGGCTGCCTCGTACCCGGGTACTCCTGCCAGCGAGATACTTGAAGACCTGGCCCGGGTTGCCGGGGAGGCAGGACTCTACGCGGAGTGGTCGGTCAACGAGAAAGTGGCCGCTGAGGTAGCCATCGCCGGTTCCTTTGCCGGTTTGCGGTCTATCGTTAGCTTTAAGCATGAAGGGCTCAACGTTGCCCTCGATACGCTGTGTCATGTCAACCTGGCGGGGAACAAGGGGGGGCTGCTGGTTGTGGTCGCTGATGACCCCGGCGGCTGGTCCAGCCCGTCGGAGAACGATTCACGACCGGTTATCCAGTGGCTCAACGTGCCGCTGCTTGAGCCGTCCACTCCTCAGGAGGCCAAGGACATGACCCGGTGGGCCTTCGAGTTGTCGGAGCAGCTGGGCATCTACTGCGTGGTGCGAAGCACCACGAGAGTGTCGCACACCACCGGCTCTGTGATTCTGGGAGAGATTGCCGGCCGGGATACACCTGCCCATTTTGACACCTCAAAGCTCTTTGTGTTTCTGCCAATCGTCGATAAGCACAGCGAACTGCTGGCAAAAGTCGAGCAAGCAAAAGAGACATTTGAGAAGTCCCCATTCAACTATTACGAGGGGCCCGAACAACCTGAACTGATGATAGTTTCCTCCGGCGCGAGCCGGCTTTACTGCTCGGAGGCGGTGGAGTGCCTCGAGTTAGAGAAGAGAGTCGGTCTTGTCCACCTGGGAACAACCTGGCCTGTACCCGCCAAATTCCTGGAGAAGCAGATGACTCGAACCTCGAGGGTACTGGTGGTGGAAGAGGTTGACCCGTTCCTGGAGCGCAATCTCAAGATAGTCGCTGCGGATAGCGGCTGGCTCACTGGAGACCATCTTATCTATGGCAGGGCCAGCGGGCACATAAGACCGGTCGGCGAGCTGCCCCCCGAGTTAGTGATAAATGCTCTGGCAGGGCTGACGGGCGTTAAGCACAGATCGCGCAGCAAAGAGTACGACCGGAAAGCGAAGCAAGCCGCTAAAGACCTGGTCATTGGCCGGGAGATAATGTGGTGCCCGGGCTGTCCTCATCGCGCGACGTTTTTCACCATAAAAAACGCCTTCCGTCTGGATGGGAGAGACGGCTTTGTCTCAGGCGACATCGGGTGCTACGCTCTCGACCGTCGAGGGGCGGGCGGCTATCTGATAACGAAGACGGCTCTAGCCATGGGCTCGGGCACCGGCGTAGGTTCCGGGCTGGGTAAGCTTGGCCAGTTTGGTTTCAACCAGCCGGTGATCGCGGTGTGCGGCGATTCGACGTTCTTTCACGCTGCAATCCCCGCCTTGATCAACGCCAAATACAACAAGTCCGGTGTTATTGTGGCGGTTCTCGATAACAGCGCCACGGCTATGACCGGCTTTCAGCCCCATCCTGGGGTCGGCGTGAATGCCATGGGCGAAGCTGCACCAGTTATTGATATTGAGAACCTGTGCCGGGAATTGGACATCCCGGTGGAAGTGATGGACCCCTTTGATATCACCGAGAACACCAAAAGACTGGTCGACCTCATGAAAGATGGAGAGGGAGTGAGAGTAGTGATTATGCGTCATCCCTGTGCCCTTCTTCGAGCGCCCGGCGAGAAACCGCCGTTCAAGGTTCGGGTAGACGCTTCGAAGTGCCGGGGAGACGAGTGTGGATGTGGCAGATACTGCGTCAGAATGTTCAAGTGTCCCGGCGTAGTCTGGGACAAAACCACGGGGAGGGCCCGGATAGATGAGGCGGTGTGCGTCGGTTGTGGCGCATGTGCCTCCATCTGCCCGGCCTCCGCCATAGTGAAGGAGCCAGTTGAGTGAGGCCGAGCTCTCGGCAGACCCGCTGAATATCGTTGTGTGCGGCGTCGGCGGACAGGGAAATATCCTCGTTGCCCGCCTGGTGGGCAGGTCGCTGGCCAAACGTGGCTATCTGGTGACAATCGGTGAGACCTATGGGGCTTCACAGCGGGGCGGGGACGTGATGAGTCATATCCGGTTGTCCATGCGCCGGAAATATGGGCCTCTTATTCCCCCCGGTTGTGCTCACATCGTGCTGGGACTAGAGCCTTTGGAGACGCTGCGAATGCTGGTGGACTATGGCAATCCTCAGGTAGCCGTCATCACCAATACGCGTCCTATCCTTCCGGTGACAGTGGGCATGGGCGTTGCTGAGTATCCCAACTATGACGAACTGAGGCGAGCCATAACCAAACTGTCCGAGCAGGTTCGGTTTGTAAATGCTACTGAAATCGCTCTGGATTTGGGTTCGGTTCGGCTGACCAACGTGGTCATGCTCGGCACACTGATTGGCTCCTCCCTTCTGCCGGTTACCGCGGCGCAGGTAGAGGAAGAAATAAGGCAAAGGTTTTCCAAGGACGAACTGGGGCCTATCCTTGAGGCATTCAGGCAAGGGCTAAGCTCTACCCGGGCCGAGAATAGAGCCAGTAAGCCCAGCGGGCCCGCTTGATTTGGCTTAAGTTTGCCGCACTCATGTAGTGCGAGGCTCCTGCCTCGTGCCACGCCAGCAGTGCTCCAGTTGTCGTTGCGAGTCCGGATTTTGTCGGGACGCTGCAATCTTGTTCACTGCAGCGATTGCTTCTGCTGACTGTAGTATCGCAATTGCACAAAAAGAAAGTGTCATTCTGAGTCCTTCCTCGGAAGGACGAAGAATCTCACCCTCACCTTCATCCTCTCCGTCGAGGGAGAGGAGGCGCAGGGCGCGACCCTGAAGGGTCGCACCACAGTTGACTCTGAAGTCACGCCCCATTGAATTCCAGACTGAAAAGAACTCGCCGGACGTTTCCGTCGTCTCTACTCTATGACTACTCCGCTCTTGACCACGGTGGTAACCAGGTTGAGGCCAAACCAGTAAGGCAACTGCTGATAACGCGGGATATCGAGCACGATTACGTCGGCCTGCTTCCCCACCTCGATGCTGCCGATTCTCTCGCCTCTGTCCAGGGCATAAGCAGCGTTGATGGTAGCGGCGTTGATCGCTTCGGCAGGCGTCATCCTCAACTGCCGGCAGGCCAAGGCCATTATCATCTGCATGGAAAACGCGGGGCAACTTCCGGGGTTGAAATCGGTAGCCAGCGCGATGGGAACCCCGGCCTCGATGAGTTTTCTGGCCGGCGCGTACTTGCCGGTCATCAAGTGAAAGGGAACGCCGGGCAAGAGAACTCCAACGGTCTTATTCTTTGCCATCAACTCCATGCCTCTTTCGGAAACATAGTCCAGATGGTCAATTGACGTGGCTCCCAGTTCCACTCCGAGCTCCACTCCGCCGATGTCATTGAATTCGCCAGCATGTAGCTTCAGCTTCAAGCCCTGATTCTTTGCTTGCTCCAGGATTGTCCTGGCCTCTGAGGGCGAAAACGCCCCCTCTTCCACAAAGATGTCGCAGTATTCCGCCAGTCCTTCAGTCTTGACCCGTTCCAGCATGCCCAGAACCAGCTGAACATAGTCCGCCTTCCTCTCCTTGTATTGTTTGGGGAAGGCGTGAGCGCCCAGAAAAGTGGGGACAATGTCAACCGGCTGCGATTCCTTCAGCCCGGCGATAACCCTCAGCAGGCTAAGTTCCGATTCTGTTGACAGGCCGTAGCCCGACTTCATCTCCGCGGTGGTTGTGCCGAGGGCGAGCATCTTGCCCAGGAAAGCCCGAGCGCGATTCACCAGAGCTCCCGGGGAAGCCAGGGCCTCTCTCGTTTTTTCAACGGTGCTGAGAATGCCGCCGTTCCTCTGCATAATCTCTAAATAAGACCTGCCCTCTATTTTTTGGATGAACTCGTCTTCTCTGGAACCGCCGAAAACCAGATGTGTGTGACAGTCCACAAAACCGGGCAGCACGATTCTGTCCGTGGCGTCGATTACTGTTCTCGCCCCCTTGATAGCGGCCAGGACTTCGTCAGTTTCACCTACGGCGACAATCTCCTTGCCGGCTATCGCCACCGCCCCGTTCCCGATAATGCCCAAGTCTGCCATGGCCCCTCTCGTTTTGGGGCCGCCCGTGGCGCCCCGGGCCGTGACCAGTTCGGAAGCGTTCTTGATTAAGACGTCGGCTATCATTCCGGGATTTTGACCCCCTTTTGCTTGGCGGCCCTGGCGGCTATTTCGTAGCCGGCATCGGCGTGTCTGGCAACGCCGATTCCGGGATCCGTCGTCAGTACCCTTTCCAGTCTTTTTTCCCTCTCTTTTGTGCCATCGGCCACAATGACCATTCCGGCATGCAAAGCATAACCTATTCCCACCCCGCCTCCATCATGGAAAGAGACCCAGGAAGCTCCGTTGATAGCATTCAAAGCGAAATTCAGCAGAGGCCAGTCGGCAATGGCGTCCGACCCGTCCTTCATCCCTTCGGTCTCGCGATTGGGAGAAGCCACCGAACCCGTATCCAGATGGTCTCTGCCGATGACAACGGGGGCGTTGACGTCGCCCCGGGCCACCAGCTGGTTTATTCTCTTCCCAAACTCCGCCCGCTCGCCATACCCCAACCAGCAAATCCTGGCCGGCAGTCCGGTGAACGGAATCTTGTGCTGGGCCTGGCGGACCCAAGCGTGAAGATGTCTATCGTCGGGAAACGCCTCCAGGACTGCTTTATCCAGAGTCATGATGTCTTTGGCGTCCCCGGACAGGGCCGCCCATCGCGTAGGCCCCTTGCCCTCGCAGAACAGGGGCCTGATATAGGCAGGCATGAAACCGGGGTAGAGAAAGCTTCCCTTTTCGTCCCTTACTCTCAACCCTCCAATCTCTGCCTGCTGCCGCAAATTATTGCCGTAGTCAAAACAGATGGCACCACGCCTTTGCATCTCCAGTATTGCTTCGACATGCTTGACGATTGATTCATAGGCCCTGCGCTTGTAGTCTGCGGGGTTATTGCGGCGCAACTCATCCATTGCGCTCAGCTCACCGGCGGGAACGTAACTCCAGATATCGTGGGCCGGCGTTTGGTCGGTAACGATGTCAGGCACCACTCCCATTGCCACGAGCCGTGGATGAATTTGGGCGGCGTTGCCCACCAGCCCCACGGAGAGCGCTATCCGCTTTCGCTTCGATTCCTCTATCCAGCCCAGGGCTTCTTTGAGGTCTGCCGTCCTTCGCTCACAGAACCCTTCCTTGACTTTCCTCTCGATTCTCTCGGGCCTGACCTCAACATCCAGAATGGCCGCGCCGTTCATGGTGGCGGCCAGTGGCTGTGCGCCCGACATTCCTCCCATCCCGGCGGTAAGGACAAACTTGCCCGCAAGAGAATCCTTGCCGAACTCTTTTCTGGCCGAAGCGGCCAGGGTTTCATAGGTACCCTGCAGAATCCCCTGGGTCCCGATGTAAATCCAGGAGCCGGCTGTCATCTGGCCGTACATCGTCAGGCCCATCTCGTCGTAGCGGTCGAAATTCTCCTGAGTGGCCCATCTGGGAACGATGTTGGAATTGGCGATGATAACCCGCGGAGCTTCCTTATGGGTGGGAGCAATATAGACCGGTTTGCCCGATTGAATACAAAGGGTCTCCTCGTCCGTGAGGTTTTCCAGGGCTTTCACAATTCTATGGTATTCCCGCCAGTTACGAGCGGCCCGTCCCTGTCCGCCATAAATAATCAGTTCCTTCCAATCCAGGGCAACCCGGGGATCCAGATTGTTTCTCAGCATGCGCAGGGCCGCCTCCGTGTCCCAGTTCCGGCACTGCAGTTTTCTGCCGGTCTGCGCCTTGATTTCTGTCTTCGGTCTTAGCTCCGGGTACATCGGCCTTGGCATTTCTGCCTCCTTACCATGTCAGGCTACTTGATTCTGATTCTCCGTTCAATTCTGGGCGTCCTGGAAGTCTCTCCCCTCCAGATTCTGTAGTGCGACCTTTTAAGGTCGTGCTCTTTGGCACGAGGCTAAAGCCTCGCACTACGTTTCCAGACACCCCCAATGGACCCACAATAGAATACTCATGAATGCAGACGGGCTTCAACGTTATTTACTATCTCGTCGGCCGGCGGGGCGGGGCGGGAAAACTCCTCCGCTTCTTTCAATACCTCGTCCTTAAAGTCTTTATCCCCGATGGAGGCCAGATTGACTTTCACGTTCAGCATCGCTCCTTTTACGGCTGCTTCGGCCATCTTGGCCGCCACCCCGACATCCGTAATGACCTTGGGATTGCAGACTTCCAGCAAAGTCGCCGCCAGCTTCAGGACTGCATAGCTGTGTTTTGCCGTTTGCAGCGGTACCTGAGTGGCTTCCTTCAAGTCGCGGGAGGCAAAGGCTTGGGCGTCCCTGTCAACCAACTGCGTCAACGTCTTCATCAGTGCTCGGGCCTGTTCTGATAATCCCTTGTTTCGGGAAAACTCGGCTGCCATGGAGACGAGTGCGGCGGCAAGCGCCCCGGAAAGGGCCGCCACGGAGCCTCCACCCGGCGTCGGTTTTCTGGCCGCTACCTCCTCCAGGAATTCCTCGATGGTCAGTTCTTTCAGCATTCCAACCTCCTTAATCGGCCCTGGAAAACCGGGCTTCTCATTAGGCACCAATCAAATACTCAATGATCTTCGTTCTCGGATTGAAGCCTTGAGGCGAATCGAGCCCCATGTTCTTCACTGCTGCCTCGATGAGTGTCTCCTCCGACCTTGCTTCCGGCCGGTAAAACCTGCCTGCATCGAGCATTGCCTCTTTGGGAACCAGCCCGACAATCTCGCTATACAAGACGCTTGCGCCGGCAAGCTGCCCGAGCTGTCTTACCTTCTCAAAGACGAGGTGCATGGAAGTAACCCTGTAGTTGGTGAGGTTCATCGAGACTTGTGCGACTCCCGGTTCTTCAAGTGGAATGCCGATTGCCTTAACCGACCTGAAGACCCCTGGTATCCTGATTCTCTGTCCATCGCCTGTAGTAGTTGTGCATCCCGACTCACGAATAATCCCGGCTATCTTGTGGGCAATCTCCTTATCAGACGTGCCCAAATAGACGTTATAGGCAATCAGGAACTCCCTGGCGCCGATGACAGTGGCGCCACTCTTCTTGTTGAAAACAGCCGGGCCGCAATCCGGCTTCCAGCAGGCGTCTCTCAGTTTTGCCTCCAGGCCCTCGTACTGGCCGGCCCTGATGCTGGCCAGGTCTCTTCGCTCCGGGAATCTGGCCGCTTCCTCGTAAAGAAAAACAGGAATCCCCAGCTTCTCTCCGACCTCGCGGGCAAGCTCGTTTGCCAGGGCAACACAGTCCACCATGGTGACATCTTGGACAGGGACAAACGGACAGACGTCGCAGGCGCCTAATCTCGGGTGCTGCCCCTGATGTTTGGTCATGTCAACGATTTCGGCTGCCCTGGCGATGGCATTATAGGCGGCCTTCCTGACTGACCCCGGTCCTCCGACGAAGGTCAGCACCGTGCGATTGTGTTCGGGGTTCGAGTCCACGTCCAGGAGCCTTACGCCGCGAATCTTCTCAACCTCGGCGGCGATTTGCTCTATCTTGCCGGTGTCTCTGCCCTCGCTAAAATTGGGCACGCATTCGACTATTTTTCTCACGACATCCCCGCCTCCTCCAACAGTCCACCATTGTGGACAAGTCCGTAGAGCGCCTCGATATCTTCAGCCAGGACTCTGCTTTTCTCAAAGTGAGGCACGCAGCTTCTCGCCACCTCATGAATCCTTGCGAGTCTGGATTTCCTGGGCAAGGGTCCGCGGAAGTCCAGCGCCTGAGCGGCGCACAGAATCTCGATGGCTATGACGTACTCCGTATTCTTGCAAATCTCACGTGCTTTAGTAACAGCCCAGGCGCCCATGCTGACGAAGTCTTCCTGGCCGGCCGAGACGGGAATGGAGTCAACAGACGCAGGGTGGGCCAGAGTTTTGCTTTCCGAGACCAGGGCGGCCGCCGTATATTGAGTTATCATCAGGCCGGTGTTCAGTCCCTCGTCCCCGGATAGAAACAAAGGGAGGCCGTTGGCGCAGCAGGTTACCAGTTCGTCTATTCTTCTTTCCGAAATGCCCGAGATGCTGCACAGGGCGATAGACAAGCTATCGGCCGCCTGGGCCAGAATCTGGCCGTGAAAGTTTCCGCTGCCCTCGCGAATTTCGGTCTTTTCTCCTTTGGTCGAAATCCAGGGATTGCCGCCAAAGGAGTTGATTTCGGTATCCACCACGCCTTCGGCCCAGGAAAGAACATCCCGAAAAGCGCCGTGCACCTGTGGGACGCATCTCAGTGAATAAACATCCTGCAATGCGCAAGCCGGCTTTTTGCCCGCATCTGTCTTCAGAAGTAGCCGGTTCAAATAGTTAGCGGTTGCGATTTGCCCCGGATGGGGCCTTAGTTTCTGAAGTTCAGGCTCAAAAGATTGAGTGTTGCAGTTCAGAGCTTCGATGGTCATGGCGGCGGCCATGTCGGCCGTTCGAATCAAGTTGTCGCACTGAAAGACCAAGAAGGCCAGAGAACTTGTCATAAAGCTTGTGCCATTGAGCAGGGCAATGGCTTCCCCGGCCTGCAAGTTGGCCGGCTCCAGTCCTGCGGCGGACAAGACTTGCTGCGGGTCCCTGCCAATCAAGGCCAGGGCAATGTGGGCCTGAGGAATCAGGTCGCCGCTGGCGCCCAGAGACCCCTTCGCAGGGACAACCGGAATGATGTCTCTGCTGAACATCTCGACCAGGAGCTCCAATGTCGGCAATCTTATACCTGAATATCCCTTCTTGAGATTCAGAATCATGTGCAGCATGATACCTCTGACTATCTCCCTCTCCAGAGGAACGCCTACGCCGCAGGCGTGCCCCATAATTAGGTTCTCTTGGAATTCCTCCATTCTGCCTTTGGGAATTCGCCTGTTCAAAAGGGCGCCGACGCCGGTATTCACCGCGTAGTATGATTTGTCGGGATTGGATTTCAGAACACCCTCGAAAGCCTTCCTCGCCTGCCTGACTCTTGCCTTATCTCTCGCCTCTAGCTTGAGTCTCCTTTGCCCGCGGCACAGATTAACGAATTCGGAATAGCTCAGCTTGTCTTTAGTCATCTAGCTCCTCTTGAAGACGTTTTTGAACGTGCACGGCAAGAAATTGGGGTCCTGACCTTTGCGATGCGGGGGAACACACGCCATCAGTCGCTATGCCTCGGGCACATTATAGTCTCTGTAATCTTGGTGTTTCAATGTAAGCCCGCGTGTCAGCCGTAGTGCGACCTTTTAAGGTCGTGCCTCTCTGGCACGAGGCTGAAGCCTCGCACTGCGTGAGTGAGGCAATCTCGTGTCTCAACGTAATTCAGTGACTTCAGATTTACTAAACGACCCGCCGGTAGACATCGTCGTTATTTTGGTATATACTATATCAAAGAACGTATATATAGGTGGAGGCCATGAATACGTCAACACTCTCAAAAAAAGGATGGGTGGTAATACCCCAGGAGTTGAGGGAGCGATACGGGCTCAAGAAGGGAGATAGAGTACATGTTATAGACTATGGGGGTGTCATCTCTATTGTGCCGGCTTCCGAAGCTCCGATCAAAGACTCGGGGGGCATGCTGAAAGGCAAGACGTCCCTGGTCAAAGAGCTGGCAAAATCAAGGCGAGAAGATGCCGAGCGTGGGAAATAACAGGCCCGTGACCGGAGACTACGTCCTGGACAGTTACGCTGTTCTAGCTTACTTTGAGGCCGGGTCGGGGAGTGAAGAGGTACGCCGATTGCTGGAGGCAGCACAAGAGGATAGGTGCCAGCTTTTCATGTGTGTGGTTAACTTGGGCGAGGTTGCGTACATCGTGGAGCGGGAAAGGGGGCTTCCTAGGGCTCAAGAGACACTGGCGCGAATCGATGAGTTGCCTGTTGAAGTCATAGATGCTGACCGTACCCTTACGCTGGCAGCCGCCCATCTTAAGGTGGACTGCCCCATAGCATACGCTGACTGTTTTGCTGCCGCCTTGTCACAGATCAAGGACGCCACCCTGGTTACCGGTGACCCTGAATTCAAGAAGATTAAGGCTGATTGCAACGTGCGTATAGAGTGGCTGGCGCAGGCCAACGGGTAGTTTTCTTGAGGCTACGGTCAGCACCGATTTCGATAGTTTGAGGAGGTCTGGATGTATATAACCGGGTTGAATAAAGTCGAGAAGACTCCCATGACAGTGGAAGGCGCTAAAGGCGTACAGAAACAGGTTCCTCTGTCCAGGGAAAATGGGGCCCCGACATTCTCATTTCGAGTATTCACGATTGGGCCGGGGGGACATACTCCATTTCACGGACACGATTTCGAACACATGAATTATGTGATAAGCGGCGACGGCATTCTGGTCGGTGAGGACCGGGAGCATAAGGTGAAAGAGGGCGATTTCGCCCTGATATTGCCCGGAGAGAAGCATCAATTCAGAAACGCCTCTAAGACCCAGAACTTGCTCATAATCTGTGCTGTGCCAAAAGAATACGAGTGATAAAACGAGTAGTCAGTAGGCAGTAGACAGGAGTCAGTAGAGAGCGTTTCACCTTCGTCCTTCGATAAACCTACAATAGGCTCTTCGGCATGCGGTGAGAAGAATCGAAAGTACGAGTCGTACCAACTTACTACCTGACATTGTGAGCGTAGCGCGGCAATCTCGCTAGATTCTTCGTTCCGTTTCGCTCCATTTAGAACGACAAGTAGGAAAGCCGATGAGCCGATGATTACATATACTAGCGCTCCGACTTGCTACCACACGGCGGTTGTGGTATCGTATTGTCCAATAGCATAAGGAAGATTGGTAGTTACGGTAGGAGATACCCTATACAGGGAGCCGAAGAGGAAAGAGACTAGCTCTCGAAACTTTCAGGCAAAAGGACTACCGTAGCAAAATCCCTGGAGAGGCTTCAA
>Ga0172362_10001237_pt1 | contig 21746 bp, 18 predicted proteins | sample LakKivs1_kivu2a2_FD_114534 | JGI IMG/M metagenome (GOLD analysis project Ga0172362, IMG submission 114534) | Sediment microbial communities from Lake Kivu, Rwanda - Sediment s1_kivu2a2 | ecosystem: Environmental > Aquatic > Freshwater > Lake > Sediment | place: Rwanda: Western Province, Lake... | reverse complement strand
CGGCCAGGACGTGCCGCTGTTCGACGAATTCATGCTCGCCGACCACAAGGAGCGCAAGCGCAGGAATGCCCCGTTGGGCTCCTTCACCGTCCTGTGTCCCACCTGCGAGGAGGTCTTTCAGGCAACAACCGTCCAGGAAGAGGTGGCCTGCCCGGCCTGCGGGCGGAGGTTCACACCGTCCGAGGGCTACGTGGGCGGGGGCAGGTACACCTGCCCGGCCTGCCGCCAGCAGGAGCAGGTGGTGAGCGCGCTGCGGCGGCTGGAGGAGCCGCTGCCAGCGCGCATGTTCGCCCTCGAGTACTATTGCGCCGCGTGCGACGCGCGCGGCTACAAGCGGGTTGACCCACCCGACGTGGCGCTGTACGAGCAGGCCCGGACTGAACTGGCTCAGCGATGGCCCGAATGGCTGGGGCGACTGGTCCCCGACCAGGAAGTCCTGGATGGCGAGAAAACTAGAGATCTGCTGCGCCACAACTACCGCTACTTTCACCAGATGTTCAACGCACGGCAACTGCTGTGCCTGGGCTACCTGCTGGAGGGCATCCTGGGTGTGGAGGATGAGAATCTGAGAGAAGTTGTGCTGGCAGCTTTTTCCAACACCCTGGCCACGAACAACATGTTCTGCTTATACAACCCGGCCAAACTCGGCGTCATGCACATGTTCACCCGACATGCCTTCTGGTCTCCTAACACACCGGCTGAGGGCAATGTGTGGGGCATGACAGAAGCAGGAGGTGGGGGTTATCGCAACTTCCTTGACCAGGCAATCCAGGCCAAGCGATACGCATACGAACCCTATGAGTCACTACCCGCAGGTTACGACGACGTACGAAACAGGTTGCATGACCAGGCTGCCAGGAAACTGGTCAAGAAGGATCGGGTCTTTCTACCTATCGAGATCGTCGGCACCCCGGCCGCCGACTTCCAGGCCCTGGCCGGCGGGCGCGGGACGTGCCTGCTGCGCTGCCAGACGGCCGAAGACCTCTCCTTCCTGCCCGAGGCGAGCGTGGACGCCGTCGTCACCGACCCGCCCTACTATTCCAACGTCATGTACGCTGAACTCTCGGACTTTTTCTACGTCTGGCTGCGCCTGGGGCTTCAAGATCGTTATCCTGCCGCCTTCGGCCCGCCCTACGCCCCCAAGGGCCGCGAGGTCGTCGTCAACCAGAAGCAGGGCAAGGACGAGCAGTTCTTCCTCGCCGGCCTGGCGCGCGTCTTCCGCGAATGTCGCCGCGCGCTCAAGGACGACGGCATCGTCGCCTTCACCTTCCACCACGCCGAGGCGGAGGCGTGGGCCGACGTGCTGCAGGCGTTGCTCGAGGCCGGCTTTTACGTCGTCGCCGTCTACCCCGTCTTCTCCGAGATGCGCACCTCGGGCCACATCCGCGGCAAGCAAGCGCGCACCTTCGACACCATCGTCGTCGCCCGCAAAAAGACGCCTGCCACCGAGCGCGGCGAGACCTCCTGGGAACGGCTCAAGGACGAGGTCTACCACCGGGCCACCGAGTCCATCGAGGCGGTGCGCCGCACCCACCCCCAACTCATGGAGGATTTTCTGCCCGACGTGGAGACCATCGTCTTCGGCAAGTGCCTGGAGGTCTATTCCCAACATTCCCTGGTGACCGGCGACGAGGGGCAGCCGCTCACGGCGCGGGAGGCCACGCGCCAGATCCACGGCCTGGTGGGGGCGCTCCTGGCCGGCGAGGACGAGGTGAACGCCGACCCGCTGAGCACCATCTTCGCCGTGCGCCTGGCGGGGCAATCCAGCCTCTCCTTCGACGAACTGAACAAGATGCTGCAACCGCGCGGCCTGAACCCCGAGGCCTTCGTCGAGGCCGGGCTGCTGCACGCCAGCCGGGGGCAATACAGCCCGCTGCCGGCCGAGCGGCGGGGGGCGGAGGTGGCCCGGCGCGGCAGGTACCGCCGCGACGTGGACGCCGTGGACCACGTCTACTACCTGGTCAAGGCCGGCATCGTCTACCCCCGCCAGAACCCGCCGGAATTGCCGCCCGGCCGGGATTGGCGCGGCCTGCTGCAGAGCGGCCAGGCCCTGGCCTCGGCCCTCTTTATGCGTACGGGGGACGAGACCTACAAGAAGGTGCGGCGCACGCTGGAGCGGCTGGCGCGGGAGGTCCCGGAGGAGCAGAGCCCGCAACTGAGGTTACTCTGACGGCAGGAGGTCGAAATGGAAACCCCTGACATCTATGTGGCGTCTCGCTTGGCCTTCGAGGACGCCGTGCAATTCATGATGCCGCGCAACGCCCGCGCTTTCGCCCAGGCCCCCCGGATCAAGATGCTGGACTTTCTGGCCCAACTCCAGGCCCGCACTTCCTGGACCTTCCCCCTCGTCGTGGAGGGGTTGGACGACCTGTTGTTCTACGTGGTGCCCGGGGAACGGGAGGCCGTACTGCGGCGCATGCGCGAGTGGATGGCCGCGCGCCTCTCGCAGAACCCCCACACCTGGGTAGTCTTTGTGCTGCGCAACGCCGACCTGGCGGAGCGGGAACTGCCCCGCACGGTGGAACTGTGCCGCGCCCACGAGCGCGTCCCCCTGCACCCCGCCTTCCCCACCAGCCGCTGGCACATGAGCGAGACAACGAACGGCAAGCGCTACCTGGTGGTGGGGGGATTGGGATCATAGTACGTTTGAAGCAGGGCTTGAAGATAGCAGATAGGAGGGAACATGAGCAGTTTTGCCGTCGTTGCGGATGCGATTGCGCAGGCGATCAAGGCGTCCGGTGCCATTGTGCAAGTGTCGCCGCGGGATTTCCTGACCCTTCTGGGCAAGAGTGAGCGGCCTCTGGTCGTAGCGGCCCGCGGTCGTTTTCTCGCGCCCAAATATCAGTATCTGACCAGCTACAAGGGGTTGGCCTTCTACGCAAGAAGCGATGAGGCCATACGGCTGCCAGAGAACGTTGAGCTGATCGAGGCTCGCTCTATCTGGATGCCGGGTTAGGACGGGGCCTGCGGGCCTCAAGTGTGTGGGGCAATCTCATAAGAGCATTCTACAACCGCCGGATCTCTACATCCGGCGAGAGCACTTGGGAGGCAAGACTGTGTCGCGCAAATGTTGTGTGTTGACGCTACTGCTGGCAAGCCTGACAGCCTGTGCCATTGCCGTGCCGGCTACCTCGCCCACACCGTCCACACTCACCTCCGTCCCTCCTGCGACGACGGCCCCTTCGACACCGGACCCCCGGTCCGCTTCAGGGGAGGCTGTGCCGCCGACGGTGCTCCCACCCACGCCGATGCCAACTCTCACCGCGATCCCATCGCTGCCCCTGAGCAGCGACGGCTGGGCCGTGCTCGCCGAGAAGGACGACTATGAAGACGTACAGATGACCAGCCTGCCGGTGGACTATATCAACGTCGTCCAGTTGCACCAACTGCTCCTCGACTTCGGCTGGCAGGAAAGCCACGTCCGTCAGGTGCGGGAATTCGACCGGGACACCCTGCAGGATGGCCTGGACTGGCTGGAGGAAAACGCGGACCCGGACGACGTCGTCTTTCTGTACGTAGCCGCTCACGGCAAGTATCTGAATGACGTCCTACGCTGGCGGGAATTCCTCGCTGAGGAATGGAGACAGATCCCCAGCCACCGGCGGTTGTTGGTCATTGACTCCTGCCAGGCCGCCAACTACACGGGCGTGATCCTGAGCGACCCGGCACCCTACCTGGCGGTTGCCGCTGTAGCCGGCGACGAATACGGCTGGAGCGGCCTCGAAGAGGAGGGGCTGCCCGTCATCGGCGGGGTCTTCACGCACTACTTCGTCGCCGCCTTCAAGGACCCCCAGGTCGACGCGGACGGCGACGGCCTCATCTCGGTGCAGGAGGCCGCCCTCGTGGCCGAGGCGCAACAACGCGCCTACATGCACGAGGTGGTCTTTGCCGTGCCCGAGTTCCTGGAGGGCTACCGCCAGAGCGGCGCCGACAAAGACCCTACCTTTCCCGACGTCGTCGTGGACGACACCATCGGTGCGCCGTTGTACCTTGCATTGCGGAATGCGGAATGAGGACTGCAGAAATGGCGAATAGCGAACGGCGGAGCACCACGGATCGAGAAATACGCGATGGATGAGCAAACGACCGTGTATTTCCCCATCCGTGGTTGTCCTTCCCCCCGAACCACTGAATCACTGAAGGCACTGAGGACACTGCAACAGTAGCCATCTTATGCCCTACTACTTCCCCCAGGTACCGTCAGAGCCTGCTTCACCCGCGCCACTGTCTCTGGCTCAAGTGGCACAGTGGCCTGGATATCTACCAGTACATCACGATCAAAACGGGCTGCTAATGCCTCTGCACTCATCGGGTACAACTCCAGCGCCAACAGGAATTGCCCCGGATTGACGATCGCCACGTCCCGGTAGTAGCGCATGTCCAACAGGTCCCGATCACTGCTGACCAGATAGTGAGCCCTGCCCTCCACTGCACAGGCCAGGAACTTGTCGTCATTGGGATCCCGACAGGCGCCAGAGAGATCCAGGAATCCCGGTACGTGCTCTGAGAAGCGCTCCAACCCTCGCACCAACTCGTCCAATGGAGCCGTAGCCAACCGCTGGACGGATGGACGGGCCAACACGCCGGCCAGTTCGGCCCGCGTGGCTGGCGAAGAAAGCAGTGTGAACGTGCCAGCCCGCCAGTGTGCCACGGCTCGCCGCATCAGTTCCCCCCGAGTCAACACGTAACTGACCAGCGAACTCGTGTCAATGACTACACGGAGCATGAACTACCCCACAGCAGCAGCGACTTCCTGGCGGGCCTGCTCGACAATCGCCAGCACCTCTTCGTCGCTCAGGCCCACGTTGCGCTCGACATTGCGGGCGGCCGTATCCTCTAACCAGTCGAAGAACGCTTCCCGCTCCTGCCGAAAACGCCGAAACTGCTCGTACTCGTCCAGGTTGACGATGGCCGCCTGGGGTCGCCCAAACGTCTCGACTACGTAGGTCTCGCGCTGCTCTCGCACCGCCTGCAGAACGTCGGTCAGCCGTTGCCGCAGCGCGGTCGCGCCAATACTCCGCTCCATAGAAGATGTCTTCTCCAAAGGTTTATAAACATTATAAACCTTATGTACTTCTCTGTCAACCAAAGACTGACATGTTCCAGAAGCTCCATAACCGGTCGGATGCCACCTGATCAGGACGCAGCAACAGAACACCGGCGTGGGTCCCTGGCGCATAGAAGTGTATGTCATCGTGATGTCAAACTGACAGAAAAATCAACCAGCCGGCACCCCAGCCCCAGACGTGGACCTGGGAGCGCCCGCTTTGCCCGCTGTCACGCAAGGTGCTATAATCTGTTATGATGTACTACCAGAGTAGGAGGCGATCGAACCGATGGACCATACCGGAAGAATGTCCCTGAAAGCCTTTGGAGCGCGCCTACGCGGAGCAGTTCCCCCAGGCACAGTGGAGCGCCGACCGGCAGGAGCAATTCCTGTCATGGTGTCTGGACGTGGCGCGGCAACGGGTGAACGCCATATCGTAACAGATGTTTCACTTTCATGTAACGGTATATAGACTCAAGTGTGCTACAATACTAAAGCAGTTCCATTGAACGGCACGCTCGCGTATTTCGTCCACGACGGTAGAAGAACTTACAAGGAGGCAATCAATGGCTCGTTCAAAGATCGAAGTACCCTGGGACGTAGAGTTTCCCCAGGCCTGTGCGCGCTGCACGGCCCCGGCTACAAAGACCATGCGCATCCAACGCCAGAAGCCTTCGGCACAGAAGTGGTTTTTCTGGTTCGGCTTTATCGGGGCCGCTATCGCCGGTGCAAGGAAAGGAGGCTCCCTGCGCTTCGAAGTCCCCTACTGCGAGGACTGCTACCGGCAGGACCGCACGCTCGTGTGGGCTGCCGTGGGTCTCTTTGTGCTGGGTCTGCTGTTCGCCTGTGGCGCCCCCATACTTGGCGCGCAGGCCGGGCAAGCGTCCGACGCGGCCAACGTCATCAGCACGCTGGGCCTGGTGGTGGGTATCCTGGCCCTGCTGATCGCCGCCCCCGTGCTGGTGATCGTCCGCCAGACCCGTCAGGCGGTACACATCCAGCGCATGGACGAGCGCGCCGAGAGCGTCCGCCTGGCCTTCCTCAGCCAGCCCTACTTTGAACGGTTCTGGCAGGCCAACCTGGAGCGGATCGTCTCCTTCGCGCTGCGCTTTGGCAAGCCGGTGCCCGTCCCACTGGATCAGGCCATCGCCACCGTCGGCCGGCGCATTGACGAGCAGAACCCGCGCTCAGCCGAAAGCCTGAAGGGTTACTTTGAGCGCGGGCAACTGTACCTGCAGGCCAAGGACTACAACCGCGCACTGGCCGACCTGGAGCGCGTAGTCGCGGTGACCGGCTTTGAGAATCCATACTTCCTGGAGGGCCAGTTCTTCCGCGGCCAGGCGCACATGCAACTGGGCCACAGCATACAGGCCCAGGCCGACCTGGAGAACTATGTGAAGGCGGCGAGCGACCGCGCCAGGGTGCGCCAGGCGCGCGGGTGGCTCAAGCAACTGGGGCGCGCATGAGGAAGTGAGAGATGGACGAATTCAGGGGGCCAACGGGCGAAGGACGTCCCTCAGAAGGTGCAGCCCGAGAATACATCACCGGGCGGATGAAAGAAGGGGCGTCCCGGGAGGCAGTTTTGCAGGAGCTGATTCAGCGCGGCTACGAACCGGCCACCGCCAGGAACCTGGTCGGCGGGGTCGCGGGGAAGCAGGCCACGTCTGTGCGCAAGTCCGGCCTGTTCTATCTCGTCGCCGGCATCGTCATCACGGTCTTTGCTGTGGCGGCGACGGTTGGCAGCTACAACACCGCCTCCCAGCAGGGAGGGACCTATTACGTCTGCTGGGGGTTAGCGCTGTTCGGCCTGTATATGACTTTCCGCGGCCTCTCACAGGTGGTGCGCGGTCGCGAGGTCAAGTGACTGGCTGAGGGGAGTGTTTAGCACCGCAGAGCCCGGCGACTTGCTGACGCCGGGCTCTGTCTATATTGTCCTCCATCCCTCCCTCTCCTGCTGACCCATATATCGTGCCCTCGTTTGACCGTCATACCCTTGACGCGCTACTTCTCTCTGCTATAATAGCAGTGACACGAGGGGCGGCCTGCCCAGGCCGCCCCACTGACTGATTTGAGGAGAGTATGCTAGAAAGACTGGATAAAGTCGAAGCGCGATACGAAGAATTGACGCGCCTGCTGGCCGACCCGGCCGTGGCGCAACACTATGAGCGTGTAACCGAATACGCCAAAGAACGCGCTGACCTGGAAGAAATCGTCGGCGTCTATCAGGATTACAGGCGTGCGGCCAGGGAACTGGAAGAGGCAGAGACGCTGCTGACCGACGACGCCGACCCCGAACTGCGGGAGCTGGCTGAGGGAGAGGTCACACGCCTGGGGGCCGAGCGAGCCACGCTGGAGGCTCAGCTCCAGCGGTTATTGCTGCCCAAGGACCCGCGCGACGCCAGGGACGTGATCGTCGAGATCCGCGCAGGTGCCGGCGGCGACGAGGCGGGCCTCTTTGCGGCCAACCTGTACCGCATGTATACCCGCTACGCCGAAGAGCACGGGTGGAACACGGAATTGCTGAGCGCCCATGCCACCGGCGTCGGCGGCTTCAAGGAGGTCATCTTTGGCGTGCAGGGGCGTGGGGCTTTCTCCCGCCTCAAGTTCGAAAGCGGCGTCCATCGCGTCCAGCGCGTGCCGATCACCGAGGCCTCTGGCCGCATCCACACTTCCACCGCCACCGTGGCGGTTCTGCCCGAGGTGGACGAGGTCGAGATCCACATTGACCCCAAAAATCTGGAGATTGAGGTCTACGGCGCCTCTGGCCCTGGCGGGCAGCACATGCAGAAGAACGCCACCGCCGTCCGCCTCACCCACAAGCCGACCGGCATGGTCGTGGCCTGTGAAAACGAGCGCTCGCAGACGCAGAACAAACTGCGAGCGATGGCCGTCCTGCGGGCGCGCCTCTACGAGCAGGCGCGCCGGAAGCAGGAGGAAGAGGTGGCACAGTCGCGGCGATCCCAGGTGGGCACCGGGGAGCGCAGCGAAAAGATCCGCACCTACAACTTCCCCCAGAACCGCGTCACCGATCACCGCATCGGCCTGACCGTGTATCGGCTACCGGCCGTGCTGGATGGTGACCTGGATCCCTTCATTGACGAACTGGCCGCGCAGGAACAGGCGGAGCGCCTGGAGGTTATGGGAGGCGAATGATGGAACGGCGTGCAGGCCTCCGAAGACAACAAGAGCCAGCGGGTTAATTGTCGGCCTTGAAAACAACGCAAGATTCACCGGTCACTTCTCCATGGGAGTATGGCAACCCTGGTCAGTCGTTCACATTGCATGTTGGCCAGTCGCTATCCACCATTGGGGAGGGCTTGTATTGGGCAGCCAGCAAGTTGACCCCTATCACAGACACCCCTCGACTTGAGGCCGAGGTGCTTCTGGCCTACGTCCTGGAAACTTCGCGCGCTGGGCTGCTTGCTCACCCTGAACGCCCCCTCACGCCCGCTCAACTGGACTGCTATCAGGCGCTCGTCCGCCGCCGTGCCTCGGACTATCCGCTCCCCTACCTCACCGGCCGCATCGAGTTCTACGGGCTGGAGTTTGAGGTCACGCCCGACGTGCTGATCCCCCGCCCGGAGACGGAGACGCTGGTGGACCTGGCATTGGCACACCAACCGACGAGCGTCGTGGACGTCGGCACGGGCTCTGGCTGCATTGCCGTCTCGCTGGCCATTCACCTGCCCGAGGCCATCATCTACGCTGTTGACGTCTCGCCTGCCGCGCTGGCCGTCGCCCAACGAAATGCGACACGACACGGCGTCGCGGAGCGGGTGCGGCTGCTTACCGGCGACGTGCTCAGCCCGTGTCCGGGGCCGGTGGACCTGATCGTCTCCAATCCGCCCTACGTTCCCACAGGCGAACGCGCGTCACTCCCGGCGTCGGTCCGTGACTACGAACCGAGGCTGGCGCTCGACGGCGGCCTAGATGGGCTGGCGGTCGTCCGGCAGTTGCTGGCCCAGGCCCCGGCGGTCCTACACAGGCCTGAGCCGGTTACAGGATACCCCGGCGGTGGGCTGCTGATTGAGATCGGGGCCGATCAAGGTGATGCCGCGCTTCGTCTGGCCCGCGCCTTCTTCCCTCACGCCACTGCGCGTGTGCACTCCGACCTGGCCGGGCACAATAGGGTACTCGAGGTACAGACATGAGCAAACGCGGCAGGCTCGTAGTGGCGACTTCAGTCGCTTCTCCCGCCCCGGCAACGACTAAAGTCGTTACTACAGACAATGTGCCGCATGCCAGGATCAGGCTAATAGCACTCGATATGGACGGCACGCTGATGGGCGAGGACCTGGTCATCTCGCCCCGCGTGCGGCGCGCCATCGCGGCGGCCCAGGCGCGTGGCGTGGTCGTCACGCTGGCCACCGGCCGCATGTTGGACTTTGTGCTCCCTTTCGCGCGCGACCTGGAGATCACCGCGCCGCTCATCTGCTATCAGGGCGGCCTGATCCAGGCCGCCGACTCCGACGTTCCACTCTACCGGGCGACAATGGAGCCCGCACTCGTGCGGGAAGTGCTCGAGCTGGAGGCCCAACGCGGGTGGCACGTCATCCTCTACGCCGACGGCGACGTCTTCCTGGCCGACCGGCGGCATCCCGAGGCGTTCTACCGCTACATGTTGGGGGAGCGGTTGGTGTGGGTGAATGACCTCTCCCACGTGCTCGAGCAGCACGAACCGGTCAAGCTCATCATCTTCGTCGAAACGGACGAAGCAGAGCGCGTCGAGGCCGAATTACGGCAGCGGTTTGAGGGACGGATGGAGGTGGCGCGCTCCCACGCGCTGATCGTCGAGGCGAACCCGCCGGGCGTGTCGAAAGTGGACGCGCTGGAGCGGCTGTCCGCGCGCCTGGGGATTCCGCCGGCCCAGGTAATGGCGATCGGCGATCAGGGCAACGACGCGGCGATGGTCGCCTGGGCCGGCGTGGGTGTGGCGATGGGCAACGGCAGCCCGGCGACGATTGCCGTCGCTGATTGGGTCGCGCCGCCGCTGGAAGAAGACGGCGTGGCAGTGGCAATTGAACACTTCATACTGGGGTGATTGCTCCCTTCAAATCTGGTACAGGAGGCAACCGTGAAGATCTTCGTCCCTGGACGCATCTGCCTGTTTGGCGAACACTCCGACTGGGCCGGTGGCTACCGGCGCATCAACGCCGAAATTGAGAAGGGTTACACACTGCTCACCGGCACCGACCAGGGCATCTACGCCGAGGTCGAGCCGCACCCGACGGCGCTGGTGTTGACCTCGACCACGCCCGACGGCGAGAAGCACGGCCCCTACGAGATCCCCATGGAACCCAAGGCGCTGTTGGAGGAGGCCCAACGCGGCGGCTTCTGGAGCTATGTCGCCGGGGTCGCCTACCAGATTCTGACCCATTACCACGTGCGCGGGCTGGTGCTCCACAATTACAGGACCGATCTGCCGGTCAAGAAAGGGCTGTCGTCGAGTGCGGCGATCTGTGTCCTGACGGCGCGGGCGTTCAACCGCATCTACGACCTGAAGATGACCATCCGTGGCGAGATGGAACTGGCCTATCAGGGCGAGATCACGACGCCTTCGCGTTGCGGACGGATGGATCAGGGCTGCGCCTTCGGCAATCGTCCCGTGCTGATGACCTACGACGGCGACCACCTGGACGTGGCGGAGTTGCGCGCTCCCCAGGAGATGTATTTTGTGATCGTGGACCTGCAGGCGCAGAAGGACACGATGGAGATCCTGGCCCGGCTGAACCGTGCCTATCCCCTCGCCAGGAACGAGCTCGAGCGGGGCGTGCAGGAACTCCTGGGGCCGATCAACAAGCGCATCGTGCACCAGGCCATCGAGGCGCTTCAGGCAGGGGATGCCGAACGGTTGGGCGCATTGATGGCCGAAGCGCAGGCGTTCTTCGACCGCTACGCGGCCCCGGCCTGCCCGGAGGAACTGACTGCCCCCATCCTGCACCGCGTCCTGAACTATGAGCCGCTCAAGCCTCACATCTGGGGCGGGAAGGGCGTCGGCTCGCAAGGCGACGGCACGGCGCAGTTCATCGCGCGCAGCGCGGCCGACCAGCAGGCGGTGATCGAGATCATCGAGCGCGACCTGGGGATGTCCTGCCTCACGTTGACGCTGCGCGCCGGGCAGCAGGTGCGCAAGGCCGTCATCCCGGCGGCCGGCTTCGGCACGCGGCTCTTCCCGGCCTCGAAGGCGACCAAGAAGGAGCTGTTCCCCATCGTAGACCGCGATGGGATCGCCAAGCCCGCGATCCTGCTGATCGTCGAGGAGGCGCTCAGGGCCGGAGTGGACGAGGTGATCCTCATCGTACAGAAACACGACCTGGAGGCCTTTCAATCGTTCTTCAACGTGCAGGTGACGATTGAGAACTATAACAAGCTGCCGCGCCACTTCCAGGAGTACGCGCAGCGCATCCTGGAGATGGGAAGGCACGTCTCGTTTGCGATCCAGGAGACACAAGAAGGCTTCGGGCACGCCGTTTATTGCGCGCGGGAGATGGTCGGCAACGAGCCCTTCTTGCTGATGCTAGGCGACCACCTCTATCGCTCCAACGGCGATAAATCGTGCGCGCGGCAGTTGGTCGAGGCTTACAACGCGCACGGGATCAGCGTGCTGGGGTTGCGCCGTACTCCCGAGAACCAGATTGCGAACTTTGGGACGGCGACGGGAGTGTGGACCGCAGAGGGCCGCCTGCTGAACGTGACCGAGTTCGCCGAGAAGCCGACTGTGGATTATGCGCGCAACAATCTGCGCGTGCCGGGGCTGCCAGAGGATGAGTACATGACCGTCTTTGGACAGTACGTCATCAAGCCGCAGATCTTTGACTACCTGGAGGAGCACATCGCGAACAACGTGCGTGAGCGGGGCGAGTTTCAACTGACTTCGGCGTTGGACCGCCTGCGACGGGAGGACGGTTTCCTGGGATTGATCATGGACGGGCAGCGTTACGACATCGGCCTGCCGGAATACTACCTGGAGACGCTGCGGGCGTTCCAGGAGGGATGAACATCCTGGCTTGACGGAACAGGCACGTTGTGGTATCATACGCACTAACTGGGGGCGTAGTGTAGCGGTTTAACATGCCGGCCTGTCAAGCCGGAGATCGCGGGTTCAAATCCCGTCGCTCCCGCTAGTGGAATCATCATCATATGTTAGGTCAATCGGTTTGGCATCTCTCACCGCTCCGATTCACGCACTCGGAGCGGCTTTTTTGTGACAACCCAGACCAGCACAAACCCACAGGTCAAGGTCCTGTGTGAGTCAAGTAGTACAACAGAGGAGTTTCATGCGTTTCACAGAGTTAGATCTAAGCAAACCTTTGCAAGAGGCAATCAGCGCCTTGGGATACGAGGAGACGACCCCCATCCAGACCCAGGCCATCCCGCCTGGCTTGCAGAGACGCGATATCGTCGGTTGCGCCCAGACTGGCACCGGCAAGACGTTGGCCTTTATTCTGCCAGCGTTGGAGCGCTTGCTACGGGAGCAAGCCAGGACCAGGAACCCCCGCGTCGTGGTCCTGGAGCCGACCCGTGAGTTGGTCATCCAGGTGGCCGGGGAAACCCAGAAACTGGCCGCCCGTACGTCACTGCGCATCGTTTCCGTGTACGGCGGAGCCGGGATGAAAAGTCAGACCGACAAACTGCGCCGGGGCGTCGACGTCGTCGTCGCCACGCCAGGCCGCCTGATGGATCACATGCGCCGCAAGAACGTGAGCTTCAGGGACTTGAAGATTCTCGTGTTAGACGAGGCCGACCGCATGCTGGATATGGGCTTTCTGCCTGACATCAAACAAATCGTCAGTCGTATACCCCATCAGCGCCAGACCATGCTCTTCTCGGCCACGATTTTTCCGGCGATTTCGGCTCTCGCTCGTCAGTTTCAGCGCGACCCGCTGAGTATCGAGATAGACCTGGCGCATCCTCCCGAGGCGATCCAACAGGCCCTCTACCCGGTACCCAAGCACCTCAAGATTCGACTTCTCCTGGCCATGCTTGGGCAGATGGAAGTCAATAGCATGCTGGTCTTTACCAGGACCAAGCAAGGAGCCGACGTCGTAACCCGGCAACTGCGCCAGGCCAGGATCACCGTGGCTTGCATTCACGGGGATTTCAATCAGCGAGACCGGATATCTGCGCTGGAAGGGTTCCGGTCGGGCCAGCACCAGGTCCTGGTCGCCACAAACATCGCCGCGCGGGGATTGGACGTGGAAGGCATCTCACACGTGATCAACTACGACGTGCCGGAACAACCCGAGGATTACGTGCACCGTATCGGGCGCACCGCCCGCGCTGAGGCCGCTGGCGACGCCATCACGCTCGTCACCCCAGACGACGAGGCGCTGATCCATCGGATCGAGTACCTGCTGGGCCACAAGATTGAGCGCAAGACCCTGCCGGGGTTCGACTACGAGGTGCCAACGCCCTCGTGGGCCAAGCCCTCGGCCAGGACGCTGATGCAGCAGGCCGCCCAATCGCAAAGCCTGGCCGACCGCTGGCGAGCCATGTGTTAGAGGCGTCGGGCACAGCCTTATACCGGGGAGCGGAGTCCCCAACTTGTTGGGGGTTTTGGGCCAGAAACCCGAACAAGTTCGGGACTCCGATATTGGCCTCCCCAAACTTTTGACTTACACCCGAACGGGGCTGCCGGTTTGACTTTTTGGGCAAAGGTGGTAGAATATACATATCGCAGGACAAAGTAGGCTTTGACCGTACTGAGAGACTGTCCAGGCTTGCGGAGGCTTGGGCGGTCTTTTTGTTTTTGGGCCGCGCCGCTTTGCCTGCCGATTGCATGGTTTCACAAATCTAAGGAGTACAGTACAGAAATGTCAGAGAAAGAAATCGGAACCGTCAAGTGGTTCAACGGTGGCAAAGGGTATGGCTTTATCGCCCGCGAGGCCGGAGCGGACGTCTTCGTCCACTACACGGCCATCGAGGGAGCAGGCTTCCGCACGTTGCGTGAGGACCAGCAGGTCGAGTTCTCCGTCGAGCAGGGCCCCAAGGGACTGCAGGCCGTCAATGTGCGAGCTCTTTAGCCACGTGTAGACAGCAGCACACTGCATCAGGAGAAGAAAGAAATGGGAAAAAAGTTATACTGCGGCAACCTGGCCTACGAAACAACTGAGGCCACGCTATCCGAGCTCTTCGGCACGATTGGAGAGGTCGTCTCGGTCAACCTTATCACGGATCGCATGACTAGCCGATCCAAGGGCTTCGCTTTCGTCGAGATGGCAGAGCAAGACGCTGCCCAGCGAGCCATTACCGAACTCAACGGCAAGCAAGTGGATGGGCGCGAGCTCACCGTAGCAGAGGCGCGCCCGCAGCGACAGCAGCGGGACGACCGATCGTGGGGAGACAATCGCCGTAGGCGCTACTAGGTTCCCCCAGCCGCGATGACCGACCGCACGGCTCCTCCGCAAGCCACGCGGGCTCTGCACTATGGTCGTGAAAGCCCCCGCCAGATCTGGCGGGGGCTTTTGATTTAAGAGTCATATCTCCTCCCGCCCCTCCAGCGCCCGTGTGAGCGTCACCGCGTCGGCGTACTCCAAATCGCCGCCCACCGGCAACCCCCGGCCCAGGCGCGTGACGCGCACGCCCAACGGGCGCAACCGGCTGAGCAGGTATGAAGCTGTCCAGTCCCCTTCGCTCGTGGGATTCGTCGCCAGGATCACCTCTCGCACAGCGCCACTGCGGACGCGGGTCACGAGCTCCCCAATACGCAAATTCTCGACGAACATTCCCTCCGAGGGGGCCAGCACGCCGTGCAGTACGTGGTACACCCCCTTGTATGTACCGGCCTGCTCGATTGCCAGCATGTCGAGTGGTTCCTCGACCACGCAGACGGAACTGTGGTCACGATCTGGGTCGGCACAGATGGGGCAAGGGTCTTCCTCGGTGATGTTGTAACAGATGGCACAGAAACGGGTGCGCTCCTTGAGGTCACGCAAGGCCTCGGCCAGCCGCTCGGCCAGCCCCGCCTGATTTCGCAGCAAGAAAAACGTGAGCCGGGCCGCGGTCTTGCGGCCGATACCCGGCAACTCCGAAAATCCCTCGATGAGCCGCGTCACCGAAGCAGGCGTCGTTTGCATCGTTACCCTCCAACTAGAACAGGCCAGGGAGCCCCAGCCCGCTGGTGAAGGTCGCCATCCGCTCAGTCATGGCCCGATCCACCTGCTCCAGCCCTTCGTTGACCGCGGCGACGACGAGGTCTTGCAACATCTCCACGTCTTCGGGGTCCACGACCTCCGGCGCAATGGTGAGCGACTGGACCCGTCGCTCTCCGGTGACAATAGCCGTCACCGCACCGCCGCCGGCCGTCGCAGTGACGGTCGTCGCGGCAAGCTCCTCTTGCGCCTTGAGCATGTCCTCCTGCAGGCTCTGCACTTGCTGGAGCATCCCGGCCTTCCCCTTCCGCAAACCGGCCGGGCCGCCCGATTGTTTGATCTTTCTCCTCCCCAACGTGACCTCCTCAACTATTCGTGCCGCTGTAAAATCTGCGCTCCCAGGTCCTCCACCGCGGCGCGCACCACTGCATCCTCGGCAATCATCTGCTCGGCCGTCGAGATAGCTTTCTCGGCCGTGGGTGTCACGACCGGCCGCTGAGGGACAGGGCTCGCCTGTTCCTGGTGAGCCAAAACACACCGCACCCGGCATCGCTGGCCGACCAGACTGCTCAACACGTCCTCAACCAGCCGCTTATTGTGCTCCTCTTCCACCTTGGTGCGGTGAAAGTTGTGAGCAAACCCCAACAAGACGACGTCTCCTTCGACCGCCACTGGCTCACACGAACGCATCAACGCCTCCAATGCCAGATTGCGCGGGCGGAGCGCGTTCAAAAATTCCGGCCAGCGGCTGCGCAACGTCTCCGGCGCCAACGCCCCATCGCCAGGCGCGAGGTCACTGTAGGCTGATGCTGGCTCCCGGACCGTTGGGGCCGGCCGGGACGGGGCCGGCGATGGTGAATGGGCAGGCTCGGGCCGGGACGGGGCGGGTGAAGGTGAACGGGCAGGCTCGGGCCGGGACGGGGCGGGTGAAGGTGAACGGGCAGGTATGGGCCCGGACCTCGCAGGCGAGGGCGCCGAATGGCGAGTAGATGGCGACGTGGTGGGGACGCCCTGGGCCGGCGACGTGCGGGGTACAGCACCTTCTGGCTCAGGCGGGAGCGTGGCCTCCACAAAGGCCATCTCCAGCGGCAACTGGGGCTGCCAGCCGCCCTTGACCTCAACGGCTGCCTGGTTGAAGAGCCGCACCGCGCGTGCCAGTGCCCGGGGCGAGAAGGCCAGCGCCTGTTCCTCCAGACGTGGGCGCAAGTCCTCCGAGATATAGATCAGGACGACGTCGGATTTCAGCCGCATCAGGAGCAGCGCCCGCAGGTGCTCCACCATCTGGCGCGCAAACTGCCGGGGGTCCGCCCCTTCGTCCACAGCGGTATTGATCGCACCCAGGCCCTGCGCCACGTCGCCCCTGGCCAGCGCGTCGGCCACCTGGATGACCGTTTCACCGGCCCCTGTGCCCAGTGCTGCACGCACGTCTGCGACTGTGATGCCGCTGTCACCGTAGGAAGCCATCTGGTCGAGCAGGCTTTCGGCGTCGCGCATGCTGCCGGTCGCCTGGCGGGCGATGAGCACCAAGGCCTCCCGTTCGGCCGGAATGTGTTCCTGCCCGGCCAACCGCTCCAGGCGAGTCACAATATCACTGACGGGTACACGCCGGAAATCAAAGCGCTGGCACCGGGAGAGCACTGTGGCGGGGATCTTGTGTGCTTCGGTCGTCGCCAACACGAAGATGACGTGGGGTGGGGGCTCTTCCAACGTCTTGAGCAGCGCATTGAAAGCAGCGTTGGAAAGCATGTGCACTTCGTCAATCACGTAGACCTTGTAGCGGGCCTCGTTGGGCCGAAATCCGACCCGCTCCCGCAGTTCTCGCACGTCGTCTACGCTGGTATTGGAAGCCGCGTCAATCTCGATCAGGTCTAAGAGCCGTCCTTCGTTGACCGCCTGGCAGATGGCACACGTGTTGCAGGGACGCTGATCCTCCGGAGCCAGGCAATTGACTGCTTTGGCGAGGAGGCGGGCGGTAGTCGTCTTGCCGGTGCCTCGGGGACCGGCGAAGAGGTAAGCGTGGTGAATGTTCCCGGAGATGAGCGCATTGCGCAGCGTGCGAACGACGTGCCCCTGCCCCACCACCTCATCGAACGTGCGCGGTCTCCACTTCCGATACAACGCCTGTACTGCCATCGCTGCCTCCTCTACAAGTCACCTGATAGTCTAACACCGTCGGGCGAGAAAAGCAAGTCAGTTGAAGTTACAGGAAGGATGTGTTATAATACTGGCATAGCCTGAGTATGGTATTGTTCTGGAGAGCCCCGGTGGCTTCCAGCTCCACAGGCGCTGATTACAAGAATTGAAAAGGAGAAAAGAGGCATGGGTGCATTGAGACTTGGTCCCCTGGAACTGGTGATCATTCTGGTGATCGTGCTGCTCATCTTCGGTGTGGGCCGGCTGGGCCGGCTCGGCAAGGACTTGGGGGAGGGCATCCGCGAGTTCCGGAAAGGTCTGTCAAGCGAAGAGGGCGAAGGCAAAAAAGAGGAAGCAGAGAAATCAGAGGAAAAGACCGCATAAAGGGTGGTCCACTCTCAAACCTATGGCCGACCGAGGGTCATAGGTTTGAGAGTGTCCTAGAAACGAGAAATCCCTTGGCAATGACCTACTCTCCCAGGGGGTCGCCCCCCCAGTACCATCGGCGCTGGCGGGCTTAACTTCCGGGTTCGGGATGGGACCGGGTGTACCCCCGCCGCTTGAATCACCAAGGGACTCTTGTCAACGATATTCGATTAATCAACTGAACGACGCGAAAACTCCAAGTTCTCCGCACCACGCATTAAGCCCTCGACCGTTAGTACGGGTTGGCTGAACGCATTGCTGCGCTTACACCTCCCGCCTATCAAACCGGTGGTCTTCCGGCGGTCTTACCCGGTTAGCCCGGTGGGGGACCTAATCTTGGGGCGAGTTTCCCACTTAGATGCTTTCAGCGGTTATCTCTGCCAGACGTAGCTACCCAGCGATGCCCCTGGCGGGACAACTGGCACACTAGAGGTCTGTCCACTCTGGTCCTCTCGTACTAAGAGCAGCTCCCCTCAAGTCCCCTGCGCCCACAGCGGATAGAGACCGACCTGTCTCACGACGGTCTGAACCCAGCTCGCGTGCCACTTTAATGGGCGAACAGCCCAACCCTTGGGACCTTATCCAGCCCCAGGATGTGACGAGCCGACATCGAGGTGGCGAGCGAGGCCGTCGATGTGAACTCTTGGGCCTCACTACCCTGTTATCCCCGGGGTAGCTTTTATCCGTTGGCCACGGCCCTTCCACTCGGGACCGTAGGATCACTAAGCCCGACTTTCGTCTCTGCTCGACTTGTAGGTCTCGCAGTCAAGCTCCCTTATGCCTTTACACTCTATGGCGGGTTTCCATTCCGCCTGAGGGAACCTTTGGGCGCCTCCGGTACTTTTTAGGAGGCGACCGCCCCAGTCAAACTGCCTACCTGGCACTGTCCCTCTGCCGGATCACGGCCAGGGGTTAGGGTCAAGACTTAACCAGGGTGGTATTTCAAGGTTGGCTCCACCGAGGCTGGCGCCCCAGCTTCATAGCCTCCCACCTATCCTACACAAGCCAAGCCCTAACTCAGTACCAAGCTACAGTAAAGCTCCACGGGGTCTTTTTGTCCTGCTGCGGGTACACGGTATCTTTACCGCGACTTCAATTTCGCCGGGTCCCTCGTTGAGACAGTGCCCCACTCGTTACGCCATTCGTGCGGGTCGGAACTTACCCGACAAGGAATTTCGCTACCTTAGGACCGTTATAGTTACGGCCGCCGTTCACCGGGGCTTCAGTTCAGAGCTTCCCCTTCGCTTGCGCGAAGGGTAACCCTTCCCTTTAACCTTCCGGCACTGGGCAGGCGTCAGCCCCTATACTTTCTCTTACGAGTTAGCAGAGACCTGTGGTTTTGGTAACCAGTCGGCAGGGCCATTTCACTGCGACCCTCTCGGGCTCAGCATCGCTGCCTCACCCTACCAGGGTACCCCTTATCCCGAAGTTACGGGGTTAATTTGCTTAGTTCCTTAACGAGGGTTCTCCCGTTCGCCTTGGTATATTCTACCCGTCTACCAGTGTCGGTTTGCGGTACGGGCACCCGAGACTCATCGCTTAGAGGCTTTTCTTGACAGCATGGCTTAACCACTTCTGGCTCTAAGGCACCGCCATCACCTCTCAGGCTCCAGGGGCGAATTTTTCTACCCCCATCGTCGCCCTACAGGCTTAGCACCCGAATCCAGTAACGGGCTGGCCTACCATACTGCGTCCCCCCATCGCTCCTCTCAGGTGGTTCCGGAATATTAACCGGATGTCCATTACCTACGCCTCACGGCCTCAGCTTAGGCCCGACTAACCCGACGCGGATTGACCTTCCGTCGGAAACCTCAGACATACGGCGAACACGGTTCTCACGTGTTTTACGCTACTCATACCAGCATTCTCACTTCTGCACGCTCCACCGCTCCTCACGGTACGGCTTCTCTGCCTGCAGAACGCTCCCCTACTACCCCCACTGACGTGGAGGCCCGTGGCTTCGGTGTCAGACTTAAGCCCCGTATATCTTTCCGTGCAGGACCGCTCGACCAGTGAGCTGTTACGCACTCTTTGAAGGATGGCTGCTTCTAAGCCAACCTCCTGGCTGTCTGAGCAATCCCACCTCGTTTCCCACTTAGCCTGAACTTGGGGACCTTAGCCGTCGGTCTGGGCTCTTTCCCTCTCGACTACGGATCTCATCATTCGCAGTCCGACTCCCGCGCTATGGAGTACCGGCATTCGGAGTTTGGTTGGGTTTGGTAAGCGATACGCCCCCTAGCCCATCCAGTGCTCTACCTCCGGTACTAAACGCGCGGGGCTAGCCCTAAAGCTATTTCGGGGAGAACAAGCTATCTCCAGGTTCGTTAGGCATATCACCTCTATCCACAGCTCATCCCACCCTTTTGCAACAGAGAAAGGTTCGGCCCTCCACGAGGTGTTAGCCTCGCTTCAGCCTGGCCATGGATAGCTCACCTGGTTTCGTGTCTACTCCCTGCCACTCCTGCGCCCTATTCAGACTCGCTTTCGCTATGGCTCCGGCTGTAACTGCCTTAACCTGGCGACAGAGAGTAACTCGCTGGTTCATTCTCCAAAAGGCACGCCGTCACACATTGCGTCCCGGGCACCCCCGAAGGGGGCCGATCTCTGGGCCGCGCGCTCAACCCTCCCGAAGGAGAGGAGACACGGTCCAGTGATGTTCAGAGACGCCATAGTGCTCCGACCGCTTGTAGGCATACGGTTTCAGGTTCTAATTTCACTTCCCTCACCGGGGATCTTTTCACCTTTCCCTCGCGGTACTTGTACGCTATCGGTCGCCAGGTAGTATTTAGCCTTGGGAGGTGGTCCTCCCTGCTTCCCACAGGGTTCCTCGTGTCCCGTGGTACTCAAGGTCACCGGCAGGAGTCTGGTCTGCTTTCGCCTACAGGACTGTCACCTTCTATGGTTTCGCTTTCCTGCAGAATTCGGCTGGCAGCCAGTTTTGTAACTCCTCTGGGCTCGTGACGGTACCCAGCCGGGCCTTACAACACCAATGTCACATAGGTCCGCACACCACTGAGTGACATCAGTTTGGGCTGTTCCCCTTTCGCTCGCCACTACTCAGGGAATACTCTCTTTTCCTGTGGGTACTGAGATGTTTCAGTTCCCCACGTTCCCTCCGACCCGCCTATGTGTTCAGCGGGTGGTGCCTGGGTAAGGTTGCCCATCCCAGGCGGGTTTCCCCATTCGGGCGTCCCCGGATATAACGCCTGCACACGGCTCCCCGAGGCTTATCGCAGTGTACCACGCCCTTCTTCGGCTCCTGGCGCCAAGGCATCCACCATATGCCCTTATTAACTTAACACGTGATGCGGAGAAATTGAAGTTCTCGCGTATTGTTCAGTTGTTAACGTGCACACTCGTCCATCAGACAGCGAAACGGCCTGGTACACTTTCCAGGCCGCATCAACCGCCCTAGATATGTCCCACCCACCGTACTATTCTGTTCCAGCCTGTGGGCAAACTCCTAACATATAAACTGGACACTCTCCTCGTACAGTCAGTATACCTCAATCGGCCTTTTCTGTCAAGCGCCTCTGGTGGAGATGAGGGGATTCGAACCCCTGACCTCCTCCGTGCAAGGGAGGCGCTCTCCCATCTGAGCTACATCCCCAGATCTGGTGGGCCTGCCTGGACTCGAACCAGGGACCACTCCCTTATCAGAGGAGTGCTCTAACCGACTGAGCTACAGGCCCGTGTGTGAGGTCAGGCCCTTAACAACTGAGCAGTGACAGGAAGGCGCAAAACTCGGAGACACCTAGGTCGCCAGCGCACAGACAAAGTCTGTTGGCGCTTTTGACCGTACTCCCTAGAAAGGAGGTGATCCAGCCGCAGCTTCCGCTACAGCTACCTTGTTACGACTTCGTCCCAGTTACCAGCCCCACCTTTAACGGCTGCCCCCCTTGCGGGTTAGCTCACCGGCTTCAGGTGTTGCCAGCTTCCATGACGTGACGGGCGGTGTGTACAAGGCCCGGGAACGTATTCACCGCACTATGGCTGACGCGCGGTTACTAGCAACTCCAGCTTCATGCAGGCGGGTTGCAGCCTGCAAT
>Ga0172362_10001233_pt1 | contig 21791 bp, 27 predicted proteins | sample LakKivs1_kivu2a2_FD_114534 | JGI IMG/M metagenome (GOLD analysis project Ga0172362, IMG submission 114534) | Sediment microbial communities from Lake Kivu, Rwanda - Sediment s1_kivu2a2 | ecosystem: Environmental > Aquatic > Freshwater > Lake > Sediment | place: Rwanda: Western Province, Lake... | reverse complement strand
CTGGCGGTGGGTGCAGGATTCGAACCTGCAAGGGATTTCTCCCGCTGGTTTTCGAAACCAGTACCTTGCCATTCGGTCAACCCACCCAATAACTGGTGCGCCCAAGAGGAGTCGAACCTCTATTTTCAGCTCCGGAGGCTGACGCTCTATCCATTGAGTTATGGGCGCTTCTCGGCAATTAAATAAATATTTTGCCTGTTGCCTGTTTTATTCTTTATAACACCAATCCTTTCTATCTTTAAGCCGGCTTTCTTTACTATTTTGGCTAATTCCCTTTTGGAAAACCAGTGATAATATTTGAAAGTTTTGTTCCCCCAAGGCTCTAAAATATCTTTAAAATCTAATTTAGAAATACCAATTATTTTGAAAATAGTGTATTTTATAAGTAAGGATATATTTTTTCTTTTATATTTTTTAATGGGTAATTTCCATACAATTAAGATAAGTTTTCCGCCCGACTTCAGGGTTCTTTCGGTCTCATTTAAGAATTGCGATCTTAATTCTTTCGAAGGAATTCTATGCAAAACAGCAATGCTGTAAATTTTATCAAAATAATTATTAGGGAACGGAAGGTTTAGAGCATTCCCAATTCTGAAATTAACCTGAGGATACTTCTGTTGAGCAACCCCTATTAATTTTTCTGAATTATCCAGGCCAAAATATTGAATATCTTTTTCTTTAAAAAAATCATAAAACCTAGCGTTTCCGCAACCCAAATCCAAAACCTTTTCTCCGGCAGTTAAATAATCATCAAAAAGAAATTTAATTTCTTCCCAAACTTTTTCTCTGGTTCTTGAAAAATCTTCGCTAATCAGGTTATAATCGTTCTTGGTTTTATTAAGCAAGTATTCAGCGTATTCTTTATCCATAAAATATGATGGATGATTTTGAACAAGCAATTAAATATTTATTAAAAGCTGAGGTTAAAACTTTGGCTGATTTAGATTCGGCTAAAAGAAAAATAGCCAAGAGATTTAAAACAGCTATTCCTTCTAATGTTAATTTACTAAAAGCATACCATAATTTAATCAAAAATAAAAGGATAAAACGCGATAAAAACTTAGAATATTTGCTGATTAAAAGAAAGGTCCGTTCTCTCTCCGGAATAATTAACGTTTCCATTTTAACCAAACCCTACGCCTGCCCGGGCAAATGTATTTACTGCCCTTCTCAGAAAGAGATACCTAAAAGCTATTTAGAAAAAGAGCCGGCTGTCCAAAGAGCTATTTTAACTAATTTTGACCCTTATCTGCAGATTCAGACAAGATTAGATTCGTTAAAAGCAACCGGCCATCCGACCGATAAGATTGAATTAAGAATTATAGGCGGCACTTGGTCGTTTTATCCGCGTCAATATCAGAGATGGTTTATAAACCAGTGTTTCAGCGCCTGCAATAGGAAAGTTAAAAGTCAAAAATTAAAAGTTAAAAATTTAGAAAAGGAGCAAAAAAGAAATGAAAAAGCAAAACAGAGAATTATCGGAATAACCATAGAAACCCGTCCTGACTTTATTGATATAGAAGAAATTAAAAGATTGAGGGAATTAGGTGTCACGAGGGTGGAATTAGGGGTTCAGTCAATTTATAACGATGTTTTAAAATTAAATAAAAGAGGCCATTTAATTAAAGAAACAATAAGGGCCACCAAGCTTTTAAAAGACGCCGGGTTTAAAGTATCTTATCAAATAATGCCCAACCTTCCCGGGTCTTCTTTTAAAAAAGATGTTGAGATGTTTAAAGAGCTTTTTTCCAATCCTGATTTTCAGCCCGACCTTTTAAAAATATATCCTTTAGATTTAGTTAAACAAACCTCTCTTTATAAATGGTACAAGCAAAGAAAGTTCACCCGGTTACAGCCAAAACGTCGAAAACGACCGATAAATGCTAAAAATATATCTCTAATTGGGTTTAAACCCTATCCTAAAGAAAAACTGATAAAGCTTCTGATAGAAATCAAAAAACAAATTCCTTATTATGTAAGGATAGAAAGAATTATTAGAGATATTCCTTCAGAAGACATTATTGCCGGCGGAGTTAAAACTTCTAATTTGAGAGAAATCGTCCAAAAAAAAGTAAATTGCAAATGTATCAGATGCCGGGAAATAAAACAAAATTATAATCCTGAAGAGAAGCTTTATTTATTTAAACAAGAATATGAAGCGTCTAAAGGCAAAGAAATCTTTTTAAGTTTTGAAAATAAAAAAAGAAATAATTTATATGCTTTACTCCGCCTCCGCATCCCCGGATATGGAGAGGACTGGCCTCTGGATATTTTGCCGGTCTTAAAAGACTCGGCTATAATCAGAGAAATCCATACTTATGGACAAATGCTTCCTCTGACCGAAAAAAGGCGGGGTCGCGCGCCTGCCGGAAAACCAGGAGTCTCGTTTTCGGCTGCCCAACATAAAGGATTGGGCAAAAAATTAATTAAAGAAGCGGAAAAAATAGCTAAAAAAGATTTCGGTCTAAAAAAAATAGCCGTGATTTCCGGCATCGGCGTGCGCGATTATTACCGACACCTCGGCTACAAATTAAAAGATACTTATCTGGTTAAGCTTTTAATCTAGAAACCCGGATAAAACCGGAACAGGGAATTATTTCAATGCCTTTTTTCTCCAGCTCATCCAAAAAAAGATTGACTCCCAAAGAATCGGAGGAGATATGGCCGGCGATAACAACATTAAGATGAGCTTCTTCGGCCTGCTTTTTATGTTCTTCGGAAACATGCATTCCCACTATTGTCCCAATACCAGCATTAGCCATTTTTTCGTAAAGTTTAGGAGAGCCTTCGGTGCCGCCGGTAATTTCGCTTAAGGCAATTTTCCCGCACCTGTTTTCCGGAAGGCCGACAAATATTTTCGGACCGGCTCCAATCTTAATCGCCTCTTTATATTCAAGAATCTCTTTCAATATATCAACCAACTCCCCCAGCGTTTCCAGATTTTTTTGTTCAATTAGATTTTTTAAGAATTTAGCCGCTAAATTGTCGCAAGGAGTATGGATATTGATTAAGTTCTGTTTTAAAAGTTTAGCCGCGTCAATGGTTCTCTGGTGGTTTTTGCTGTTAACGCCCCGGGAAACTTCTTCAATCTTTTCTCTCATCAGACCTTCAACAATGTTGATTGGAACGCCGTAATAATTCAAGACATCGCATTGGAGACTCATCACATCGGCTAAATTAGCTAAACCCCGACCCAAAGGATGATGGCCGATAATTAAATCAATACTTCCTAATTCTTTTGCCATCAAAACCTCGGCCGGCTCAATATCAATACCGACTAAAACCCTTTTTATTTCTTTATCATCAGCAATATGGTGAATAGCGGAATCTAAATAGGGATTTTCTAAAGCCTCCCGGTCAAACTCGCGTTTTTCTTTCTCATCCATTTTTTCGTAAAGTTTTTTCTTATTATCTAAAAACTTTCTTACCCCTTTTTCGCCGCGAAAATCCGAATCAATTCCCATTTGAATTGCCAGATTGTAGATTTCTTTTATAATCATAATTAATTTTCTGATAAAGTTTTGCTATTGATTTATTTTGTTCTTCTACGCTTAAAATTTCCCGGCGGATTCGGGTTTTTTCTTTTCTTATAAATTTACGGACTGACTTTGCCATACGTTTTCTTTTCATACAATATTTATACTTTAATCCAATTTAAGAAAAAAATCAACCCCCCGTTTATAAAATAAGCGGGGGGGGTCAACTCTTTTTTAGTTTAATTTTTAAAATTAATTCTTTACCCGACCTTTTATTTTTTATTCTCCTTTTATTACTGCTAAAGGAGTCAATTTCGCTACTTTTTTTGATAAATTGGCTTGGTCAATAACAGCTACCACGCTGTCAATATCCTTATACGCCTGAGGCGCTTCTTCGGCAATGCCCTTTTCAGACCAGCATTTAATAATGATGCCTTTTTTATTTAATTGGTTTATAACTTCCTGACCCGAAACTATTTTTTTGGCTTGAGTCCGGGACATTGTCCTGCCTGCTCCATGAGAAGTGGAAAAAAAAGCTTCTTCTCCTTTTTCGGTTCCAACTAAAACATAGGAGGCCGTACCCATTGAGCCGGGTATTAAAACTGGCTGGCCGGGGAAAGCCCGAGTTGCTCCTTTCCTGTGAACAATAACTTCTGTCTTTTTGCCTTTAATATCGTAATTCTCCTTTTTTATAATATTATGAGCTACATCATATAATAATTCAAGCTTTTCGCCCGAACCAATGGTTTCTTTCCAGGCTTTCCTTATATAATAAGCAATCATATAACGGTTAGCCCAGGCATAATTAGCCGCTCCGGCCATAGCGGAAAAATATCTTTGGCCTTCGGAAGAATTAAAAGGAACGCAAGCAAATTCTTTATCAGGAACCTTAATATTGTATTTTCTCATCGCGGGAATCATTATTTTTAAATAATCCGAACAAACCTGATGACCCAATCCCCGAGAACCGGTATGAATCATCACTACTACTTGGTCCTTATAGAGGCCGAATTTCCCGGCCGTTTGTTGGTCAAAAATTTCTGCTATTTTTTGGACTTCGGCAAAATGGTTGCCCGATCCAAGCGTTCCAATTTGGTCCCGACCTCTATTTTTGGCGTATTTTGAAACCAACGAAGCATCAGCCCATTCTAATTTCCCGGTTGCCTCGCAATTATCAATATCTTCTTTTTCTCCGTAACCTTGCTCTAATAAAATATGGGTTCCTTGATTTAAAATTTTATCAATCTCTTTAATGCTTAACTTTACTTTTCTTCCTCTGCCCAAACCCGAAGGAACCTGTCTTTGAATTTCTGAAGCTAATTTCTCCAGATAAGGACCGATTTCATCGGCTGTGCATTTTGATTTTAATAATCTCATCCCGCAATTTATATCAAAACCGCAAGCGCCGGGAGAAATTACTCCGTCTGAAGTTCTGATTGCGCCCACAAATCCAATCGGCACCGAATAACCCTCATGACAATCAGGCATAGCAATTCCATATCTTACTATACCGGGAAGAGTAGTCCCATTAATTAACTGTTCTATCGATCTGTCTTCTAAAATATCTTCCAGCATCTTTTCTGAAGCATATATCCGGCCCGGAACCCTCATATCAGATCTGAAGTTCTGAGGAATTTCCCATAAATAAGCGCTTATTTTAAAAAAATCCCTTATAACCATCTTATTTATATTTTATCATATTGAACTAAAAGAAAAACCCTGCGAAAAACAGGGTTTATTCTATCTTCACTCTGATGTCAGCCATGAATAAATTTTCATTAAGAAAATTATTAATTTCTGAAATTTGCTTCCTATTCTTTATTTTAATTTTTTTGACCTTCGTTTTTTTTATTGAAGAACAATCGGTTTTCCCCGCTCTTCGAGGTTTTATTGTCAAAACAACCCGCAATGGTTTCCGATTATCTTCAAGATGGTTTACAACGGCCAGCACGTCTAAAGGATCAACTAAAATCCTACTTCTAAATTTATTATTACTCATTTCTGACTCCTTTCCGAATTAATTGTCAAAGTTCAAAGAATAACTATGGTTTTATCTTAACTGAACTTTTTAAAAAGTCAAGGGCTATTTTTTTATCGGACCACTCTATTTTTTTTCCTTTAGCAAGACACATCCAGGGTTCTGAGCCCTTGCCCGTAATAATTACTGTATCGCCCGAATTAGCTAAGCTTAGCGCTTTTCTGATTGATTCTCTTCTGTCTAAAATCTTTTCTGCTTTAGTATTGCCGGCAACTTGGTTTATAATTTCTGTTGGTTCTTCATCATACGGATCCTCGTTGGTAATAATTATCTTATCGCAGTATTGAGCTGCTATTTCCCCTAAAACCGGCCTTTTCCATTTATCTCTTCCGCCGCCGCAAGCCCCTAATACGCAAATTAGTTTATAGTTTTCAGTTTGCGGTTTGTGGTTTTTTAATGTTTTATAAACTTGCTCTAAGGCTGCGGGAGTATGGGCATAATCAATAATTACTTTAAATGGTTTTTCAATTACGATTTCCATCCTGCCTGGAATCCCTTTTATTTTTTCTAAAGCTCTCTGACAAATATTCAAAGAAACCCCTTGAGATCGTGCAATTTCTATCGTTGCCAAAACGTTGTATATATTAAATTCTCCTGGCAGATGAATTAGAAATGAAGAATTATGAATTACGAAGGAAGAATAATTTTCTTCTAATTTAATATTCTTAATTCCTGACTCCTGATTCTTAATTCCAAAACCTATTTTTCTCTCCGCGGGAATCTCCCAAAAATAATCGCTGTTTTCATCATCTCTGTTTATAATATGAATCTTTTTTGCGGCTTTAAAAAGTTCTCTTTTGGCTGCCCGGTATTTTTCAAAACTTCCGTGAGATTCCACGTGTTCCGGACTTAAATTAGTGAAAACAGCCGTATTAAAATCAATGAATTTATGCCGGAATTGTTTTATTCCTTCTGAAGTTACCTCTAAAACTACATATTTGCAATTGGCTTTTACCGCCTGGTTTAAAAATCTTTGGATTTTCATTCTTCCCGGCATAGTCATTTTTAATTTATTTTCCCATTCTTTATCTCCGATTTTAAACTTAAGAGAAGACAAAGAGGCAACTTTAAAACCGGCTGTTTCTAAAATTAAAGAACCAAGCTCCACCACGGTTGATTTGCCGCTGGTTCCGGTCACTCCGATGACAATTAGTTTTTTAGAAGGAAACCTATAAAAAAAAGCTCCTATTGCTGCTAAATAATAGTGGTAAAAATTTAATAAAAATTGGGGAATAATTTTTTTAATCAATTTTGGGAACATTTTTTTTAAAATTTTTGAGCTCTTTTTTCAGCTCTAATATCTTTAATTCTCGGCCTACGGCAAGATTATAAAATTTTTCCAGCTCTTCGGTCCTCTTTTTAATTTCATCATAACTTTGCTTTAGTTCTTTGGTTCTTTGGTTAACTCTTTTTTCTAATGTTCTATTAAGGTCTTTTAATTCCTGGGCTAACCTTTCGGCCTGAATTTTCCTTTTGATTTCTTCTTGAGTTACTCTAATTAAAAGATAACCCACCAGCAAAAAGAATATAAAAACAACTAAACTCAATATTTTGTCTCCGAGGTTTACCGCCAATAACCCCTGGGCCAATAAAAACAAAGCTATCATGACGACTAAAAATTCGGTCAAAATAACTTTTATTTCAAAAAGCTCCTGCTTGATAAAACCATAAGTTACTAAAAAGACCGCAGGCACTGTCAAAATCGCAGAGATATCAACATAATTAAACTTCGGATAAAATAAAGGGATAATGCCGGCCGTTAAAAGCCCTCCTAAACTATGAATGCCGATGCCTAAAATAAAATATTTCAATTGTAATTTTTTAATTCCTTTAGTTTTAAAATATTCTTTTAAAAAATAAAACCAACCGATTAATAAAGCCAAAATAAAAAACATTCTTCCTACCGGTTCTAAGGGGCCGGGTATGTCTATATAAGGATAGTCAGATTCTACCGCTACGACAAAACAAGAAGTTGTGATTGATAAAATAAAGATTGTAACAGCTATTAAATACCAAAAAGCAACTTTTATTCTAAAATGCTTAGTTTTTCCGGAAAAACTATAAACAAAAGCGATAAAAGCAGGCATAATAAGCATTCCGATCCAGTTGGCTCTAACCCAGAATATCCTGTTATAATCAAAAATAAAACGAGCGGCGTAAGTCAGGCAATAAAAAAACGAAAATAAAACTGCCCAGCTAAAATGAAAAACAGTCCTTTCTTTTCCTTTAAAACGAAGAATTAAAAGTAAAATTAAATCCAAAAAAGCCCCGATAAAAAGCGCCGCTGGCCTGAAATAGGAAAAATCCATATTTTAATTATAACTTATTTGGCTAAAAGTTTTAAGGCCTGTTTTATTCTTTCCTCTGAGTTTTTGATATTTTTAGAAATCTTAGCTAAGGCGTATTTCGCTTCGGTACGAGGAAACCCCAAACTGACCAAGCCTTCTTCCGCCTCGTCTTTATCCGGAGAAATATCTTTAATTTTCCCGGTCAATTCTAACATAATTGTCATTGCTTTTTTCCTGCCAATGCCGGAAATTCCTTCAAAAATATTTTGTTTAGCCAATATCTTTTCCTTAATTTCTTCTAAAGAACCCAATGAAGATATTTCCAGGGCGGCCTTAGGCCCAATTCCTCTAATGTTATCCAAGATTTCAAAAAATTCCAGTTCTTTGCAATTTAAAAATCCGTAAAGATCCATTGCGTCTTCCTTAATATTAAGAAAACAAAACAGCTTTAAAGGAGTGTTTATTTCCGGAAGTTTGGCTAAGGATTTTTTAGATAAAAAAACTTTGTAGCCGATGCCGTTAACATCAAGAACGATAAACTTTTCTTTTTTAAGAATAATTTCACCTCTTAAGTAAGCTATCATTATTTTATCATAGCATAGCCCCGTTAGAAATTAAATGATATTTTCGGCTTATATTCCATTAATTCGCTATTTCTAAAGAATTAAGGTATTGAAAAGTTTTTAGTTTCTGCTATTATGTAATTACAATACTATGCCAATAACTAAATCGGCTAAAAAAGCTCTTCGTCAGAACTTAAGAAGAAGAACCAAGAATTTAATGGCTAAAAATAAAATTAAAAATCTTATTAAAAAGATTAGATTTTTGGTTGGCGAGAAAAAAAATGAAGAAGCTAAAAGACTTCTACCGCAATTATATAAAATATTAGATAAGACGGCTAAGGTCGGGCTAATCAAAAAAAATAACGCTTCAAGAAAAAAATCAAGATTAACCAAGCTCTGTAATAAATAAATCTAATCCTGCTTCCGGCTCTATTTTGCCGGTTTTTATTTGGAAATCTATCTCATATATTTTCTGATAGATTTTTTTTAATTCCTCCAAACTAAATTTCTGAGCTTGATAACAACTTTTTCTAAAGACAAAAGGGTGCATTTTTATTTTTGACATCCTGCTTGATTTAACCATCAGCAAATTACGGAACTGATAATTTACCATCGATAAAAGATAAAGAGGGGAATCGCCTTTTTCCAAATGTTGGTGGAATAGTTTCAGGGCTTTGTTTTTATTTTTTTCAGCAATAGCGTCAATGGTTTTAAAAATATCTGTCTCAATTTTTGACCTTATTAAAAGTTTGACGTCTTCTTTTTTAATAAGAGCTTTGTTTTTATAATTTACCAACTTTATAATTTCATTACTTAATCTCCATAAATCGTTGCCTGAGTATTCAATCAGTAAATCCAGGGCTTGAGGATTTATTTCGGAATTATATTTTTTAAATTCTTTCTGGACCCAGCTTTTGAGCTTAGAGCCCGTTAATAATTTAAATTCTTGGCATTTGGCATTCTCTTTTAAAAAAATAAACAGAGAATCGTTCTTAATTTCGTTAGCCGATTCCATAATTAAAATTAGATCGTCAGATTTTAAAAAACTTTCTTTGTTCTCTAAAAACTTATCTTTGAATTCTTTATCAGAAAAAAGATTATTAATGATTATCAGTTTTTTCTCTTTAAACATTGATGCCTGTTTGAAACCGTCTTCCAGACTAAAAAAATCATTGAAATACTTTAAACTTAATCCGCTTTTATGGATTCTCTTGTAATGTTCAATAATTTCTTTCATTTTTTCTTTCATTCTATAGCTGTCCTGACCGTATAAAAATATTATCATAATAATTTATCTTATCTAAACCCAAAAATAATTTCAACCAGTTCTTGATATTTTTTAACCCGAGTTAACCCGAGGTCCGACCTCGGGTTTTTTCTTCTTTCATAAAAAGATCATAGTGTTTTTCTGGTTCTCCTTTGTATTCTATCCAGTATTTTATAAAATCCCTACAACCCCGTTCCCCGCCCATTAGCTTTGTAATAAAGCCTCTTTCTGTTATAGAAGGAAAAATTTTGATTCCGATATAATCAAGATAGCTTGACCACTTATAACTTTCTAAAAATTTAACAGCTTCTTCTAAATTTTCAATCCTAATCTCTTTCCATTTTGGATACTTAAGAGACAAAGGATTAGTGTGAATATAAGCAAAAACAACCTTTAATTGTTCATCTGTTTTAATTTTAACCGCATTAAAACTACTTTGAAAAACATGACCCTGTCTTTTATATTTCCTGTTAATATATCCTCCATAACCTGTACCAATTTTTCTCATAAATTCAGTTATCCCATTATCTTTTGTTTGCCTCACTAACAGGTGAATATGATTCGGCATAAAACAAAATACCAAAATCTCTACTAATTTGTCTCTTTTATCTTCTAAGAATTGACCCGAGGTCCGACCTCGGGTTTTTTTCTTTAATCTTTTTATGGCAATCCTACGATCTTTTATAGAAACTGATTTTGAATTATTAAACTCATAAATAGAAAAAATACCACGGAAATAATCATCTAAATCTTTGAATATCAGATTGCCGTCAACCCCCTTTAATGTTATGTGAACAATGTCTTCGTTTTCAAATTTTTCTTTTCTATAGGCCATAGATTCTTGGCGAGGTCCGACCTCGCCGGGTTTTTTATTTCTGGCAGGAGGGACAGAAGTGGACGCTACGGCCGCCTATTTTTAAACGTTTTATTTCTGCGCCGCAACGAAGACATTTCTCATTTTCTCTTTGATACACTTTTATCAGTTTTTTGAATCGTCCTTCTTCCCCTTTTATATCCCGATAATCTGAAACGCTAGTCCCTTTTAATTTTATTGCTTGGTTCAAAACCAATTTAAGATATTTATAAATATCTTTTAATTCTTTCTCCTTTAACTCAGCTCCGGATTTAAAAGGATGAATCTTGGCTCGCCATAATATTTCGTCTGAATAAATATTCCCAATGCCGGCAATAACATTCTGGTCCATTAAAATCTGCTTGATTTTTGTTTTTTTATTTGTTAAAAGATTTTTAAATTTCTCAAAAGTAAAGCTTTTATCCAGGGGTTCCGGCCCTAATTTTTGAAACTCTTTTGAATTTAATAATTCTTCGGCTTTCCACAACTCAACTTTGGCAAACCTTCTCAAATCAGAAAGGGCTAGCATTAAACCATTGTCCAATCTGAATATAAGATGAATATAACGATTAACCTGTTCTGTAAGTGCTCCTTTTTTCAAAGGCTTCCAATTTCCAATTTCCAATTTCCAATTTCCAATTAAGAGGTGACCAGTTAGTTTCTGATGAACCAAAAGAGAATAACCGTTAGAAAGTTCAAAAATAATATTTTTCCCCCGGCGCCAAATTTTTTTAATTTTTTTGTTTTTTATTTCTTTTTCAAATTTTTCAAAATTGGGTTTTTTTATAATTCTTTTTGAGTCGGCCCAAACAAAAACAAAAGTCCGGTTAAGGACCTTTTGCAAACCCCTTACGGTTGTTTCCACTTCCGGTAGTTCGGGCATATTGATTTTTTACTTGAATACAGCAGCTATTTTTTCCACTATTTCTCCGGGAGTAAAATGGGCTTTAATCAAATAATCAACCGCACCCATTTCTATTCCTTTTTCAATATCAGTTTTTTGACCAAGATTAGAAAGAATGATTACCGGGATATCAGATAATTTGGGATCGGCTTTTAATTTAGCCAAAACCTCAAAACCATCTATGCCCGGCAGAATAAGGTCAAGCAAAACCAAATCTGGTTTTTCTTTGTTGGCATTTTCTATTCCTTTTTCCCCATCGGTGGCCTCAATAATATCATAGCCTTCTTTCAAAAGCTTTTGAGATATCAATTCCCGAAGAAATTTGTCGTCTTCAATTATTAAAATTTTTTTAGCCATATTATTAATTTATTATTTACCAATTTGTTTAATTACTTTATCAAGCACCTCCTGGGGATCAAATTCGGTCTTAATCAACCAATCATCAACGCCTAATTTTTTAGCTCTCTCCAGTTCAACCGGCTGACCGGAATTAGAGATAATAATAGTAGGGATATCTTTAAGTTTTTCATCCTCAGCCATTTCTTCTAATACCTCAAAGCCGTCTTTTTCCGGCATAACAATATCTAATAAAACAAGATCAGGCTTTTCTTTTTTCATTTTAATCAAACCTTCGTTTCCGTTTCCGGCTACCATAACATCATAGCCCTCGCGAACGAATTTCTTCTTAAGAACGTTGATTAGAATCTCTTCGTCTTCAATTATTAAAATTTTTTTAGCCATATTTCTCTGTCTTATTTATTTTAATTTATTTAATAAAAAAGTAAATGTTAATAACTTTTTAAATATTTTTTCTTATAGGAAAGATAAGAGAAAACGTTGTTCCCTTGCCCTCAGAAGATTTAAATAAAATTTTACCTTTATGGGCCTCAATGATATTTTTAGCAATATAAAGACCGAGCCCGCTTCCTTCGGTGTCTATTTTAACTACATTAGTTCCTCTAAAGAATTTAGTAAATATCCGCGGATGCTGGTCTTTGGGAATTCCCGCTCCGTTGTCTTCAACGGAAATTTCTACTTTATTTTGATTTTTCTTTAAGGAAACTTTTATATAACCGCGCTTAAAATTATATCTTATTGCATTATCAATAATATTTCCGATAGCCATCTTCATTTTTTCGGCATCCATCATAAATTTAGATATCCGGGGGCCTATTTTTTTAAATTCCAGCCTTACTTTTCTTTCTCTGGCTAACTCTTGATGGGATTTTATTGTTTCTTTTACAATCTGTTCAATATCAGCCGAAACTAATTGATAAAGAAATCTGCCTTCTTCAATCCTGGTTACGTTCAGAAGATCGTTAATTAAATGAATCATTTTTTCATTGGAATCATAATTGTTCTGAAGAAATTCTTTTTGTTCTTTATTAATTTTGCCTAATTCCTCGTCTAAAATCATTCTCATAGACCATTTCATCGCCGACAAAGGCGTTCTTAATTGATGGGCGGTCAAAGAAACAAACTCGCTTTTCATTTTTTCAATTAATTTCTCTCTGGTGATATCGTGCAATATCATAAAACTTCCTACTTTCTGTCCTTCTCTCACAATAGAAATCAAACTGCTTTCTAAAATTAAATCTTCTTGGATTTTAATCTCTTTTCTAAGGAATTCTTTGGTTTTCCGGCTAAAGATTTCTATTAAAGACATGGGTAAAATTTTCCCTAAAAAATCTAAAATATTTTTTCCTATTACATCTTCAGCGGCTTTAAGATTAAAAAAACCTTCCGCCTTAGGATTAACCAATAAAATTCGATCGTCTTTATCAAGCACTAAAATGCCGTCGGCAAAATTATTAATAATGGCTAGGGTTTTGTTTTTTTCTTCTTCCGCTTTATTTTTTTCTTCCCTGACATCCTCTAAAATACTCATTAAAGCCCTTCTGGCATCTCTCTGGGTTCTTTTAATTTCTGTCAAATCAACGATGCTCAAGAAAAAACCTATTTTCTCTTCTTTTTCGTCAACTCTCAATCGAGTAAAAATTTGAACCGGAATTTCCGCTCTTTCCTTGGGAGAAAACCAAACTTCTTTTCCTTCGACAAGGCTTTTTTCAATTGTATCGTTAACTACTTGTCTAATCTCTCTTTTGGCGAAGAAATCTTCAATTGATTTCCCGATAACTTCATTAAAACTAAAACCCGATATTTTTACAAAAGCGGGATTAGCCTCTAAAATTACTCCGACCAAGCTTACAAAAGAAATAGGCAGGGGCGAAAAAATAAAAATATCATTGACATAAGACTGCAGAGAGTTTAAGTCATTTAATAAAATAGATATTTTGTCGCTTTCTTGGTTTTTTATCACCATGTCAGTAAAAATTCATGATAGGGGTCGCCCTTAAACATACATTTAGTTTCTTGAGAAGTGATCGGAGAATTAACAACCATTTGACCAACCTTTAAAAAATAACCCCGATGAATAACGCAGTAAATAGGGTGAATTTTAAAATTTTCTTCTCTGATAACAGCGTATTTTCTTTCTTCGCTGAAATCAAACATTCTTAGTTCCCCCACTGTGTAATGTTCTTTCCAAATCTTGGGAACTTCGTTGGCAACCAAAGCAAGCGAACCGAGATATTTCATAAAGATTTTCATAAATAAAGAAAATTTGACAACCGAAGCCCCCATTTTTTCAATTTCTTTTTCATCCAGATTAAAAATATCTCCGATGCTTACTAAAATAATCGCCTCTAACCCGACTGGATAAAAACTCATCGGTTCTATTTCTTTATATTTTAAAGGGTACCCTATTTGGATCATTTTTTCTTCTACTCTTTTAATTCCTTTTTCTCCATATCTTTCCAAAACAAAATCTAAATCAATCTTCATATTCATTCCCCTTGATTCTCCGTTCAACCCAATTAATTCATCTGCCTCTTTTTTGGTTAACATATTACCAAGTTATTAAAAGCTCGTGATATTGATCTCCTTTGAAGACACATTTGGTTTCTCTGACGGTTGTCGGGAATTTAACTATCATTTGAGAAAATCTGACGAAATAACCCTTGATGAGAAGACAATGAACCGGATGGTCTTTAAAGTTTCTTATCCTTAAAATTACATATCTTTTCTTCTCTGAAAATTCAGACATTTCTAAATCTCCTACTGTGTAAAGCCTTCTCCAGCCGGCCGGAGCTTGTTCAGCGATTAGTTTTAGAGAAACAAAATATTTAAATAAAACCTTGATAAGCAGAGAAAATTTAACGATAGCCGTACCCATTTTTTCAATTTCTTCGTTGTCCAAGTCAAAAATATCTCTGATGCTTAATAGAGAAATATTATATAAGCCCAAAGAATAGAAACTCGCCGAGCTTATATCTTTATATTTTAAAGGATAGCCCAATTCTGCCATCTTATCTTCCAGTTTTTTAATTCCTTCCTCGCCCCACACTTCATTAACATAATCCCAATCAACTTTTAAAACTTCTCCCCTGGCTTCTCCTTTTATTTCTTTTATCAATTCATCTGCTTCTTTCTTGGTTAACATATTATTTTTTCTTCGCTAATTGAACTTCTAATTCCCTGATTATGTTTTTAAGTTCTACAATTCTTAATTCCCGGCCAACGGTTATCTCGCGGAAATGCTCAAGCTCATCTATCCTATCTCTAAGCTCTTCGGTTCTTTTTTGGATTTTTTCTTCTAAGCCCTGTTGGAGATCTTTTATCTCAGTAATATCTGAAAAAGCGATAAAATAGCCGATAAAATTTCCCTCCCGGTCCTCTCTCAAAGAAATAGAAGCGCTGATTGGGATTTTTTTATTTTCTTTAGTAATCAAAGTTAATTCTTTGTTATGAACGGATATTTTCTCGGTAATTTCTTTTTCTATTCTCCTCACATATTCTTTTTCTGAAAAAATACTGGCGATAAAATCTCCTACTATTTCAAAAGATAAATATCCGCTTAATTTTTCCGCGGCTTTATTTATATTAATGATTCTGCCCAAGGGATTAACAGTGCAGACAGCCAAAGGCAAAAAATCAGAAAAATCTCTGATGTATAACTCCAAATCTTCCAAGTCTTCTTTGGCTCTCTCTATTTTCTTTTCAAGCAGTTCTTTTTCTCCCATTTTTTATTCCCAGCTTATTAAATATTCTTCATAAGGAGCGCCCTTAAAAACACACTTGGTCTCCTTAATGGAAATTTTCTCGCTTCTTAAAACAAATTGGGCCATTCTTAAAAAATATCCCGCTATCACGACACACATTATCGGGTGAGTTTTAAAATTTTTCACCCGGAAAATCATAAATTTTTCTTTTTCGTTGTACCGGTAGGCTTCCAGCTCGGCGAAATCAAAATGCTGTTTCCAGTATTTAGGACTTTCTTTAAAAGATCGTTCAGCTGAAAAAAAATATTTCATCAGCATCTTCACCAAAAAAGAAACTTTGGGAGCGAAATTTGCCATTTTAAAAATATCTTTATCGTTCCAGTTAAAAATATCTTTAAGGCAAAGAATTTTTAAAACATCCCAACCTACCGGATACCATTCCATCGGTCTAATTTTTTTAAAATTTATTGGCTGACCCAGTTCTTTAAGTTTCTCTTCAAGCATTTTCACCCCTTTTTCTCCTTTGCAATAACGAATATATTCAATATCAGTAAGCATTCCTTCCCCTCTGATATTTCCCTTAATATTCATTAATTCTTTTGCTGTTTGTTTCAAAGATTCAGCGGATTTCATTTTTTTATTTTTTTAATTTTTTACTTCTTTCAAGAACAGCTTTAATTCTAAATACTATTTCCCCAGGGTTGAGTTCGGCTTTTATTAAAAAATCAGCCGCGCCCATTTTTAGCCCTTTGTTCATTTTATCTGTCCCGCCCAAATTTGATAAAATAATCACGGGAATTTTAGAAATACTTTTATTATTTTTTATTCTTTCTAAAACCTCAAAGCCATCCATCTGAGGGAGGACAAGGTCTAATAAAATTAAATCTGGATTTTCTGACTGAGCCAATTTTAAACCTTCTTCTCCGTCTGCTGCTTCTGTCGTTTGATATTTCTCCCGGGAAAGTTTCTTAACGATTACTTTGCGAAGAAATCTATCATCTTCAATTATTAAAACTTTCTTCATAATAACGTTAAATTATTTTGTTCTTTTAAACGATTAATAAGAGTTTTAAATTCGTATTGTTCAAAAATCTCAATTATCTTATTTTTATTATACCTCCCCCAGACGCATTTTCCCAGATCAAAATCAATTTCTACATCTTTTTTTATTTGGGCAAGCATTTTGGAAACGAAAGCCTGGTCTTTATAATCCATTAGTTTTTTTCTCAGGGTTTCTTTCATTTTCTTAATTTGTTCGCTATTTTTCCTTAATTCCCGATAAAGATTTTCTAAAGAATTAAATTTTTTAATCAAGCTAATAGCTGTTTTTTCTCCGACCCCGAAAACGCCGGGGATATTATCCGAAGGATCGCCTCTCAAGGCTTTGAAATCAATCAGCTGTCCCGGCAACAAACCATCATATTTTTCCTTAACTTTTTCTTCGTCATAGAAAATAGCATCCTTAACTCCTTTTCTTAGAGCGTAAACTTTGGTGTTTTTACCAACCAGCTGAAGCGCGTCCAAATCCCCGGTGAGAATAATTGTTTCTACTTCCGGATAGATTTGTTTTTTAGCCGCTTTTTGAGCGATTGTTCCGATTAGATCGTCTGCTTCAAATCCTTGTTTTTCAAAAATCTGGATATTGAAATTTCCTAAAAGCTCTTTTATTTTAGGGATCTGCTCGTAAAGCTCGTCGGGCGCTTTTTCTCGAGTGGCTTTATACAATTTATATTTTATGTGCCTGAAAGTAGGCGCCGGAAAATCAAAAGCGGCTACAACGTAATCCGGGTTAAATTCTTTTATCGCTTTAAAAAAAGCCAGTAAAAAACCGTAGATCGCGTTTACCAATTCTCCTTTCTTGGTTTTTAAAGGAGGCAAAGCATGAAAAGCCCGGTGGATTATTGCGTTCCCGTCAATAACAATTAATCTTTTTTTCTCCATTCTTTAATTTTACCATATTTTAAAAATGTGGTATAATTAAAAGATGAAAAGCATTAATAATTTTATTAAAAAAAGACCTTATTTGGTTTGGTATACTAAAAATTATGATAATCTATCCGAAGAAGCTGTTGTGGAGGCAGTTTTGAATTATGGTAATTTTGATGATTTTGCTCTGAACCGTAGAACTAAAAAAGCGTTTTGGAATAACACTTTTGCGCCGATCGTTAGAAAGGTATTATTTTGTTTATAATGGCGAAAGTCAATAACCGGCTGTTTTTATTTATGAATTTGAAATTAATCCAGAGAGTGTTTTTGGGCAGGATTTTTTTTATTTTTTCGGCCCATTCTATCGCCAAGATATTTTTAGGATTAGAAATTATTTTTTTAAAACCCAAGTCCAGAATTTCTTTGGGTTTTTTTATTCTGTAACAATCAAAATGATAAAAGGTTTTGAATTTTGAGTTTTGAGATTTAGAATTTGTTTGGAATTTGGAATTTGGAATTTGGAATTTTTTAAATATATTAAAAGTTGGGCTGAGGATTTTTTGTTTAACGCCCAAGGCCTTGGCCAAACCTTGAATAAAAATTGTCTTGCCTCCGCCTAAATCCCCCTTTAAAGCAATAACAAAAGCCCTGGTTTGGGGCCCCTTTTTTATTATCTTTCTAATAAGTTCCAGGGCCAGTTTTTTTGTTTGGCCGGGGCTGCTTGTAATGTTTTCTTTTTTCATGTTATTATATCTTAACATGGAACAAGCAAAAAAAATAACCGGCGAAGTCCAAATTAATGAAGCGGTTATCAAGGATGTTCAGAAAAAAGTTAAGAATATAAAAAATCTTAAAGAAAAGATTGAAAGGAATTTGGGAAAAAGCACAACAGAAGTCTTAGAAATTATTTTAATCGGAGCTATCGCTCTGGAGGCTTCGGATATTCATCTTGAACCAGAGGAAGAAAAAGCAAAGCTCAGAGTCAGAAGCGACGGAATGCTTCAAGATGTCTTAGAAATAAATAAAAAAATATACCAGGGCCTTGTTTCCCGAATAAAGCTTTTATCCAAGCTTAAACTGAATATAAGCGACCGGCCTCAGGATGGCCGCTTTTCTATTGTTTTGGAAAAAACGGCAATTGAAATAAGAGTTTCCTCCCTGCCCGCCGAATTCGGAGAATCAATCGTAATGAGAATTCTCGACCCTAAAAGCCTAATTGACGTGGAATCGCTCGGTTTGAGAAAAGATTTGGCTGAAACTTTTAACAAAGAAATTAAAAAACCCAATGGAATGATTATTGTTACCGGCCCGACCGGCTCGGGTAAAACCACCACTTTATACGCTGTTCTTAAAAAACTCAACCAGCCGGAAGTTAAGATTATTACCATTGAAGATCCAATTGAATATCATTTAGCCGGCATCTCCCAAACTCAAGTTGATCCCAAAAAGGGCTATGATTTTGCCGGCGGACTGAGATCAATAATGAGACAAGATCCTGATGTAGTTTTGGTAGGAGAAATCAGGGATTTGGAAACCGCCAATATCGCGCTTCAAGCCGCTTTAACCGGTCATTTAGTTTTAACCACAATGCACACCAACAGCGCGGCCGGAACCGTAGCTCGGTTTCAGGCTTTAGGAGAAAAACCGGTTAATATCTCTCCGGCAATCAATATGGCGATTGCTCAAAGATTAATAAGAAAAGTCTGTAAAAAATGCTCTAAATTAGAACCGGCTTCTCAAGAAGAATTAGAAAAAATAAAAAGAGCCCTGAGAGGAGTACCAAAAAACCTTTACCCGGCTAAATCAAAAATCAAAATCCCAAAGGCTGATGCTAAAGGTTGCAACCAGTGCGGTTTCACCGGATATAAAGGGAGGTTAGGTATTTTTGAATTCTTTTTAAAAGACGATGAAATGGAAAAATTCATCCTTACTTCACCTTCTATTGTGGCTATGGAAGAATTAGCAATTAAAAAGGGTATGGTTTCTGCGTACCAAGATGGAATTATAAAAGTGTTGGAAGGTGTCACCACCATTGAAGAAATAGAACGAGTAACGGCAGAATAATCTCGCCTGGGCGGAACAAAAAAATAAGTCTGGGGCTGGGGGAGGACTTAAGTTCAGAAACAAAAGTTTAGAATTTCTTCGAGGTGTAATCTCGCTCTCGCCAGATTATCCATCTGCAAAAAATTCCTGGGCCCCCAGCCCCAGACTTATTTTAATACCCTCTATTTTAACTCTTTATGGATAATTTGTCAAGGGCTACCTCGCCTCAATTAAATAAAGATGACGAATTGCTTGATTCAACTTTAAGGCCGAAAAACTGGGAAAATTATATCGGTCAGGATAAGGTTAAAAAAAATATTCAGATTATTATTGAAGCGGCTAAAAAAAGAAAAGAACCAATCGAGCACTTGCTTTTTTATGGCGGGAGCGGTTTAGGAAAAACCACTCTTTCCTATATTATCGCTAACGAATTAAACGCTAAAATCAGAACAATTGCCGGACCGACAATTGAGAAAGTGGGCGATTTGGCCGCCATTTTAACAAACCTTGAACCAGGAGATATTTTATTTATAGACGAATGCCATAGAATAAATAAAATGATAGAAGAATTTCTTTATCCGGCTCTGGAGGATTTTAAACTTCACCTGGTCTTAGGCAAAGGACCGATGGCCAGGACAATGGATTTAGATTTACCGAAATTCACTTTAATCGGGGCGACGACCCGATTGGCCCTGCTTTCGGCTCCTTTAAGAAACAGGTTTGGGGCAACCCTGCAGCTTGATTATTATAATATAGAAGACATAAAAAAAATAATTGAAAGGTCAAGCAAAATCTTAGGCATAGAAATTGAAGCAAGGGCCGCTTCCATTATAGCCGATTCTTCCCGTTTCACACCCCGAGTAGCTAACCGGCTTTTAAAAAGAATAAGAGATTTTGCCCAGGTTGAAGGCGAAGGGGTAATTACGGAAAAAATAGCTAAACGGGGTTTAAAATTTTTGGATATTGACGAAATTGGTTTAGAGCCAGGGGACAGAAAAATTTTAGAAGCAATTATTGAAAAATTCCAAGGAGGTCCGGTTGGACTTCAGTCTTTAGCCGCCGCAACCTCAGAAGAAAAAGACACTATCTTGGATGTTTATGAACCTTATCTAATACAGCTCGGTTTGGTTGAAAGAACCCCCAGGGGCCGAATCGCCACCAAAACCGCCTATGAGCATCTCAACCTCCCATACAAAAAACCTCAATCATTTATTATTTAACCGAGGGCAAAAAATCGACGATCGTCGATTTTTTGCACTAAGCGTAAAAAGTAATTTTATTAATAAATAAAAGGGCTAATATTTATTCTTGAATTGAGCTTATGAAACAACTAATCTAACATTTTTCTCTTGAACCGACTTCAACCCTTGACTTTCGTTTGACAATTTGCTATAATTGTAGTGTTATAAAGTTCATTGAAAAACGAGGTTCAAATTATGAGGCGAGCGTTTTGCCCCTGAAAAACAGAGGTAAACCGCTCGTCTCATTCCGAGATAAGCCGTCTATCCGAACGAATCGGAAATAAAAGATAGGAGGTATGCCATGGAAACTACAATGGCGAGCCGCACCCTATCGGTGCACAAGGAGCACGAGCTCCTGCTCAAACTGGAGACCGCAGGTCTCTCAGACGACCTTGCCCAGAGAGTCATCGATTCGAAGGGCAACGACCTTGCCACGAAGATGGTCAGGTTGATTCAGAACGGCGGCTTTGAGCCCACGACCAGCCAGAAGCGTGCCCGTGAGATTATGGGCAAGAGCTTCTTCGGTATCGAAGAAGCCATCAAACACTTCGGGGTCAATCCGACCCGCCAGCAACTCGCTACTCTATCGGAGATTCCATTTTCCGAAGCCGTGCTTGAGCAATCGAAGGATACGCATGTCCTCGTAGCGGTCTTCCCGCTCTCGATTCTCGAAGTTCGTGGCAAAGTTGAGCGAAAACTCTTCTACAGCCACGAGGATGCTTGGTATAACAAGCAATCCTTTGCCAAAGAGCGTGGCGAAGTCACCTGGCAACTGGTTCGCAAGACCCCAGTGGACAACTCGACATCCAAGAACTGGCAGGAACAGCAAGCACTACTCTCAAAGGAAGACGAAGTCCCGACCGCACAAGTGATGGTCTACACCATCATCGGTCACTATCTGGCCACTGGCGAACGGCTGTTCGAACGCATCTATGTCCGAACGTCATCTGTGGATTCGGTCGGCCTCCGTGTCCTCGTCGGCTACTTCGGTTCGGGGGGTCTCAGCGTCCGCAGCCACTGGGATGCCTACCGCTACGCCTACTTGGGCGTCTCGTCCGCTCGGAAGTTCTGAGCCTTGAAGTCTTGAGAACTTGTCTCTCTTGACACCTTGAGCCTTCGGCGAAATTTTTT
>Ga0172362_10001232_pt1 | contig 21795 bp, 22 predicted proteins | sample LakKivs1_kivu2a2_FD_114534 | JGI IMG/M metagenome (GOLD analysis project Ga0172362, IMG submission 114534) | Sediment microbial communities from Lake Kivu, Rwanda - Sediment s1_kivu2a2 | ecosystem: Environmental > Aquatic > Freshwater > Lake > Sediment | place: Rwanda: Western Province, Lake... | reverse complement strand
ATCTGCTGGTCTTGATACTATGCTGTCGACTTCTTTTTTGCCTAAACCAAGGTTCCTGGTAATTTCATATATCTTGCTCTTCATTTATATCATAGATATATTTTTATATTCTAATATAAATATTTATCTAAAATTTTAGGTTAAATTCTACTTTTTAATGGGTTCTTTCGAATTTGTGAAAGCATAAAGGATCGTTATGAGGCATCCCTGTCAAAGAACTCGATAGGGTAGTACACCCTCCTTTACATGTTTTATCGAATTTACAACCTTTGCAATTTTCTCCCAAATTTTCAATTTTGAATTTTCGGTTATAGGCAAAGGCATTTGGGTCATTCCAAATATCCTTGACATTCCTCTCCCTAATGTTTCCCTCAACGAAATCATCTGATAATGCAAGACAACCCTTAATATCTCCATTGCTCTGTATTCCTAAAACTGTTTTCCCAGCATAGCAGCCGTTCCATTCAGGGTATTGACTTAGAGGTGGAATAGAATTTGAATGGAAACCAAAATTATGTGCACCTACAATGGAAAATTTTCCAATCGCATACTTTTTTTGCAATGAATAAATAAAAAGCCCTATAGAATAAAACTCTTCATCGGACAGTATCAAATTTTTTGGGAATCTACCTATTGGTGTGGCTGGTTGCAGCTGCCAGTCGATCTCTTCCTTAAATACAAATTCTTTGATTTTAGGTAATTCATTAAAATTTAATTTATGTACAGTAGTTATAATACCTATCGGTAAATTAGATGCCTTTGCTGCACGTATGAATGCCCTGGCTTTCTCAAAAGAACCTTTAGCTCCTCTTATTTTATCTTGTGTTTGGGCTGATGCGCCATCCAATCCGACCATTACACAATCGACTTCTAATTTAGTTAAATCAGGAATAATTTCTTCTGGATTGAAAAAACCATTGGAAATTATTGATAATTTCATTCCTAATTCTTTTATTTCCTTAGAAATAAGCCTCCAGTCTTTACGCAGAAAAACTTCGCCACCCATTAAGGCTAATCCTTTCAAACCTATTTCTGAAAGATCATGACATAATTTTATTGCCTCTTCTGTAGAAAGTTCATCTCTTCTAATTTTTCCAGCTGAAGAACCGCAATGTAGACAATTCAAATTACATTTAAGGGTAATTTCCCATACTGCAATGTCAGGGCTTTCAACTACAAATTTATTGTCCATGATATTCCCTGTTTCATTTTTTGCCTAACACTTCGGGCTCAATTTTATAGAAACAATACGGGTGATTATGGGGTTTATTTGTGAATCCAATTGACATCCCCATGCATCCCCCACCGCACGTTTCGCCATGTGGGCAACCTTTGCAATTTTCTCCCAAATTTTCAATTTTGAATTTTCGGTTATAGACAAAGGCATTTGGGTCATTCCAAATATCCTTGACATTTTTTTCTCTAATATTCCCCTCTATATAACTTTCAGGCATAACGAGACAGCCGATGACATCACCGTTGCTCTTAATACTTAGTACAGATTTGCCTCCTTGACAACCCATCCAAACTGGATAAAGACCAAGGGAAGGGATAAATCTTGAATGGTATCCAAAACAATGCGCACCAATCACAGGTAATTCTCCCTTTTTGTATTTATTTTGTAAAGAAGCTATAAAAAGTGCTACAGAGTAATATTCCTCTTTTGATAAAGCATATTCCTTTGGAAATCTTCCTTCGGGCGTAGCAACCTGAATCTGCCAAGCAATATGTTTGCCAAGTAATAAATCTCTTATTCCTGGCAAGTCCTTTAAATTTATTTTACTTACAGTAGTAATAACCGTTGTAGGAAGACCTACTTTGTGGGCTGAGGAGATGTATTCGATAACTTTCTTGAAAGACCCATTTACTCCCCTTATACGATCGTGTATCTCAGCAGTTGCGCCATCTAAACTTGTTGATACGGCATGTGGTTCAAGTTCTACAAGTTTGGAGATTATATCTTTATTGATGTTGTACCCATTTGAAATAAACATCAATTTCATCTCTAAGTCTCTGATTTTCTTACCAATGATATACCAATCTTTCCTAAGAAAAGGTTCACCGCCCATCAAGCATACTTCTTGAGTTTTAAGTTCTGCTAAATCTTCACAGAGTTTAAGAGCCTCTTCAGTTGTTAGTTCATTTTTACGAGCTTTACCAGCAGTTGATCCGCAATGCAAACATTTTAAATTACAACGTAGTGTTAGTTCCCAAACAACTTGACCAGGGGAATATTTGTTTTTTTCTGAATATATATGCATCACATCCAGTTACAATTCATATAACAAAATAATAGTATTTAAACGCAGTTATATACATTATTGTCTATACCAACAAATATCGTATATCGTAATAATTGTGTTTTGAAGCACGATATCTTATTATTGATTTTAGAAGTCTTTTATGCTGACAGTGCCGTAGTATGTTCCAGCTTTGTAAAGATCTCTGGAGCTTACAGTTCCATAATACGTGCCCGCTTTATATATATCATTTGGACTGAGAGTCCCATAAGCTGTACCTGCTTTGTAGAGATCTGCTGGTCTTGATACTATGCTGTCGACTTCTTTTTTGCCTAAACCAAGGTTCCTGGTAATTTCATATATCTTGCTCTTCATTTACATCCTCTTTTTATTTTTTCATCTATATATAAAAAATTAGTCATATCGATATACTAATATCTTATGTTATTTTAACAACAAAATTCTCTAAAAAAGTTTTTAAAAAATATCAAATGTTATAATTATAACAAAATTAGATTCACTTGTTTTTTAAATATCTTTGCTCGATTTGATAAAAACAATATGGATCACAATGTAAATCTCCTGTCAGCATATATGAAGTCTCTATACATCCCCCTTTGCAACTTTTTCCATATTTGCACACTCTGCAATATCCTTTCAAATTTTCAATTTTGAATTTTCGGTTGTAAGCAAAGGCATTTGGATCATTCCAAATATCCTTGATGTTTCTATTTCTAATGTTATCCTCAACAAATCTATCATTTAAAGCCGAGCAACCTTTAATTCCTCCGTCACTCTCTATCGCCAAGATAGATACACCTGCCTGACAGCCATGCCACTTCTTAAATCCGGTTAAATCTGGTAAAAATGAAGAATTATAACCCATATCATGAGCACCATTTACGAATTTTTTTTTTGCAGAATATTTTTTTTGAGCATTAGCTATAAATTGTCCAACCGAATAAAACTCTTCTTTATTCAAAAGATATTTTTTGGGAAAGCGCCCTTCGACATCGGTAGTTTGTATCTCCCATAATAAGATGTCTTTTTTATAAATTATATCCCTAAGAATCGGAAGCTCTTTTATATTGAGTTTATGAACAGATGTTATAACTATAATAGGTATCTTTGAATGTATGCATAGATCGATGAACTGTAGTGCTCTGTCATACGAACCTTTAACTCCTCTTATTCTATCGTGAGTCTTAGCTGTCCCTCCATCTATACTCACACCTACAAAGGTTGGCATTAAGCTTTTTAGTTGGTCAATTAATTTTTTACTTACTGTATATCCATTAGATATGAACGCAACTTCCATATTGAGTTGCTTGATTTTTTTTGCTATTTCGTACCAATCTTTTCTTAAGAATGGCTCACCACCCATCAAAATAATCCTTTTACAATTTATTTTGGCTAAGTCTTCGCACAAATGTAGTGATTCTTCAGTAGTTAACTCGTTGAGTGAAGGTTTTCCAGCAGAAAATTCACAATGAAAACATTTAAGATTACAATGTAAAGTAATATTCCATGAGATACAATCCAGGCTATATTTTTGTTTCATATAAGCCAGATTTTTCTTTATATATTTAAACGCTTTTCTTACATTGAGCAGTAATTAATATAAAAAACATCATTATGGCTGATGAGCATGAACACAGAATTACAGAAAATTCTAAAAAAACAGCATTATGCTGTTATAGGCGAACACTCGGGAGTTAAACTTTGTCATTGGATGAGACAAAGTCTTCTTTTTAAACGCGAGTGTTATAAACAAACTTTTTATGGAATAAAATCACATCGCTGCTTACAGATGGCACCTGCAGTGAATCAATGTACCCATATGTGTCTTTTTTGCTGGCGGTACCAAGGTTTTACTGAGAAAGAATTAAAAAATGTGGATGAGCCAAAATACATTTTAGATGGATGTATAGATGCTCAACGCAGGCTTATAACTGGTTTTAAAGGCGATGAGAGATGTGATCAAATTAAATGGAAGGAGGCAAATGAGCCCAACATGGTTGCTTGTTCGCTTTCCGGTGAACCTACTTTGTACCCACGGCTTGGTGAGTTTTTTGAGGAATGTCATAAGCGTGGTATGACAACGTTTCTTGTTACTAACGGTACGAACCCAGAGACTTTGGAAGAACTTGATCCTTTGCCAAAACAATTGTATGTCTCGGTTGTTGCACCAAATAAAATTGTTTACAAAAAATTGTGTTCTCCGTTGATATCTGATGGTTGGGAAAAGATTGTTCAGACTTTGGAGCTGCTGCCATCACTTAATACTCGTATTGTTATTCGTCATACCTTGGTTGAAGGGTGGAACATGAAAGATGATTATATCAAAGATTACGTTAAACTGGATGAAAAAGCGTCTCCATTGTTTATTGAGCCCAAGGGCTATGTTTTAGTTGGTTATTCAAGAAAAAGGATGAATATCTCTAATATGCCTTCTCATAGCAGTGTTCATAATTTTGGTGATAAGCTTGCTGAACAGTTGGGATATAATTTGTTGATGGAAAAGGCTGATTCCAGGGTTGTTTTGTTATCTCGTGATAAAAAAGTTAAAAAGATTGGCGAAAAAGATTAATTTTTTCAGTCTTTCATTAGGTCTTCTCCGCCTTCGAACTGCAGCTGGATCTCTGTGTAAACATCTTCTACACCCATGTATTTTTCTTTGCCTGTTGGTATGAGCCTCGTGTTCTTTCCGAAACCTTCTATCACTTGCAGTATCCCCTCACTCATCTCTCTATATACTGAGGGTTCTTCCTTTGATATAGCCTGGCATAGTTCTTCTGGTTCCTCTGACCACTGTTGTACTGTCTCTAGCTCTTGTTTTGTTAGCATATCTGCTTTGCTTAGTATGTTTATTTGTGGTTTGTTTAATCTAAAACTGGTGTTTATCGATAGTAGTAGTTGTGATACAAACCCTGATGCTGTTTTTGCTAGAGCATGATCAAGCAAGTAGGCTATAATAGTTCTTTGCGGGTTAAGGAACTCTACTATGTATTTTCCTGCCTCTCTGAACACAAACAGTTCTAGTTGTCCAGGCGTGTCCATGAGGATGTAGTCCGTTTTGAATGAGTCTATACTTTTTTTGATGTCAGCTGTGTTAAGTGCAAGCATATCTGCGCATGCTATCTGCGCGCCATTAGGCCCAAGCTCGTAGGTATCCATTATTTCTTTTAGTGATATCCAATCCCGAATATCTACATCTGGTTCATATGGCAGATTTTCTGCGCCGGGATCCAGATTTACTGTTATAACGTCTATGCTTCTTAGTTCCATCCATTTTTTAAAAGTGTTAGTCAGAGTTGATTTACCTGAGCCAGCTGTACCGATAAAATACAAAAATATTTCTTCTTTCATAATTAGCTTCCACGTATCTCACTCATATGATTTACACGTTTGTCTAAAAGCTCTTTTGTACCAATGTCATGTCTAATGAATATATGATCACTTTTAACATATCTCAATGCTTTTTCGCATATTTTCTCAGCATCAGACAACGATTCTGCTATACCAACAACAGCCAGTGAACGTGAGCTCATTGTGAGAATATTCTTCTCTTTTTTATCAACCGATGCATAGAACAGTTTAGCACCTGTTTTAGTAATCATTGTTTCATCAACAGAGATTTTTTCTCCGACCATACTTTTAACACCATAACCTTCAGGTACGACATATTTACACACAGTTGATTTCTTTTTCAGTTTCATCTTTTTGCTACTTAGATTACCCTCGACCATTGCTTTACATATATCAACAAAATCTGTTTCCAGAAGTGGTAAAACATTCATAGCCTCGGGGTCACCAAAACGTGCGTTAATCTCAATTATCTTTGGTCTATCCGCAGTTAGCATAAACTGACCGTATATGGGACCAACATATCTGCAATCTTCCTTTTTCATAGCTTCTATTATTTTTTGTAATATAGCGGTACCTTCTTCGTATTCGCTCTTTGACAGAAATGGTAAAAGACCGTTAGAGCATGAATAAGAACCCATACCACCTGTGTTAGGGCCTTTATCGCCAGGCAGAAGTCTTTTATGATCCTGAACAGCAGGTAGAGGCATTATGCTGTGTCCATCTGAAAAAGCCTGTAATGTAAACTCCTCGCCAACAGCTTTTTCTTCGACTAAAACCTTGGCTGCACCACCGATTTTTTTTGATATAACCTCTTCAACATAGGCGATAGCTTCTTTTATTCCATTGAAATGATCACCAGCAACTCTTACTCCTTTTCCGCCTGTGAGTCCAATTGGTTTTATTGCTACTTCACCGTTAAGATCTTCAATGAATCTTTTCGCTTTTTTTGCGTCTGTGAAACTCTCATATTTTAGTTGGCCGCAAACCTTGTGTTTTTTGAGCAGGTTACGCATCCATTCTTTGTCAGTCTCAATTCTGGCTGCCTCACGTGTGGGCGAACTTGCAGATATACCATTTTTTTCTAGTTCGTTTACAATACCAGCTTCTAAAGGTGATTCAGGTCCAACAACGATCAAATCAATCTTTTTGTTTTTAGCAAACTCAACAATGCTCTTTACATTAGTATCTTTTTCAAGTAAAACATCCTCTGAAAGACGCTTTATGCCAGGGTTCATGTTATGCATAACTGAATAAAGCTTTGCGTTTTTGGAGCGGCATACGGCATCACAAATAGCGTGTTCTCTAGCACCACCGCCAACTACCAGTATATTCAAATTAAATTCCTCCCCGAACTTTTTTTTTGAATAATGAATCAGATATTTAACTCTAATCTATTTTTTCAGAATATCGGTAACTGTCAACAAAGAAACAAAATTTAAGCCCATCTCCTCAATTTTTTGTCTGGCACCGCTCTCTCTGTCAACTACAACCAGAACTTTATCTAATTTTGCCTCGCTGTTGCGTAGGATATCAACGGTTTTTATTATCGAACCACCACTAGTAGCTACATCCTCAACTATCAATACTCGTTTATTTTTTACATCTCCGTCTTCGATTTGCTTACCGGTCCCATGCTCTCTTTTCTCTTTTCTAATAATAACATAAGGTATATTCGTTTCAAGAGATAATGCTACAACGAGCGGAACTGCACCAAGCTCCATACCTGCAAGGAGATCATATTTACCCTTGTATACAGCCATAGCCTCAGCAATTTTTTTAAGAATCCTTGGGTTGGTACTTGCTTTCTTAATGTCAATGTAATAATCGCTAGTTGCACCAGATGTTAAAACAAACCTGCCAAACTGAATGGCCTGACACTCTTTCAGCAACTCTATAAGCTCTTTTTTGTTCATACAATTTAGCCGTAATGCTAGTTAATGATTTATAATTTTATGTTCAAACATTACTATCTTATTTGTTATGATTCAACAAATATTAAATAATAGATTATAATAAGGGGGACCGACGGTGAACAAAATGGCTGATTCCAAATATGTTAGACAACCCATTGTCAGTGTTCTTGGTCACGTCGATCACGGTAAAACATCACTCCTAGATTATATCAGGGGAACCACTGTTGCCGCGCGTGAAGCAGGAGCTATAACACAGCATATAGGAGCAACAGAAGTACCAATTGATGCAATTCAAAAAATATGCGGGGATTTACTAAAAGGAAAAAAATTTGCTCTACCTGGCTTACTTTTTATCGATACACCCGGCCATCATGCTTTTACAACCCTTCGTACAAGAGGAGGGTCTCTTGCTGATTTGGCAGTGCTGGTTGTTGATATAAACGAAGGTTTTAAACCACAGACCTATGAATCAATAAATATTTTGAAACAATACAAAACACCTTTTGTTATAGCAGCCAACAAAATTGATGCTATCTCTGGTTGGCAGACAAGCAAAGAAGTAGGCAAAACACGCATAGAAAAACAGCGTGCGCATACCAAAAACTTTTTTGAGGAAAAACTCTATGAGATTATTGGAACTCTTTCTGAAAATAGTCTTAATTCTGACTTGTATTTCAACATAGCTGATTTCAGAAAAACCATAACTATAGTGCCTATCTCTTCAAAGACTGGCGAAGGTATACCGGAACTATTGATGGTTCTTGTTGGATTGGCACAGCGATTCCTGGAAGAAAGGCTTCAGATAGAAAGTGGTCCTGGTAAAGGCAGTGTTTTAGAGGTAAAAGAAGAAGTCGGGCTTGGTACAACAATTGATGCCATTATCTATAATGGAACAATAAGAAATGATGACAGGATTGTTGTTGGTACGAAAGGTGAGCCCCTTGTAACAACCATAAAAGCTCTTCTTAAACCAAAGCCGCTTGATGAGATACGTGACCCACGTGAGCGTTTTGATAGTGTAAAAGAAGTGCATGCTGCATGTGGTATCAAAATTTCTTCACCTAACCTTGATAACGTTATCCCTGGTGCGCCTATAAGAGTAGTAAAAGATAATCTGCAAGAGATCGTAGATGAGATAAGAAGCCAAACGAAAATAGATTTTGAGTTGGATGAGCAAGGAATAATGATAATGGCAGATACAATAGGTTCACTCGAGGCACTTATAAAAGAATCTAGAGAAAATGGTATACATATCAGAAAAGCAGAGATTGGAAATGTATCCAAGAGAGATATCGTAGATGTAAAAGCGGCTTCAGATCCATTTAATAAAGTTATTTTTGCTTTCAACATAAAAATATTGCCTGAAGCAAAAGAAGAACTTGTAAACTCGGATGTGACAATTTTCAATGAGGACGTTATCTATACTATACTAGAGAAATACGATGAATGGGTTCAAAAGAAAAAAGCAGAGATTGAACGAGAACGGAGACAGGAATTCACACATCCAGGTATGATAAAGTTTCTGCCAGAGTATGTCTTTAGAGCTAGTCACCCAGCGATTATAGGCGTGAGGGTTTTAGCCGGTAGAATAAAAACAGACATGCGACTTATGAAGGACGACGGGCGAGGTATAGGTAAAATAAAAGGCATACAATCAGAGAATAAATCAATAGAAGAAGCATTGCAGGGTCAAGAGGTCGCTATATCAATAGAGGATATAACGGTTGGTAGACAAATTAAGGGAGGAGATATCTTTTATACGGATATCCCTGAGAGCGATGCTAAAAAACTACGGCAGATGGATGTCCTAAACCCGGATGAAAAAGATGTGTTAACAAAGATACTAGATATTAAGCGTAAAACAAACAAATTTTGGGGGATGTAGTTTCATAAAAAACCCTAATAAACGTATTTATTATACAGGGTAGCGGGAAAGATGTCGTTAAGAGAAATTAAAGAAGCAGAAAAAAAGGCGTTGCAGTCTATCGAGGATGCAAAAAAAGATGCGGAGAAAATAATTACTAATTCAGAGAAGACAGCTGAGCACGAGAAAATAAAAATAATTGAAAACGCCCATAAAAAAACCAAAAAATTTTATGAAAAAGCAGAGAATGATGCAAAAAAAAGTATAGATAAAATAAAAAAAGACGGTGAAGACGAAGTTTCAAAGATAAAAAAAAGCGCACAAGATAATATGCAGAAAGCAGTCGAACTTATCGTTAATCAGGTCAAACGGGGGGATTAATCGATACTATTTCCAGCTAGGATGAAAAAAGTTTTAGTTACCGTCCACCGGGATTATTTAGAGGATGTTATAAAAATCCTTCATGAAACAGGGCTTGTAGAAATAACAGATATAAAAAAAGAAGAGACTCCTCTTGGGCAAGAGCTAAAATCTGTTGAGATAAATCCAATTATGGAAAAATTTTCAGATCATGAAACCAGGCTTAGCAGAATAATAAGTATACTTAGTAAGACCAAAAAAAGCCTTGGTGGCATAAAAGCTTTTTTGAATCCTCCACAACCTATAGTAAAAACAATCAAAGAACGTTCAGCAGAGGAAATATTATCTCACTCAGAAAAAATTTTACAAGAAATAGAATCAACTATCTTGGGGTATGAGGAAAAATTAAATGAGTTAGAAGAACAAAAAAATAAAATAAATTCCGATAGAGAACAGATTTTGTATCTCAAAGATTTTGACATTGATTTTTCGTATATCACTGATTCAGATCAGATTATTGTTAGAGTCGGCAGAACATCTGGCATAGAAGATTTAAAAAATCAAATAAAATCAGACGAATTAATTGAATTACAGTCCAAACAGTTTGGTGTTGGTAAGAAAAGAGAATGGGCTGTCCTCATTATTGCGCATACCAGTGAAAAAGAGAAAATTGATCTTGTATGCAGAGAAAAAATTTCGTTATTCAATGTTCAACATCTTGAATGTTCACCTAAAGATGCTTTAAAGAAACTTGCTAAAGAACAGGCTAAATTGGATCACGATAAAGACAAAATTTTATCTGCTTTACGCTCCTACACTAAAGATTATTTAGATGATATACTAGCTCTTAGAGAAGAGATACAGCTTGAGCATATAAGAAAAGAAATTCCAAAGAATTTCACGGAGACAGATTTTACTTATACTATACAGGGTTGGGTTTTGGAAAAAAATGAGCATTCATTGCAGAGTAATTTAACAGAGGCATCTGAGGATAATATTATCTGCAGTTTTGAAAATCCATCGGTTAATCCTGATAACCCACCAACTTATCTTGAAACACCGAAAGGATTTGCATTTTTTCAGACATTTTTAAAACTATTTGCTACACCAAAATATGATGAGTTGAACCCCACTATCTTTATGGGTCTCTTTTTTATTGTTTTCTTTTCTTTAATGCTTGGAGATGCAGGTTACGGTCTAGTTATACTGATTTTTTCCCTGATTGGATATTTTATAGTTGGTAAACACAGTTCGATGATTAAAAGTTGGTCTTTTGTTGGTATATTACTTGGTGCACTTACAACTGTTATTGGTGTGCTTATGAATAGTTTATTTGGGGATTTCATCCCTCGTTTCTTTTACGGGGATCCTAGTGCGCCTCTTTTCAGCGCCACCATCCTAGGTGTTCATATCCCTATCGATTCACTTAGAGAACCCTTAACGGTTCTCACAATAGCATTGATCTTTGGGCTTATACACCTTAATCTCGGTGTGCTTCTTGGGTCAATTCAATCGCTTAAAAAAAAGCAATTCAAAAGTTTTGTAACTCAAAACCTATGTTGGGTACCATTGGAGATAGGTGGTGCTACGCTTGTTGGTAATTTCATTTTTAAATGGCCTATGGAATCAACCATGTTATATATCGGCGGAGCACTGACTTTGCTTGGCGTTATTCTACTTTTCATACACACTGGTCCAATGGGGTTCTTTGGCATAACTGGTTTTGTTGGTGATTGGTTGTCTTATGCAAGATTGCTCGCTCTTGGTTTAGCAACATCTGGTATGGCAGTTGCATTCAACGTTGTTGGTCAACTTTTTTCAAGCATGATACCATTTATAGGGTTTGTAATTCTACCGATTTTATTGATTGTTCTTCACACTGCAAATCTGCTTATCCAATCGTTAGGTGCTGGTGTACACTCGCTTAGACTTCAATACGTTGAGTTTTTTAATAGATTTTATGAAGGCGGTGGAAGAGATTTTTCGCCGTTTCGTATGAGTAGAAGATACACAAGAATAGAAAAAATTAAACATGGAGGAAAAATATGATAAAAAAACAAAATATGGTTCTAATGATGCTATTCCTTATGGGACTTTTTGTTATCTCATCTGGGATAGTAGGCGCACAGGGAGAAATTACACAAGCAGATCAAAACGAGCCACTTGTGATATTGGGTTGTGCTTTAGCTATAACCATCGCAGGAATTTCTGCAGCTATAGGACTAGGGATCGCTGGGTCATCAGCAGTCGCAGTAGTAGCAGAAAAACCAAATCTTTTTGGAAAATGTCTGGTGCTTTCTGTGTTACCTATGACGCAGGCAGTCTATGGTCTATTAACAGCTATATTACTAATGCTAGGTTCTGGGATTCTAGGAGGAAAACTAACCTCAGTAATGTCTGGACCAGCTATTGGCGCTGCAGCTGTATGGATTGGGCTTATCGTTGGATTAACGGGTCTATCTGCAATAAATCAAGGACTTGTTGCATCATCCTCAATAAGTTCCGTAGGTAGAAACCCTGATATAGCTGCAAGAGGCATTATTTTCACTGTACAAACTGAAACCATAGCCATCTTTGGTTTACTAGCGGGCATACTTTTGATGAGTGGACTTGGTTTATTATAAAAAAAGAAACTGATGCATAACTATGTCAGCAGAAAAAATAATTGAACGAATCAAAAAAGATGCAGAAAAAGAGATTAAGCAGATTACAAAAGAAGCAGAAAAACAAGCAAAAACAGTTATTGATGCGGCTAAGAAAGACGCAGAAGAAGAAGCAGAAAAGATAATCAACGATGGTCTAGTACAAAGTGAAAATATCAAAAAAATCATGATTTCCAAAGCAAATCAGGATGTAAAAAGAAACATACTGAACGCGAAAGAAAATATTATAGACGATTGTTTCCAAAAAGCATCCCAGCAACTATCGGAACTTAGAAGTGAAGATTATATAGATCTAGTTACTAAGATGATAACAGGTGGAAAAAGCAAAATCGGAGGACCTTTTACAATAATTGTATCAAGAGATATGGACAGGGAACTTGCTGGGAAACACGGAGTTACAGTGAAAGGAACAACTCAAGCATCAGGTGGCATCATATTGGAATCGGAAAACGGGAAAATCACAGTTGATAACACATTCGAAGGTATACTGGAACGGAAAAAAGATGAAATAAGGATGGAGGTTGGGAAAATTCTTTTCTCGCGATAGGTGCTTGTTGTGTTCGAAGAACTTTTTTATGCCAATTCCATATTCTTCTGGATTCTAATTATAGGTATAATCACCGCGGTAGTAATAGTATTCTACAGGTCTTTATCTCCTTATATGAAATTTGTTTACCCTAACGCAAAGTTCGAAGCAATCGGAAACCCTTTTGTGAACAGTAAAGAGTTAGACAGCATCGCTGAAAATAAGGATATTTCCGCACTTAAAGAGAAACTAAACAGCCTCAGGGATTACAATGTAACTGGTGAAGATATCTCTTCCGTACAGAAATCGCTGGACCAAAATTTTATACAAACAGTGGAAATGATGCGCAAAGATAGCCAGAAAAAACTCGGTAAACTATATGATGCATATCTAGAAAAAATCGATATCGTAATTCTTAAAAACGAACTTAAAAAATTATTACTAGGAAAACCTTTAAGAAAAGATGCAGCAGATGAAATGATTCTTCAGGAAAACAAAAAACTTATTGTTAAACTACAAAATGCTAAAAAAGAGGATGTGCCACAAATTTTAACTGATTATGGTTTTCAAAAAAGTCTTATCAACTTGATATCAGCAGAAAAATCTGATTTTCTTGCAATTGATATGGAGTTTGATAAGCATTTTATCATCAATTTAGCGCAGGTTAAAGTGCCTTATAAATGCGAAAAGGCTAGGCAAAGTTTTGTTCAGCATATGATTGATATAGTAAACATAAAAAATGTTCTTAGAGCTAAACAACTTGGTTACGATATAGATACCTGCAAAAAATTTTTTGTTGCAAAAGGCGCTGAGATTGCATCATGGGTGTTTGATTCTATGTCTGATGCGAAAGATATTCCTGATGCTATCTCTGTTCTGGAGGGTACGTCTTATTATAGTTTTTTAAACAATGCTATGGAGCATTACAATAAGGATAAATCCGTTCAAGTTTTTGAAAACGCTTTAGATACTTCTTTGTTAAAAATTGTTAAAGATATTTCTATACAGAATTATGTTAACCTTGGTCCAACACTTAGATTTCTTGTTTCAAAAGAGTTTGAAATCAAAAACCTAAAAATAATCACAAAAGGCGTAGGGGAAAATTTGTCTTCTGATTTTACAAAAAGTTTGTTAATCAAGGAGGTTGCCTGATGAAAAGCGTAGCAATCTGCGACAGTGATACAGCTACAGGACTTCGGTTAGCAGGTATTCTAGAGTGTTTTGTCCCCAGCGGTGATTCTCTACAGCTTTTTGATAAACTAACCCAACGTGAAGATGTTGGGGTATTGTTTATTACAGAAAAAATATCTAATCAGGTCGGTAAGCATCTAAAGGATTTCAGGCTTAGGCATAATCTTCCGATTATTGTTGAAATCCCAGATAAAAAGGGGCATCCTGAAGGTCATGTTGATTTCATTTCTCATTTGATAAAAAAAGCAGTTGGTATTGACGTAAGCAAAAGAAGTAGGTGATATTTGGAGGAGCATATATGTCTGAGATTGTTGGTAAAATAACGAGAATATCAGGACCTGTTATTGAAGCAAATAACATGCGCGGATCAAAAATGTATGATGTCGTCCGCGTAGGTGAAGAAAACCTGATTGGTGAGATAATTCGTTTAAATGAGGATACCGCGACTATACAGGTTTATGAGGATACAACTGGTCTAAAACCAGGTGAAAAAGTTGTTTCCACGCAGGAGCCGCTATCCGTGGAACTTGGTCCTGGTCTTATTGCTAGTATCTACGATGGTATTCAACGCCCACTACCGGCTATCCGTAATCAAACAGGTGATTTTATTTCACGCGGTGTGGAGTCGCATGCTCTTGATAGAAAAAAGAAATGGCAGTTCACACCAAAAGTAAAAAATGGCGATAAAGTGAAAGAGGGAGATGTGCTAGGTGAGGTACCTGAAACCAAGCATATCCTGCATAAAATCATGGTCCCTCCTGGAGTAAATGGTGCAGTTGAATCAATTGTAGGCAAAGGAAGTTACACTATCGATGAAGAGGTTGCTACGCTGAAAACAAAAGATGGAACCGTTAAATTAACAATGGTTCAGAGGTGGCCTGTTCGTAAAGCAAGGCCTTTTGCTGAAAAATATGATCCTAATTTACCACTTGTTACAGGTCAGCGTGTTATTGACACGTTTTTTCCGATAGCAAAGGGTGGCACTGCTGCTATACCTGGTGGTTTTGGTACAGGTAAAACAGTTACGCTTCATCAGCTTGCCAAGTGGAGTGATGCAAAAATAATTATTTATGTTGGTTGTGGTGAGCGTGGTAACGAGATGACAGATGTGCTGAGGGAATTCCCTGAGCTTAAGGATCCAGCGACTGGTGAGCCTTTGATTCATCGAACTGTTCTTATTGCTAATACCTCTAACATGCCTGTTGCTGCCAGGGATGCTAGTGTTTACACTGGTATTACTATCGCTGAATATTATCGTGATATGGGTTATGATGTTGCTCTGATGGCAGATAGTACGTCTCGTTGGGCTGAAGCTATGAGGGAGATTTCAGGTCGGCTTGAGGAGATGCCTGGTGAAGAAGGATACCCTGCTTATCTTGCATCGCGTCTCGCTGAGTTTTATGAGAGAGGAGGTCGTGTCAAACTACTTGGTTCAGATAAAAGAGAGGGTTCCGTCTCAGTTATGGGCGCTGTTTCTCCACCTGGTGGTGATTTCTCTGAGCCTGTTGCACAAAACACGTTGCGTATAGTAAAAGTCTTCTGGGCGTTGGATGCTGATTTGGCTGACAAGAGGCATTTCCCATCAATCAACTGGCTGAAATCATACTCATTATATCTTGAGGAAGTTGGTAGTTGGTGGGCGAAAGATGTTGGAGAAGACTGGCTTTCACTTATCAATAAAGCTATGGCTCTTTTACAGAAAGAATCAGAGCTTCAGGAAATCGTTAAACTAGTTGGGCCAGATGCACTACCGCCTAGAGAAAGGGTTCTTTTGGAGAGCGCTAAGATGATTCGTGAGAACTATCTGCAACAGAGTGCTTTCCATGAGGTTGATACTTACTGTCCTGTGAAAAAACAGTACGGTATGCTAAGGCTTATGCTTAGATTCTCAGATAAAATACTGGATGCTGCAGACAAAAATGTTCACATCGAGGACATTATTTCTATTCCATCGGTTGAAGTACTTGCTCGTATGGGTAAGATTCCAAACGAGGAGTTTGAGAAAAGATCCAAAAAAATTGAACAGGATTTAGATAAAGAAGTTGATTCTCTCATTGGGAGGCGGAATAAATGAGTAACAAGGATATTGAGTACACTACAATTTCTGAGGTTGCTGGGCCTTTGATGGTTGTTGAAAGCATTAAAGATGTTGCCTATAACGAAATTGTGAGAATCAAGACCTCATCAGGTGAAGAAAGAACTGGTCAGGTGCTAGAAGTTTTTGAAAACAAAGCAATCGTTCAAGTCTTTGAGGGCACAAGAGGGCTTGATACTAAACATACTTCTGCTCGTTTCATCGGTGAAACCATGAAACTAGGTGTCTCAAAAGATATCATAGGACGAATATTTGATGGCAAAGGCAACCCCCTGGATAATGCACCACCTATTATTTCTGATGATAGACGAGATATTAACGGTAAACCAATTAACCCTTATTCTAGAGAATATCCTAGGGAGTTCATTCAGACAGGTGTTTCAACAATTGATGGTTTGAATACTTTGGTTCGTGGTCAGAAACTACCGATTTTTTCTGGTGCGGGACTACCTCATAACGAGCTTGCTGCACAGATAGCCAGGCAAGCAAAAGTACTTGGTAAGGAAGAAGAGTTTGCTGTTGTTTTCTGCGCTATGGGCATAACCTCTGAGGAGGCAAACCTATTCATAAAAGATTTTGAGGATACAGGAGCACTAGAGCGAACAGTTATGTTCCTAAATCTGGCTGATGACCCAACAATTGAAAGAATCATTTTACCTCGTATGGCCTTAACCTGCGCTGAATATCTTGCTTTTGACTTAGACATGCAGGTTCTAGTTATTATGACTGATATGACAAACTATGCTGAGGCGCTTAGAGAAATCGCAGCCGCGCGAGAAGAAGTCCCTGGTAGAAGAGGATACCCTGGTTACATGTACACTGATCTTGCAATGATATACGAAAGAGCAGGACGTATAAAGGGTAAGAAAGGCTCGATTACACAGATTCCCATGCTTACAATGCCTGATGATGATATAACCCACCCTATACCTGATTTAACGGGTTACATCACAGAGGGTCAGATTGTGTTGGAACGAGGTCTTCATAAGAAAAACGTCTACCCCCCAATTGCTGTATTACCATGTCTCTCGCGTCTGATGGACAGAGGTATTGGCAAAGGGAGAACCAGAGAGGATCATGCTGATGTTGCTAACCAACTTTATGCAGCCTATGCTGAAGGCTGTGATTTAAGAGACCTCGTGGCAATAGTTGGAGAAGATGCTCTCTCTGATAGAGACAGAGATTTCTTGCATTTTGCTGATGAATTCGAAACAAATTTTGTTTCACAAAAAAGTCATGAAGATAGAAACATCGAACAAACATTAAACATAGCTTGGAAACTGCTGGCAAAACTTACAGCATCTGAATTAAAAAAGATACGGGAAGAATACATCAAAAAATATTTCCCAAAAACTGAAGAAAAAGAATAGATATGGTAGAACAAATAATCGAGGGTGTTAACCCTACAAGAATGGAACTACTTGAAATAAAGAAAAAACTTATCCTGGCTGAGAAAGGACATAAACTGCTGGAAGAAAAACGAGATGCGCTTGTAGAAAAATTCTTTGGAGTCATAGATAAAAGAAACGATCTGAAAAAAAACCTTGATGAAGATTTCCGTGACGCGTTTAATTCGTTGATGCAAGCTCAGATGATTCTTGGTGAAAAGAAAGTCGAGGATGCATCATTTCTAACACAAGATGTAGGCGAGGTATCTCTTGATAATGACAATATAATGGGCGTAAAAGTACCAAAAATCAACATCCCGATTAAGCAATCTTCTATACCACCATATGGTTTTTTTGAAACATGTGCTTCCCTTGATGATGCCTACAGGAAATTCAACACTCTTATACAAAAACTATTGGAACTAGCTGAAGTAGAAGGGAGCCTCAAATCATTGTCTGTAGAGATAGAAAAAACTAAGAGAAGAGTGAACGTCCTAGAAAATAATCTAATACCAAAACTGATAGCTACAATAAAATATATCGAGATGAAACTCGATGAGCATGAGCGAGAAGATTTCTTCAGAAGAAAAAGAATAAAAGCTATAATGGAAACAAAAAACATGTGATTATGTCTATAGATGAAGACCCTGTACTCGGGAGGTTTTTTGATACACCTGAAAAAAAAGCAAAATGGATATTTAGACTTAAAATAGCCTATATCATCTGGATAATCTTTATGATACTAGGAATAACATTTTTTTTGTTATGGTATATTTTTTAAAATAAGAAATCGATCAAAAATAAAAAAAGATAAAAAAGAAAAATTTTGGGAGAGAAGCGTTTAGACTTCTTTTCCAATGTCCCATATTGCTTTTATTGCTAGTAGACCGACTGCGGGTGCGATAAATATCGAAAGGCTAAGAGCGACGCCAGCAAATAACGATCCTATGTAGTAGGGTATCAGCATGTATATATTCTGGAATACTCCATACATGACGAGTAATCCGATTCCAGCTAAGAGAAATCCTGGTACTTCGTCTTTGGTTATTGTGCCTTTTCCTATGAATGCTAAGATTCCTACTATCGCACCGAGTATTGCAAGTATCCATGCAATGATACCGCCGGTATCGTTTGTTTTTGCGAATAGGGTGTCACTTGCAGATGTTTCAAGTGTATATGCTTGCCAAATACCAACAAGCAAAGCTATTACAACGCCGATTATAAACGCCCATATCGCTAGCTTACCTACCATATCTTTTTCTGCCATAAATTTTTCTCCTCCTCTCTATTTTAGTTTGGATAGCAAAATAATTGCAGGTTTATAAACATTTCTAGCTTTTTTCTCCATATATAAAGGATATGGATATTGCATCTACTAATTAAAGAAAAAATAGATAAACATCTCGCATATACAACCATCCGCACTAGAAAGTATATAAAACCATATCAATTATATAGATGGAAAACTTGATTTTGCTAAATTGTAGTGGTGGATGAAATTGTCAGAAAAAGATAAGCAAAGCGAAATGCAAATACAAGATGAGAAAAAAGAAGCGATCCAACCTATCAATGAATGGATTAAAATCCAGAATTTCAAAACTACAGAGGATATAAAAGTACCTGAGAGTTTGTTGGATCAGGTCATAGGCCAGGATAAAGCTGTCGAAATCGTTAGAAAAGCTGCAGAGCAGAAACGACACGTTATGCTCATCGGTGATCCTGGTACTGGTAAATCCATGGTAGCAAGGGCTATGACTGAGTTTCTCCCAAAAGAAGAGTTGGAGGATATTATCGCTTACCCGAATAATGATGATTCAAATACTCCGCATATACGTGTTGTGCCTTCAGGTAAAGCTACTGAGATAATCAGAGCTCAGAGAGCAGAGGCTAAAAAGAAGGTAGAACAACAAAATAGTTTTACCATCTGGCTTGTTCTCTTAATATCTATTATATCTATTGCTGGCGCATTATATACCGGTCATCTTGAATATGCTATTTTTGGAATAATTGCTGCGATTATGATCTGGCTCGTGATATCGAGAGGAGGTCTTAATCAAAGGCGTGAGCTTCAACAGGTTCCAAAGATACTTGTTTCCCACGAGAAACAGGAAACGCCACCTTTTATTGATGCTACAGCAGCGCATTCAGGTGCTTTGCTAGGTGATGTTAGACACGATCCTTTCCAGTCAGCTGGCTTGGAGACGCCTCCACATCAGTTGGTCGAGGCTGGAGCCATACATAGAGCGCACAAGGGTGTACTGTATATTGATGAAATTAACACTTTGAGTCTTCCATCTCAGCAGCATCTACTTACCGCCATACAAGAGAAAAAGTTTCAGATAACTGGGCAATCTGAGAGAAGTTTCGGTGCTATGGTTAAAACAGAGCCTGTGCCCTGTGATTTCATCCTGGTTTCTGCGGGTAATCTGGATGCTCTCAGGGGTATGCATCCTGCTCTGCGTTCTAGGATACGTGGTTATGGGTATGAAATTTATTTGAACAGCACTATGGATGATAACGATGAGAACAGGTCTAAGCTCGTTCGTTTTGTTGCTCAGGAAATAAAAAAGGATGGCAAAATACCGCATTTCACCAAGGAGGCTGTTGCTGAAATTATACTTGAGGATCAGAGACGTGCTGGTACAAAAGGTAAACTTTCACTTAGATTAAGGGAGCTAGGTGGTCTTGTCAGAGCAGCTGGTGATTTGGCGTTTGAAAAAAGTGAGAAGATAGTTACACAAGAAGATGTTCTAAATGCGAAGAAAATAGCAAAATCCCTTGAGCAACAGGTTGTTGATAGAGCTATAGAACATCGTAAAGAGTACCGTTCTTTCAAAACAACTGGAGAAGAGATTGGTGTTGTAAATGGTTTGGCTGTACATTCTGCCGATCCAAGCATGAGTGAATTCTCAGGACTTGTATTACCAATTGTTGCTGAGGTTACACCAGCAGGATCGCAATCTGAGGGCAGGGTTATAGCAACTGGTAAACTAGGGGATATAGCCAAAGAATCGGTTCTTAACATATCTGCTATAATCAAAAAATATATGGGTAAGGATATATCAAGAAATGATATACATATACAGTTTATCGGTACCTATGAGGGCGTGGAAGGGGATTCAGCAAGTCTTTCTGTTATAACTGCTGTTATATCAGCAATGGAGGGAGTGCCTGTCCGTCAGGATGTTGCTATGACAGGTTCGCTTAGCATACGTGGTACAGTGTTGCCAATCGGTGGTGTCACTGCAAAGGTAGAGGCAGCTGCAGAAGCAGGTATCAAAAGGGTTATCGTGCCAAAAGCTAACCTTAATGATGTTCTTATAGAGGATAAATTTAAGGACAAGATAGAGGTTGTGCCAGTCGAGACCCTAACTGAAGTTATAGAAAACGCTCTTACAGGCCCTGGAAAAGAAGATTTGCTTAAAAAACTTAGAGAGATGAAGCCTCTGAGAGTTACAGCGAAAGTAGAGCTCGAGTCAGAGAAAAAGATGTTGACTCCTGATTTTACTAAAAAAAGTAATAACGATAAAAAAGCCTCTAATCAATCGTTAAAGGAGAAGTAATGTTTTATATTGTTTTTTAATATTACTTTGAAAACTATGAAAGCTCTGTTTATAGGTCGTTTCCAACCCTTTCACAAGGGACATCTAAATATAATACAAGATATATCAAAAAAATATGATGAAGTAATCATTGGTTTAGGCAGTTCACAATATGCTAATTCACTCCAAAATCCTTTTTCGTCAGATGAAAGAATGCAAATGATAAAATTATCGCTTAAAGAGATTGGTGTTAAGAATTATAGAATTGAGTTGATACCAGATATTCATGACCTAGTTAGATGGGCATCTTATGTTACTTCTATAATACCAGATTTCGATGTGGTTATAACAAATAGTCCTTTGACAAAACAATTATTTGAGGAAAAAGGCTACAAGGTTGAAGAAACAGCTATTTTTGATAGAACAAAATACTCTGGTAAAGAAATCAGGCGTAGAATCATAGAAGATGAATCCTGGGCGGAGTTGGTTCCGAAGCCTGTTGTTGAAATCATAAAGAATGTCGACGGCGTTAATAGATTGAAAAAATTATCGAAATAAATTTTTTTTATAGTTGCGACTGAGAATACTGCGCGGTCTGAAACCAGTTAGGTGTAGGACCCGCAGATGAAAAGTCGCATCATCTT
>Ga0172362_10001230_pt1 | contig 21806 bp, 17 predicted proteins | sample LakKivs1_kivu2a2_FD_114534 | JGI IMG/M metagenome (GOLD analysis project Ga0172362, IMG submission 114534) | Sediment microbial communities from Lake Kivu, Rwanda - Sediment s1_kivu2a2 | ecosystem: Environmental > Aquatic > Freshwater > Lake > Sediment | place: Rwanda: Western Province, Lake... | reverse complement strand
GAAAAAGAAGATTGGATTAAAAATATAAAGAGCTACGATTCTTTTTTAACGCTTGGTGTTGAGAAAGGAGAAGAAAAAATTCCCATGGTCTTTGAAATTGCACGTGCCATTGATGTAAAGATCAAATCAATCAGTGTTGGAAAGCCGACACTCGACGATGTGTTTTTGCATTTTACCGGAAGACTAATGCGCAATCAGGAACAAGACAGCACTATGAAAGACCGATTCAAAGCTCATGTTGGGGGCAGATAGCTGTGAAAAGCAAGGAGTTTCAGGCAATTTACATAATGTGGCTGCGTGAGATGAAACGATTTGCTCGATCTAAAAGCAGAATTGTAGCCACCATTGTTCAGCCGCTGTTTTTCCTTGTTATCCTAGGTTCAGGTCTTAGATCAGCTGTGATGCCTGGTATGGACGTAAGTAGCGATTACTTGACCTTCCTTGCACCAGGTATTATTGCCATGGCAATACTATTTTCATCAATGTTTACTGGTATATCGGTGCTGTGGGACAGACAATTTGGTTTTTTACAGGAAGTTCTCGTCGCACCGATCAGTCGTTTATCGATAATTGTTGGAAGAACGCTTGGCGGTGCAACATTGTCTCTTATTCAGGGATTCATTATTCTTGCCATCGCCATTTTTTTAGGCGTCCCGATAGCCAGTGCTTTCAACCTGCTGTTTACAGTAATCTTCATGGTTCTTTTGGCGTTTACCGCCGTTGGTTTCGGTCTTGTGATAGCCTCAAAAATGAGCGACTTCCAGGGTTTTCAGATAATTATGAATCTATTGCTCATGCCGCTATTGTTTTTATCTTCGGCGCTCTTTCCAATCGCCACAAATCAAGGTTTTCCAGAAGCAATCAGAATGCTGGTATTTCTAAATCCGCTGTTTTTCATGGTTGATGGGCTGCGCGGTAGTCTCACAGGCATGAATTATTATTTTGCACCAGCAATTGATTTTGTCATAGTTCTGGCAATATGTATATTTATGATGGGGTTGGGAAGCTATTTCTTCAACAAAAGCGAGGCTTAGCAAAATTTACTCAAAGCAGTTTCTGTACGTTTTTATCATGTTTTTAAGAGCACATGCAATTGTTACCGGGCCTACACCGCCAGGCACCGGTGTTATTTTGCCTGCCTTTTTTTGAACAGATTCAAAATCCACATCTCCGCATACACCATACTTTGTGCTTGAGATTCCCACATCTATCACAAACGCGCTGTCTTTTACATGCTCGGATGTTATTAGTTTAGGCTTTCCTGTTGCTGTAACAAGAATCTCTGCTTTGTTTGTGTATTCTTTTAAGTTTTTGGTAAATACATGACAAACACAGACCGTTGCATTTCTATTTAAAAAAAGAGCGGCAAGTGGTTTGCCAACAACATTGCTGTGATTAACTATAGCTACGTCTTTACCCTCAAGATTTGTTTTCTCATATTCTAAAATTGTTAATACTGCCAACGGCGTACAAGGTACAATATACTCATCGCCAATGAGCGTTCTTCCCATGTTAATTGGGTTGAATCCCTCTATGTCTTTTTTGGGTTCTACTGCTTTCATCAGCTTATCTGGTGATATATGACTTGGCACCGGGTACTGAATTAATATTCCGTGTACTCTATCATCATTGTTTAGTTTTTTTATAGAATCTAAAACCTCGTTTTCAGAAGCATCCTTTGGAAGTTCCAGACGGTTTGATTTAATACCTACCTCTTTGCATGCATTTTCTCTCAACTTTAAGTATAATTCTGAAGATGGATCGCTGCCGATTTTTACGGTCGTCATGCTTGGTGTAATTTTGTATTTTGATTCCAGTTCTATAATTTCCTTTGAGATTTTTTTACGAATTTCTTCTGCTATTTTCCTACCGTCGACTATTTTTGCAGTCATTTTAACAGCAAGAAGTAAAATCTGTGTTTGGTTATAAAACCTATGTTTTTCTGCCAATTGCGTAGAATTGTGGAAAGAAATTTAGTTCGACGCCATCATCCAAGGATTTAAGATATTCGTATTCCCAAGCATCTATTTCTTTTTCTGAGATTCCCGAATCTCTCAGTGTTTTTACATAGAAATCCCTGGCATGTAAATAGTAGGCCTTGTCTTCTTTACAACTCCATATGCGGGTGTTTCCTATTCCAACCTTTGTTTCAAGACCTGCCCTCACAAAAAGAAAGCGAAGTTTTCTTCCTATGTGAGGATCTCCACCTTTTTCTTTGATTGCTTTACCAGCAAATAAAGGATCCACTTTTGGGCTTTCCGGCCAATGAAGTTTACCTCCGTAATCTGGTTCGAGGGATGCTAGAACCCTGCCACCTACCTTTACAACACGTGCCATCTCGTTAACTACCTTTTGAGGATTATCTACCCACATAAGCAAGAGATTGCAGGTGACGATATCAAAAGTATTGTCGCTGAATGGAAGTTTTTCAGCGCCCCCAATGCACAATTCAACATTTTTGTGGTTTCTGAGGACATTAGCCGCTACTTTTATTAAATCGTCAGAGCCATCCATTCCAATTATTCTGCCTTTTGTAAGACGAGCAATATCTCTTGTTACTATTCCTGACCCACATCCAACATCAAGCGTTAAGCTCGCATCTTTGAGGTTTACTTCCAGGTATAGTGGGATTCTTTCTTCTGCAGTCTCTAATGCTTGGAGCTCTAGTTTTTTTATGAAATCATTTAAATCCTCTTTTGCTCTCTTGTGGAACTCGTTACTATTTTTTGATGTCATTGTCTACAAAATCGAATATTGCACTGTTTAGTATAAGCTTTTCTTTCAAATCTCTAAGTTTTTAGGAATCCGGTAATTGCTCTCAAGTACTGCAAAGTAAAATCGACTCGCTTGCCAAAATTAAGCCGTCTGGATACAATTGTTTGTTTTAATCTAAAAATTTGCAACAATAACTGCTTCCAATAAGTATCCATTAAATTTTGTTGCGTCTTGATGAAAAAATTTAATATGCAAACATCGCTTACTTTTTCATATGCAATCAAATTATGACGAATTAATGGATGCTGATGAGAGAGAAGTACTTGCATTGTTGATCGAAGATTCACGAAAGAGTCCAAACGACATTGCCAAAAAACTTGGTTTTTCCAGACAAAAAGTATGGAGAATCATAAAAAGGCTGGAAAAGAACAAAATTGTCTGGGGATACACAACAGTTATTGATGATGGCAGTGTTGGTACTGGCACATATTATGCTTTAATAAAATCAAAGGGGTTACTTTACGCAGTAGTGGATAAACTTGTCAAAAGAGTTAAGGAAAAGCATTCTGAGGAAATGGGTATCAAACTGTTAGGAGTATCCTACATCAATGGTGCATACGATTGGCTTGTAATATTTTCCGCAAAAGACATAAAGGATGCAAAAAAATTCACCGGATATATATTAAAAGAATATGGAGACAATACCGTGCAAATAGAACTTCTAGAAAGCGTATTCACTCTCCTGAGATTTGGTAAAATTAATCCAGATGCCGATAAATTAAAGGAAATCACTTCGTTTTAGAACTAAGTATTTTAAATACAACGGTTTATTCGGTGGTTTAATGAAAGAAGTCATTCTTCAGGTGGCTTTGGATTTACTAAATGCTCATAGAGCGCTAGCTATAGCTCGCGATTCTGTAAAAGGCGATCCAAAATGCTGGTTAGAAGCAGGAACGCCATTGATAAAAAGTGAGGGCATGGATATTGTAAGAAAACTTAAACAGAATTTTCCAAAACAAACAATTGTTGCCGATATGAAAACTATGGATACGGGGGCTCTAGAAACTGAGATGGCTTCCAAAGCTGGAGCAGATGTCGTTTGCATACTAGGTGCATCGGATGACAGTACCATACTCGATGCGCTAAAATCCGCACGGAAATACGGAACAAAAATAATGGCCGATTTAATAGGTGTTAAAAATAAAGTAGAACGAGCTAAAAAGTTGGAAAAACTAGGCGTTGACTACCTTTGCATGCATGTTGGGATAGATGAGCAGATGGTTGGAAAGAAACCCATTGACGTTCTTTCATCCATTGTAAAATCAACCAATGTCCAAGTTGCCGTTGCAGGTGGTCTAAACAGTGAAACTGTTGCCGATGTTGTAAAAGCAGGTGCAAGTATAGTAATAGTGGGAGGGGCAGTAACAAAAGCAAAGGATGTAACTAAGGCCACAAAAATCATAAAAAAAACAATAGTTGATAAAAAATCTATTTCTACGGAACTTCATAAAAAATACGATAAAACACAGCTGAGAGAGGCATTTTCTAAGGTTTCTACGCCAAACATTTCAGATGCAATGCACAGAAAGGGAGTAATGCACGAGATACGGCCCGTAAAACTTGGTTTTCATATGGTCGGCCAGGCATTGACTGTTTGTACAATAAATGGCGATTGGGCAAAGCCTGTGGAAGCAATAGATAAAGCGGAAAAAGGGCAGGTTATTGTTATAGATGTAAATGGTGGCAAAACTGCTATCTGGGGAGAACTTGCCACTTGGAGCGCTAAAACAAAGGGTTTGTCTGGTGTTGTGATTGATGGTGCGGCAAGAGATCTTGATGATATTGTTAAGATAGACTTCCCGATTTTTTGCAGACATATTTCTTCAAATGCAGGGGAACCAAAGGGCTTTGGAGAGATTGGTTCAGAGATACAGTGTGGCGGTCAAACAGTCCGAAGTGGCGACTGGATAATAGGTGACGATTCAGGCGTTGTTGTAGTGCCACAGGAAATTGCGCAAGAAATTGCTAACAGAGCTTTAGATGTTAAAGAGCAAGAAAATCGTATACGCGAGGAGATAAAAGGCGGTGGCTCACTAGGTAATGTTCTCAAACTTAAGAAATGGGAAAAGGTAGTGGGATGAACAAGGTTGTTTTTTTTACTGATCTTATCAAACTACATGATGCAATATCATATTTTGACATGAAAGGTTTTGCCGGTAAAAAAACACCTGTAAAACTTCACATGGGTGAGATAAAAAATTCTTATTATTCGCCGCCTGATTTTGTTAGAGCTGTTCTGGATGAAATAAAAGGTTTTGGTGCTGAGCCTTTTTTGCATGATACGACAGTTGCTTACCCTGGTTTGCGCAGTACGAAAACTGGTTACGAGAAACTTGCCAGCATGCATGGTTTTTCCAGGAAAAAAATTGGTTGCGATGTAATTATTGATGATACCGGCATACCCGTTACTGTTGAAAATCGAGTTTTTGATGTTGCGTCACATCTTAAAGATGCCACGCATATCGTTGCTATTTCCCATGTAAAGGGTCATATTCAGACTGGTATGGGGGGCGCAATAAAGAATTTTGGCATGGGCGGTGTTACAAGGGAAACAAAGAAGAGGATGCATCATGGCAGCAGGCCTGTTTATACAAAGGATGCTTGTACGTATTGCGGTGTATGTGCTGAGGTCTGTCCTTTTGATGCTATAAAAGTTTCTAAAAACAAATGGAATTTTAGCAACAGGGCGTGTTTTGGTTGTGGCGTCTGCGTTGATGCCTGTAAAAACAAGGCCATCAAACATGTGGATATCGAGCTGCAGCGTATTCTTGTTATGGCTGCTTATGCGTGTCTTGCCGGAAAAAACGTACTTTATGTAAATGAACTTAGGCGTATGGCCGGAAGCTGTGACTGTGATCCGTTTCCAGGTCCGATAATACTACCTGATATCGGCTTTCTTGTCTCAACTGATCCGGTTGCAATAGATAAGGCATCGCTTGATCTGATAAATGCGGTCAAAAAAGATGCTTTAAAAAAGGAAACCGGGATAGACCCGTTCAAACAAATAAAATATGGGGAGGAGATCGGTTTAGGATCTGCCTCATACCAATTGATAGAGTTATAGATTTATTTTATCAAAGGTTTTCCGAGAGGAAGTACCGTTTTTCCATACGTTTCATTTAGTACTTCTGCAATGGCTACATAGAACGCGCTAAACCCGCAGATAATTCCTTCGTAACCAATCCATGCTCCGCTGATATAACCCCAGTTTTCTAAGGCTAGCAGGAAGAACAAGATGAAAAGCGTTCCGAAGATGATTTGCAGACCCTTATTCTTTTTTAGCGTTCCTATGAACATACACAGGGTGAACAGTCCCCACATGAAGAAGTACCATGCCATGAATCCCGCTTCAGTTGTTCCTGCTTTTGAACCAGAGCTTATGAATGTAAGACTTGGTAAAAGCCATAGTGCAACAAGAGAGATCCAGAAGAGCCCGTATGATGTAAACGCGGTCGTTCCAAATGTGTTCCCTTTCTTAAATTCCATTATACCGGCAACAATCTGCGCAAGTCCACCGTAGAATATACCCATTCCAAGGATCATTGCACTGACTGGAAAAGCACCTGTGTTATGGATGTTCAAAAGGACAGTGGTCATTCCAAAGCCTAGTAATCCCAATGGTGCTGGATTTGCCAATATACTTTTTTGTTCCATAATTTTAGCCTCCTCTTAGCACCGCAGAATAAACACCATATTTAAAAATTTATCGAGAAAATTAAGCTACTACAAAATGAGAACGGCAAATCCGGTAAATATCATTGCCAGAACCACTAGAATGACGAAAATTTTAACCAGCCAGCCCCTCAATACCTTTCTTGTGATTTTCAAGATTTACCGCCTTTAAATTCTACATAAAATTCATCAAAATGTAGGATGTGCGTATCTTTCTTTCCTTTAATTCCCTGCTCTTTTATTATCTGTAAATATCTGCCTTCTATCAATTTTTCTTTAGAGTGTTTTGGGTCGGTTCCAGGAATATCTGCCCATGATATATCTGTGTTTTTTTGAATCTTCTTTATGATTTCTTCTTTGTGTTCATCAATCCAGGCTGTAATCTTCTTGCTGTCGGCTTTAAAAAGCGGCCCAATCTTTGCATAAACTGGCTTTACTCCTACAATTTTCTCTTCAATGTCTGGTTTTCCTGCGACAAATTCATGACTTTCAGGATAGTTCAAAGTAGTTTTTATTATATTCACACTAGGCTTTATCTTTGAAATAATTCCTGCGGGTGCATAGGTTGCATGTGATTCAATTGGCGCATTTAATGCAAGACCTTGTTCACTCTTCCAAGATCTAATTTTTGAGATGTAATCTTTTACGAGTTCCCCTGCTTTTTCTTTTTCTTCATCAATAATTATTGGTTCTGGCCATGATGAGAGATGTATGCTTTCACACCCATCTAATTTTTTGAAATGCTGTTGGTAAATCTCTTCAGTTATGTGAGGGAAGAATGGTGCAAATAGTTTCAAAATCCCTAGTCCAAGTGTGTATATAGTGTAGTTTATGCTTTCTAAGTTTTCCTTTTTATATACGGATGATTTTATCATTTCAACATAGTGATCCGCCAGTTCATGCCACAGAAAATATTCTATTTCCTTCATTGCCTGCGAGTAATCAAACGCATCCATAAGCTGGGTGCATTTCTTCACAAGTTTGCTGTATTTTGTAAGAATCCATTTGTCTATATCGATTAATGCTGGCGTTTTTTCAGGTTTATCTTTTATTAAGTTGGAAATAAATTTCTCGACATTCCATAATTTGGTAAGCAGTCTTGTTCCTCTAACTACATCTTTAGGTCTGATCGGGTTATCTTCCCCCAACGCACAAGTAGCTGCGTAACATCTGAAGGCATCTGTTCCGTACTCTTTTATCCAGTTCATAGGGTCTATTACGTTTCCAGCGCTTGCATGCATGGGAGTTCCATCTTCAGCAAGAATGAATCCTCCAACCATTACATTTTCAAAAGGTTCTTTTTCTGTGATCAAAGTGCATCTTAGAATAGTATAGAATGCCCATGTCCTGATTATGTCATGAGACTGAGCTCTAAGTGACATTGGATAAAGTTTTTTGAACCTTTTTTCATCCCTTTTCCAAAAGGTGTTGTACAAAGGTGAAATCGATGAGTCCATCCATGTGTCAAAGACATCTTCGCAGCCCTTGAGTTTACCACCGCATTTGGGGCATTTTTCCACAGGTGGTTTGTCTATAGTTGGATCTATGTAACAATCCTCGGATTTAGCTAGCACAACGTGCTCACATTTTTCGCATTCCCATAGTGGTATTGGTGTTGCGAAGTATCTTTGTCTTGATATTACCCAGTCCCATTCAAGGCTATTTACCCAATCCTCAAGCCTTATCTTCATGAACTGTGGGTACCATTTCATCCCGGAGCTGGCATCAAGAACTAATTTTTTGAATGGAATTGTTTTCAAAAACCACTGTTTGGCGTTTATGAATTCCACAGGTGTTTTGCAACGCCAGCATACGCCGACGTTTTGAGCCAATGGTTCTTGTTTGATTAGTATCTCGTTTTTCTTCAAATCCTCAATAACTGCAGCCCGCGCCTCATCTATTTTCATTCCCTTGTATTTCTTGCATAAATCAGTCATGCATCCTTCTTCGTCTATGCTCATTTCAAGAGGAAGCTTGTACTTGAAAACCCAGTTTAGATCTTCTTTGTCCCCGACTGTACAAATCATTACGACACCTGAACCAAATTCAGGGTCTACGGACTCGTCCTCAACGATTTTTACTTCTTTGTCAAATAACGGTACTTTCAGCTTTTGGTCAGTCAGCCATGGAGCACGCTCGTCGGTAGGATGAACTGCAACAATCTGACAAGACGGAAGCATCTCCGGTCTTGTTGTAGCAATCTCAACATACGCGCCCTTTTTGTCTTTACCTACACCATGAAACTTCAAAAGCTGTTCTGGTGGACTTTTTGTAAAATAGAATTTAATCGTATTTAGTTTTGTGGTCCTATCTGCATAGGTAACCTCGGCATCCGCCATTGCAGTCATGCATCGCGGGCACCAGTTAACAGGAAACTCTCCCTTGTAGATGTGACCTTTCTTGTAAAGTTCAATAAAAGATATCTGAGTAAGCCTTCGGTAATATTCCGCATTTGTCTGGTAATATATTGAAGGATCCATGCTTTCCCCAAGTATTACGAACTGGTCTGTCATGGTCTTGATATTTTTCTCTGCAAACTCTGAGCAGAGTTTTGTGAATTTATGCCTATCTATGTCCTTTCTTGTGATTTTTAATTGACGCTCAACGCGCTCTTCTATAGGTATTCCATTAACATCAAAACAGAGTGGAAAAAACACGTTATAACCGCGCATTCTTTTGTATCTTGCAGCAAAATCAATATGTGTGTAGTGTACAGCATGACCTGCATGAAGAGGACCTGAGGCATAACGAGGTGGAACATCAATACTATATGCAGGCTTATCACTATCAAAATCGAAATGATAGATTTTCAGATCTTGCCAGCGCTTCTGCCATTTTTTTTCAAGATTTTTCTGATCGTATTCAACCATTTGGTCTCCTCATAGGATTAAAGATATGAAATTTGCAGAGATTGAAGTAAATTACTACTTATAAACGTTGCTTTATGTTATCACATATAATTAAAAAATAGCTATATGTCCAATAAGTAATAAAAGAGATTCAAACTCCAATTGATGAAATGACCTTTTCTATTTCTACTATCTGCTTTCAATGAGCTCTTTTAGTTCAGATAGGTCCTTTTTAATCGAGTCTATCTCTTGGATTTTTTCTTCTTCAAAGTTTTTTATTATGCTGTTTATTGGAAACGTCAGTTTGTAGATATGAACTGGTCTTCCTTTTCCTTTCTTTTTTAGATCTCGTTTTTTTATCCATCCTTTGTCAAGTAGCTGTTGCATTGCCACGCTTACCTCTGGCTGTCTTAGTTTTGTTCCCTGCTCTATGTCTGCTGAACGGCATTCGTCGCATTGTGAAACGTATAGCAAAGTTTTAGCTAGATTTTTTGGCATTCCTAGCTCTGCGAATAATTCTATGGTCCTCTCATCTTGACGATTAATCGTATAGGGTCTGGTTCTTTCCATAATATCGCCCATCATATTAACATTATTATAATTCTATAGCTATAATATAGAATAGCTTTATATATTTTTTTGTTTAATAAATATGGGCTTTTATATCCCTAATGGGTGTAATTACTCTAAAAATCCTAATGCTTCTTCAATCCTTCCCATCTCGATACCTGTGGTAAGATTACCTATTATGGCGCCCTTTGTATTTGCCACCAAACCGCTGCCAATCAGTGGTACTCCATGGTTAATTGTACCAATCATTACATTTACATCAAAAACTTTTTCCAAAATCCTCTTTTCCTCTTCTGTGACCTTTGGGTGGCAAAGCAGCCCTTTATTTGTAACAACTGCGGCCATACCAACGGTATTTAACGATCCAATGGTTCCCCTGTAAACCGGTACACCAAATACCTTTTCCATCATCTTCAAACTTTTGTCCTTCATGTCTGGATGAACCAAAGCTCCTTTGTCGTTAACAAGTATGTCGTTACCAGCTGCATTAAGTTTATCACTTATGACACAAACATCAAGGCCTTGCTTTCCAATGAGCTTAACACTTTCATAATCGACAAAGTCTGTGACAACCGCTCCTTTTGAGTTAAATGCAAGCAATGAACCTATAATACTTGCGTCAGCGATATTGAGCTCCACAAGCTTTGCATTCAAAGTATCTGTGATTTTCTGTTTTATTTTCTTTGACAAAGCCTTCTGTACAAAAGTAATATCATCGTTAGTTCTGCAAAAAACACCTACGTTTGGATTTTCGTTGAAATCCAGCAACTGAAGCATGAATTATTCACTTTTCTTTTTCGGCTTTCTTTTAGAGGTAGTTTTCTTTTTTGTTTCGGAAGATTTCTTTGTAGGTTTAGCTTTTTTCTTTTCCTTTTTCTCCGGCTTGCTTTCTTTTTCTTCCTTTTTCGACTCTTTCTTTTCCTCTTTTTCCTTTGGAGCTTTCTTTTTCTTTATCTTTACTTCACCTTCACCACTAGGAGCGACTTCATAGCCTTCTGTACCTGTGGCTCCTTCACCAGCCCCTTCTTCAGTTTCCTCTTTTCTAAGTATGGGCTCTTTCTTTTCTTTTTCTTCCTTTAAAAGCTCACGCCGCGATTTTTTAAATTCAAGTTCCGGAATGTAAGCCTCTACAACACCGTCATCAAATTTAACGGCTTTTACGCGTATTTTGCTTGGTACCCAGTATTTTCCATGGGCCCAAATCGCGTTGTTTAGTGAATCGTCTATCCAAACTTTATCCTCTTCAACCTTCATGTGTCTAGTTAAAAAACTTCTGACTATCTTTATAGCACTGTCTGCCGCTGATGAGTTTTTGTAATTTGTCTTCTTCAATGGAATAACATATATTCTTTCGATTTCTTCTGCCATAAAAATCAAGCTTTTTTCAGTTTGTTTCTACGCCAATTGCGCGTTTTAGGATGACGTGTGAAACGTCTGTTAGTTCGAATCATAATCCAAGCAGGCACACGCCTGTTACTATTTGTAGCTTTATTTAAACGAAGTTTTTTACCAAGTGATTTATGGGTTGACATGGACTTTACCTTCTTCTTATTGTTATATCTTTCTTCTTAGGAATTATCCTTGAAAGCAGCATACGTAACTGCTCATCATTTATTTTATTTTTCAATTTGCCTGATTGAGCAAGCATTATCAGTTGATTCTCGATTGAATCCACGACTTCAGGTCGTGCAATCTTTATTCTGCCCAATCTTTCTCTAGCCGAATCAGTTAGGATGGCTCTTAGGATCATCTTTTTTTGTTCTTCGAATTCTTTCTGTTGCTCTTGCTGTTCATCCATTGCTTCCTGCATGGATGCTTGCTGCTGTAACTCCTGCAATCTTTTTTTCTTTAGATTTTCCAGTTCTTCATCCATAACTTCTATATTTTTAACTTACAGGTTGGTTAATATCTTTTGGCTTAGGAGCGTAATCTGCAATATTTTTAGTAATTTCATTTGAAGTATTATCTAGAAAAGATCTGCCCTTTGGTGTAAGAATGCGGCCTTTTCCCTTTACTTTTGCTACATACCCTGCCTTTTCAAGCTGTTGCACTGCTTTTCTTGTTATTGAGCCACTGTCGCTGCGAGCCTTATTTGGTTTTGAGCCGCGATCTCTTTTGCCGCCGTATTCCGCTCTTAAATGCTCTACACCTATGCAGTTATTTATGTAAATCTTGCGAAGAATAGAAGCGCATCTTGTATGCCACCAGTCCTTTTCCATAGGTGGATTTTCTTTGGTTACTCCAGTTCTTGCGAAATTGGACCACTCAGGCGGAATGATGTTTTTATCACTCTGTAGTTTTTTTGCTACCGCGCCGATCAGGTCCTTTGACGGAACATCATATACTGTAGTCATATTTACATTACTCCCATATAAAGGATAAAGTTGGGTAACGGTAATAAACGATATGTTATATAAGCATAGCGGAAGGCTATTTCCTATTGGCCTTAAGGGGAATTCTTGTGTATTTTTTACAATTGTGGCAATAAATAATCAGTTTGCCTCTATGAATCCTAATCCTGCAATTTACATGTGGTAGTAGGTAATGATAACAGTGTTTGCAAAAACGTCGTTTAAATTCCTTTGGAACCGAAACAAGATATCGCATTGATATCTTTCTTGCCAGTTCTACGTATCTATTTGCCAGATTTAATCTGCCCAAGAGTGCATATTTCTCGGCGAGTAAAAATAACTGGTTGATTCTACTAGCAGCTATTGTTTTTTGTATTTTTTTGTCTTTTACGGCTCTCTTTGACATGGAAGAATCAGTTGTAATAAAAAAACAACTTTATATATGTTTTATCCAAAATCATCCATGTATGTTTTGAAGATGAAATCCGCATCTAGTGGCGCCCAACCTCCGGCACCATAGTTATGTGCCTCACCGCCCACATACCAATCATTTCCGTGTTCAGCTATTTCCCATTCGTAGTTATCCACACCCTCACTTTTGATTACAATGGCATACCTGTTTCCGGTTTCAAGATATGGCGGGTTGTTAGTGAAGTTTGCCTGCCTCCAAATAAAGTGATTTTCGTTAAAACCTTTTATTTTCGCAGTTGCCAATAAACCATTTGGCATAGTTGGATCCTCTGGTAAAAGGTCATATATCTTAACTGTGATGTTTTGAATCTTGCCTACAGAGACCCGTCTTAGAGATAAATTGACCATCATCAGGTCACCTGGTCTGTTTGGTGTAAATGTCTGAGCCAAATAAAAATTGGTTCCTACTCCGCTATCGCTATGTTTGCTACAGTTTTGGTCAAGCTCAGGGCTTCTTAGAACGTACGTTTTAAATAAAAAGTCTCTTCCTAAAAGCAATTTAGTGTCCCATATTTCGCCTTCATAGTACCATGCGCTACCTCTAGTATAATAATCATCGCTTGGATCAGCCGCATGACCAAGTCCTTCTGGGGTGTATTCCCAAGCGTACGTTTTTAAACTCGAATTTATTTGAATAAAGTAAGATTTATCTTGTACAATTTGAGCTGGTCTTTTGCTTAAGTTTGCAATCTTCCAAACAAAAGTAGCGTCGTTAAAGTCCGTGATATTTGTAGTTGCAATAGGCTCTAAATTATCGCTCTTTATACTATTTGGATCATCGCATTCATAAATTTCAACCGTAATATTCTCATATGGTGGTGGAACCCCTCCTCCTGACCTGCTCTCAAGAGAAAATTTGATCTTAGTTAAGTTTCCTGTTCGTCCCGCTATGAATAATTGGCCGATCTTTTTATACTCGCCTGTATCAATTCCTTCTCCAGAGGCATTTTTACAATACTGATCCAAACCTTTTTCGGCAGTTGTGAAGTCCCATATTCCTGGGCTGTATGTAATTCCACCGTGAGTATCGTTTGCTCTGATTTTCCAGCAATATGTTGTGTTATAGTTCAATCTGGGTTTTAGAGAATATGGTGTACAAATTTCTTTTGGGTCCCAATATGTATGATTCCAACCATGACAGCTTACGGGCGGTAAAATAGGAGGTTTACTTGTAAAATACGCCTCGTAAAATAATCTATCGCCCATCCAAATGTCCGGATCATCACAGGTCCATGCAATATTGGCAAGTTCGACACTTACATCATCTTGGCCGCTAGGTGGTTTTGGATTGCTAGGTGCATATGGTGGCGTGTTTGATTTTGTTGTGAACCACCAGGCCGGTCCGGTTGATGTTGCACCGTGCGAATCTCTTGCTGTTATCATCCAAGTATATGCTGTATTTGCTTTCAAAATTCCAGGAGGGTCATAGTATGTTGTAGAAACGGTTCCGACATATGCTGGAATCGAACCTGTACCCCCTCCACCTTCTCCAAAGAATACATCATATGTGACATGGTCATCGGCACCATTTGGATCTCCACCAATCCAACTAAGAACTATGTTCCATCTTACGTTTGTTTCTCCATTTACGGGGTTTGGACTTCTAGGCACACGCGGCGGATAATTGGGTACCACTCCACCCAAGAAAACGCGAACAGTTATTTCCCCTTTTTCATAGAATGGTGGTATGATGTTCCCTTGATCATCTTTCTGTGGTTTATGATAAATCAAAACCTCTTTTTTTACGGATCTTAAAAGGTCTGTTTCTGAATAGTTTGCTCCATATTCATAAACATCAGTTTCTGTAGTTACAGAGATATTAAAATTAAATACTGAATTTGCCGTTGTGTTGAATCCCAGAGATGCTTTTATATCATAATAAATTACATCCCTGATGTTTTTGATTTTTTCAAGGTCAAGGATAGTATATGCAGATTTTTTCTTTTCTTTTATTTCGTACATATAACTTTCAGTTGATGCATCTTCAGCAGCCGAACGATTATATTTTATATAATAATCTTTGCCATAAGGTATCAATGTATCATTTCCTGTTTCCGGATATATGTTTTTGCTTGTTAAAATCCACGGCTTGTAATCGATTTTGTAAGAACTAATCCTATTTGCCTGGATGGCATAGATCCAGGAATCGTTATTATCGCTGTTGTCTATAACTTTTAGTCTAACATAGTGTACATCATTGTCTGGATAAGTGTAAATATATGTATAATTTGAAACCTTTGCGTTGTAATTAACAGGCGGGTTGTTAAGGTCCCAACCCAAATCCCAGTCAAACCACCATTCGTACGACTTAATATATCCGCTTTGAGGATAGGTATCATATGAGTCTGCAGCATTGAAAAAAATCTTGGTTCCAGGAATGTACGGCCCATCGCAATCAAACCATTTGAATTCAGCAAAAGGGGAACCATATGGTGTAACGTGGTAAGTTTGGTTGGTACTTCCTACTAAATCATCATTATGGACCAAAACATCGGTTCTGTCTAATGCTACAAAATAGTTGTGATTTCCCTCTACCTCAAAATTGTAGGTAGGTTCTCTTTCAAAAATTCTTTTTATTGAATAAATCTTGTAGTTGGATGACGGATAAAACAAAGCATCTCCAATTTTTAGATTATCTGCACAAACCCATTTTTCGTTAGAATAAAATCTATGATTTGGAGTAACTTTTAGTTGGTCATTAATTACTAGATAGTACTTGCCCATTTCTTTAGGATCGTGATGGAAAACTTTCGTCACTTTACTATCCACAATTCTGCCTGTTTCTTCATCGAAGGCTTTAACTGTGTCTCCGATTTTGATATCCTCGATGTTTTTATGGGATTCGTCAGCTAGAACTACTTTTGTACCCGCAAGGAAACAAGCTCCAGCGATACCTATATTGCTATCAGAAAAGTTATAGTAAGAAAGAATAGTCATCTCGCCATTTTCATCAACACTTGCTTCACCGTATGCTATTGTTCTAGTGGTTGCAAGGCCTGTAAAATCAACGTTGTCTGGATCGTTTCCCCATTCTATATAATGTCCAGATTCCAGGCCAGGTGAGCTTGTCAAAGACTCTGTAATACTGCTGCATTTTGCCTCTAAATCCACGTTTGGTCTATCATGCGTGGAAAAAACATTGCTTGTAGCTATAAAGAATATTATAAGTAGCGAGATTGAAATACCAACGGCAACTAGTGACTCCAAAACTGGAGAAATGCCAGACTTATTTTTAATAAATTGTCTTTTTTTATACATTTTATTACATCCTATTTTTTTATAATATATACTCATGTGAGTTTTGTTTTACAAACTATAGAATATATTACATTCTCACGCAGATACGTTTTCCCATCGTCTAGTTTTATTGTCACATCAATATAGTAAATATCATCTCCATTGACTAGGTGAGAATACCATGGCGGTCTATTTAGTGTAGCGTCAAAGTTGTTTCCGTATTGCAACTCTAAAATATATAACTCATCTTCCGTTTTCGTAAAATTCTCCATTATCTTGTTAGGATTGCCTGTAAATACGAGTTTGTCATTTATCACACTTACCTCATTTGCAAGCTTATAGTTCAGAGATTTACCAAAAGTTTCTTTTACATAGGTAAACTCAGACAATAGTGAAGTGGCGCGTTCGTTTGATATCACTGTGTCCAGATTAATTATATCTGCCGACAGGCTTGATATTACAAAAATCGTTATGGCCAATACTACTCCCATTATCGTTATCATCTGGGCTGAATTGTTTTGCTTGCATCTACTTTGCTTCATATATAGCACATCTCAAATATAACGTCATAAGTGGAGGTTTCATAATTATTTTTTATCCAGTAATCATTTCCATGCCAGTAGGCGTCAAAGGCTTTTGCTATTTCGCATCCGTTATCGTCTATTATATTTACAAATTTTGATTTGTTGAAAAACTGGGGATGTATTGATATCATATAATGAGACACTGCAACAGGCTCAGTAAGTTGTATTTGCGTAGAGCTCCCAAGCGATGAATTGCACCAAAACACTTTTTTTAATCCATTGCTTACATATATGTTGTATTGTACATTTGCCGGTAACGTGTTTTTTAGATCAGAAAGGATTAGGCTGTCATAATCATCTGATAACAAATAGTATGTCAATTTGTTTTTTGGGTATCCTTCAGGAAATGTTGCCGGGTCAAATTTTCGTCCAAGATACTCGTCCGAAACCTTTTCGCTGTAAAGATTTCTTAGGGCATCGTCTCCTTTAATTTTCAAATCATTTGTATAGACGTTACTTTCTGTAGAAGTTGGAGATAACTGATAAAGAAATATGAGACTAACAAGTATCGTAATTGCAAATATTATTGATTCAAGTACCATCATCTGTGCCTTATCATCCATCATAGCTTTTACTCCAATCCTACATAGATGCCTTTTCTGCCTGGCTCTATAATCATCGAGTTAACTCTCCAAACTTTATTTATTTCTGCAGAAAATGTAATTTCTAGATCCCTGGTTTCATCGGATCCATCCCAATTGAAATTAATCGGTAACCATTTTGTTTCGAATTTACCTGTGCCCGTTGGAGGAATGCTTAAACTTCCATAATAGTTACCGAGGTCGTCTCTAAATTCTGCTCTTGTAGAATCGCATGGCTCACTGGTACTGCCCATCGTGATTGTTATGGAGTACATGCCTTTAGGTATATTTTTTATCGTAAATCTTCCATTTCCTCCAGATGCAGTTGTTGTTCCATAGTTAAAATCACGGAGCACTGGGCCAGGGTTAAACGGATTAACAAATGCTTGGGGGTCTGTTGTAATTATGTTTTTTGAATGAATTTCATTTGGATTGTCCCATCCATAGTTTGCTGATTCTGCAGGACCTATGCTGACTGTTGGTGGTATTACTGGAGTCTTCATCACTCTTATCCAATCGACCAGTACCTTGTTTAGTGGAGATGTGCCTGAGAAGGCGCATCCCAAGCCTATTCTGCCACCATTGTAGGGATTCGAACCGCTCCAGGTGCCGCCCACCCTTACGTTGTGTTCTGAGCCTGATACAATCGCTTCATCAGCATATGAATCGAAGTCGTAGATTGTGCTGGTTAAATTCATATTGATTGACTGGTTAGCAGGACCAGGTCCGGTGTTATATTTCTCCCAGGAAAAATAATAGATGGATTTTAGCCTTATCCAATGATTCAAATCAGAGATTTTTTTAACGCCGTCCATGTTCATCCCTGTCGGTATATTTTTTTTAAGAGCAAAGGTTTTTTTGTCTAGTTTTGCGTTTACAGAAATCCAATAAATATGCTCAGGGAACAAATCGTCATGACACATAATCATGTTTCCTTCGCTGTTGTTTGTATTCATTCTTGCTTCAACAATATACATTGATTGGTTGATTGTCTGGGAGTATGGTGCTTCAATAGGTTGCACAATTGCTGGTATTTTATAATTACTTGTTAATGCGTAGATTCCGTCGAAATCAGGTATATAACCAGGGTCATATCCTGAGGCGTTTATAACGAGATTACCGCCACTTGCATATATTCTACCAGCAGGAGAAAGAAGAGCCCATTTATTAGCATCTAAGCTGGTATCAAAATCATCAAAAAACACTGACACATCGCCGATGGAATGTGTATTGGCATTTGTTCCGCCATAGTATAGATAAATGTATTTATATGTGTAATTGGCCAAACTGACATTTAATAGAATTACGGATTCGCCATAAGGATTCCAGTAATCTACGTAATAAGGCATTTCAATCGGTCTTTTGCAAAATGGATAATTGTCTTCGCTGCTTCCACCTAAGATATCGTAGGGTAAATCTGCTACGCCATCGCCATTGGCATCTATGGCATTTTCTGACGGTTCATCATAATCATCCCATAGGTTTCCGCCACCATCTGTTGTTGTAATTGGGCCATTATCCCACTGATTGACTCCGTTGTCATAGGCGTTATCATGTGCTTCATCACCGTTATCTGTAAACTTGTTATTGTATATCTTATTGTTGCTTAAAGAGCTGGAAATATAAATTCCATATCCATCTGCATAACTTTTGGCGTTTTCATAAATTTTACAATTTTTTATTTCGTTGTTTGAGGCGCTTCCCGTTATATAAATACCATATTGGGTATTTGAGTAAATATCACTATTATTTACAGATGTCCTTTCTGTTGAATCAAGATATATGCCAGTTTTGCTGTTTGAGTATATCTTGGATGAATCGATGTAATTGTTAGAAACCATATTGCCAAATAATATGCCATAATTAGTATTTGAATAAATTAAACAGTTTTCAATGGTGTTTGCATTTTTGACAGAACTATCGCCGTTTAAAAATATGCCATTAAAATTAGAAGAGATGCGACAGTTTATTATATCACTTTTGTGTCCAAAAGCACCACCCGAGAAGCCATCAATCCATATGCCATTTTGAGTATTTGAATAAATCATACAATTTTTAATTTCATTGTCATTTCCAGAATGTATGTATATGCCATCGCCGTTGGATGACACAGTACAATCTTGGATAGTTGTATAATAATTGCTATCTAAATAAATGCCCTTGCTATTTTGCTTTAATGAGCAATCTTTTATTATGGAATAATATTTGCCGGTATTTAGTTTCACACCAGAGTTACTATTGTTTATGATCAATCCACTGATATTTACATGATGTGCATCTACTATTATTGCATCATTGCCCTCACCGTTTATCTTAGGTCCGCCAACACCCACAATCGTGAGTTCTTTGTCGATTGTAATGCCGTGCTCTTTGTACGCAGACGATCCATTTTTCATGATTTTAACAGTTCCCTCGGGCTGAACGTTGGCTATTCCTTCAGCAATACTCTTTGGGTGATAATGGCCACCGTTATGGTGGTTAGTAGCTCCATTGTAGCTGCCATCTACTATTATTACATCTGGTATTTCGTCGTAATCTTCAATCCAATCTGGTCCCCTAGGATGATTATCTTGAGAACCTAGGCAAAAATCATAAAGTGATGGAATAGAATATATGCAATTCCCACTAGGACATTGAGCGCCATACGTTGCGCGATTGTCCCAAAAATTCCAATCCCAATTATTTCTTAGATCTCCATATATGTCAGGGGAAGTATCATCCATAGCGTAGTGATAGTTATTAAATATTGGTCCATTGATGTCTGGGTCGTATGCGGTATCGTATGCAAAATTGTTATAATGTATTTCATTATATGATGCACCTAAAATTCCATTGCCTGCACACCATACACCACAACCTGAAGGTGTTATTTTTCCGTTGCAGTAGAAATTATTGTATTGAATTGTGTTGTAAGTTGCAAACCAAGCGATAACACCCAAAAATGCTCCTCTTAACTGCAAACCATCGTTGCCGTTATCAAAAATATTGCAATGTTCTACTCTGTTATAATCCGCTGAATCCATGCTGATTCCAGCATATCCGCTATCTGTTAAGCCGTTGTTGTATATATTACAATATGTTATATTGTTATAACGGCATGTTCCTAAACCTACAGTCGTCCAAAGGTAGACCCCTTGCTGTTCATTATCATGTATCTCGCAATGATCAACATTGTTGCATTGAGAAACTCTGAAACCTGATGCCAAATTGTACCCCACCATGTTAACGCCTATAGTATTTTCAAAAATTTTGCAATTTCTGATTGTGTTGTTACCTATTGGAGTTAGCAGAGGTCCATTGCCCCGTATAAAAACTCCAGATCCCAATCCCGCTGTGTTGTCATTACCGTATATAGTGCAGTTCTCAATCAAGTTATTATAACAAAAATCATCAGAATATTCTGCAACATTAATTACAATGCCGTCGGAGTATAACCCATTATTGCCGTAAATATTGCTGTTTAGAATTTTGCAATCATGTGAATCTTCAATCAAAATACCGTTAGCGCGTTGACCCGTATTTTGGTAACTTTTGCAATTAGTTATAAGGACATATTGACAACCAGTTACGTCTATGCCATCGCCGCGTTCATTGTTTTGGTGATGGGATTTACAACCTGCGATGCGGATGTAGGCACTATCCATTACATTTATTCCATCTCCATATCCGGGGTCTCCTACGTTATAAGACGTCTCGCAGTTAAATATACTGATGTACTTAGAATCCACAGGCGTAGCATGATATGTACCCTTTACATAAATGCCATTTTTACATGATTCTATTTTGCAATTTGTTATATTGACGTATTGGGAGGTTGCTACTTCGATGCCATCACCATGACACGAGCCACCAGTTATTTTAAAAGAATCGATGCTAACATAGTTTGTACTCGACACATGAATAAATGTCGGAATATTGGGAGGAGCATATTTGTTTGTAATAATTGTATAGTCTCTATTTTCACCGATTATATTTAGACGTTTGTTAATAACAATAGCGTAACCACCTGACGTTGATGATAACTTATATTCTCCCTTGCGAACAAAAATAGTAGAGCCAGATGCAGCATTACTTACTTTTGTTGGAAGATCATCAGAAGGATTTACATAGATAGCATTTGCTATAGTTATTGTATCTGTTCCAGAGAATTCAAGCCCGTTTTTAAGTTGCCCGCGGAGGGTAACTGTGTAGCTTGGTTCGAGAAAGTGATTTTCATCCTTGTTAGTTAGTATTTTTAAAGCTTCTCTACGATTGAAAATAGCTTTGTGTGTAACTGGATTCCACGTACCGCTTATCTCTCTAGTTGCCTTTAATCTGATTGTGGCTCCATCTATATAAGAAAGATCATATCCTCCAGATATATCTGTAATTTGAACTTCAATTGTTCCAGTGGTTGGGGTGGGGTCATAATATGTGTAAAACCAACTTGGATTCCACTGCTTGGTTGCAATATTTATCGTTGCAACAATCTGATTTGACGGATCGATAAATGTTAAATCAGAAGTTACTTGAGATGTTGAATCTACATTAACATTGGCCAAACTGTAATCAAAATTATCTGAGCTTAATACCACTTTGATTGGCATGTCCTTAAGATTTTCAGGCGAATCGTTTTCAATTAAAATTGGGACTCTTGCTTTGTAATCAGCACTCCACCATGGCGGATTGCATTCTGCTGGTTCTGTAGAAGAGAGATTGGTCACCATGTAATAGCCG
>Ga0172362_10001229_pt1 | contig 21824 bp, 25 predicted proteins | sample LakKivs1_kivu2a2_FD_114534 | JGI IMG/M metagenome (GOLD analysis project Ga0172362, IMG submission 114534) | Sediment microbial communities from Lake Kivu, Rwanda - Sediment s1_kivu2a2 | ecosystem: Environmental > Aquatic > Freshwater > Lake > Sediment | place: Rwanda: Western Province, Lake... | reverse complement strand
TTATTTTTCCTTTGAATCTTTAGCGTGGACTTCCTTCTAATCTTAGCATTCGCCTTTAGGAACTATTCGTTCACGGCTCATGCTGCGATTTTAGAAGGGCGGGAAAGTCCGCTACTACATACGAGCGAACCAATTCTTAAATTTTCGTTCCATAGGGATTTCTCATTACCACTGTAATCTTGAAGCTCATTTGGGATTTTCTTTGGGGCTGATCAGTTTCTTCTGCTTGAACAATTTTAAAATTAATCCCAATTGTGGGCGGTAATCCAATTTTCAATTCTCCACAATCAAAACTAAAATCTTCAACTTTCACTTTACTACTGGTAAGGTAACTACTATTGGAGGCAATATGATCCTCCAAAACCTTATAGGTTATATTTTGATTGTTTTGATCCTTGATAACAATTTCATCAGAATCGCAAGATTCCAAGGAATAAGCATTTTTAATTGATTCCTCCATTGTCTTTAAAGCATACTCACCATTTTGTCTCACTTCTTTACTGACTTCAGATTTACCCCCTCCAGAAAATGTCCCAAACAAAAGATTACTTCCAATTAAAACAAACAAACCTAAGGAGGAAATAACAATTATCATTTCTATAAGGGAAAACCCAAATTTTTTTCTTATTATTTCCATTTTGTTAAAGTCGAATTAACAATTGATGAATGTTGACCCTTGGAGTCTGACCAAAACACTTCTATTTTAACATCAACCTTCTGGTTACCCTCATCTTTGAGGAAAGTTGTCTTCCGACTGAACCTTCCATCCACATCAAAATTACCTATCTCATCTAATTTTTCCTCTTCATCAAGGCAGCCTTCAAGGAACTTCTCCCAATCTAAAGAATCGCGGTTTTTCCTTATTTCTTCAATTTTTGATTGAGCCAAGTGAAGACTAAAATTTTTATTCCGAGAGAATTCTACGTTGTTTAAAGAGATTACCACTACTCTCACTAAGGAGACTGAAATTATTCCGGCCACCACCAAGGCAATAATTAGCTCAACCAATGATTGGCCATTTTGATTTATTTCTCTTCTACTCAACATAAATTTCTCCTCCGAGGCCAATTCTTATTGTCTTCTGAAGATCTTCAGAGCCAAAGGCTTGAATTGTAATAAAGTTGTTATCCGAAGGGTTTATTTCCACTCCTTGTCTTAGACTTTTAAATTTAACATAATTAAAACCAGCAATTTTCTTAATCGCTGGCTGAAAGGAGACTGTTTTTATCAAAACAACGGCAGGAGAACAATCGGCTTGAAGAGAATAACCTGTATCTCCTTCCATGACAAACTTATAACCAAGTAATCCTCCGCTACACTCTTCTGGTTTTTCTCCACCGTCAGCCTTACTTTGAGCCAAGCGAAGGTCAGAAATAACCATTCTGACCGCGGAGCTCAAAATTTGTCGTCGGTTAAATTGAGCATAGGCCGCCAAACCAATACCCGAAAGAACAGCGGCAACCGAGATTGAAACAAGAAGCTCAATCAAGGTAAAACCTCTTAATTTTTTGACCAAAAAGGGAAACATCTCCTGTTAAGGATTAACCACTTTTAAATTGCAACCTTTTTCTCCACAACTTTCATCTCCACAAGTAACCGTTCCCGAACCAGTTTCAAGATAAGCACAGATAGAATAGGAATTATCAGAACTCTTGTCGTAGACATATTGATAGGTTGGAGAAAAAGGATCATTGGGAATTCGGCTCATATAAACATCAGAACCATAGGAAAGTGAACCACCAAAATTCACCTCATCAGGATATGAACCCACATCAGAGCGATACATCTCCAAGGCCGCTCTCACCTGTTCAAGATCAGATTTACGTTTCCCATCTCTGGCGCTTTTTTTAGTTGAACTATAAGCAACCAAGGAAATAGAAATTAAAATTCCTATTAGGGAAAAAACTACCAAAAGCTCAACAAGAGTAAATCCTTTAATAAACGAAGTTTGTTGCTTCGCAATAAGCAAAGCTTGATGCTTCGCAATAAACAAAGTTTGATGCTTCGCAGTAAAATAATTTTTTTTTCTTCGATTCATGGACAAAGACAAGCATTTGTTGTTTGATAAGTAGTTTGAGTGGTTAAACACGATTGACCAACTGAGCAAACTTGCCAAATCTTCCCGCTTGTTTCCAACATAGAATTTAAAGTATAACTGGTGCCACTGGCACAATATTGATAGTAATTAGTATCTCCTTTTCGGGAATCATCTGGGCAGGAAGGAAGAAAATTGGTCTTAAAAGTACCATCACATAAACTGGTGGCAGAATCAACACAAGTAGATCCAACGGGGGTAGGGTATAAAGAATTATTGGCAACTGAATAATTTTCCAAAGCGACCCGATATTGATTAAGATCACTTTTTCTTTTAGTATCTCTGGCCTGTTTTTCTGCGGTTTGATATCTTGAAGCCGTAAAAGAAACTAAAATCCCGATAATGGAGATAACCACTAAAAGCTCAATTAAGGTGAAGCCATGAAATGGCTGAACCTTATCAAGGTTCTTGGATTTATCCAAGGTTCTTATAAGAGTAAAACCCCTAACAATTTGAAATTTTAAATTTGAAATTTTAAATTTTTTACTAGTCTGCACAGACATAATAATTTGTAGTATCTCCTTCTTCGCTGATTCCGCACAAGCTTTGTGATTTGGAAATATCAGAATCGGATTTATTCTCTAAAACAGCCTTAATTCTGAAATTATCTTTATCGATATAAAAGTAAGTATAAAGATTCGGATCAGTATTAATTGGATCAAGGGGTAATTCTTTCATATAGGTTGCTCCCTTCCTTACAAATTCAGAACCCCACCCACATTCTTCAGGAGTGTCTCCGTCACCACAACCCTTAATTGCTCCATCTTCTGCCTGCGGATAACTGTCATGGTCATTAAAATAAAGTTTTAAAGCTGTCTTAACTTCCCTTAGGTCAGCTTTCCTTTTGGCATCTCTCGCTCTTTCTCTTATCCCGGAAATATTTGCCATTAAAAGAGCGGACAGAACTCCAATGATAGAGATCACCACTAAAAGTTCAATGAGGGTAAAGCCCTTATCAATTTTAAATTTTAAATTTAAAATTTTAAATTTGTTCACGTATTTACATTAGCACTACTTACTCCATAATTGCAACGAGAACCCCCTCCACAATCGGTACCGGCAAATCCACCCGATGAACAATTACTTGAACTGGTAAAACAAAGATCATTTGTATTTTCTAATTTAGCATAAAGTTTATAGCTTTTACCATCAGAGGAAAGATAATAATAAATTTGGTTTTGAGCTGGGTCATTTGGTAACTCCTTCATATATATAGTTCCAGTCGAATCTTTAAACTCACTTTTATCTCCCCAGACTAAAGCCCCAGCCCCATCAACAACAATTTGTCCATTTACATCTGAGGCCGGATATTTTTTATGATCGTTATAATGCATTTCTAAGGCCTTTTGGATATTAGCCAAGTCTACTTTCCGGCGAGCGTCCCGGCTTTTCATCTGGGAAGAATGAAAAGAACTTAAACCAATAGTTGAAAGAATTCCTAAAATCGCCACCACTACCAAAAGCTCAATTAAGGTAAAACCGGTAATTGGTAATTGGTGATTGGTGATTTGAAAGTATTTTTTAAAATATTTTTTAAACATTTTTTAATCCTAATTACTAATTGCTATTTACTAATTACTTTTAACTTCTTTATTTGCATTCATTTAAAGGATTGCTACAGGCACTATAGCAATCTGAAGAAAGATAATTTGGTTCGCAAATCGGACCAGGTAGGGAAATACAAACTCCGCTTCTACATCCATAATAAATTCCGGGCGGAAAAGTAGGAGTCGGGGTGGGAGTAGGAGTTGAAGTAGGTTGGGGAATAGGAGTAGACGTAGGAACCTCTCCCACTTCAAGACCAACATTGGAACTGCCAACTCCATAATTATAAGCCCGGGCGGGACCACAGCCCTCCTCACAACCAACTTTTTCAATATCTGGATCATAAATATTTCCCAATTTCGTATAAATTCGATAATACTGGGGGCAACCAGCCGGAGCCACATATTCATAAAAATTGCCTTCAGGGTCACAAGGAACCCTGGCTAAGTAAGGAGAGAAAGATTCATTACAGGTATCGGTTGGATAAAGATCTGTTGGATAGCAATTGTGATCATTATAATAGTCTTCTAAGACTGTCTGAATTCTTTGTAGGTCTGTTTTTCTTTTACCATCGTTTGCTTTACCAACCTGTTGCTTGGGTCTAAAAGCAGAAAGCATCCAAATCGCTAAAATTCCTAAAATTGCTAAGGCAATTATAAGTTCAATTAAACTCACTCCTTTTGTCTCTCTTTTTAAAAAAAGTTTTTCAAAAAACATAAAATTCTATTCCCGAAAAATATTGTTACCAAAGTGGCGGTGGCCAAAAATGGCCCAAAGGAAATTTGCTGACCAAATTTTACCTTCTTTACTAAAATAAGTATGACCCCAACAATTGCCCCTGTCAAGAAGGCCAAATAAAAGGCAATTACTGCGTTAGGAAAACCCAATACTAGACCAATTAAAAAAGCTAATTTAACATCTCCAAAACCCATACCTTTTCCTTTAGTTATTAAATACAGTGACCAGAAAAAAAGGGCAGAAATAGTGGCCGCAGGAAGAAAACTAGTAATTAGTAATTTGTAATTAGTAATTAGGGAAGAGAGAGAAGACGAAAAGATTGCCAAAAAAATTATTTGATCTGGGATAATTTGATTTTCAAGATCAGTAAAAAAGACTACAATTAAGGCCGAAATTAAGGCCCAATCTACAACTAGGTGACTTAGGTAACTTAGGTTACCTAAGTCACCTAGGCGAAAAGCTGCTAAAACAAATAAAATTCCTGTTAATAGCTCTACAAACGGATATCTAAAGGAAATCCTTTTCTTGCAAAAACGACAACGTCCCCTCAAGATAAAGAAAGAAAAAAGGGGAACGTTATCGTACCAGATAATTCTTTTTTTACACTTCGGACAAAACGATCTTCCCTTAATTACCGTTAACCCCCGTGGCAGCCGGTAAATTAAGACATTCAAAAAACTACCTATACAAAAACCGATCAACAAAACTAAAAAAAACATTTATCTTCGATTTTTGTCTTACTCTGGGACACATATAAAACAGAATGTTGCTGTCCAATCGGGTTCAACCGAACAATCATCCATTCCAGAAAAATCATTATCCGCAACACTGGTGAAACTCTTTAGTTTCGTTGCCCAAGTACTGCGATTGGCTTTTGCTGACGGAGAAAAACAAACATAAACCGAAGAAGCAGTGCCTCCTACATCAGCCGCTTTAGTAACGAACATTTTCTTGTCTGTAGTAGTCGCTACTAAAAAGGTTTTTCCTTTAAAAGCTTTTTTTAGTTCGTCTGTGGCTACTAATTCTCCATCAGTTCCGCCTGCCGTACAATCTCCAGCCGCAGTTGAAGCCCCAGCTCCACCACAAATCCCGACTCCTATCCTGTTTGCGTTTCCTCCAAAAGCCACGGAAACCAAGCTATCATCAACTTTATTCCAAGGATACAGTTGCTGAGAAGCATAATACCTTTCCAAAGCACTTAAAACCTCTGAGGCATCATTTTTCATTTTAGAATCATTGGCTTTATTGGTCTGTTCAATCGGGTTAATTGTTGAAAGAACCGCCACTGACAAGATTCCAATTAAAGCGATAACAATTAAAAGCTCAACCAGTGTAAAACCCTTATTAATTTTCAATTTATAATTTTTAATTTTCAATTCTTTCACCTCCTTCCTTAAATAAGCTTTAAATTCTAATATCTAAACTCTAAACAATTCCCAATTTTTCAAGTTCTAATTCTCCAAACAGGATGTTTAGAATTTCGTATTTATTTTATTAAAATTGTGCTGTTAAATTATATATTGGTAAAATAATGGCAATAATCAAAAAACCAACTCCAATACCTAATACTATCATTATTAAAGGTTCTATGGCTGTTGTCAAGCCTTTAAGCATCTGGTCAGATTCCGTTTCAAAAAAATGGGAAATCTTTCCCAAGACTTCATCTACCTTCCCTGTTTCTTCACCAACAGATAAAAGTTGGGGCATAATTTGAGGAAAATTTTCATTTTGACCCAAAGCAGTGGCTAAAGGTAGTCCTTTTTCTACCAGCTTGGCGGCTTTTTTAATTCCATCTTCAAAAACCCAATTAGTCGAAGCTCCGGCAACAATATTTAGGGCCTCAACAATTTGAATTCCTGAAGCTGTTAAAAGCCCTAAGGTTCGAGTAACCTCGGCTAAAACAATCTGCTTCTGAAGATTTCCAAATAAGGGAATTTTCAGTTTAAAACCATCAGTTGTTTTTTTGCCAATCTGGGATTTAGAGAAAATTTTAAAAAGATATAATCCACCAAAAATTATTATTATTAAAAAAAGTGAATCTTTTACCAAAAAATTTGAAAAAGAAATTAAAATTCTGGTGGGAGTAGGGAGTTTGGCCCCAAATTCTTGATAAAGACCCATTAATTTAGGGATAACAAAAATCATCATTATTAAAACCACCCCTCCCATTCCAATAATAATAATTGCTGGATAAATCATTGCCCCTTTTATTTTTCCTTGAAATTCTTTTTGTTTTTCCAAATTATCAGCTAACCTTGTCATTGTTTTATCAAGGACTCCAGCTGATTCGCCTGCCCTAACTAAAGCTAAATAAACTTTAGAAAAAACATCAGGATGACGACCTAAGGCGTCAGCTAAAGTTGATCCACCCTCAACATTCACTAAAATATCATCAACTACCGGTTTTAGTCTTGGTGGAGCTTGACTTTTCAAAATCACCAAGGCTTCTGGCAAAGGCAAACCGGCGGTGATCATTGTGGAAATATTTCTCGTAAAATTTGCTACATCACCCAAAGAAATTTTTTTTAGAAACTTTAAAGTTAACTCTTTCAAAAAGGATTCTTTGGAAAGATAAATTTTAATGGGGACTAAATTTTTTCTGTGTAAAATTTTAGCTGCCTGATTTTCATCAATCGATTCCACAAAACCTTTTATCGTTCTACTTCTTTCTTCGTCTTCTGCTTTGGCCACATAAATAAACTTTGGCATAAATTTCTATTTTGTCCTTATTAAGCGAATCAACTCTTCTGGCTTTAAGGCATAGTTCTGACCAACCTCAAGGGAGATCTCTCCTTCAGAAATTAGCTTTGCCAGAGAAGATTCAAGAGTAACCATCCCTAAAGCAGCTGAAGTCTGAATAATATTATCAATCATATGAGTTTTTCCCTCCCTGATAGCGGTTTTAACCGCTGGGGTTCCTACCATCACCTCAGTCGCTACTACTCTTCCGCCTTTCAAGGAAGGTAAAAGTCTTTGAGATAAGACCGCCTCTAAGGTGGCGGAGAGTTGAATTCTAGCCTGGCTTTTTGAATACTCAGGGAAAACATCAATAATTCGGTCAATAGTTTGAGAGGCAGAATTAGTATGTAAAGTGGCAAAAACCAAATGGCCGGTTTCCGCCACTGTTAGGGCGGCAGAAATTGTTTCTAAATCGCGCATCTCTCCCACCAAGACTACATCAGGATCTTCTCTTAAGACCGAACGAAGAGCAATTTCCCATGAATGAGTATCTTGATGGAGTTCTCTTTGAGAAACAATTGATTTTCCGTGATTGAAAACAAATTCAATTGGGTCTTCAATCGTCACAATATGACAATTTCTCTTTTGGTTTATTTCATTAATAATGGCGGCTAAGGTAGTTGATTTCCCATGGCCAGTTGGCCCCACCACTAAAATAAATCCTTGTTTTAACTGGACAAATTTATGACAAATTGAAGGTAAACCAAGCTCATCAATGCCCCTTATTTCAAAAGGAATTAATCTTAAAGAGGCCCCAAACGTTCCTTTCTGAACATAAGCATTAACCCGAAAACGCGCCTTTTGTCCATATGTAAAAGAAAAATCAAGTTCTTTATTGACATTTAGGATCTCTTTTTGTTCTTCGGTTAATAAACTAAAAATCAACTCTTTGGTCAAATCCGAAGAAAGAGGAAGCTCCGCAGGTAAGGGTCCCAGTTCCCCGTTTATTCTTAAAATTGGCGGAGAACCTACTAAAAGATGGAGATCAGAAGCTTTTTTTGTATAAGTAATTTCTAAAAGTTGTTCAATTGTCATATCAATTTAAAATTTAAAATTTAAAATTTTTACTAGTCTTGAGCAACCCTTAAAACCTCCTCCATGGTAGTAATTTGCTCAATTATTTTTAAATATCCATCCTGTTTCATCGTTATCATCCCTTCTTCGCAGGCCTGCTTTTCCAAATCTATTCCCGGTGCTCTTTCTAAAATCAGTCTACCAACTTTTTCGGTCACTGGCAAGACTTCAAATATCCCAATTCGGCCTAAATATCCAGTGTTATTACAAGCATCGCAACCCTTTCCTTTCACTAATGTCACTTTTTTTCCTGAAGGGAAAAGCTTGCCTAAAACTTTTTTCAAATCAGAAACTACTTCTTCTTCCGGAGCAAACTCTTCTTTGCATTCTTGACAAACTCGGCGACAAATTCTTTGAGCCACAATACAAGTCATTGAGGAAGCAAGCAAAAATGGCTCAGCTCCCATATCTAAAAGCCGGGGAAGAGCCTGAGAAGCACTTTTAGTATGGAGAGTGGAAAAAACCAAATGTCCGGTTAAAGAGGCTTGAATTGCCAAATCAGTTGTCTCTCGATCTCTAATTTCCCCAACCATAATAATATTTGGATCCTGTCTTAAAAAAGCTCGTAATCCCGTGGCAAAAGTCAAACCTGCTTGGGGATTTATCTGAACTTGATTAACGCTGGAAATTTTGTATTCAACTGGATCTTCAATGGTTACTATATTTACTTTAGTCGTGTTAACTTTTGATAAAACCGAATAAAGGGTGGTTGTTTTTCCGCTGCCGGTTGGACCGCAAACCAAAATAATTCCATGTGGTCTTAAAATTGCTTCCTCAAAACTTTTTAAGGCCTGGCCCCTAATTCCCAACTCTATTAAAGTAGGTATCCCTCCTGATTTTTTCAAAAGCCTCATCACTACTTTTTCACCATGAACCGTAGGCAGAGTAGAAACCCGCAAATCCACTTCTTGACTATCGGAGCGAAAATTAAATCGCCCATCTTGAGGTATTCTTTTCTCATCAATCTTCATTTCTGAAAGGATTTTAATTCGGGAAACTAAGGCTTCATGAACCTTTTTGGGTAAAATTAATTTTTCATGCAGGATTCCATCAATTCGGTATCTGACCCTTGTTTTATCATCTTGTGGCTCAATATGAATATCAGAGGCTCGGGATCTTATGGCAAATTCCAATAAAGTGGAAACAATTTTAGCGATTGGCGCCTCTCTAATTACTTCACCAATATTCCTTATATCTACGGCTTTTTCTACTGGAGTAGTTTCTTTTAAAACCGCAGTTACTTCGGCGGCTAAACTCTGGGAATATCTTTCTTCAATCGCTTTTTTAATTTTTTCTTCAGGGGCAATAAAAACTTTTACTTTAGCTCCAGATTTTTTCTCGGCAAATTCTACTGATTCCAAATCTAAAGGATTAGTCATGGCTAAAGAAAGAACATTTTCCTGTCGATCAAAAGCAAAAGGGATAAAAGAAAATCTTTCTGCCACCGGCCGAGGAATAACCTGAAGGGCTTCAGGAGAAACTCCAGTTTCCGTTAAATTGATAAAGGGAATTTTATAGTATTCTGCTTTAGCCTTAGTTAAATCATCTTCGGAAATCAAACCACTATCCTCAACAATTTTTTCAATAGGTCTGCCGGTATTTAGATGTTCAAGTTTGATTTTTTCCAAAACCTCAGCAGAGATTTTTCCTTGGTCTTGAAGTATTTGAATAAGATCTTTTGTATTGGCAGTGGGCATTAAAATAATTATTGTGCAAAATGTCTTGGAATGTCAATATGCTCAACCTTTCATAAAACAAAGTGAAAAGTTAAGCCTTCTTTAATTGACTCTTGAACTCCTTGGAATCGCCATCTCCCATATCTACCGATTTGTCGAATATCATTTTCTTCAAGTTTTTTTAAAGCTTTTTCCCGCCACTTTGAATTGGGAAATGACCAAGTGTAGGCTACTTCGATCCAGGTAGGATCAATTACTTCAACACTCCCAATAAACTGCCAATCTTGAAGTTCTTTAATAATATCTTGACCTAATCTTTTTATCTGCTTATCTTCGGGCTTCTTTCCTCTGAGACAAGCCTTCTCAACATATAAACTAACATTATCGGACCTCGAAGAAGGAAGAAAAGTGTGGTCGACATTACTATAGAAACCAACCCTGTAAAATCCAGAATTACTTTCTGGAATATAGAGCCAATGATATAGAGGACATTTTTTACCTTTTTTTGCTCCAAGATTAAAAACCATAAGAGAAGTATATGGGGGAGGGGACTCATTAAGATTACTTTTTGTTATCCCAATCATCTTATTAAGGGGAAGAGTAGAAATAATTCTCTGGTATTCCAATTTTGTCCCATCTTTAAAAGAAATTTCCTTTTTTTTAAGATCAATCGCTACTACTTTTTTGTTGTAAATAACCCGACATTTATTAGCCATTTTCTCAATTAAATCAGATAAACCATTTCGGGGGTAAACAAAGGTTTGATTATAGCCAAAATTTTTCCTATCAGTAGAGGTTTTAAATTGATCTTGTGGAGAGATTTTGGTAAATAAACCAGCAGTATAAAGTTGGTGAAAGGGAAAGAAAAAAAGCCGGCAGAGAGTTTGTCCAAAATTTATCTCAAGCCAATCTTTAAAAGTTGACTTTTTGAGTAAAGAGGTTTTTCCTTTATCTATTTCTTTTATCGCTTTTTGGACGATTTTTTTGGGAAGAAAAGAAAGATGATTTTGAAAAGGATAGGGAACATAAAGATTTTTTTTTGGAAAAAAAACTGCTGAATTTCTTTGATAATATTTAAGAGGAGAAAGAGAGTTGATGAAACTTAAAGTTGCTCTGTCTGATCCGAAAATCCAATGTCCGCCCCCGACCTCAAATCTATATCCATTCTTAAGATAAGATCGACAAACTCCACCAGGATAAGAATTTGCTTCGTAAATCGGAGCACTGGTTTTAATTCCTGCGGCCAGACCACTTACCCCAGCTCCCAAAATTATTGTTTTATTGGCTGACATTGATAGTATTGTATAATATCTTGGTAATGAGAGAAACGGTTGTTGTTTTTTCCCATCTTCCTTGGAATTTTCCGTGTGACTATGTTAAGCAAACTTGTCTTGAATTAGCCAAAAGGGCTAAAGTAATTCTTTTTAATCCCCAGGTTCCTTTTTCATTCTGGAAATTCTTACTCAACAGAAAAGCAAGAGAAAAATATTACTCTTTTCTTGGAAGAGAGAAAACCCTGAGGATTTACAAATTTTTTCCCTTAGGAATTTTGCCTTTGCAACGATTTAAAATAATTGAAAAAACAAATATTATTTTCGGCTTGCTTTTTTTTAAAATTTTTTATTTGTTTCATTTTGGTTTGCAAAAACCGATTTTATGGACTTTTTCTTCAGAATTAAAAGATCTTATTCCTAAAAAAAGGAAAATTTTAATCTATGATCGTGTTGACCAAATTGCCTCTCTAGACCCCGAAGACAACAAGAGAATGAAAGAACAAGATCACTCTCTTTTGGAAATCGCAGACTATATTTTTGTCAATTCCCCTTATGCTTTTCGCTATGTTAAAAAATATAACCAAGCCTCTTTTTTGGTTCCCTGTGGATGTGCGGTTAATCTCTTCTCTGGTCATAAAATCATCAAACCAAGAGAAATTAAAAAAAATAAAAGACCCATAATAGGCCTAATAGGAAGTCTTGATCACCGCTTAGATTTTGAAATTATTTACCCTCTGGCCCAAAAAAGAAAAGATTGGGATTTTGTCTTTATTGGTACCCCTCTTTCCAACGATCTTGCCCAATTTAAGCTGATCAATCTTAAAAGTTGGCTTAATAAACTTAAAAAGTTGCATAACATTTATTTTTTGGGGAAAAAGCCAAAAGAAAAAATACCAAATTTTATTGCCAATTTTGATGTCTGTCTTATTCCATATAAAACATCCTTAGAATTTGTAAAAGGCTGTAATCCAATGAAACTTTATGAATATTTGGCAATGAGCAAACCAGTAGTCTCCACTCCCATTGAAGCGGTAAAACAATGTTCGCCGACAGTTAAAATAGCCAATGATGCCTCGGGTTTTGAAAAAGCAATAGAAAAATTTTTAAGAACTCAAGATAATAAAGATGAGATTGAAAAAAGAAAAATGATTGCATCAGAAAATAGTTGGGAGGAAAAAGCTCAAAAAATGTGGGAGATAATTTCGGCTTGACAAAAGATTTTGATCTCTTAAAGAGGAAAAGAAATGCTTTAACCTTATTAAATATAATTAAGCTGTTTTTTCATTTCCGTTAAAGAATCTTTAATATTTCTCATTTTAATTCCCAACTTTGTAATTTTTTGATTATCAAAGGCTAGATTTTTAGGCCATGGTCTGGAGTTTTGCTTAAATTTAAGATATTTGTCAATCGTAGTCTTTCTCACAAGATTTTTGTCATATCCAAACGTCTCCGCCACTAACAGGGCAAGGTCATAGGGGGAATAATAATCTGAAGGACAAAGATTATAAATCCCAGTTGGTTTATTTTTAATAAAATATTTAATTCCAAAAACTACATCATCGACAAATGATGGAGTAATAACCTGATCTGAAAACATTGGATTAAGATCTCGATTTTTAAGTCCATTGATTATCTTTCTAACCAGATCAATTTTTTTTGAATATTTTGATCGAAATAAAAATGATAATCTCAGTATACTTGCCGGAATTTTTTCTTTTAATATTATAGTTTCCGCTAAAAATTTAGTCTTGCCATACCAATCTACTGGATCGGGATAATCTTTTTCGGTATATAACCCTTCTTTTTTCCCGTTAAAAACGTAATTGGTCGAAGTAAATATTAGATATTTATCATATTTTTTACACAGTCTAACAATATTCCTGGTTCCTTCAACATTAGTTAAATAACATAGTCCATTTTTATTGCCCCTCTCCATCCAGGCCTTATCAGCATCGACGAAAGCTGCGGTATGAAGAACAATTAACGAATCATTATTTTCCTTAAACGTTTTCTCTAAGGTTAACACATCAAGAATATTTTTATTACCACCAAGAGAAATGTCTATAAAATTAAATTCTCTATTTAATAATTCAATTATTCTTGATCCTAAAAGACCAGTTAAGCCGGTACCAATAATTTTAAATTTATCCATTCATTTTTGTTGATATTTTAATTTTAATTCTGAGAAAATGATTCTTTTGACGTCTTGCGCTTTTTTTTCAAAAGTCTGCTGTCTAACAAAATTAAACATCTTTGTTTTTTCTTTCTGAGAGACTTGTACTTTTTCTGCTTTCTTAACTAAATTTACAAACTGCTGGTAATTATCGGCAAAATAAATTTTAGAAAATCCACAATTATACAAGCCCTCAGCTCTAGTGCTTACAATAGGAATCCCCATTAAAAAATAAAAATAGGATTTTATGGGAATAGTATATTTGTTTAAATCGAAATTAATGTCTAATGGAACGATGCCTACACTGGCTTTTATATTTTTTCTAAACAGATCTTGTAATTCGAACATTTCAATAAATACTAAATTTGGATTATTTTTTAATTTCTGCCATCTGATTTTAGTTTCCTCATTTAATTTATTCCACCATTCTTCATATCCTAAATTTTCAAATGATTCTCTTCCTATCATTATCATTTTATAATCAGGTAATTCTTTTAAAAGGTAATTAATAAGCTTTAGATTTACCCTCCACGTAATATTCCCAATATAAAGGATTGTTTTACTTGATCTCTCGTAATAATTTTTTTGGTATATCTTTCTAATGATGTTTAAAGGGAAATAGCCCGCTCCTATTTGGAAAACCCTGGAATGATATTTTTTGAGCTCATTTTTTAAATTTTGAGCGTTTGTAATTAAGCAGTCCGCAAAACTACTTATTATTCTGGAGTTTTCAGGTGACCAAATATCGATGCAATCTCCTATTGTTAATTTTGGTTCGATAATATTGTAAATATTTTCAGAGATATTAGTTGGGGAGGTGGTAATAAGAATAATTTGTCTTCTTGATAACTTTAAAATATATTTAATTATTCTCAAGTTAAAATTAAAATTAATTCTCTTAATAGTTTTGAATCTCTCAAGGGGAAACAAGCCAAAAAAGGTCCAGTGGACAAAATCTTGTGTTAGGAGCGAAAAATTATCTACCAGCAAGGTTATAAAATGAAAAGGATCAGTAAAAAACGATTTCCATGATAAAGATTTATCGGTTACGCTAAATTGAACAACCTTAGAAAAACTTGAAAATGATTTAGCAGTATTTAAAGACCAATTAATGTTTTTATTTTGCGAGATAGGAGATACATATATAATTGCTATTTTTTGAGTTTTCATTTTTATGCTTCTTCAGTTGGCCTTTAATTAATATCTTCTATTGAAGAAAGTAACTTACTATAGATTTGTTTAAGTTTCAGTCTGGCAATTTTCTCATTAAAATTATCTTTAATCTTATTAACAGCCTTGAAAGAAATACAATTAATTTCTTCATTTGACATCGATATGACTTTATTGAGAGTTTTCTTGATATCTTCAACACAGGGTTTAATAAGAAAGCCGTCAATTTGATTACTGATAATTTCTTTTCCTCCACCATTTTTGCTCGCAATTACTATATATCCTAAGGCCATTGCTTCAATGGTAACAAAACCAAATGGCTCATACCTTGATGGAAAAACTGCTATGCCTTTAAGTTTTTTGAGAACTTCTATTAAGGTTCTCCTTTCATCAATTCTTGGGAGAAAAAAAATTCTGGAAACAATACTTTTAGATAAGCTCATCTTCTTGACCATTGTATATATATCTATGAAGGATTTATTGTGGGGAAAATTAGATGCCGGTTCCCCAATCAACCATAATTTTACGTCTTTTTTTTGGGAGGCAATATCCACAAAAGCCTTAAGTAATAAATCCACCCCTTTTCTATATTCAAGTCGTCCCATATAAATAATATTATCAATATTGATTGGTTCTTTATTAAAATAACAAGAAAAGGTTAGCCAATTGGGCATATAAAATATTTTTTTATTTAACTTAGGCAGTTTTTGAATTATTTTTTGTTCTAAATCTTGACTACAACTAATAACATATTTGGAATACTTTTCCATATATTTATCTTCCATTAAAGATTTAAGTTTATTGTCAAAAGAAACAGGTTCATATTTATTAAAAAAACTTTGAGGACCTTGAGCATGATTGATTATGGGAATTCGTCGATATTTCAGGGCAATAAGAAAAGCTGGGGAATAATATATAGGAGTATGAATAACATCAAAGGGAACTTGTTCATATAATTTCTGAAAAGCCAAAAAACTGAATATGTTCCAATCTAAAGTAAAAATAAACAAAGGATAAAATTTTTTAATAATTTTCCTAATTAAACCAAAGGGAAATCTATAATAAAAAAAATTAATCAATTTGCTATCGGTTTTAAATTTAACATAATGAATATAGAGCCTATTTTCTATTAACGTTTCATCCCAAGAAGCATTACCTTTTGAATCGTAAGTAAGAATATGAACTTTATGTTTAATTTTTGATAAAAGAATCGCCAACTGGTAATTGAAAGTAGCAATCCCTCCCCAATTTGTTAGCGGGGGAAACTCTGGAGAAATTATACAAACATTCATAGTTTTCGATTTAAAAAGTATTGGATGATAACCTTCTAAAATAATAACTCTCAATTACTTTCTTACTTTCTCCAATCATCTTTATTCCGCCTCGTTCTAACAAAGCCACCTTATTGCAAAATTTGGCGATGGTCTCTAAATGATGGGAAACAAAAACAATTGTTCCCTTTTTCCTAAAAAATTCCTGCATTTTTTGAAGGCATTTATTGCCAAATTCTTGATCACCGACTGCCAAAACTTCATCAATTAGGAGAATATCTGGATTAGAATGAATGGCAATAGAAAAACCTAACCGCAGAGCCATACCACTTGAGTAGGTGTAGAATGGTGTGTCAATGAATTTTCCCAAACCGGAAAAATTAATAATATGCTTAAATCTTTTTTTAATTTCTTCTCTACTCATCCCTAAAAGCATGCCGTTAAGAAAAATATTTTCCTCTCCTGTTAGTTCAGGATGAAATCCTGCCTCAAGATCAATTAGGCCGGCAACCCGGCCATTAATTTCGATTTTGCCGGTAGTTGGAATAGTAATACCACTGATAATTTTCAAAAGAGTGGTTTTCCCAGAACCGTTATCACCAATAATTCCAATTTTTTCTCCTTTTTTTATTTCTAAGTTTATATCTTTCAAGGCCCAAATCTCTTCCTTTCTTCTAAAACTAAAGATGTTTTCCACTAAAGTTGGTTTCTCGTGATGGAGAATGTATTTCTTAGAGATGTTTGATAATTTAATTGCTAATTGATGATCAGACATTTCTTACCTGTAATTTATAACCAGTCGCTGAAAGTTCTATTCTCTTTAATAAAGATAAAAATTCCTAAGATAATGATGATTAAGGAGATGATTAAATTAGCAAATAAGATATTTGCCGAAGGTAGGGGAGTAGCAATTAGGCCGTGTTTAAGCATCTCAAAGGGATAGGCAATGGGGTTAAACCGAAATAAAGATAAGTAGTTTTTGGGTAAGATTTTAAGGGAATAAATAACTGGCGTAGCATAGAACCAAAGGACAATAAGTGCTTGAACAAAGAAATTTACATCCCGAAACTTTACATTTAAGGCTGATGTTAAAAGCGAGATTCCGCAAGTGAAAGCCAAAAGCCAAATTAAAGAAAAGATAAAATTTCCAAATTGCCAAACTGTTAAATTATTAAGCTGAAAATCACCTGAGAGGATTAGATAGAAAATAAGCAAAAGAAGAGAAATCAGAAAATGAAAGAAATTAGAAAAAACAATAGAAAGAGGGATTGCTTCCTTTGAAAATTTTGCTTTTTGAATTAAACTCCTTTCGTAAACAATGGATGGGGTTGTCTTAGTAAGAGAGTAAGAAAAGAAATTCCAAGGCAAAAGACCAGCAAAAAGAAAAAGAAAATAGTTAGTAATCGGAACGGTAATAAAATTACTGAAAATAAAACCAATAAACAGCATCTGGAAAAGAGGGTTTAGTAAAATCCACAAGAATCCCAAAACGGCGTTTTTATACCTCGCTTTAATCTCTTTTCCAGTCATCGCTAAAAGAAAGTTTAGATAATTTTTAAAATTCATATCCGGTAATTAACTAACCAGGTCATTATAGTATAATTTAGGTGATGATTGTAGGGTTTTTTCTTTCTTTTTGGGAAAAGTTAAGAAAAATAGTTAAAAAGGATGAGAATTTTGTCTTTTGGTTCTCTTTGTTATTTTATTTTGTTTTATATTTTAATCCCAATAACAAAACTCTTCTTTTATTTTTTGCCCTATTTATTCTTATTCTTTTTATTAAATTTAAGAATTTAGAAGAAGCGTTTTTTTGGGGGTTTATAACTAGTATTCCTATTGTAGTTGGCAAAACCTATTCTTTTAATTTAATCCCAGCTAATGAACTTTCTCAACCAAATCCTAATAATCCAGAGGGTTACAATGTAGAGTTAGTTATTACCACTGGGAATATCATTGCCCTCTTTATGGTTCCCCTGATGTTTAAAACATTAATAATTTTTAAAAAAAAACAAAAGTTGATTTTAGATTTCAGTCTATTTCTCTTGTTTTTGCTGATTGGACTTGTTCTTTTGTCAACACTAAATTCCCAAAACCCGACGATTTCTTTTTTATTTTTTCTAACTTTTTTAGAACCCCCCCTTGTTTTTATTTATGCTCGTTACTTGATAAATTGGCGGAAAGATAAAACAAAAAACATTCTCTATTTTCTTCTTTCCTCTCAGGCAATATTTGAAAGCCTCTGGGTTATTTTGCAGTTTGTCAAGAATGGTCCCCTGGGGAAGTCAATCGAATATTTCACTGGTATTGTTCCTTTTGGTTTGGGAGCAGATGAAGATGTTTGGCGCTATCGTCCAACTGGCACTTTTAATCATGCTAATCTTGTCGCCGTTTTTCTTTTACCAATCATTATTCTTAATTTTTCCTCCTTTTATTCTAAAAGCAAAAAACCCACTCGGAAAATCATCTATTTCTTGTTTCCCCTTATTTTAAGTATCTTAGCCTTAGGGATTACCTTAGGTCGTTCTGCCTGGTTTTCCTTATTTTTAGGCGTAATTATTCTTAGTTATATCTTAGAAAAAAAATATCGTTTTTCAATAGAATATGTCTACGAAAAATGGCTTTTAATCTTAGCCTTTTTAGTTTTGATAATCTCGCCCTTTTTTCTTTTACCTCGGATAACCAGCACCTTTAATAGTTTTGTTGAAGGAGGAGGTTTTGCCACCAGAATAGAATTGATAAAGGAATCCTTAGAAGTTATAAAACAAAACCCTCTTTTGGGGGTGGGCATAGGTATGAGTGTCCCAGAAATGTTTAAAAACAATCCTCGGGGAATGATGTATTATTTCCCAACCCCTGTTCATAACTGGTATCTCTTTTTCGCCTCCGAAGCTGGTATTCCAGCTTTACTTACCTTCATTTTTTTGTTAAACTCTTGCTTAAGAAAGATTTTTTTTGTTCGCCAAAAAAATACATTTTTAACAGGAACAGTGATTGCTGTTTTGGCGATATTGATTAATGGCGTTTTCCAACCATTTTTAGGAAGTCAAGACTTATTATTTGTCTTTTTGGGAATTTTGGCCTCTGTTAAGACTAAAACATGAAGATAGGTTATTTTATTAAATTTCTGAAGAAGATTAGTAGACGCCTAAGTGTTTTTGACTATCTTTCAATTGCCTTAATCGGAGGAGTAATTATCGCCTTGGGCTTATTTTTCCTCAGGAAAGTTGAGGTGGTAGAGATAGAGGTTAAAATTGCTCCCGATAGTGTTTTTTGGCGGGGAGCAATGGCACCCTTCTGGCTTGCAAACAGTATTAATGTTGGTGATGGTGAATTTGATGGATTCGGAAGAAAAATGGTTGAGGTTTTGGATGTAAGGACTTTTGAGGGAGGCGGAGACGCAAAATATATCTATCTCAAGCTAAACGTAAAGGCGGTTTATGATAAGAAAAAAAGGCAGTTTTCTTTTGGCGGTAAGCCATTGGGAGTAGGTTCACCTATAAAATTGAGACTCTCTGGTGGGGTTATGGATGGCCTAGTGACTTATGTCAAAGGTGTACCAGACACCAGGATATGGGAAGACAAGATTGTTGAAGTAAGGGTGAATCAATGGACAGATGTTTTTCCAGAAACTCTGGGAACAATGCCTTGGCGCGTGGAGGCAATTAAAATTGGTGATCAAATGAAAGACGGTCAAGGTAGGGTAGTAGCCGAGATCTTAGATAAAGAAGTGAAGCCTGCGGAGAAAATTGTTGTCACCAATGACGGTCGAGTCTTGCTTCGTCAGGATCCAATCAAAAAAGATTTGATTCTGAGAATCAAACTAAAGACGTTTAAACAAAAGGGTATTAATTATTTTCTCGATGATCAGAAAGTTAAAGTGAGCTACTCTATTTCTCTTTGTTTGCCCGAGATTGATATTTGGCCGGAAATTACAAGAATTATTGAATAAATCATGGATCCTCTTTTGATTTTATTTATTCACCTCGGTCTTGGAGGTGTCCAAAGAAAGATTGTCGATATTGTCAATTATCTTCGGGATTGCAGACCAAATCAGCCGATTACGATACTTCTGCGGAACAAAGAAGATTTTGATCTCAGTCGAGAAATCAAAAACCCTCAAGTCAAGATTATAGTCTATTCCGATTGGGTGAAAATCAAGATTCCTTTTTTCTTTCCCCTGTTTGTCGTCTATAAAATTTGGCAAATAAGACCAAAAGCAATTTTGGCCTTTTTGGATTTTGTTTCCTTGCCCTGTATCTGGGCAAGGATATTACTTTTCTGGCGTCGATTTAGGTTGATTCTTAGTGAAGATCACTACGCCTCTAAGGTAATCTCTGGATTCAAATTAGGCAAATTACGAAATTTTTTAGTTAAGATGTTTTATCCCTTCGCGGATGTAATTTTTACTTGCAGTCAAGCAACAAAAGAGGACTTAATAAGAAGTTACGGATTACCAAGGAAGAAAATAAAAATTATTCGCAATTGGACCACTTTTACGACCAGAAAGGTTAAAAGAAAGGAGATTTACGACTTAATTTATATCGGCAGAATGTACAAAACTAAAAACCTTGATTTCTTAATAAGAGCTTTAAAGAAAATCAAAAAACTTCGAAAAACTATTAAACTTTGTTTGATGGGAGACGGCCAGGAAAAGAACAAATTGAAAGCTCTGGTCAGAAAGTTAAAACTCCAAAAAAACATCACTTTCTTCAAACCAAGATTGGATGTTGAGAATTTACTAGCCAAAGCAAAGATTTTTGTCTTAGTTTCTCAAAGGACAGTCGAAGGTTTTCCAATTATTATTTTAGAAGCGATGGCAACAAAAACGCCAGTTCTGACCACCGATTTTGCCGGAGCTAGGGAATTTTTAAAAGATAGCGAAAACTGTTATTTATTCAAAAATGAAGGAGAATTTATTAAAAAAGCTATATTGCTCTTGAATAATCACCAGGCAAGGGACAAGATTAGCGAAAAGGCCTATAACTATGTAAAGAGATATCATTCGTCGCAAAATATTCTTGATTATCTCAAAGAACTCAATCTATGAAAATCGGTTTAGTTACTTCCCGCGGGGGTCATCTTTTCCAACTATATCAATTAAAAGGTTGGTGGAAAAATTACAACCATTTTTGGATAACTGGTAAAGGGGGAGATAGTGATTACTTACTTAAAAATGAAAGAATTTACTATGCTTTTTTTCCAGAATCTCGCAACATTTTAAACGCAATAAAAAATTTTTTCTTTGGTTTAAAAATATTATTTAAAGAAAAACCTAAATTACTCGTCAGTTGCGGAGCGGGAATCGCCCCCCCAATTTTCCTTGCCGGTAAAATTTTAGGGTGCAGATTAATTTTCGTTGAACCTTACGATTTTGTTGCTTATCCAAGCTTGAGTGGGAAATTGGTGGCGTCACTAGTTGACAAGCTGTTAGTCCAGCAAAAATCACAAAAAAAATTTTATAAAAATGCAGAATTTTGGGGGTCAACAATATGATCTTTGTGACTGTTGGAACAACAAAATTTAGTTTTGATCGTCTTTTAAAAGCAGTTGATAAAGTAATGCAAAATCTTAAGTCGAAGGAAAAATTGGTTGTCCAAAAGGGGACAAGCCGCTATCTATTTAAGTATCTCAATCTAAAAACTTTCAAAGAAATTCCTTATAATAAAATGATTAGCTACTTCAAAAAAGCAAGAGTCATTGTTACTTCAGGTGGTCCTGCCTCTACCTTCCAGGCTCTTAAATATGGCAAAAATAAACCATTGGTTGTTCCACGAAGCAAAAAATTGGGAGAACATGTTGACGAACACGAAATTTTTTTTGTTCATTTTCTTGAAGAAAGAGGAGATGTCGAAGTGGCTTTTCCTAATGATAACTTACCTGAAAAGCTAAAAGGGTATCTTCTTTCTCCGAGTAGATCTAAAAAAAAGGAAATAATCGTCGCCTCAAAAAACCTGATAAAGAAATTAATTGGTTATACAGAGAGTTAATAAAGCTTTAAACTAGTTTAAAGGCATGATCTTTATGAAAAGGTTAAAAAAAATTTTAACCATTCTTGAGGGAATTTACAAT
>Ga0172362_10001226_pt1 | contig 21838 bp, 18 predicted proteins | sample LakKivs1_kivu2a2_FD_114534 | JGI IMG/M metagenome (GOLD analysis project Ga0172362, IMG submission 114534) | Sediment microbial communities from Lake Kivu, Rwanda - Sediment s1_kivu2a2 | ecosystem: Environmental > Aquatic > Freshwater > Lake > Sediment | place: Rwanda: Western Province, Lake... | reverse complement strand
CCGGCTGGACCTCGCCCTGTGGCTGATGGGCAACCCCAGCGCGGTGAGCGTGAGCGGCTTCACGCACGACAAGCTGGCGCAGGACATCGCCTTGGCCGCGGGCAAGACAACCGACATCGAGGATTTCGCCGCCGGCTTCGTGCGCCTCGATAACGGAGCAGTGCTGGCGCTCGAGGCGAGCTGGGCCACGAACACCGAGCGAGCCGAAGAAATGTCCACTACCGTCCTCGGCAGCAAGGGGTCGCTGTATCAGGGCAACCTGGGCGAGGGCTACACGATGGAGGCAAAGGTGTTCGTGAGCCGCTACGGCTGCGTCGAGATCGTCAGCCCGAAGAGCTACCAGCCGAAGTACGCAAGCGCCCAGCAGCATTTCGTGGATTGCATCATCGACAACAAGGAGCCGCTGGCAACCGCCGAGCACGGCGTGCGCGTGATGGAAATCCTCGATGCGCTGTACGAGTCGGCTATCAGGGGCAAGGAAGTTAAGGTGCGGAAGCAGGAGCTAGTGTAGGGTGATGGTGTGGTGGGGTGGTTGGGTGGTTGGGTGAAAGATTTCCTCGTCCACTCCGTCCACTTGGTCCACTGCGTCCACTTCTTCCATCGGTGCGGACACGATGGCAAAATGCTGTATCATGATCTGCCTGCTGTTTCTTGCCGTGCTCGCGCACGGCGGGGGAAACGACATGCCTGAATTCAGCGTCAGCACGAAAGGCAATGATGGATGGTCGGGCCGGATGGCCGAGCCAAATGCGGCGGGCACGGATGGCCCGTTCGCATCGCTGGAGCGTGCTCGCGACGCCGTGCGCCAGTTGAAGCAGAAGGATGGCCTGCCCCCGGGCGGCGCGACGGTGACTGTGCGTGGCGGCGACTATCCGCTGCCGCAGACGTTTGCACTCTACGAGGCGGATTCCGGCGCCAAGGACTCGCCGATCGTATACCGCGCGGCGCACGGCGAGAAGGTGCGGCTGCTCGGCGGGCGTCTGCTCAGCCGGTTCGCGAGAGTTGCCGATCCAGGAGTACTCGCGCGGCTGGACCCGGCCGCGCGCGATCATGTGGTGCAGGCGGATTTGCGCCAGTGCGGGGTGACCGATTTCGGCACACTCCGCTCGCGCGGATTCAACCGGCCGGCGGCGCCCGCGCATCTCGAGCTGTTTTTCGACGGCAAGCCGATGACCGTCGCCCGCTGGCCCAATGATGGTTTCGTCAAGATTGCAGGCTTCCCGAAAGACGCCGCCGGGAAGGACGACTTCGGCGGCGACCAGGGCAAGCTCGATGGCGGGTTCTTCTACGATGGCGACCGCCCACGCCGATGGAGATCGTTCGAGAACGTGTGGGTGCACGGCTACTGGTCGTACGACTGGGCCAACACGTTCGAGGCTATCGACTCCATCGATCTCGAGAACCGCGTGGTAAAGACGAAGCCGCCACACGGCCAGTATGGCTTCCGCACGGGACAGCGTTTCTACTTCCTGAACGTGCTCGAGGAGTTGGATCAGCCCGGCGAGTACTACGTGGACGCGAAGGATGGCGTGCTGTATTTCTGGCCGCCGGGGCCGCTTGACGGCCATGAAGTGCTGGCGTCGATTCTGGAAACGCCGGCGATCGAGTTGCGGAACGCGTCGTTCATCTCGCTGCAAGGCTTCACCGTGCAGGGCACGCGAGGCACCGGCATCAAGGTGAGCGGCGGAGCCAACTGCTCGATCAGCGGTTGCACGGTCACCGGCATCGGCATGCACGGGATCGAGATCGCGGGCGGCACCGGCCACGTCGTCTCCAGCTGCGAGATCTCCGAGACCGGCGACTCCGGCATCGAAGTGATCGGCGGCGACCGGAAGACGCTGACGCCCTCCGGCCACGTGATTCACAACAACCACGTCCATCATTTCGCTCGGTGGTCGCGCTGCTATCGGCCCGCCGTGCACGCCACAGGCGTTGGCACGAAGATCACGCACAACCTCATCCACGACGCCCCGCACTCCGGCATCATCTACTGGGGCAACGAGTTCCTGATCGAGTTCAACGAGATCCACCACGTGACCCTGGAAACGGGCGACTGCGGCGCGATCTACACCGGCCGCGACTACACGACGCGCGGCAACGTGATCCGGCACAATTACATCCACGACACCGGCGGCTACGGCATGGGGTCGATGGCGGTCTATCTCGACGACTGCGTGAGCGGGCAGACCGTGGTCGGCAACCTGTTCGTGCGGGTGACGCGGGCCGTGATGATCGGCGGCGGGCGCGACATCCGCGTCGAGAATAACGTCTTCGTCGACTGCCGGCCGGCCATCTGGATCGACGGCCGCGGGCTGGACAAGTCGCCCGTCTGGCATAACATGGTCTACAAGACGATGAAGCAGCGGCTTGACGACGTGAACCACCACAAGCCGCCCTACAGCGACCGCTATCCCGAGCTGCTGCAGCTCGATGCGTTCTACGCGAAGGACGACGGCATTCCGCCTGAGAACAACGTGGTCGCTTGCAACATCTGCTTCGGCGGCACCTGGATCGAGGCCACCTGGCACAAGGTGGAGCACTACCTGAAGCTCGGCGAGAATTTCGTGGGCGGTGATCCGTTGTTTGCTGACGCCGCCCATGGGGATTACTCGCTTCGCAATGATTCGCCAGCGTGGAAGATCGGATTCGAGCCGATTCTGCTCGAGAAGATTGGGCTGGTCAAGTAGGGGCAGGTCGAGGTCTTCGTGCGACCGCTGCGGTCGCCGTTGCCTGCCCCTCTATGGCATTGTTGGCGTTCCGGGCAGGCAACTCGCGATGCCGCGACCGTCCTCGGCCGCACGCAAGCGGGCATCGCTCGACCTGCCCCTACATGGCCTTGGCGAAGATATTCCAACAGAACCGACGAGGGCCTCCATCCGTGAACACAACTGAAACGAGATCCACCACCGGCGGCGCGCGATACGGTGTCCCCGAGATCATCGTGCTGGTTCTGCTGGCGATCACGTCGCTGATCTACTTGCCGGGGGTGACGTTCGAGTACACGTATCTGAAGCTGCCAATCTTCCAGGCGGCCACGATAATCTGCCTGATGGCATTGGCAGCCTTCGCGGCGCCGAGGGAATGGTTGCGCGATCGAATCACGCTGATCGCCCCCGCGGCGGCGTTGCTGGGATGGATGCTGCTATCACTGGCCTGGCATCATCACGGTTGGGCGGCGCCGGCCCCGCTGATGCGGGAGGCGTCGTTCTTCCTGGGATTCCTCGGGCTGTCGTTCCTGCTGTCGTCGGCCAGCGCGCGGAGGCTGTTCGCGCGGTGGCTGTTCGTGGCCGCGGTAGTGGCGGCAATTGCGATCATCTATCATCTCAGCCGCGGGCATTTCCTCTATTTCGGCAACCGCAACCTCGCCGGCGGGTTCCTCGTGCTGCCGATTGTGGCGGGTGTGGCTTACCTGGTGGGGCCGAGCGAGCGGATCTCGGCCGCGAAGTACTGGGGGCTCGTGGCCGTGCTGATCCTGATGGCGTACGCGTTGCTGATGGCGGCCAGCCAAGGCGAGATGCGGGCGGGGCTGGGCATGCAGGCGTGGCTGCTTGATTTCTCGAAGAAGCTGGCCAACGGCGCCGTGGCGGGCGTGATCGTCGGGCTGTTCGTGATGTCGGCCGCGCTGTATCCGAGCTCGCGGCGGTACCTGCTGATAACCGCAGGTGTGCTTGTGCTTGCGGCCCTCGTGGTGCTGACGGCCAAGCCCGAACTGCTGAAGTCGGCCGTGGGGATTCGCCGCTACCTGTGGCAGGGCGCGGTGAACATGATCGGCTCGTCGCCGGTTCTGGGGCAGGGCCTTGGCGGCTACGCGGCGGCCGTGCGGGCGTTCCAGCCGGTGGAATACTACACGCAGCCGGCGGCCGCGGTCGCAACGCTGAGCCCGCATTGCTACCCGCTGGAAATCATGGCCGAGCTGGGGATCGTCGGCATCCTGCTGTATGCCGGGCTGCTGGCGGGGCTGTTCTTCGCGGCGCGCAAGGCCGCACGCAACGCGGCAGACGATGTCCAGCGCTCCATCATCATCGGCATCGGGGCCGGGCTGGCCGGCATGGTGGTAAACTCAATGGTCTCCATCACGGCGACCGAGCCGGACACGCAGATCAGCTTCTGGCTGGGCGCCGCGTTCATCTGCGGGGCGATGGCGGCTCCGCGGACCGTCGCATTGAGCCAGTTGGCCGGGCAACCGATCGCGCGGCGCGCTGCGTTTGTTGCCGCGGGTCTGGCCGCCGCCGCATTGTTCTTCATTCCCGGGGCCAAGGCGATCACCGCGCAGCGAACGTTCGCGGCCGCCGTGCGAACCCCCGACGCCGAGAAGCGCCTCGCCCTGCTCAAGCGAGTGAAATCGCTGCAGCCCTGGCACAAGGAGCCGCTCAGCTCGAGCATCCGGATGCGCCTGGCGACGGAGTACTTCCTGCGGAACAGGATCGACCTCGCCCTCGCCGAATACATGGAGATAGATCGGCTCAGCCCGAACTACGGCGGGATCGACTCGTCGATCGCGAACGCTCGTCTTGCGACTAGGGACTTCATGGGCGCGGCCGAATACGCCGAGCGAGCGCTTCGGAGCAATCCGTTTGAGGGCGCGGCCTACAAGGTGTGGCTGGAGGCACTCGACGGCGGGGCGGCAAGTCCGCCGTCGGCGCGTGCCATCGAACTGCTCGAGGAAGCCCGGCGGGTGAACACGCGAATCGATCCCACGAGCGTTGTGCTCACCGCGCTGATGGCCGGATTCCACAAGCGTGCCGGCAACGCCGACAAGGCGGCGGAGCTCTACCGCGTTTCGTCCAATGAGTGTGCCATCGTCATCAACAAGCTGGTGAGAGAACCGGGCGACACCATGGCCCGCGCTCTGAACATGTTCAACATCTGGATGCAGATCGGCGGCGAGTCAGGCGACCAGGAGGTCTTCCGCCAGGCCGTGAAGTCGATGGAGTCCATGATCGCGGCGAGGGGAAGGATATCGGGCCAGCTCGCGTTCGAGTTCACCTACATGCTGGGCGCGCTGAAATTCAAGGCCGGCGAGAAGGAGAACGCCCGCCAGATTCTCACGAAGGTGGCGGATGAGTGCAAGAAGCTCCGCAGGCCGGGCAAGCCGGAGGACGTGCCTGTGCTCACGATGCTGATGCGTGTCTATGAGCTGCTCGACACCAACCAGTGCGCCGAATACGCAAAGCTGATCCTGCAGCAGGATCCGGCGAACGCAGCCGCGCGGCAGGTGCTGATGAGCCTGCAGGCGCAGGAGAAGTGAGGGAGTGCGCAGCTTGGGGCTTGTGGCTTGGGGCAGAGGACGTGGGGCCCGCCGGGCACAAACGTTTACATGCCCAACGCATGCCTGCGCCCCGGAATCCGTTTGACCCGCCCGCGAATGGCGGGTATAATAAGATAGAGACATCAACAGGGGCGGTGACCCTTGAGAGTTTTGTATGCCAACAAGAAGCTGGAGCGCCTGTATTTCGATAGCGTGTACACGGGCGGTTTCAGCCATGATGTTGTCAGGGCTTTCCGGAAACGCGTGGACCTCATTCGGGCCGCGCGGGACGAACGGGAATTTCCCCGCCTAGGAGCAGTAAACTTCGAGAAGCTCAAGGGCGACCGCCGAGGGCAGTTCTCAATGCGACTTCCCGGAAGATGGCGTTTGATACTTCAGATAGCATATGATGAAGCCGGGAAAGAAATAGTGGTGCTCGACATTGTCGATTACCATCGCTAATGGACAGAGAATGGAGCACCTTCATGTCCAGAACACCAAAACGAGTACAGGCAGAAGCTTTCCCGCCGGGCGAATATATCCAAGACGAATTGGATGCCCGTGGGTGGACGCCGCAGTTCTTGGCGAAGAAGGCGAGGCTTCCGGAGCGCACCATCGAACGGATCATCCGAGCCGGGAAAACGGTGACGCAGACCGACGCTGCGGGACTGTCGCGAGCGTTCGGCACGTCAGCAGAGATCTGGCTGAATCTCCAGAAGATATACAACAGATGGAGGAAGGCTACATCCGATCTTCCGCCCGTAATGGTCGCATCGCGCACACGAATGATCCCCAGGCGGAAAGGCGCCAGCAGGACCGCGAAAAGATAAGCGGCCAAGTCCATCCGAGAGATCGGGGGCCTCTTTCGTGTATATCCCTCTGCTGGCCTGGGTGGCAGTGGCAACGCTGCTGAGCTACGTGATCGAGCTGCTGTGGAGCGATGTGACGTCGCGGCGGGCGTTCCGAATTGCGATGGCGCCCGGCGTGATAGTGCGGGAGGGGAGCCGGGCGGCGGTTTGCCTGCTGACGGGCGCGAAGGTGACCCGCGTGCGGCTGTTTGCCAAGTCGGGCGCGGCGGTGAAGCACACGAAGCCGAGGCTGCCGCTGCTGGGGCGGGCCGCGATCGCGCTGGCCCCGGTGATAGGCTGCACACTGGCGCTGTATGGCGTGTGGCGGCTGTTCGCGGGTCGGCTCGGGCTTGAGGCCGCCGGAGTGCTGCCGCAGATGGATTTCTCGATGGCGGGCGCGGCGGCCATGTGGCACACGCTCCACGAGTTGTTTTCCGACTCGCTGAAGCAGCTCGCCGCGGCGAAGCTCGTCAGCGTGGAAGGCTTTGTTTTCATATACCTGGTGCTCACGTTCTCGATCTGCATGGCGCCGGGGTTCGACGAGTTGCGATATGCGCTTCTGGGGCTGGTTGTTCTGGGGGCGGCGGTGTCTGTGCTCGAGCGGACCGGCCTCGCCGGGTTCCAGTTCGCACGGGAATGGTCGGCGCGGGCAGCAAGTTTCGGCTGGAAGGCGTTCACGTTCTCCGTGCTGCTGCTGATGCTGGCCCTTGTGATGTCGTTTCCGGCATTGGTGCTGCGGCGGATCGTTGGTAAGGCAAAATGAAGGCACAGAAAAAGCAGAAGAAGGAGCCGCCCAACCCGAAGGCGTTGCCGCCCGAGAAGATCTTCCTCTCGACGGTGATGGCGTGGCTCATACCCGGCGCGGGGCACTGGATGCTCGGGATGCGCAGGAAGGCCATCGCCTATTTCATCATCGTGTTGGGCATGTTCATCGCCGGGGCGGTTCTCGGCAAGTTCTCGATCGTCTCGTTCAAGTACCATCCGTATGCGTTTTTGCTGCACGCGTGCACGGGCGCGGTGGCGGTCGTGATGTCGATGATCACGTCGGCGTTGCCCAACGTGGTGAATCCGACGCGTTGGGGCGACATCGGCCTGACGCTGACGTGGATCGCCCCGGCGCTCAACGTGCTGCTGATCGCCGACGTTCTCGATCGGGCAAACGGCGGGCCGTTCGAGCAGGAGAAACCCAAGCCGTCCTACACGCAACGGGCCCTACACTGGATCCTCGCGAGGAAGAAGTGCTCCAATACGTAATCGCATTCGTGCTCTGCGTGGTTGTGGGGTTCGCGTACAGCTCGACGCGCAAGGATACGCCGAGCGGGATACTCCACGACGGCCTCACGGTCTTGGCTTGGATGCTGGGCGCCCTCGTGGTGCTGGGCGCATTCGGCTACGTTGGCAGCCGTTTCTTGTGAACCGACGCACGGCAGGGCTGACGCCGTTCAGGATTTGGCCGCCAGTCGTGTTATGTCTCCGCGGAAGGATATATCATTGAAAACCTGTTTTGCGCGCCTCTTGGCTTGACATGCAACCGACACTCCTCTTTCCTTTCATACACACCTACGGCCTGATGCTCGCCATCGGGTTCTATTCGGCATGGGTGCTGGCACTTCGCCGGGCACGCAAGGAGGGCGTGGACGGCAAACACATTTCCGATCTGCTCATCTACACGATCATCAGCGGGGTGATCGGGGCCAGGCTGCTCTACGTGATCACGGAATGGGACACGTTCGAGAGCTTGTGGGACATCTTCAAGATCTGGGAGGGCGGGCTGGTATTTTACGGCGGCCTGGCGACGGGCACCGCCACGCTGATCACGGTGATCAGGCGGCGCAAGCTCTCGATCGCGAAGATCGCGGACATCCTCGGCCCCGCGGTCGCGCTGGGCCTGGTATTCGGCCGGATCGGCTGCTTCTCCTATGGCTGCTGCTGGGGCAACGTGGCCCCGCCCAATTACCCGCTCGCCGTGCGATTTCCCGGCAAATTCGTTGCCACCAGCATCGATCGCACGGAAAAGAAGATCATCGTCCGGCCCGAGGGCAGCCCGGCATTCCTGCAGCACGTGGAGAACGGCCTGATTCCCGTACCCGAAGTGCCGGGCGAATCGCATTCGCTGCCCGTGTATCCCACGCAGCTTTTCGAGTCGTTCAACTCGCTGCTGATCTGCCTGATCACGAGCTTCTATTTCCGCTTCCGGCGGCGCTACGGCGAGGTATTCACGCTGTTCGGGTTCCTATACTCGCTGCAGCGATTCATCCTCGAGTTCTATCGAGCGGACAATCCGCCGTTTCTCGCCGGTCTGACGATCAGCCAGGTGGGGAGCATCATACTGGGCGCGTTCTGCGTTGTGCTGTTCATCCGGTCGCGCTTCCTGCCGGGGAACATAGCCGCGCCGGTCGCGGCTCGACTGGATCGGAAGGGCAAGCCGGCACCCGCTCGGGGATAGGATTCAGACAATGCGCAAGATCCATCTGATCGCCGTTGCGTCGCTGCTGGTTGCCGCGCTGGCCGCCTGCGTGAAGGAGGAGAGGGATTCCTCCACCCAGCCCCGCCGCTATGAGGCTACCCGCGAGATGATGGGGACCTTTGTCACCGTCACTGTGTGGGCCCAGAGCCAGCAGCAGGCAAACGTGGCATTCGGGGCGGCGTTCGTGCGGCTTCAGGAAGTCGATGGCACGATGAGCGACTACAAGCCCGACAGCGAGCTGTCGAAGATCAACGCAGAGGCAGCGGATCATCCCGTTGCGATTTCCGACGGAATGCTGGCAGTACTGAAGGCTTCGCTGATGTACTCCGAGCTGACGGACGGCGCATTCGACATTACGATGCGCCCGCTGAAGAAGCTGTGGAAATCGGCCGAGCGCACCGGCGTTCCCCCCGACGACGACGCGATCAAGGCGGCGCTCGCCTCCGTTGGCTACCGCAACGTTGAGCTTGACGAACAGAACAAGACCGTGCGGCTCCTGAAGGATGGGATGGAGCTCGATTTGGGGGCCATTGCAAAAGGCTATTCGGCGGATCTCGCCGTCGAGGAAATGAAGCGGCTGAACATCCCCGCCGGACTGGTGAACGTCGGCGGCAACATTGTGGTCCACGGGCTTCCGCCAGGCGCGAAGACGTGGAAGATCGGGATCATGGATCCTGCGAAGCGCGATGAACGCCTGCCGGAGGTCGTTCATCTGACGTCGGGCGGCGTGGCAACGTCGGGCGACTACGAGCGGTTCTTCGAGATCGGCGGCAAACGCTTCTCGCACGTCTTCGACCCGCGAACGGGCCGGCCGGTCGAGCACATCAACAGCGTCACGGTCGTGGCGCCCGATGGCATCACCAGCGATGCATTGTCCACTGCGCTCAGCGTGGCAGGATCAGATGCCGGGCTGGCGTTAGCGTCGAAGCTCACGGGCGTGGGTGCGATGTTCATCGTCGACGGTGCGGAAGGAGGCCCCGCAGTGGTTACGTCGCCCGGGTTCGACGCCTACCTGAAGGAAAGATGATCACAGATTCGGGCCGTAAGGTTGGACACGAGAGATAGCCAGAAATGACGACGGACACAAGGAGCGACAAGTCCACGATGACATGGAACTTCATGCCTTTCAGGGGCATACGATACGATACGAGCAAGGTGGGCGACATCGCGGCAGTGGTGGCGCCGCCTTACGACGTGATCTCGCCGGAGCAGCGCGACCGGTTTTGCACCACCCATCCCCGCAACATCGTGCACCTGGAGCTGGGCAAGGATCTGCCGGGCGATACCGATTCGGAGAACCGCTACCATCGGGCAGGACGGGCGTTTTTCCAATGGGCGGCGGACGGCTCGCTGATGCAGGATGCGGCTCCAGCCTTCTACGTGTATGACCAGGAGTTCATGCTCGGCGCGCGCAAGCTCACGCGTCGTGCGTTCTTCGCGGCCGTGCGGCTGGAGCCGTTTGGCAGGCGCGTGCTGCCGCACGAGGAGACGATGCCGGGCCCGCGTGCCGACCGCCTGCGCCTCATCACCGCCTGCCCCGTGAACCTCAGCCCGATCTTCGGGCTGTATCACGACGCCGATTCTGCCGTTGCCCGCGCGTTGGGGTCGGCCCTCCCGGCGGCCCCCGAGGCGTCCTTCCACGATTTTGACGGCGTCCGCCAGACGCTGTGGAGGATCGACGATCCCGCCGCGCAGGAGCGCCTGATGCGGCTGATGCAGGACAAGCACATCTACGTCGCCGATGGCCACCATCGGTACGAGACGGCCCTGAAGTACCGCGATCTGGCAGCTCATACAAACGGGCCGCTCGATGAGAACGATCCGCGGAATTTCGTGATGGTCGCGTGCGTGTCGATCTCGGACCCCGGGCTGGTGATCCTGCCTGCCCACCGAGTGATCGGCGGCGTTCCCGGGTTCGACGCAACGAAACTGCTCGAGAAGCTTGCGGCGCAGTTCGATGTGAAGCCGGTAACCGCGCCGGCGTGCGGCGATCTTGTCGAAACGCTGCGGCACGCGATGGCCGGCGGGCAGCACACGTTCGGGCTGTATTCGGGCGGCAAGGCCTGGATGCTGACGTTGCGCGACGAATCCGACGCCGACGCCAATCCCGCACCGCACAGCCGGGCATGGAAGCGGCTGGACGTCAGCCTCCTCGGGTGGCTGCTCCTGGAGCGTGGGATGGGCCTGACCCATGCCGACCTGTCGAATCCTGACCGCGTCATCTACGTGAAAGATCCGGCGGAAGCCGCGGGGCACGTCGATGGTGGGCGCTACCAGGCAGCCTGTTACCTGAATCCGACGCGCGTCGATCAGCTCGAGACAATCGCCCAGGCCGGCGAACGAATGCCCCCCAAGAGCACCTACTTCTACCCCAAACTCATCACCGGGCTGGTGATGCGAAGGCTCGTCTGAAATGTCAGCCGACGATCTGCTGCTGGACATCTACCTGGAAGTCGAGGCCAATCTGCTCGGGAGAGGTTTTCGCTGCGAAGCGTGCGGGCAATGCTGCGACTTCGTGCGAAACGACTACCGGCTGTATGCTTCGCGGCTCGAATCGGACCTCGTTGTACGGCACACCGGCCGCCAGCCCGAGCTTGTCGACGGCCGCTGCTGTTTTCAGGACGCATCCGGCCGCTGCACAATTCACCACTGGCGGCCGCTGGGCTGCCGCACGTACTTCTGCTCCAAGGCGGCCGGCAACGAGCCGGAACAGCGTCACGCCTTCGAATCGATTCACGAGAATGCCCTGCGCCGGATTCGGGAGCTGACGGAGCAGTTTGGGATGGAATGGGAATACGGGCGGTTCTTCCGGTCGCGGCCGAACCCGCGTCCGAAGTGATAGCAAGCACCTCCAATGTTGCCGAAGTGCACCGAAAGGAGATCGATGATGCATATAAGCCGATTCGTCTGCTTCAGCGTGAACGTTGCGGTGATTGCGGTCTTGGCGGCAGTTGCGATGGCGGACGAGAAGATCCCGCAGAAAGCCGCAGTGCGGATCACGTCGCCGCAGGTGCCGCCCGATTGGGCGTTGCAGGAGCGCCTGCTGCTGCGGGAAAACACGCGGGCGCTCGAGAAGTACTTCAGCCGCTACTTCGACGACCGCGGGTTCCTCAAGTGCAAGGCGCGTTGGAGCATTGCCGACGGCGCGGACGACGCTATGGAAGCCTGCGGCAACTGGCCGCTGCTGTACGCCCTTGGGGCCGACCGCTCGGTCGTCGAGATGTTCAAGAAGGTCTACGAGGGGCACCTCAAGCAATACAGCCGGAAGGACGTGGAGTACGCCCCGGAGTGGGGCTGTTTCTACAAGGAATACATCACGTCGTTCGACGCGCAGCACGGCAGCGAGCAGTACAGCGCGTTCAACCAGCTCGCCTTGGCCGATCCATCCGACAAGACCTTCCGCAAGCGAATATGCCGCTACGCGGGCTTTCACATGAACGAGGGCCTGCCGCGGGGCGCCGAGCCGAACTACAATTACGACCTGAAGCTGATGCGCAGCGCCCTCGTGGGCAGCCGGGGCGCCCTGATGCAGGTGGAGCCGAAGTTCTGGGGCCATGAGTTCGACAAGTGGCCGACGATCGACGCCCGGGCACGCATCACGCACAACTGGACGAGAGTGGCCGGCGATTTCCCGTGGAACATGATGCTCGCCCCCACATTCGCCGCAAATGCATTCTTCCTCACCGGCGAGCAGAAGTACCGCGCGTGGGTGCTCGACTACGTGGATACCTGGTGCAGGCTGGCCGAGGAGAACGGGGGCATCTTCCCCGCCAACGTCGGCCTTTCCGGCAAGATCGGCGAGTACTTCGACGGCAAGTGGTGGCTGTGGTGGCACGGCCGATGGGATCCCGAACTGATGCGGGGCATCCAGAACGGTCTCGAGATCGCAATGGTGCTTTCCGGCGACCGGAAGTACATGGAGCCGCTGCGCCGGCAGATCGGTGTGCTGCACGAGAACATGATCGAGGAGAAGGGGAAGAAGTACCCGCCCGCCTATCGCGACGACAACGGCTGGAGCGGCAAGACGCGTTTCGAGGAAGCCTTGGTGCGGACGTACCTGACCGACTTCCGCGATGACGACCTCAAGCTGATCGAGGAGGAAGTGCAGCGCGATACGCCCGACGGCAATTTCAGATACAACGCCGGCTATTTCTACCACGTCGACGACTACCCGTGGCTCTACTTCGTGCTCGGCCGCAACCCCGACTTCCCGCGCAGGATCATGGAGGCCGATATGGCCAGAATCCAGCAGCGGATGCGGGGAATGAGCCAAGACAAGACTGTCGATTGGGAGCGACGGTCCGACGACACGCAAGGCTTCAATCCTGTCTCCACCCACGCGCTGGTCAACCTCACGTGCGGCGGCGTCGGCCCGGTATGGGACAGCACGCTGCTATTGACCGAGGTGTGGCATTTCGATCCGGAACGCAAGCGGCCCGGGCTGCCGCCCGACGTGGCAGCACTGGTCGATTCGATCACGAAGGATAGCGTGGGCCTGCACGTTGTGAATTGCTGCCAGACTGAGCCGCGCACCGTAGTGGTGCAGGGCGGAGCGTACGGCGAGCACAGGATTCTCGAAATCGAAGCGGCGGGGAAGAAGATGCCGGTCAACGGCCACTATGCCACTGTGGAGCTTGCGCCTGGTGCCGGCGGGAGGCTTGTGCTGAAGGTACAGCGGCTGGCCAACAGGCCGTCAGCCGGATTGCCGTGGGAGAGAGAGATGATCGTCCAGCCCCGCAAGTGACTGAACAGTCTGGCCGGATTCACCCGAGATGTCGGCATGCTATGTTCCAGGAGGCAGTTCGGAAGCCGGAGCGCTAGTCTGAATCTGCGCGAGCAGCGTGGAAATGAGCTTTCGTGTCTTCCGCGCGTTGAGGATTGCCTTCAGCAGATCCAAGAACTCATCCTCTGAAGCGGCTTCAATGACCCTCAGGGGACCAGCTATGCTCCCGCTGCGCTTGCCTCTAAGTACATCCAACCCGATCTCCTCCTCCACCTTGACGATCACGGGATAGAGGTCCAATCCATACTCGAATTCGAAGAGCTCATACTCATAGCTCATCGTCGGAGCGACGACGTTAAAGCTGTAACTGAAGGCACTTCGAACTGATACTCGCGTCTCGCGGACCTTGCCAAGCAGGAGATTGCGGGTCCGCTCGCCCAGTATCTCGCCTTGCTGCCGCACGATGGCAACCGGAGTCAATATTTCGGCGGCTTTGATTTCCTCTGGCCAAAGATCTTTCATGAGCATGTTTCCTTTCGATCAGATTCCGAGCGAGAACTTGATGGGGAGATGATCCGAACCGTTCACAACATCAGGAAGTCCATTTTCCATCAGAAGGCTCGCCAGACCGTCGTGCACCACAATCTCAAGTGAATGATTGTCGAAAAAGCGGAGCATCTGAGGACGGATCATCACCTGGTCGAACATGTTCCAGAAGTACATCTGGTGTTCGCTGCGTTCATAGTAGTACGTGCCGGCTGGCCCCCTGGGATGGTCTCCAAACAGGCTCCACATGGGATTGTAGAAGAACTCATACGAGTCTGACAGAACGGTCCGCGATCCACGCGATGCGATCTGCCTTGTCATGACCCCATGAAGCCCCGCGGCGCTTACCACGCCGGCCTGAAATGGATTCATGTTCAAGTCACCGACAAGCACGGTCCTTCGGTGACCTATGGTCTCCTCGACCATTCGAACGGCCTCAGAAAGCTTCACGCACTCGGTATCCTGACTCCGATCGTCCCAGTACAACTTGCCGGGGAAATGCACGGCAGCCAATATCACGTCAGCTTTTCCAGGCAAGGTCAGATGCCGCACCGTGAGTCTATGCGTCTCCCTCACCGGCACGATGAGATCATCGATAAACCGGGCATAGATAGATATGTGAGAACACTCGCTGCGGGTGAAAAAGTACTCGCTCTGTCCGGTAGCATTGAGTGCTTCCAGCATCTCGACTGAGGTCGTACCGCACTCTGCCAAGATCAACACATCAATCTCATTCAAAATCGCCAGCCTGGCGAGCCGATCCTTCAGATCCTTCTTCCCAAGATTCCAAAACATGAAGTTGATCATTGGCAGAAATCGCTCTGGCGTTACTTGCCCTGTCCGCATCCCGGATTGCATGGCTTACTCTAATATACCATTTGGAGAAGCCTAAGTCAAGTTCGGTTCTCCTGTTCTCCTGTTCCTCATTGGCACCTTCCTAGCCCTTCAAGTGCAGCATCTTCCTCACCTTCGCGCGGATGGTCTGGTTGTCGGCCGATTTCAAAATGTAGTCGTCGGCGCCCGCCTCGAGCATGTGCTTGAGAACATAATCTTCGCGAGCCGTCGTGAGGAGTACGACCGGCACCATGCGGATTTCGGGATTCGCCCGGATCATGCGGCAGACGGCGAAGCCGTCGTAGGTGGGCATCAGAACGTCGAGCAGAACAAGGTCCGGGTCGTGCTCCTCCATCTCCTTGAGGGCAGATAGACCGTCGAACGCGGTGAACACTTCGAGGTCATCGGCCTCGAGAACGGAGCGCAGCAGTTCCGTGACGTCCGGCTCGTCATCCACCACAAGCACTTTTTTCCTGTGATCTGTCATGATCTGGCTCCCGTGAATTCGTGCGCGATTTCGGAACGTGCGTGCCCTGATCTCCCAGGTTATTATACACCACAATTGCGAGGTAATCAAGTTTTCGCGCGGAAACGTCTATCGATGGCAGGTGCGGCCGAGGCGTTCGCGGATGATGACCAGGTCGTCGGCATCGATCCGGCCGTCCTGGTTCAGGTCGGCCTTCCAGTTCTGGCCGAGCGTGGGATCCCTGCCGGCCAGGCGCTGCACGGCGATGAGATCGAGTACGTCCACCGTGCAGTCGTCATTCGCATCGCCGATCGGGTCGTTCTGCACGATGATCCGGGCATTGGCGGAGTCGGAGGCCGCGCCGTCGCTCACCTCGAATGGGATCGTGTGAACGCCGGCCTGTGTGGAGCCGGGAACCCATCGGAAGACTCCGGTGCTTGAATCGAGACTTGCATCGGCGGGAAGGTCGGCCGCGTTGAAGGTGAGCGTGCGGCCCACAGGTCTCGAAGCCGGCAGTGTGAAGACCAGCCAGCATCCCTCACGCACGGCAAACTCGCCCACGGTATGCATGATCGGCGCCGCCAAGCCTGGGTTGCGGTAAATGCACCGCACCTCGTCGGCGGTCAGCTCCCGGTCGAACAGCATCATCTCATCGATCAGGCCGTTGAAGGCGAACGGGATGAACGGCTCGTAGCCGATGTACGCGGTGAAGCCGCGAGGCAGCCCGGCCAGCGAGACGGAATACTGCTTCGGCACTCCCGATGGCTCCCCATTCACGTACACCCGCGATAAGCCGCCGGCTCCGTACGACCACGCCACGAAGAACCACGCCCCTGCAAGCCCGCTGATGGAATCGCTGTCGTGCCCGATGCCAACGTCGGCGACGTCGTTGAACACGCGGAGCTTGCTCGTGCCGCTGACTCGGAAGTAGATGCGGTCTGTGGGGCTTGCATAGAGGCTCAGGATCGGTTTCTCGGATATGTCGATGGCGGGATTGATCCAGGCAGTCACCGTCAGTTCGTCGAGCGTGTTAAGGACTGGTCCGCCCGGAACGGTCACGTATGCGGCGGAGCCGCACACTGTCGCCAATCCGGATTTGCCGTCTGCATAGGAAAGGCCGGGCGTGGCGACGCCGTTGAGATTGCGGGCCTCGTCGGCAGTGGTGCCGTCGAACGTCCAATACGCAATGAAGTCGTCCGGTGGATCCATCACGCTGTTCACGGTGATCGTGATAGTCTGCGAATCGGAGCCATCCTTGTCGGACGCTGTGAACGTGATGGCGTAGGTGCCGGCCTGTGCCGGGACAGGCGTCCAGGAGAAGATGCCGGTCTGCGGATCGAAGGTCGCCCCGGCCGGCACGGGATCGGCGGCGTAGGTGACGGGATCGCCGTCCGGTTCGATCATGCTCACGCTGAACGCGAGGAACTGATTGACCGTGATCGTCTTGTCTCCGATGCGCCCGATCCTGGGTGGTTTGGGGCCGGGAGGAGAGTAGCCTGCGACCCACGCGATCATGCCAAACTCGAAGGCGCCGCAATCGGGGGCTTTGCCGGCAAACTCGCCGGTGAACGGAGTGGCCACGCCCGCGTCAATGGCAGGCGAGCCCTCCCTGAGCTGGAAATTGTGGTTGGCCTCGTCCACAAACTTCGGATCCGTCGCCGGCTCGACGTTATGATCTTTCGTGGGCGGCGGATCGGTGCCGACGTCCCACGACGACGCCCGGAAGAGGTTGTTGCGGATCACCGTGCCGGTCATGTCGGACTTGTATTGCGCGGTGGACTGATCGGGGTAGCCGGCAAGCGCTTGGCCGTTGGCACGCAGGGGGCCTACCGTGTTGTGCACGATTCAGTTGTTCACGCTGGGCCGGTTCAGGTGCAGGGCGTAGCGCACGTCGTAGATCACGTTGTGGTGCACGTTGCAGTTGGCGTTGTCGTTGTCGAGATAGATTCCCGAAAAGGCGCAGCCGTGCACCACATTCCACGCGATTTCGGTGCTTTTCCCGTCGGTCGCGATCGTGTAGGTCACGCCGAGATCGGTCATCTGGAGGCCGGCGTTGTACATGTGATTGTGCACGATGCGGGTGTTCTCTGCCTTGCGGTGGATCAGCACGCTGCGGCCGGAGTTGTAGAGCGTGCAGTAGCTGAACTCATGGTCGGACGACGTGTCGAATCCGGTGTTGATCGTCGCGCCATCGATGCCGGCGTAGGCCACGTCGTGGATTTCGCAGTTGGTGATGCGGTGCCCGTTGCCGCGAACCGTGACGCCGTTCCCGGCGCTCCACGCGATGCGGCTGTTGCGGATTTCGTTGTTCGACCCGTACAGCAGGATGCCGCACTCGTACTTGTGGAACGCCATGCTCGGGATGATGGTAGAATGATCAAAGTACTGGGCATCGATGCCATCGATCAGGCAGTTTGAGGTCTGGGCGCTGGTCTTGATCGACGTGCCGAAAAATCGGAAGCCTTCGACGGAGACGAACGAGCGGTCGGACAGATCGAACCCGTATTTGCGCTTCTTCGCCTCGACCGTGTGCGTGCCGGGATCGCCGCCATCGGGCGCCCACAGGTAGAGGCTTGTCCCATCGTGGAACCACTCGCCGGGACCATCGAGTGCATTCATTGTGCCGGTGATGAAGTAGTCGCCGCCGTACTTCGCGATGTTTTCATAGCTGAGGATGGCGGTGGTGCCGGCCGTGTGGAGGAAAACGTTGAGCTGGCCCGGGGCCGAGCCGGTGACCTTCGCCGTGCGGGCGTACCAGCGGCGGCCGGGCCGGATGCAGACCACGGCGTCCCTCCAGAAATCCGGCGGCTGCGTGATGTGGTCGTCGCATATGATGCCGGTGGCGTTGTCGGGCATCCATGTGCTGCCGGGCCCCACGGGATTGACGGTCGGACGCGAGAGATCGGCGCTGTCGGGCCAGCGAGCTTCGAACACGAACGAGCCATCGACGAATACCTGATTGTTGCCCTGCCCGAGATCCCAGGCGATCGGTGCTTTCCAGATCGATCCTTCCTGACGCGCCCATCCCGTGACAGGCTCGCATCCGCTAATCACCACTTCCTCATCTGCATAGGGCCTGAAGGTGATTCGAGCGTCAGCGCGGCCGGATCCGGCCGGGGCGACTGTTTCGCGATAGGTGCCCCGCCGCACCATGCACGTATCACCGGGCACCATAAGCCCCGCCGCCTTGCCTATCGTCTCGAAGGGCTGCTCGAACGTGCCGGAATTGGCGTCGTTGCCATTTATGCCGTCAACGTAGTACGTGGCAGCACAAGCCGTTCCCATGGCTGACGCGATGGCGGTGAATGCAATCAGGGCGCCGAATCTCGCACACGACATGGTTTCCCTCCCGTCATTGCGTGCAGAATGAACGTCGGAATCCGGGTTGCGGAGTACGGAGGCAAATGGAAGTCAGCCGTCTCGGTTCTGACCTCCCATTCACTGTGATGCTTCTGGCTGGGGGTCGGTAGGCTCGCCGCCGTGGTCCTTCCGGAGCATGACGACGACGGAGAGTTTCATCACGGGCTTGGAGTTGCCGGGCACTTCGTGAAAGTCGAGCGAAGCACGCACCTCGGCCTCGCCGTTGGTGAACTCCTGGTCGAATTGGTGGTTGCAGTTCACCACCATCACCGCGCGGCCGGAGGCGGGATTGTCATACACGTACTTGGTCATCCGGCCCTGGCTGTCCGTCGCCTGCTCATGACTCGTCTTGGTTTCGCCGTCGTGCCACCTTGTCATAGCTGCTCCGCCTCCCGCTTCGCATGTCATAACATTCCCAAGCTACAGGATGTTTCGAACAAACACAGAGGCGGCACGCGCGGAACTTTCCTCTTTACTCGCACAGCCGCTGTTGGTAAAACATTCAGAACGGGAATCGTCCGTGAACTACGCCGGCGGCGCGTCTCAGATTCGCGAGCGCCGCTGCCGCCGTGCAGTAACGAACAGCGCCGCAACGAACAGGCTGGAGAACACCACGTACAGCGCAAGGCATCCTTCCATGAAGGCGTCCATCGAGATGAACGTGCTGCCCATGATGACTACTCCGCCGTTCAATTGTTGTGCTTGACGCTTCCAGTATCGGCGCGGACGTACGATGAATTCAATTTCTACAAAAGACGGGTGCAGGCAGCCCTCAAAAAGGAGTTTATGATGCGAAAGATCGACATTCCGGACGCGGACGTGTGCGTGGCCGGGGGCGGTTTGGCTGGGCTATGCGCCGCACTTGCGGCCGCGCGAGCCGGCTGCAAGACCGTTCTCGTGCAGGACCGCCCCGTCCTGGGCGGAAACGCATCCAGCGAGATTCGCGTGCACATCACCGGGGCCGATTGCCACGGCGGAAAGCCCGGCTGGCGCGAGACCGGCATCATCGAGGAACTGCGGCTCGAAAACATCTATCGCAATCCGCAGGAAAACTACTGGCTGTGGGACATGATCCTGTGGGAATCCGCCAAGAACGAGCCGAACCTGCGGCTGCTGCTGAACACCAGCATCTTCGAGGCGGGCACGGACGGCAACTGCATCGCGTGGGCGCGCGGCCTGCAGCTCGGCAGCGAATGCATCTACACCATCAAGGCCCGGTTCTACGTCGATTGCACGGGCGACGGCACGCTGGGCGCCGAGGCCGGTGCTGAATTCCGCATCGGGCGCGAAGCCAAGGCCGAGTTCAACGAAAGCCTCGCACCCGATGAAGCCGATTCCGGCACGATGGGCCACACCACGCCCTACACCGCGGAAGACGCCCGCGCGCCTGTGCAGTTCGTCCCACCGGCGTGGGCCTGCCAATTCACCGACGAACGCCAGCTCTCGCACCGCTACGGCCACGACGTCGTCAAACGCGGATTCTGGTGGATCGAGCTCGGCGGGCAGAACGGCCGCCACATCATCCACGACACTCCCGCCATCACCGAAGACCTGTGGAAGGCCACCGTGGGCGTGTGGGACCACCTGAAGAATCACGGCGACCACGCCGCCGCCACGTGGGACCTGAAAGAAGTGGCACGCATCCCCGGCAAGCGCGAGTCGCGGCGGTTCGTGGGGGATTACATCCTCAGCCAGAAGGACCTCGACTCGTCCGTGGTGCACGACGACGAGGTTGCGTTCGGCGGGTGGCCGTCGGACCTCCACAACGTGCAGGGATTCTGGCATCCCGCCCCCGCCGCGATCTTCCACGGGATCGACGGCGTCTACGGCATCCCCCTCCGCACGCTGTATTCGCGCAACGTCGAGAACCTGTTCTTCGCCGGCCGCAACCACTCGGCCACGCACGTGGCGATGGGCTCGAGCCGCGTGATGGGCACGTGCTCGGTGATGGGTCAGGCGGCGGGCACGGCGGCGGCGGTGTGCGCCGCGAAAGGCTGCTCGCCTCGCGATGCGGCATCGAAGCACGTCCGGGAAATCCAGCAGAAGCTGCTGCGAGACGGCGCATTCCTGCCGCACTTTGCTCACGATGATTCGGCGGATCTCGCCCGCCGCGCCGCCGTCAGCGCCTCGAGCAGCACGCCCGACTGCCCGCCGGAGAAGGTGATCGACGGCATCGCGCGCGACATCCCGAAGGGCGACCGCCACGCATGGGAATCCGATCCATCCGCCGGACTGCCCGCGAGCCTCGAGCTCGCGTGGCAAACGCCGCAGCACATCCGGGAAATCCGACTCACCTGGGACTCGATGCTCCAGAAGGAGCTGACGATGTGCTGGTATCCGCCGAATCCGCAGCACCGCCTCGCCCAGACCCCGGGCACGCTCGCCCGCGATTACCGCATCGAAGCCTGGCTCGACGATTCATGGCAGCCCATCGCCGACATCCGCGACAACCACCAGCGCCTGCGGATACATGGCGTTGACGTGGAAACCGCGAAGCTCAGAATCGTGGTGGAACGCAACTGGTGCACCGGAAGCGCGAGAGTGTACGAGGTGAGGTGCTACTAGCTAGTCTCGGTCTGTGGAGATTTCCCGGGACTTGACTTCGACTTTGCGAAAGCGCTCGCGGCATGATTTCGCGCGCGCGCGCCCGTAGAGACGGCTGTAGTAGTTGGGGCACGTCCTCTTGTTCCCTATCGTGAAACCGTCGTCGCCACCTACCTTCGGTTGCACACCGGGGGTGTGGGTGGGTCCCGCCTCAGTGCGTAATCCAAGATCAGCTTTCTCTCCAGATAACGGATGTACAACGGGCGTATTATGTCGTTGAGGCCATGAGGGGGGAAAGCCGACACAAATAGTCTCTCCTCGTACTCATCGCCAAAAAGCTCACTATAGGTTCTCCCGCCTCTATGATCATTCCCGCCTTCAAATGCAGAATGATGAAACTGCTTCAAACGCTCTTTCAAAGAGCTACAGCTTTCACCAAAGTAGATGATCTCAACTGCTTGAAGGTCTACGCGCTCTGGTACATCTCTTAAGAAATGAGCAAGAGCATATACCCCAGGATCTGCAATAGCCGGAATTTCTTGCCTGTGGGCCCATGGCGTCCAGTTTGAGAACAGCACATCAGGAAGATCCATACCTTGTGCTCCGATTCAATTCCAGAAGACCCCGCCGTGTCGAGACGCCCCGGCGGGACGTCTGAGACGTGCCAACGGCACGTTTCTACTCTCGCGGCCTCACTTGTTGAGGCCGGCCAGGAGATCCGCCTTCCTCTTCTCCAGTTCAGCCATCCTCTTCTTCAACTGTCTGAGCTCCTTGTTCACCCCCTCCAACTCGTTCTGCATCT
>Ga0172362_10001224_pt1 | contig 21852 bp, 21 predicted proteins | sample LakKivs1_kivu2a2_FD_114534 | JGI IMG/M metagenome (GOLD analysis project Ga0172362, IMG submission 114534) | Sediment microbial communities from Lake Kivu, Rwanda - Sediment s1_kivu2a2 | ecosystem: Environmental > Aquatic > Freshwater > Lake > Sediment | place: Rwanda: Western Province, Lake... | reverse complement strand
GGCCATCCGCGCGGCCGGATCCAGCTGGTGCGCGGAGGCCGAACCCGGCCATCCGCGCGGCCGGATCCAGCTGGTGCGCGGAGGCCGAACCCGGCTATGACGGCCCGATGAAGAACACCTCCTCCGGCAGCCACGGCGCCCGCACACGGCACGCGCGCGCCCTCGTGGCCGTGTGCGTCGCGCTTGCTGCCGTCGCCACTGCTTGCAGCGACGGCGACGGCGGCTCGAACGGCACCATCGACCTGGTCGTCGAGAACGCCGACCGCTGCGACCCGCTCGATCCGCGGCACTGCATGCTGCCGTTCCCGAACGACTTCTTCACCGCCGCCGATGGGAGCACCGATACCGGGCTGCTGTTGAACATCCAGCGGGCGTCGGCGCCGCGGAACGTGCGGGGTGTCCACGTCGACACCGCCGAGTGGAACCGCAACGACGGCTTCAGCCCGGGTGCTCAGATCGTCACGTACGTCGACGGCATCGACCTCGAGGCGACCGGGCTCGTCGGCGTCGCGGACATCGGCGGCTCGCTCGGCGAGGACGCGCCCGCGGTGCTGATCGACACCGTCACCGGTGAACGTGTGCCCTACTTCACCGAGCTGGACGCCACCGTCTCGAGCCCGGCCAACGCGGTGCTCTTCCTCCGTCCGGCGCGCAACCTGCTCGAGGGCCACCGCCACGTGGTCGCGCTGCGCCGCCTGAAGAACGCGGCCGGCGAGACGATCCAGGCGGGCGACGTGTTCCGCGCCTATCGCGACGACCTGATCTCGAACGTCCCGGAGGTCGAGGCGCGGCGCGAGCACTTCGAACGGATCTTCGCCGAGCTGGACGACGCCGGGGTCGCGCGCGACGACCTCTACCTCGCGTGGGACTTCACCGTCGCGAGCCGGCGCGGCCTGACCGAGCGCATGCTGCACATCCGCGACGAGGCCTTCGCCGGGCTCGGCAGCGCGTCGCCCACGTTCCGCGTGGCGAGCGTCGAGGAGAACCCGAACGACGAGCTCGCCCGCCGCGTCGAGGGGACCTTCGAGGTCCCGAGCTACATGACCGGCACGGGCGCGCCCGGCTCGCGCTTCAACTACGCGGGCAGCGAGTTGCCGCAGCGCAACGGCACCTACACCGCGGACTTCACCTGCATCGTGCCGAAGGCGGCCCTCGGCGACGGCACCACGCCGGCGCCCGCGCGGCCGTCGATCCACGGCCACGGCCTGCTCGGCAGCCAGGGCGAGGTCGGTGCCGGCAACGTCCGCCGCATGGCGAACGAGCACAACTTCGTCTTCTGCGCGACCAAGTGGATCGGCATGTCCGAGGAGGACGTCCCGAACGCGGTGACCATCCTGGGCGACATCTCGACCTTCCCGACGCTCGCCGACCGCCTGCAGCAGGGCGTGCTCAACACCCTCTTCCTCGGGCGCCTGATGATCCACGAGAACGGACTCGTGTCGCACCCGGCGTTCACCGGCCTGATCGACCGGAGCCACCTCTACTACGACGGCAACAGCCAGGGCGGCATCATGGGCGGCATCACCACGGCGGTGTCGATCGACTTCACCCGCGCCGTGCTGGGCGTGCCGGCGATGAACTACTCGATCCTGCTGCAGCGCAGCGTCGACTGGGACGCGTACCGCCAGATCTACGACCCGGCATACCCCGACGAGATCGAGCGCGGGCTCGGAATTCTCCTGATCCAGATGCTCTGGGACCGCGGCGAGGCCACCGGCTACGCGCAGCACATGACCGACGATCCGTTGCCCAACACCCCCGCACACAAGGTGCTGCTGCACGTCGCGTTCGGTGACCATCAGGTGGCGCCCGACGCGGCCAACATCCAGGCACGCACCATCGGTGCCCGGATCCATGCGCCCACGGTCGCAGCGGGCCGGCTGCCGTTCGTCGAGCCGGCCTACTGGGGCATCGAGCCGATCGAGAGCTACCCCTACTCCGGCTCGGCGATCGTGATCTGGGACAGCGGGGCACCGGCGCAACCGCTCGTGAACGTGCCGCCGCGGATCGGCGACGACCCGCACGGCGACCCCCGCAACGACCCCGACGCGCGTCGCCAAAAGGCCGAATTCCTCAAGCCCGACGGGGTGGTCATCGACGTCTGCGGCGCCGCGCCGTGCCTCGCCGACCCGAGCTAACCCCCTGTTTTTTGGGCGCGAACGAGGTCACCCGTCGGGCGGGAAAATGTAGTCCTGGAAGGCTGTACCGAATTCGTTCTCGTGCTATGCGGAAGGCCGGTTGGTTCGTCGACGAGTTCGCGTACGGCGCAGCATGATTCCTGCCCGGTACCGTTGCTTGTTCGTCCTCCTGCCTTCCTCGGCCACCAGCGGCCCCTTTCAACGCTGGCCTGAAAGTAAAACCCGGGCCCGCAAAGAACCCAGAGGATAGGAGCGAGAAATGGGTAGGAAGCTGTACGTGGGTAATTTGTCCTTCAGCATCGACTCGGCGGGACTCGAGCAGCTGTTCTCGGAGTACGGCACGGTCGAGAGCGCGTCGGTGGTCACCGATCGCGAGAGCGGTCGCAGCCGCGGCTTCGGCTTCGTCGAGATGAGCTCGAACGAGGAGGCCGAGGCGGCGATCAACGCGCTGAACGGCCAGGACCACAACGGCCGGGCGCTGACCGTCAACGAGGCGAAGCCCCGCGAGGATCGCCCGCGCGGCGGTGGCGGCGGATTCGGCGGCGGCGGCCGCGGCCCCGGCGGGCCTCGCGGCGGCGGACGCCCGGGCGGCGGCGGATTCGGCGGCGGTGGCCGCGGCCGCTACTGATCCACGCCCGGTCCGAGAAACCGGGGTGGCCGCGTCACGACGCGGCCACCCCTTCTTCCCCCCCACACACGAAGAAGCCCCCCGATGACCCGCGCCGAGCGTGACGAGCTCGAAGGACTCGCCGCCCTGCTCACCCGCAAGCTCGCGGTCGTTCTGGCCGGCGAGAACGGCTTTCGAGAGATCGATTGCCCGGACTGCCGCGCGTCGGCGCGCGGCGGGCGGGTGTCGCGCGACACCGCCCCGCCAGCCGAGTGCCCGACCTGCGCCGGAGCGCGACGTCTGTGGTCGAAGAAGGGCGCGAGCGACGGCGTCCGACGCAGCGATCGCGAGCTGATCACCCTGCTGGGCAAGCCGCGCGGCTGAGCGCGGGCAGCGGCACCGCCCGGCGCCGCTCGATCCTGCCCGCCCGCCGTCCGGCACCGCTCGATCCTGCCCGCCGTCACGCGCCGCCGAGCGGCGTGTGACGACGCTCGAAGTCCTCGAGCTCGACGGTTCCAGCGGCCGTCACGCGCCGGCGCGTTCCCCCTGCCCCGCGCCTGCCTGATCCACCACCTCGAAGCTCCACGCCTTGCGGACCTCCGAGCGCGGCGCGAGGTACTCGTCGACGAATCGCCGATGGTCCGGGTGCGCACGATAGAGCCCGAAGTCGTCGAGGTTCCGGAACCGGATCGTGATGCTCACGTCCCACGACGCCTCGGCCGCGGCGTCGGCCGGCCGCCCCGCGACGACGGACACCACGCCCGGCAGCGGCCGCAGCACGCGCAGCGCCTCGCGCGCGACCTCGGCCCGCCCGTCGGGGGTTGCGTGTTCCTTCTTCAGCTTGACGAGCACGACGCGGTCGATCACGTCCCCCCCTCAGCGCGCAACGCTACTTGCTGACCTTCGTCACCGGAATCCAGCGATCGATGACCGCTTGAAGCTCGCCGTTCTTCGTCCACTCGGCGATCTTCGCGTCGAGCAGCGCACCCAGCGTGCTCGCGTCGTCCTTGCGTACCGCCCAGGCCAGGTACTCGTCCGTGAGCGGCTTGTAGATGCCGATCAGCTCCGGGTCCTCCTTCGGCGGACGCCCGACCACGCGCCACACCGTGGGCGCATCGTGGATGAACGCGTCCACCTCGCCCGAGCGCACCGCCGCGACACCTGCGTCCACCGAATCGAACGAGACGATCGTCGCCGCGTCGAGGTGGCGGCGCGCGTAGGCCTCGCCAGTGGTGTTCTTTTCGACCCCGATCTTGCGCTTCGCGCTGTTCATCGCGGCCGGGTCGTTCAGCTTCGACATGTCCTTCTTGCGGACCAGCACCATCTGCCCGACGCGCAGGTACGGATCGGTGAAGCGCACCTTCTCGCTGCGCCGCTCGGTGATCGACACCCCCGACATCGCGACGTCGATCTTGCCGTCGCGCAGCGACGGCAAGAGATCGTCCCAGTCGGTCTTCACGAGCGTGACCTTCGTCGGCAGCTCCTGGCCCAGCTTCTCGGCGAGGTCCACCTCGACACCGACGATCCGGCCGTCCTCCTCGAACGCGATCGGCGGATAGTTGGGTGAGATGCCGACGCGCAGCTCCGCCGGCGGCTTGATCGCCGTCGTGGTCGCGGGCTGCTCCTCGGCGCCGGCCACGCCGCCGGACGACCCGACCGCACAAACCACAACCATCGCGACCATCGCGACCGACCGCCGGCCACCCCGCAGCGGCGCCAGCCCAGCGCGCACGAACCGATTGCTCATCCTCGATGCTCCTTCTCGTGGTGCCGGCGCCACGCCGCCCCGCGTGCTTTCCGGCACGCCGCCCACGGCCCGTCCGCGGTCTTGTCCCCGCTCGTAAGCATGGAACCGCCACCCTCGTCCACGGGTGACATCGCGGCAGTTCCCGGGCAGACTGGCGGCATGCTCCCGAACCACGCCCCGAAGTCCCCGCGCGCTCGCCACGTGGCGAGGATCTGAGCCGCCATGCCGGTCGCGCACAACGTGTCCGCCGACGCGGTCGGGCTCGAGAATCTCTCCATCTGCCTCGCCTTGCGACGGGCGGTCTTCGTGGACGAGCAGGGCGTCGACCCGGCCCTCGACGCCGACGGCCTCGATGAGGGCGCAACCCAGTTCCTCGCCTGGGCCAACGGCGTCCCGATCGGCACCGCTCGGCTCCGCATCGTCGACGGCACCGCGAAGGCCGAGCGGGTCGCCGTGCTCGACGACTTCCGCGGCCGCGGCGTCGGACTCGCACTGATGAACGCCGTCGAGGCCAGCGCGCGTGCGCAGGGGCACCGGTCGCTGCTGGTGCACGCCCAGCAGGCCGTGGTGCCGTTCTACGAGCGGCTCGGCTACACGGCGACGGAGGACGCCTTCGACGAGGCAGGGATCCCGCACCGCCGCATGCGCAAGTGCCTCTGAGCCGCGACGCGACACCCCGTCCGGCGAACGCAGTGCCGCACGCCGGGGCGGCCCCGCGAACGGAGCCGGTGCCGATGCCCGACGAACGCTCCCCGTGCATCGCGCGGGACGGCGTCGCAACCCTTAACGGCGGCTCCGGCCTCGTCGACTGCGCCGCGATCGTCGCGTGCGGCGCGGTCGTCGCGCTCGCGCTGCGTCCCTTCCAGGATGCCCCTTTCGTCGACGACTGGGTCTACGCCTGGTCCGTTCGGCGGCTCCTCGAGGGACACGGCCTCGCGACGCTCGAGTGGTCGTCGCACCCCAACGTCGCCCACATCCTGTGGGGCGCGCTCTTCTGCGTACCGGCAGGCTTCTCGTTCACGGCGCTGCGCATGTCGACGTGGGCGGCAGCGCTGCTCGGGCTGTGCGGCTTCCATCTGCTGCTGCGCGCGCTCGGGATCGAGCGACGGCGCGCCGCGCTCGGCACGGCACTGCTCGGCCTCAACCCGGTGTTCTTCGTCCTCTCGGCGACGTTCATGACCGACGTGCCGTTCGTGACGCTCGCGATCTGGGCGACGCTCGCGCTCGTCACCGCCATCTCCCGGTGCGACGAGCGGCGCCTTGCTGCCTTCGCGCTGCTCTGCGTCGCGGCAACGGCGGTGCGCGTCGTCGGCATCGTACTGCCCGTCGCGGCGGTGCTGGCGCTCGCGACCCACGGCGGAGCCTGGGGGCGCGGGCCGCGACGGCTCACTCTTGCCGCGGCACCGCTCGCCTTCGCGGCGCTGCTCCTGTGGTGGAACGAAGGACGCGCCGTACACGTCGCGGACCTCACCTGGGTCACCGGTTCGCCGGTGTTCCGGCGGCGCTTTCTCGTCGAGTCGTTGCCGCGCCTGCCGGAGTTCATGACGCAGACCGTTCTCTGCGCGGCGGGGACGCTCGGCGTGGCGCTCCTGCCGCTCGTCGCCGCGGCGACCGAGCGCCGGCACGTCCGCCGCGCGTCCGCCGCGCTGGCGGCCCTGGCCGCGCTCGCAGCCGGGGCGCAGACGGCCGGGGTCGCGTGGCCGCCGGCGCTCGCGCCGAGCTTCGTGTGGACATGGGGCGAGCTCGGCGCGAGCGAGAGCCTCGTCGCCGGAGCACCCGCACCGCTCGCACCTCCGGCGCTCGCGTCTCTCGCGACGCTCGTCGCCTTCGCCTCGAGCGCCCTCGCCATCGCCATCGCATGGCGGCGTCCGCGCGCGAGCGAGGCGTTCCTCCTCTGGTCGCTCGTCGGGCATCTGGGCCTGGCAGCAGTCCTGTGGCTCTTCTACGACCGCTACCTGCTGGCCGTCCTGCCGCTCGCCATCCCGCTGGTGCTCCGTGGCGCGCAGTCGCTGCGCACGGGCGCGATGGCCGCGGGGCTCGGCGTGCTGGCACTGGTGAGCGTCGTCGGAACCCGCGACCACCTCGCCTACGACGCCGCGCTCTGGCGGGCGGTCGACCTGCTGCGCGCTCGCGGCGTGCCCGAGACGGAGATCGACGCCGGCTACGTCGTCGACGGCTGGCTGCACTTCGCGCGCCCCGACCAGGCGCCGCGCGATGCGAGCGGCCGCCGCATCTTCTCCTGGGTCACGTCACCGGGCGGACTCCTGCCGTGGCAGATCGCGAATCGTCCGCTGCCCGGCTGGGACGTCGCCGAAGCGGTGCCCTACGAACGCTGGCTCGGACGCTCGGGCGCCCTGTACGTCCTGCGGCGCGCCCCTGGCGACTGACGTCGGTGCGGGCTTCGCCGGCCGCAAAGGATGGAACCGGCAGAGCGTCCCATCTGACGTCGGTGCCGGCTTCGCCGGCCGCGAGGGGGTGGACCCGGCACCGTTCTCCGTGCGACGCGCGCCGGGCGCATCACCCGCGCGGCCGGGGCGGCACCTGCGTCCGCATGACCCGGTACCAGACGAAGTCGGGCAGGCTCCGTATCAGCACGCCGATCGCGTTCCACGGGAACACGGGCACGGTCGCCGTGCGGACGCCGCGCTCGATCAGATCCGCGGCACGCGCCGCTCCCTGCTCGGCCGAGACGAGGAATGGCCGCGACTTCATGTGGTTGTTGATCGGCGTGTCGATGTAGCCCGGGGCGAGCGTGGTCACCGTGATGCCCTCGGGCTCGACCTCGGCCCGCACCGCCTCGAGGTAGACGGCGAGCGCCGCCTTGGACGCGCTGTAGGCGCCGTGTCCGGGCAGCCCGCGGAACCCGGCCACCGACGTGACGCCGACGATCTGGCCGCCGCCCGACGCGCGGAACAGGCGAACGCCTGCATCCACGGTCGCCATCGCGCCGAGCAGGTTGGTGCGGATGATCCCTTCGTCGACGGCGAAACGGTCGTCGCCGGCGAAGCGTTCGCCGCCCACGCCGGCGTTCGCGACCAGCAGGTCCACCTTGCCGAAGCGCGACGCGAGCTCGGGGATCGCCTCGCGCACGCGGGCGGTGTCGGTCACGTCGAGCGCGCTCGTCTCGACGCGCGCGCCGGGCGTGGCGGACTCGATCTCGCGGCGGATGCGCTCGAGCTCGTCGCCCCGCCGCGCGCAGAGGCCGAGCCACCAGCCGCGCCTGGCGAGCTCGAAGGCGAGCGCGCGTCCGATGCCCGACGACGCGCCGGTGACGATCGCGACGCGACTCACGACAGGCGCTCGAGCAGCGTGGCGTTCGCGAGACCGCCGCCCTCGCACATGGTCTGCAGTCCGTAGCGGCCGCCGCGACGCTCGAGCTCGTGCAGCAGGGTGGTCATGAGCTTGGCTCCCGTGCAGCCGAGCGGATGGCCGAGCGCGATCGCGCCACCGTTCACGTTGAGCCTGGCCGGATCGGCGTCGCGGAACTCGTCGAGCCACGCGAGCGGTACCGACGCGAACGCCTCGTTGACCTCGTAGAGATCGACATCGGAAACCCGCACGCCGGATCTCGCCAGCAGCTTGTGCGTCGCCGGGATCGGTGCCGCGAGCATGACGATCGGATCGCTCGCGGCGAGCGTCATGGCGTGGATGCGCGCACGCGGCGTCGCGCCCAGCGCCTTGAGACCGCGCTCGTTCGCGATCAGGATCGCCGCCGCGCCGTCGGAGATCTGGCTCGACGTGCCTGCGGTCAGAAGCCCGATCTCGCTCAGCGGCTTCAGCGCGCGCATCGCGTCCATGCTCGCGTCGCGGCGGATACCCTCGTCGGCGGTGACCTGCTCGACGGTGCCGTCCTCGCGCGTGCTCTCGATCGGCACGATCTCGCGCGCGAAGCGGCCCTCGCGCGTCGCCGCCGCGGCCTTCTGGTGGCTCGACAGGCCGAACGCATCGAGCTGCTCGCGGTCGAGGTTGCGCTGCTGCGCGAGCATCTCGGCGCCCTGGAACTGGCTGAACTTCGCGCCGGGGTAGCGCTTCTTCATGCCCTTCCCGTAGGGCGCGCCGTAGCCCTGCTTGTGCCCCGCGATCGCGTTCGCCCCGATCGGCACGAGGCTCATGACCTCGACGCCGCCCGCGATCACCACGTCGTGCACACCCGCCATCACCGCCTGCGCGGCAAAGTGCACCGCCTGCTGCGACGAGCCACACTGCCGGTCGACCGTGGTCGCCGGGACCGTCTCGGGCAGCGTCGATGCGAGCACCGCGTTGCGCGCGATGTTGGTGCCCTGCGAGCCCACCTGGTTGACGCAGCCGAAGATCACGTCCTCGACCAGGGCGGGGTCGATCTTCGTGCGCGCGACGATCTCGTCGAGCACGGCCGCGCCGAGGTCGATCGGGTGCCACCCCGAGAGCTTGCCGCCGCGGCGTCCCGCGGCCGTGCGCACTGCGCCGACGATGTAGGCCTGTTCCATGCTGCGTCCTCCGCTGGTTGGTGGCGGAGTTCTAGCGATGCGCGCAGCGGGTGGCGAGGCCCGCGACGGCGCGCGTCACCGCAGGTCCAGGCTCGGGTACTTCTCCTTGTAGAACTCGGGAATCGGCTCCGTGTTCTTCTCCTCGATCGGTCGGCGCGAATCGACGTAGGTACCGCTCGGCGTGTTGCAGCGCGCGCCATCGCTGCTCTGCCAGGTGCCGTTGCCGCAGAACAGCGCGAGACCGTTCGAGCACACCGTCGCGTTCTCGGGGTACTGCCGACCCTCGAGGGAGCAATCCTGCGCCGCCGCGCCGCCTGGCAGGGCGACCAGACACAGCACGGCGAGGCGGATCGAATTCGTGGCGAAGCGGGTCATGCACGTCCCTCCTGCTCCGGACGATACCAACTTCGCGCCGGCGAGCCGAGCCCGTGGCGGCTTCCGCACTACCCCCACGTGCCCCCACGAGAAGTCGATCGGGTCCATGTCGCGGGGTCCGCGAGGTACGCGACACGCGGGGCCGGGCAGATTCGTCCGCCGCGACCGGGTGCACGCGGCATCGGGAGCGGATAGGACACCAGCATGAGCACCGCCATCCCGGAGCGCATGCGAAGCCCGCGGCGTACCCACCGACCCGTCCTCGCGGCCGCGCTCGCCGGCACCCTGTCGCTCGCCGGCTGCGTCGCGTACCAGGACATCGGCGACGAGGAGATGGCGAAGCTGCCGCCCATCGACCTGCAGCCGACGCCGGCGCCGACCCCGCCACCGGTGGGGATTGCGGGCCTGGTCATCACCAACATGCGGGAGGAGCCGGCTGCGGACCCGTCGCTGGTCCGTCTCACCGGGATCATCGTCAATCGAAGCAAGCAGGACGCCGTGCGCCTGCAGGTCCGGGTCGAGGCGCGCGACGGACTCGGCCGCGTGCTGAGCCGCGCCGTCGTACCGGCGCTGAACGACGTGATCCCGCCGAACACGTCGTCGAGCTTCGAGGCCTCGCTGCCGCGCAGCCCGTCGATCCACGACTATCACGCCGAGATCGTCGCGCGCTGAGCGGGTCCGCCCGGCGACGGCGCCGTCCGCACGACATCCCGCCCGGCGACGGCGCGTCCGCACGACATCCCGCCCGGCGACGGCGCGTCCGCACGACATCCCGCCCGGCGACTCTTGCGCCGCACCACCCGTTGCCCCTATCGTCGCGCGCGGGGGTGGGGAATGGAGGAAGCGGCACGGCACGACAAGGTGCCCATCGGAGTCGACGGCATGCGCGGGACGTCCGACGACGGCAGCGCTCGCAGCCTCGCGCTGCTCGTGCTGGCGGTGACTCTCCTGGCGCTGGCGGCGGGCCTGCTGCTGGAAGGCGGCCTCGAGCCGGCGCCCGATCCGATGGAGCGGACGTCGCGAGCCGCGGCGGGTACGCCGGCACGCGCCGATGCGAACGACGTGCCCGGCCTGCCACAGGGAAGCGCGACCCGCGTCGCCACCAGGCCCCGCCTCGAGCCACGGCGCATGTCGGAGGAGGCCCTGCTGCGCGCGCTGCAGCGCGCCGAGGCGCGCGGCACCATCGACGTCGGCCAGCCCGGTGACCGGGCCGGCATCTCCGCCTTCCCACCGCCGGGGACGAAGCCTCTCAAGCGCGGCGTCGTCGTCCCCGACGACTTCGAGCTGCCCCCCGGCTACGTCCGCCACTACCAGACCACCGACGACGGCCGGCAGGTTCCCGCCGTGCTGATGTTCCACCCGGACTTCGAGCTGGTGGACGCGAGCGGCAACGTCGTACCGCTGCCGGCGGACCGCCTGGTACCGCCGGATCTCGCCCCGGCGGGTCTCGCGATCCAGCTGCTCGATGCGCCGGAGCCCGAGATCGATCTGCTCGAGCCGCCCGGCGGCCGGCGCGAAGCGCCCGCGCCGCGGTGACGCCCGCCGCCGGGCCGACGCCGGGCATCGGCCCGCGCGCGCTCGGAGCAGGCGCCGTCGCGATCGTCGTCGCGGCGCTGGCGATCGCACGCTGGTCGCACGTCGACGCCGCGGGGTTCGCCCTCGGCTGGGTCGCGCTCGTACCCTGGCTCGCGGTTCTCGACCGCGCCCCGTCGTGGCGGGCCACGCTGCTCGGCGGCTGGGCGATGAGCGTCGCGTTCGTGCTGGCGGTCTTCGGGTGGTTCGCGGTCGCGATCGCGGGCTACACCGGTACGCCGCTCTGGCTGTCCTGCGCGATCACGGCACTCGCGGCACCGCTCCTGCAGCCGCAGTTCCTCGCCTGCGCGCTCGCGCGCCGCTTCGCCGGCGAGCGGGCGTCCGCCGGCCGCGCGCTCGCCGCGCTGTGCGGCGCGAGTGCCTACGTTGCCACCGAGTGGGCGTACCCGAAGCTCCTCGGCGACACGATCGGCTTCGGCTTCTGGGCGTCGCCGCTGCTCCGGCAGGCGGCCGACGCGATCGGGCCGCTCGGGCTCACTCTCGTTCTCGTGCTCGCCAACGAGTGTGCGCTCGCGTCCCTCGTCGCGCTGCGACGCTCGCCACGCTCGTGGTCACGCGTCGCGGCCCCGCTCGCGGTCGCCGCGGGTCTCGTCGCAGTGCTCGCGCTCTACGGTGCCGTCCGCATCGCCCAGCTGGCACCTCAGGACGGCGCCCGGGCGATCTCCGTGGCGGCGATCCAGGCGAACCTCGGCGACTACCGCACGCTCGCCGCCGAGCGTGGCACGTACGGCGCCGTGCGTACCGTGCTCGACGCGCACTTCGCTCTCACCGGCGAGACGCTGCGAGCCGGCGCGGAGCTCGTCGTGTGGCCGGAGACCGTCTATCCGACGACGTTCGGGGCACCCAAGACCGCCGACGGCGCGGAGCTCGACCGGGCGATCGCCGGCTTCGTCGCCGAGCGTGGCTTTCCGCTCGTGTTCGGCGCCTACGACGCCGACGACGCGCGCGAGTACAACGCGGCGATCCTGCTCGAGCGCGACGGCGAGGGACGCACCGGCTTCGACGCCTACCGGAAGGCGCGCCTCTTCCCGTTGACCGAGCAGGTTCCGGCGCTGCTCGACAACGACACCGTGCGCGCCTGGCTGCCGTGGCTCGGCTCCTGGCGTCCGGGGAGCGGCGCGAGCGTGCTCGTCGTCGACGGACTCGGCGGCGTCCGCGTCGCACCGCTCGTCTGCTATGACGCCGTCGACCCCGCGCTGGCGCGGCGCGCCGTCCGGGGCGGAGCGCAGATCCTCGTCACGCTGTCGAACGATGCCTGGTTCGCGACCGGCGACGGGCCGATGCAGCACTTCGTCGTCGCCGCCTTCCGCAGCATCGAGACGCGCACGCCGCAGGTGCGGGCGACGACGACCGGAGTCTCGGCGATCGTCACCGCAACCGGCGAGACGCTCGCGTTCGCCGGCGTGGGCGAGCGGGCGGCGCTGGTCGCGCGCGTCGTCCCGTCGCAGAGCCCGGTCACCCTGCAGCTGCTGTGGGGCGACTGGTTCCCACCCGCGATTCTCGCCGCGTCGGCGCTCGCGCTGCTCGTGACGCGTCGCGCGAAGAGCGACTCCTGACGGCAGCGCTCAGCGAATGATCGGGCGGGGCAGGCGAAGCGTCCGGAGGAGCAGGCGAGAGGACGAGCAGGCGCAGCCAGCGAAGTTGCCGGGCCCGGGCGAAAGGTGATACACGCGCCGCCAACTCGCACAATGCGCCGCCCGGCGGGGCGGCCGCGACAGGAGGGGCAACATGAAGTGGACCCGGTTCCGACGTTCCCGTCTTCGTGCATCCATCGCCCTCGCCACCGCAGTGCTCGCCACAGGCAGCGCCGCGAGCGCCAACACGGTCACGCAGAACACCTCGTGGACCATCGACCGCGCCGGAACCAGCGCGAAGTACCGCGTCGTCGCGTACGGTGACTCCATCTACGCGGGCTACTACGGCTCGATCTCGCGCGTCGCGAAGCGTGCGGCGCCCTGGGTCGACGGCGAGTACCTGTCGCAGGCGTGGAACTCCGACATCGAGGTGATCCGCCGCACCAAGTCGGGCGCCGTCGCGTCGGACATCTACAACAACAAGATCGTCGCCGAGCGCTCGCACATGCAGGCGGCGAACACGCGCATCGTGACCTTCGAGATGTGCGGCAACGACGCGCTGCAGGCGCGCTCGAGCTTCGCCGGGCAGTCCGGCACCTGCAACTACGCGCCACTCAACACGGCGCTGTCGAACTGCACGACGTACACGCAGCTCGCCATGCAGGCGATCAACCAGTACGCGACGACCGCGACGCGAAAGGTCGTGTCGAATCTCTACTATCCGGGTTACGCGGCGGACAACGCGCTCGCGAGCTGCACCGACTCGACCACCGGCCAGCGCCCGAACAAGCAGCAGGTCATGCTGCCTTACCTCGCGCGCATGAACTGGCGCGCGTGCAACTTCGCGAACACGTACGGCTTCGCCTGCGCCGACAGCTTCGCGCAGTACATGGGCGCGGACTACGACTCGAACGGCGACACCCAGATCGACTCGGAGGCGCTGCGCTACGTGCAAGGCGAGTCGGAGAACGACTACGTGACGCGCATCACCACCACGCTGCGCAGCACGGTCCGCGACTCGAACACGCACTTCGTGAACGCGAGCACGAGCTACGACTACATGCAGTCGGACGACACGCACCCGACCTACAGTGGCTCGACGGTGCACGTCGGTCTGTTCGGCGGCACGGGGTCCGGCTCGGGCGCGCCCGACTACAGCGGCGCGCAGATCGCAGGGGGCAAGAACCCGATCTGGAACCAGCGCGGCCACGAGCGCATGGGCTGGGCACTCTCCGTGTTCAACCCGGCCGCCCCCTGAGCCGACCGGCCACGCCGCCGCCACGAGCGGCAGCGCGCGCGAAGGGGTCGGTGCGGGCACCGGCCCCTTCGTTCGTTCCGGCGTGCGCGCTCAGTCGGCAAAGCGCAGAGCGAGCACCAGCCCGACGCCGACGTAGTACGCGATCCGGCACACCCACTCGACGACGCGGCGCACCCGCGTCGCGAACGGCTCGCCCCGGTGCGAGCCGATCCAAGCGACGATCTCGGCCGGCCAGCGCCACGCGCTCGCGTACAGCACCAGGTAGATCGTCGCCGTGGACCAGTAGACGAGGAACGTCCGCGCCCACGGCCACGCCCCCTCGAGGTAGTACTGCCCGAGGAGACCTCCGTACGCGATGTGCTGGTGCGCGTTGAACAGCACGCCCGCGACCATCGCGCCGAACAGCGGGTACTTGAGCAGCGTGCGCCGCCACCCGAGACGCCCGAGGTGCTGCCGGGTGCGCGCATAGACCAGTGTGGGGTGCCCGCGGGCGGCATCCACCGTTGGCACCCCACGCGCCTCGAGTGCTGCGAGCAGCGGCGTCGGGTCGTCCGCGCCGAGACCGAGCGTGAAGCGCTTCCCCGATGCGAGCCGGAGCCCGAAGCCCGCCTGCGGCAGCGGCAGACGCCACGGCTCGATCGCCGCGATCGCCGCGATCGGCACGTCGAACTGGTAGCCGCCAACCCGCACCGCGACGTTCTCGCGGTCGAGCGCGACCTCGCCGCGCAGCGCGCGCTGCAGGACGAGCGACGCGAGCGCCGGCAGGACGGACAGCGCGAGAAACGCGCGCAGCACCATGGGCGGCGTCATCGGCGGATCGTTCGCGAGCAGGACGCGCGCCAGAAGAACGGGAAGGCTGAGCGCGCTCGCCGCGAGCAGCAGTCCCGTGCCGAGGCGGATCGCGAGCGGATAGCCGCTCGCCACGAAGGTCGCGTCGTCGTGGTCGGTCGTTCGCGGAGACATCCTGGTCGGACTCCGCGTAGAGCAGCCGGCGGCGGGACTCAACCGCACGCCGCGCGAGCGCGCCGGCACCGAGCGCGAGCACGCCCGGTGCCGAGCGTGAGCACGCCCGGTGTCGAGCGTGAGCGCGCCCGCTGTCGAGCGCGAGCGCGCCCGGCAGCCGGATGGATGGCGGCTGCCGTGACTCGACACGGGCCGTCCGTCGCGCCATACCGGGTGGCCGTGCCCCGCCGCACCGTCACGCCACCGACCGCGCCCGGGGATGAGCTGCGCGCAGCGATCCACGCGATCGTGCGGCGCGTCCCGCGCGGCCGCGTGGCGACCTACGGCCAGATCGCAGCGCTGGCCGGCTTCCCGCGCCACGCCCGCCAGGTCGGCCACGCGATGCGCGATCTGCCGCAGGGCAGCGACCTGCCGTGGCACCGCGTGCTGAACGCCCGGGGCGAGGTGAGCCCGCGCGCCGCGGTCGGCTGGGAGGACCTGCAGCGCGACCTGCTCGAGCAGGAGGGCGTCGAGCTCGTGCGCGAGCGCGTGGACCTCGCGCGCTACGGCTGGAAGCCACGCACGGCGTACCCGCGTCCGGGCGAAGCCGCCAGCGCACGTGCCAGGCGACGCACGACCTCGCACGCCGCCGCGCTCCGCACACGCGGTTGACTGCGCCACTCCGTCCACGCAAGGGTCGGGGCGCCATGTACATCGCATACACTCCCGAGGAAGAGGCTCTGCGCGACGAGCTTCGCGCCTACTTCGCGACGATCATGACCCCCGAGGTCGAGGCCGAGGTCGCGAGCGGCGACACCGGCGGCCCGCATTGCCTCGCGGCGGTGAAGAAGATGGGCCGCGACGGCTGGCTCGGCATCGGCTGGCCGAAGGAGTACGGCGGACAGGGCCGCGGGCTCGTCGACCAGTTCATCTTCTACGACGAGGCGTGGCGCGCGCTCGCCCCGATCCCGGCACTGACGATCAACGCGATCGCGCAGACGATCATGGCGTACGGCTCCGAGGAGCAGAAGCAGTTCTTCCTGCCGCGCATTCTCAGGGGCGAGCTGCACTTCTCGGTCGGCTACACCGAGCCGCAGTCGGGCACGGACCTCGCGTCGCTCAGGACGCGCGCCGTGCGCGACGGCGACGACTGGGTGATCACCGGCCAGAAGATCTACACCAGCCTCGCCGCCTACGCGGACTTCGTCTGGCTCGCCGCACGCACCGATCCGGACGCGCCGAAGCACAAGGGCATCTCGATCTTCGCGGTGCCGACGACGACGCCGGGCTTCGCGTACTCGACGATCCACACGCTGGTGTCGTCGGGCACGACCAACACGTTCTACGACAACGTGCGCGTGCCCGCGTCGGCGCTCATCGGCAAGGTCAACCAGGGCTGGAACCTGATCACCAACCAGCTGAACTACGAGCGCGTCGCGATCGCGCCGCCGGGGATGGTCGGCAAGGTCTACGAGGACACCGTCGCCTGGGCACGCGAGACGACGCTGCCCGACGGGCGCCGCGTCATCGACCAGGACTGGGTGCGGATGAGCCTCGCGCGCGTGCACGCGCGCCTCGAGTATCTGAAGCTCGCGAACTGGAAGGCGGTCACCTGCGGCGACCCGAACCCCGCGCTGTCGAGTGCCACCAAGGTCTTCGGCACCGAGTTCTTCTGCGAGGCGTACCGGCTGCTGCAGGAGGTGCACGGTCAGGCCGGGATGCTGCGGAGCCTCGCGCCGGGGGCACCGCTCATGGGCCGGCTCGAGCGTGCCTATCAGGGCACGCTCTTCCTGACCTTCGGCGGTGGCGTCAACGAGGTGCAGCGCGATCTCATCGCGCTGTTCGGCCTCGGCATGCCGCGCGTTCCTCGACATTGATTGCAACGAGGGGGCACGCGCCCCCTCGCCCCGCGCGGCGAAGCCGCGCGGGGGCCCACTCCCCGCGCTCGCTGGCGCTCAGCCGCGCTTCGCGCGGGTCGTTGATTGGAAGGTGGTTACGATGGACCTCGAGCTCGATGAGAACCAACGCTCCATTGCGGATCTGGGGCTGCAGATCCTGCGCGGGTCGCTGAGCCGGGAGCGGCTGCGCGCGATCGAGGCGTCGGACGACCACTTCGCGCGCGACGAGTGGCAGCAGCTCGCGACGGCGGGCCTGCTCGGGGTGCCTCTGCCCGAGGACGTGGGCGGCGGCGGGTTCGGCCTCGTCGAGGCGTGCCTCGTGCTGGAGCAGGTCGGCCGCACCGTCGCCCCGCTGCCCTACCTGCAGACGGTGGTCGGCAGCGCGATGACGATCGACGCGTTCGGCACGCCCGAGCAGCGGCAGCGGCTGCTGCCGCGGATCGCCGGCGGCGAGTGGATCGTCGTGCCCGCGCTCGCCGAGCACCTCGACGAGCTCGCCACGTCGCTCCCCGCGACCACCGCATCGCGCGACGGTGCGGGGTGGAAGCTCGACGGCGAGAAGCTCCTGGTGTCGATGGCGCACGTGGCCGATCGCCTGCTCGTGCCGGCGCGCACCGGGCCTGATTCCTGCGGCGTGTTCCTCGTCGACGCACGTGCGGCGGGCGTCACGCTCGCGCTCACCGAGACCACGGCGCGCGAGATCCGTGCGAACGTCCGCCTCGCGGGTGTACGCGTCGCGGCGGACGACGTGATCGGCGACCTGCACGGCGGGACGGACGTCGTCGCGGCGACCGTGCGCCGCCTGACCGCCGGGCTCTGCGCGACGCAGGCCGGCATCTGCGCCGAGGCGCTGCGCATGACCGCGGCGCACGTGTCCGAGCGCGAGCAGTTCGGGCAGAAGATCGCGACGTTCCAGGCCGTCGCACAGCGCGCGGCCGATGCCTTCATCGACACCGAAGCGGTCACGCTGACCGCACGCCAGGCCGCGTGGCTGCTCGCCAGCGGACGCAGCGGTGCGGAAGAGGCGCTCGACACCGCCAAGTTCTGGGCGGCCGAGGGCGGCTTCCGCGTCGCGCACGCAGCACAGCACCTGCACGGCGGCATCGGCGTCGACCAGGAGTACCCGCTGTTTCGCTACTTCCGTCTGGCGCGGCAGACCGAGCTCACGCTCGGCGGCGCCGCGCTGCACCTGAAGCAGCTCGGCGACCGGATCGCGGAGCGGCCGGAAGCCCGGTAGGGTCGGGCCGTGCAGGACGACGCGATCGACCTCCTCGACCTGAAGCACTATGCGGCGGGCGGGCCGCCGTACGAGCTCTTCGCGCGGCTGCGCCGCGAGTCGCCGGTGCATCGCCACGCCGAGCAGGGCGGCCCCGGCTTCTGGGCCGTGACGCGCTACGACGACGTGGTGGAGGTCTCGCGCGACAGCGCGACGTACTCGTCGTTCGCGGGCGGCACGATGGTCGCCGATGCCACGCCCGAGCAGCTCTTCGTCGTCCGACAGATGATGCTCAACATGGACCCGCCGCAGCACACCAAGCTGCGCGCGCTGATCAACAAGGGCTTCACGCCGCGCATGGTCGCGCAGCTGCACGAGCGGATCGGCGAGCTGGCGCGCGCGATCGTCGACCGCGTCGCACAGCGGGGCGAGTGCGACTTCGTGACCGACGTCGCGGGCGAGCTGCCGTCGTACGTGATCGCCGAGCTGATGGGCATCCCGCTCGACGACGGGCGCGAGCTCTACCGCCTCACCGAGCGCATGCACACGGCGGATCGCTCGCCGGAGGGGCAGGCGGACGGCGCGCAGGCGATCTTCGAGATGCTGTCGTACGCGAGCGGCATCCGCACCGGGAAGCGCGCGCACCCGGCGAGCGACATCGCGAGCACGCTGCTCGCGGCCGAGGTCGACGGCGAGAAGCTCACCGACCTCGAGTTCGACATGTTCTTCCTGCTGCTGATCAACGCGGGCGGCGACACCACGCGGAACCTGGTCGCGGGCGGCATGCTCGAGCTGCTGCATCGCCCGCACGCGCTGGCAGCGCTGCGCGCCGAGCCGCGGCTCCTGCCGGGCGCGATCGAGGAGATGCTGCGCTTCTGCTCGCCGGTCCTGCACTTCCGGCGCACCGCGACGCGCGACACCACACTCGGCGGCCAGCCGATCCCGGCGGGCGACAAGGTGGTGATCTTCTACGCGTCGGCGAACCGCGACGAGACCGTCTTTCCCGACCCCGACACGCTCGACATCGGGCGCAGCCCGAACGAGCACGTCGCCTTCGGCGGCGGCGGCGTGCACTTCTGCCTGGGCGCGAATCTCGCGCGCGTGGAGATCCGCGCGCTGTTCGGCGAGGTGCTGTCGCGCCTGCAGGACGTGGAGCTCGCGGGTCCGGTCGAGCGGCTGCGCTCCAACTTCATCAACGGACCGAGGCACATGCCGGTTCGCTTCCGCGCCGCGTGACGGCGGCACGGGCTGCGCCGAGCACCGCAGGATGAAGGAGCAGGGCGGATCCGTCGACGCGCCGCGGGACGCCGGGAAGCCGGACGCGCGCGACGACGGCGCGGCACTGCAGCTCGATCTCTTCGGCGGCGCCCCGCAACGCGTCGCGTACGCCGTCAAGCAGCGCTCGGCGGGCGGCGCGGACGCCGCGTCGCCGGTCGAGCCGGCGGCGCCGTCCGCGGAGCACCTGGCCCTCGCGGAGCAGCTGCCGGCCGGGCTCCGCCTCGGCACGTCGTCGTGGTCGTTCCCCGGCTGGAAGGGCATCGTCTACGGCGCGGGTGCGACCCAGGCCCGGCTCGCGCGCTCGGGCCTCGCCGCCTACGCGCGCCACCCGCTGCTGCGCACCGTCGGCCTCGATCGCACGTACTACGCGGCGCTTCGCGCCGAAGACTACGCCGCCTACGCAGACCAGGTGCCGCCCGGCTTTCGCTTCCTCGTCAAGGCGCCCGAGGCGCTGACGATCGCGCGCTACCCGACGCACGAGCGCTACGGTGCGCGACAAGGGACGGACAACGCGACCTTCCTCGACGCATCGTGGGCCGAGGACACGCTCGTCGGCCCCGCGTGCGAAGGGCTCGGCGACGCGCTCGGTGTGATCCTGTTCCAGATGCCGCCACAGCCCGCGTGGGCGCTCGGCGGGCGCGAGCGCTTCGCGGAGCGGCTCGAGCGCTTCCTCTGCGCGCTGCCGGCGGGACCCGTGTACGCCGTCGAGCTGCGCACCGAGCAGCTCCTCGGCGACGCTTACGCGCAGGCGCTCGCGAGCGCAGGCGCCGTCCACTGCTTCAACGTCCACCCGACGATGCCGGACGTGGCGCTGCAGGCCGCGACGATCGACCCGTCGCGCGCGCCGGCGCTGGTCGTGCGCTGGATGCTCGGCGGCGACCAGCGCTACGAGGCGGCGCGCGAGCGCTACCGCCCGTTCGACGCGCTGGTCGACGAAGACCCGGGCGCGCGCGGGGCGATCGCCGATCTCTGCGCGGATGCCGTGCGGCGCGAACGCCCGGCCTACTGCGTGATCAACAACAAGGCCGAGGGCTCGGCACCGCTGTCGGCGTTCAAGCTCGCGGCGGCGATCGTCGAGCGCCTGCTCTGACGCCCGGCGGCAACACGCCGTCGGGTGCGGTGGCGAGGATCGCGTCCTCGAAGGCGCGCTGCGCGTCCTCGCGCACCTCGTCCTGCGCCGACGAGCGCAGGGCGGCGAGCCCGTTCGCGGCCACCCACGACGTGCCGTCGGGTGCACGCAGCCAGCAGCCGCGATAGCCGACGCCGCCGCCCGCCGGATGGACGCGCGCGCTCGGCGGCAGCGCGCGGAAGACCTCGATCACGACGCGCGCGCGCGCCGCCGCCACGCTCCACGACGGGTCGACGCGGCCCGAGTACAGCCGGGCTCCTGCCGCCCACGACGCGTCACCCTGCCCGCCCCCGACCGTCACCGGCTCACGCGATCTTCACGTGCCCGTGCTGCACGACGAAGAAGCCCACGAGCGTCGCGTAATCCGCCCGGTCCGCGGTGCGCGGATCGACGATCGGCTGCCCCGCGTTGTCGACGTCCGTGATCGGATCGGGGCCGGGCTTGTGCGTCCACAGTCCGCTTCTCTGCTTGCGGTACCAGTGGAAGTCCCACTGGCTGACGAAGCAGGCCACCAGGTGTCCCTTCCCCGGGCAGCGGTTGCGCGCCGGAGCGTCGTCGAGCGCATCCGCGAGCGCGGCGGCACGCATGGCCGCCGGGAGCATCGATGCGAACATCGCGGCCGCGGCGCGCCCCGGCTGCGCGTAGGTGTCGGTGCGGATGTTGGCCGCGTAGTTGTAGCAGTTGTTGCCGAGCTGGATCGCGCCGCCGTCGTTCCACCACGCCGGCTCCCAGCGCGGCGCGCACCTGCAGCGCTCGGGCAGCTCCGCGGCCGTCGCGGAGGTGCGGGCGCGTGCGCGCGCCGGCGGACCGGCGGGCACGGCGCCCTGCACGGCGTCGGCGAGCTGCTCGAGGAGCCGCACGTCCGGCGCCGCGCCGCGCAGCGGCCCCCCGGGGCCGACGAGGAAGCTCTCGAGCGCTGCGTCCGCGAGCGCGGCCGACGCGCCGTCGGCTCGCGCGACGACACCGTGGGCAATGCGCAGCGCCGCGGGCGCGCGCGCACGCCCGCCCGCACCCGCGCTCGCGGCGGCCGTCCGGCGTGACGCGGGCGACGGGTCCTCGGCGACCGTCTCGATGTGCACGCCGCGGTACCCGAGACGCGACGCCGGCGGAGCGGCGACGCCGTGGTCACGGGACAGGCGCGGGCGTCCGAGCCGCTCGAGCAGCGCGCGTTCCGCGCGACCGTGCACGACGACCGTCGGATTCGGCCGTCCGCTGAAGACGTCGATCGTGACCCGGAGTGCCATTCGCGACCTCCTACTGCGGCGTCGCCACCACCTGGGGTACGTAGAATCCGTGCAGCGTCTCGAGCGCGTGCACGGCGGCGTCGTAGCCACCACCCCACGTGTTGACGTTGTACGACACGGCGAAGCCGCCCGGAACCAGCTCGGGGTGCGCCTTCGCCGCGTAGGCAGCGTAGCGTGGATCGCACTCCGGCGGCACCGGTCCGCCGTTCGCCTGCTCGCGTACGCGGTCGAGGTCGGGGCAGGCGCCGCGCGTCGCGTGCCACTGGTCCGGCAGACGGTACACGACCCCGCGATCGTGCCAGGGTCCGAGCAGGTCGTCGGCGGTGTAGAGGCGGATCTCGTAGTGCAGCGGCGGAATCTGGAAGCTGTACCAGCCGATCCCCGCCG
>Ga0172362_10001222_pt1 | contig 21870 bp, 21 predicted proteins | sample LakKivs1_kivu2a2_FD_114534 | JGI IMG/M metagenome (GOLD analysis project Ga0172362, IMG submission 114534) | Sediment microbial communities from Lake Kivu, Rwanda - Sediment s1_kivu2a2 | ecosystem: Environmental > Aquatic > Freshwater > Lake > Sediment | place: Rwanda: Western Province, Lake... | reverse complement strand
GCGGAATACCTATGACGAGCCTCGCTAAGAAGACAGGGATCGAGGTCGACGAGAGAGGCTGCATCAAGGTCGACAGGAGACAGGCCACAAACGTGGAGGGTATCTTCGCGGCTGGCGACTGCACCTGTGGAGGAATGCAGATAGTTACAGCCGTAGGGGAGGGGGCGCGGGCGGCCATGCAGGCGTATCAATACGTGAGAAGCCTCAAGATATGATTCGCCTACTTGTTTCAATCATTTACACTTCAACTAAAGACATGTCTCCTCGAATCTGTACATTGGCAAGGCTTATTGCGTTCGGACATTTCCTAATATTCGGTTGATTCTATGAAGGTTCTAGCCATCCAAACAAGCCCTAACCTCGATGGCTTGACGTCAAGCCTCGCCCAAGCTGTATTGAAGGGAGTCGCGGCCGAAGGCGGAGAGACAGAGCTCATACACCTGAATAGGCTTGAGATAAAACCATGCATCGCCTGCGACAATGGCTGGGGAAGATGCAGGAACGAGGGAATCTGCATCCTCGACGACGACTTCGAGACCCTGAGGAGGAAGATGGCCGAGGCCAATGTCCTAGTCTTCGCCACTCCCGTCTACTTCGGAGACCTCAGCGAGTCCGCGAAGAACTTCCTCGACCGCCTCCGCCGATGTGAAGCCTTCAGCGAACGAAAATCTTTCTCAGGAAAGAAGACCATTGGAATAGCCTCCGCGGGAGGAAGTGGTAGAGGAGCCGTCAGGGCTCTCTACAGCCTCGAAGACTATCTGAGGCGGCTGGGATTCGAGGTCTTTGACCTCGTTCCGGTGACCCGATTCTCGAAAAATCATAAACTCGAGATGCTGGAAAAGGCTGGTAGGCGACTGGTCAGGGTTTAGAGCCTAGGATGGAGTGAGGCGATGCCGAATATGAAGAACGAGAAGGCTACATTGGAGCCCATCGACGTTGATGTCTTAGTGGCCGGTGGAGGCCCTGCTGGGCTCGGCGCGGCAATAGCTGCGTCTCGGCTGGGTGTCAAGACCCTGCTAGTGGAGCGTATGGCCTTCCTCGGAGGCGTCGCAGCCATCGGGTTAGGAATGACGATAAACCAGATGCGGCCGGATGGGAAGCCCCGCAGCAAAGTTCACGAACATCTAATCGAGCGTCTACGACGCTTCGGCAGTGAAGCATATCGCTTCGAGGATCACGCCTTGGTCACCAATACCGAGTACTTGAAGCTAGCGGCGTTCCAAGCCTTGGAAGATGTTGAGTGCAACTACCTGTTGCACAGTTTCATCTCCGACGCCATCGTGGATGGTGACATTGTGAAGGGCGTGATCGTCAATACCAAGAGCGGTCCTCTGCGCATTAATGCTAAGCGGGTGGTCGACGCCACAGGTGATGGAGACGTATGCTTCTTCGCCGGTTGCCCGATGGAGAAGGGTCGGGAGGGCGATGGATTCCTCTCCCCGATGACTTCACTATTCGTCCTCGGCGGAGTCGATGTGGCAAAGGTCATGGAATATCAGAAGGAGGATCGAGGCTTCATAAAACTCCTAAAGGAGGGACGCCGCGCCGGATATGAACTGCCGGAGCGGATGCACATGAGGCCTACCATCTATCCGGGTTGCGTCTATGTGAACCACGCTGGCACCAAGTTGCATGGAGTCTTCGATGGGACGGATGTTCGTGATTTGACTAGGGCTGAGCGCATAATGCGTCAGCAAGCTATAGATGTACTACGATTCCTCAAGGAACGGCAGGTTCTTGGCTTCGAGCACACGTATCTGGAGCAGGTGAGCGCTTGGGCGGGTGTCCGCGAGACCCGTCGCATCATAGGTGAGTACGTGCTAACTGAGGATGACGCGAAGTCTGGGGCGCGCTTCCCAGACGCCGTCGCCCGTCGGTTCGGCTTCCTCGACATCGGCTTCGTGAGGTATGAGGAGATGCTGCCTCACGACGTCCCCTACAGGTCTCTGATTCCGAAGAAGATCGATAATATCTTGGCCTCGGGGCGCAACATCTCTGCCACTCATGTGGCAGCATCGGCCGGTAAGAGCATGGGCAACTGCATGGCTACGGGCCATGCCGCTGGTCTTGCCGCGATGCTCTCTATTCAGGAGAATGTTACTCCTCGCGAGCTGGATGTAAAGCTGGTGCAGAAGGTACTTCGTGAGGATGGGGTGTACCTCGATTGATGCTTTCCTAGTGTACGCTACTCTCCCCACAGGTCCTTTATCATGTGTTCCAGTCCCAGCTTCTTCAAGGTCTCAGGCAGCGGCTTCCCCGTTTCAACATCCCATCCCATGAGACGGTAGTAGTTCTCCAGCATCCTATCCCAGTGAGGCCCTATACCTATACCCTTCGAAGGGCCGTCCACCGGCGTCGAACCATATCTGTCCGATGGCCTGTCCAACTCCTTCGTTATGCCAGCTTCAATGTTGAAGGCCCTCATGAGGTTGACAGCTCTTAGACCCACCGTCTTCGCCTCTTCGGGAGTGAAGCCCCATCCTGTGACCGCTTTGACGGCTTCAGCCTCAAGGGTAAGGTTCATCCTGCAGTTGAAGCGGCAGACTCCTAAGGAGTCCTCGAAGACCATCATTCCCTTCGTCTCGGCTATGGCCGTGGATACCTCCATCGGGTGACCCGGCCCCTGTATCTCTGCGCCGCCGAAGTACGATCCTGTTGGACCAGTTTCGAGGGTGCCTGTGTTGGAGACGCTGGTGTCGAACATCTCGAACCATCTGGTTCTGTGGTCGTGGCCCCTGGGAGTGTTCCCTTTCGCCGTGTATATGGCACACTTGGCCTCTCCACCAATCTTCTGAGAAGCCCTCATCACGCCTTCGGCCAAGAGGGCTCCAACCCCTTGCCTATATGCGATCATGTGTAGGAGCTGTCTCACGCCCTCGGCGTTACCCCATCGCATCTCAAGCCCGTCCAGGTCGTCCTTGGTTAGGAGGCCCTTCTCGTAGCATTCCATCACCCATCCCACTAGCCACCCCGCCTCGTTGTTCTCTAGGCCTAGGCGGTCGGTCAGGCTCGACAGCATCATGGCTGAGGAGATGTCCTTTAGATCGATGACCGGGCCCCATGCAGCCAACTGCTCGTACTCGGGTTCCTCGACGAGCATCCCCTCGTAGAGTCCCTCTTTTATCGTCATCATAGTGCTGTGGGTCAGTCTACAAGCCCAGCATGGGTTTGGCTTGGGATTGAAGGTTGCTCTTATGTACTCCTCGCTGAACCCTTGAATCCTATCCTCCGGTATGTCCCAGAGGTTGGTCAGATAGTTCTTGATCGGTAGGGTTCCTACTCCCGTCTGGTAGCTATTGTGAACGCCTCCGACCGTCCCTGTGAAGGTCTTCACGTTCTCGTAAAGCTTCTCTGCAACATCCGCAAGCCTGTCTCTATCCCTGACCTCAACCACCTTGTTCCCCCTAGAGACGGCTACGGCCTTCAGGTTCTTCGAACCCATGACGGCGCCCGAGCCATTGTGGCTGGCCGAGTGCCCCTTCTCAGCAAAGACTCCTGCGAATCTGACGAGATTTTCTCCGGCAGGTCCGATGGAGACGACGCTCAACTGCCTCTCCCTCTTGCCGAGGTCCTTCGTCAGCAGGTCGACGGTCTCGTAGGTGTCCCTTCCCAGTAGGTAGCTGGCCTCCCGAAGCTCGGCTCGACCGTCGTCGATGTAGAGGTAGAGCCATCTTCTAGCAGCGCCCTGCACGATCACGCCGTCGTATCCAGAGAATTTGATGTATGCGCCGAATAGGCCGTTGGCCTGAACGGCGGTTGCGCCATTTGTGAGCGCGCCCTTCGTCACCAAGGAGAAGGTGCCGGAACCTCCGACCCGGGTTCCTCCGAGGGGCCCCGAAGCCAATATTAAGCGATTCTCAGGGTCAGACCAATCTATTTGTGGGGGCACCTACTCGTATAGGATCTTAGCTCCGATCCCCGTCCCCCCAATATACTTCCTCAATGTCTCCTCATCGAAGACGACTTCAGAAGTTCTTTCATTTGTGAGATCTACTCTAAGGAACTTACCAGCATAGCCACCAAAATCCGACATGTCCCCTCATACTAAAGATGTCCATGTTCGATATATAAGATTCAATCAATTCAAAGCGAGCGCCTTATCTAAGAAGTCGACGAATCATCTTTTTGATCTAAAGGGTGTGTGCAGGGTTTGGAGAAGACTATAACCTACTTTGAGAAAAGTGGTCCCGAGAACATGGCCTCGACCCTCGAAGCGGCTAGGAAGAGGGCTGAAGAACTCAGAATAAAGGACGTCGTCGTGGCCTCAACCCACGGAAGCACCGCTCTCAAGGCTGCGAGGGTCTTCAAGGACCTGAAGGTGAGCCTCGTCGCCGTCTCCATCTGCGAAGGCTACAGAGAAGAGGGATGGACGATGACGGAGGCGGAGAAGAAGGGGCTAAGCGATAATGGGGTCAAGGTCTTGACATCTATCCACGCCTTAGGAGATGGGGTCGCCAACTCCTTCACTGAGAAGTTCGGCGGAAAATCTTTTGAGGAGGTCGTCCAGCAGACTCTCTACCGATTCTGCCAGGGGATGAAGGTCTGCGTCGAGATCGTCCTCATGGCCGCTGATGCTGGGTTGATAGCGACGGACAGGGAGGTCATGGCTATAGCTGGGACTGGGGGAGGCGCTGACACATGTATCGTCGTCAAACCATCATACGCTAGGAAGTTCTTGGACTTCGAGATCAGGGAGATAGTGGCAAAACCCCGGAACCTTTCATAGCCCCTTTTTCTCCTAATCAGTTTCTATGCCTAGACAGCGATTCGACAAAAATGGTGAATCAAGCAACTCTATTTCTTAATGTATTTGGCCGGGTTCGCTTCAAACGCCTTCTGACACCCCGGCGCACAGAAGTAGTATGTTTTCCCCATATAGGTTGTCTTGTATTTCGCCGTCTTCTCATCTACGTCCATACCGCAGACTAGATCCTTCGCCATTTCTTCACCTCCTCTATTTTTGATAACTTGGTTGTATGTTAACCCTTCTCAGAAGATTTGCGTTGGTAACCACAGTCACCGAACTCGTGGCCATGGCGACCTCAGCTATCACAGGGTGTGCTAGGCCCAACATCGCAAAGGGGATCATGATTACGTTGTAGAAGAAAGCCCAGAACAGATTCTGTTTGATCTTGCGAAAAGTCGCCCTAGACAATTTGACAGCCTTGACCACGCCGGATAGATTTCCTCTCACGAGTACCACGTCTCCGGCCTCGATGGCTATGTCTGTTCCAGTGCCTATGGCGATGCCGACATTGGCTTGGGTGAGCGCAGGCGCGTCATTTATTCCATCACCTACCATGGCGACGAGGCCCGCTTCTTCCTGCAGCCTTCGGATTTCATCCACCTTTTGGTCAGGAAGTACTTCAGCCAATACTTTGGAGATGCCTACCTTCCTTGCTATGGCTTCCGCGGTTCGTCTGTTGTCGCCGGTAAGCATAACGGTCTTGAGGCCCAACCCTTCGAGTTCGGCGATCGCCTCAACTGAATCCTCCTTAAGGGTATCGGCCTCCGCCACGACTCCGACACACATCTTGTCTTTAGCAACGAGCATAGCGGTTTTCGCCTCGCTCTCTAGTCTATTCAGCTCCGGCTCCAAGTTACTGTAGTCGATTCCCTTCTCCTCGAATAGCCTTCTATTGCCGATTAGGACAGTGCTTTGCCCTTCAATTTCTCCTTTAATTCCTCTACCAGTTATTGCCTCGAACTTCTCGAGCTTCACTAATTCGAGTCCGTCATCCTCAGCTTTTCTGATAATTGCTTCGGCCAGAGGGTGTTCCGATCCCTTCTCAACGCTGGCCGTCCACCTCAACACCTCTCTATCCTGAAAGCCCGGAGCAGCAACTACGTCTGTCACTTCGGGCCGTCCCTTGGTTATTGTTCCAGTCTTGTCAAAAACTATCACCCTCACGTCCTTCAGTGTCTGGATGGCTTCTCCCCGCCTGATCAGGACCCCGTTCTCAGCGCCCATCCCGCTACCAACCATCAGGGCCGTGGGGGTTGCTAGTCCGAGGGCGCAGGGGCAAGCGATGACCAGTGTTGCTACCGTCGCGAAGATCGCTAGGGAGATCACACCTAGGGACGGATTAACCCATGGGAGGAACATACTCGCCCAAGAGATCACGGTTCCCATGGCTCCCGGGAATGCTAGCCAGAGGATGAGGGTTAGGGATGCTAGGGCTAGTACGGTTGGGACGAAGTAGCTCGTCACGCGGTCTGCGAATTCTTGGATAGGTACTTTGGAGCCTTGGGCTTCTTCAACCAATCTTATGACTTGTGCTAGGAAGGTGTCTTTCCCGATCTTAGTTGCCCTGACCTTCAGTAGTCCCCTCTGGTTGACCGTGGCACCGAGCACCTCATCACCAACCTTCTTCTGTACAGGCATCGACTCTCCCGTAGCCATCGACTCATCGACACCGCTCTCACCCTCCACGACTAAGCCATCTGTCGGTATCTTCTCCCCCGGTCGTACGATCATCAGGTCACCTACTTGTACCTCATCGATAGGGATCTCAACTTCCTTCCCGTCTCTGATTATCCTCGCTGTCTTCGCCTCCAACTCTAGTAGTCTCCTGATGGCTTGGGAGGCTCTCCCCTTGGCTTTCGCTTCTATGTATCGTCCTGTTAGGTGGAAGGACATGATCATCGCGCCTACTCCTGAGTAGTTGGCCAGTGGAGCGAAGAAGGATGGAGGCCCTGTTAGGAAGGATGCCAGTGTTCCCAGCATAATTAAGACGTCCATGTTAGCGTTGCCGTGGGTGATGGCTTTTAGGGCTGACTTGTACGTGTTCCACCCCGGATAGAAGAGGACTGGGGCTGCCAGGGCAATCAGACCTAGGTTGAAGACTAGGGGGTTCGGCCAGCTGATTCCGAAGACCATCTCTGGAATCATCCAAAGAATAATTGGGATCGTTAGGGCCCATGAGGCAAGGGCTCGTCTCTTCGCTGTTGAGAACTCTCGGAGCTCTCTTGCCTCTTCCTCTTCAAACGACGCCCGCCCATCCTCTCTCTCGAGTACTTGATAACCCGTGTACTCGATGGCCTTCTTGACCTCTTCATAGCCTGTTCTTTCTGGGTCATAGACGATTGTTGCCTTCTCTGTAGCTAGGTTGACGTTAGCCTCTAGAACCCCCCTCGCCTCTCTTAGGGCATTCTCTATTGTCTGGGCGCATGAGGCGCAGGTCATCCCGCCGATCCTGAGGATGATCTTCTGGGGCCCTTCGGCCACATCGTAGCCTGTACCCTTCACGACCTTTGCTAGTTCGCCTTCACTCGTTGTCCCTTCGTCGTATTCGACGTAGGCGGTCTGTGTTGCGAAATTGACTGAGGCCTTGTCCACTCCCTTCGCCTTCACAAGGGCCTTCTCTATCGTCTGGGCGCAGCTTGCGCAGTGCATTCCCACGATTCTTAAAGCTGCTTTCTTGGATTCTTCATGTTTTGCTTGGGAGCTTTCCAGTCCAACCAACCCAATCATTATGTCTATAATAGATATATCGAGCTAAGACTTATAAACTTTCTCTCGACGACCCTGTCCCCTCCCTAGCAAACATGTGAGGTCACAGAGACGTGGACAGATTTATATGTCTGATTAAGATATATCTGCTATACAGGCATGTCAAGCGATGAACTGGCCTCCGACATTGTGCGATCCTCAGTCCTCATGCTACTCTACGAGAAGCCCCTACACGGCTACGCAATAATGAGAAGCCTAAAAAACAGGTTAGGCAAGACCGTAAGCCCAAGCCTGATCTACCCCTTCCTCAACCAACTAGAGGAGAAAGGCCTCGTACATTCTTCACAAAAGCCCATCGGGCGCAAGCCGAAGAAGGTCTACGAACTCACCGACGAGGGGAGAGAACTCGCAGCCCTCATCTTCAAACGCCTCGCCTCCCTCGTATCCATCGCTATCGAACCCAATCTTACCACATGTGCCCACTGTGGCGCCAAAATATACGAGGGAGGACACAAAGAGGTCATAAACGGAAAGGAGACCATGTTCTGCTGCGTCCACTGCTATGCGGCCTATAAGCGAGAGAGGGAATCAATCAAAGGTCGCCACATCAAGGCTCGTTGAAGGCACTACCGAGACACACAACATTTTGCATTATCGTGCATGAATCAGAGCGGTGGCAAGTTCACGGAAATCTTTGACTACCAAGTCTGGCTGGTAGAGCGTTTCCTCGTAGGGCAGTCCGTAACGCTCGACCCAAGCCGCCCTGAAGCCGCAAGCCCTAGCCCCCATCACATCGAAGGAGTTGGATGAGACCATCATCAACTCATGGGGCTCCCTGCCCAAGATGCGAACGCAGGCGCGGTACACGGCGGGATGAGGCTTGAAGGCTCCTACGGTCTGGGCTGAGATGACCTCGTCAAAGTCGAATCTCACACGATTCTTCACCAGATATTGGAGAAACCATTCATCACCATTGGAGAGCACCACAAGACGATAGCGACCCTTCAACTGCTCCAGACCTTCCACCGCGTCCTCGAAAGGTTCCAACTCCTTCCAACCCTCCATGAAGCGTTCAATCTCTTCAGAGGTGAATGAGACCTTGTTCAGCCGCAGGACATACAAGAAGGCGCGTCGCGCGGTCGCCAGATACCCGCTGTGCCCCATCATAAGCAGGGTATCTTGGTACTGCTCCACGCGTTGACGCGCTCGTAGCTGCTTCCATATCTGTGCTGGATCGAGGGAAGAATCATGTTCCCTCAGAAAACGTTGAATGAAGGGGGTTAGGCTGCCGGCTAGGTCGAGGACTGTCCCGAATAGGTCGAAGGTGAGGGCCTTAACATCTTCAATTTTCGACATGGATTCACCTCGGAAAGTGGTAGAGGATGACTTCTACCATAAACTCTTTGAATCCTCGGATATCCATCAATATTTGAGTCATATCAGTTAGGGAGTATTTGAAATACTACCACACGGATTCTCCTCCTCTTTCCTTGGTAATGTAAAGAGTTCCATTTTGACGAATAGGAGAGACCGAGGTCACAGCAACTCCGTAGTTAAACAAGGCTTTTATACGCGCCTTGGGGAACGCGCTCTGGCGATCATCATGAAAGGCGTCACTCTCATAGGAGATAGAGAAGTCCTAGTCAAGGAATATCCCGATCCTGAGCCTGGGCCAGGCCAAGTTGTGGTGAAGATGAAGGCCTCGACGATCTGTGGAAGTGATCTCCACATCTACAGGCGGACTAAGGAGGGGATGAAGAACGTCCCCCAGGTCATAGCGGGCCACGAGCCCTGCGGCGTCGTGGATACGGTGGGCGAAAACGTCACCAATGTCAAGCCCGGCGACAGAGTCTCCGTACTCCACGCTATAGGCTGCGGCTTCTGCGAGGATTGCATAAGGGGTTATGACTACAGGTGCAGGAACATGGACACCATCGATGGGCGGCCATGGTGGACCGGACAGACGGGTAACAAGGACGGCGGTTTCGCCGACTATCTCCTGGTGCCCTCTAGGGGCTGCCTGCCCTTACCAGGCGAATTGAGTTTCATAGACGGCGCCATCATGGCCTGCGCTGGGGGAACAGCTTACGAGGTACTGAAGAAACTAACCGTCTCCAGTCATGATACTCTAGCCATCTACGGCCTTGGCCCTGTGGGGCTCTGTGCCGTCATGATTAGCAAGGGACTCGGCGCAGAAGTCATCGGGGTAGATCTTGTTGAGGAGAGGCGTGAGTTGAGTCTGAAGCTGGGTGCGGACAATGTCATAGACGCTAAGTCGAGTGTTTTGGATGAGGTGAAGGCACTTACAAAGGGTAGAGGCACAGATGCGGCAGTAGACTTCTCGGGTAGTAATGTGGCGAGGACTAACGCAATCAACGGTGTCCGATTTGGGGGGCGAGTGGGCTTCATAGGCCACGGGGATGTTGAACTCCCAATTAGGCCGTCGGAGCTTGTCTCGAACGACATAACTATCAGGGGGTCGCCCATCTTCAGGACAGACACGTACTTTGAGATGGCGGCCTTCCTTGTGAAGAATAGGATTTCTCTGGAGCGGACGGTTACTCACAGGTTCACCATTGAACAGGCGGCTGAGGCTTTCAGGCTCTTCGACTCTGGGAGGACGGGGAAGGTAACCTTCGTCTGGGAGTAACCTCCCAGTTTCCTTGTTCTATTCGAGACTGTTATACTAGCCGTCCGCCCACTCCTACATTGGCACGCCCGTCCTGATAGACCCCGCTCCCAACCTCTTGCCCCCACCGTATCTCCCCGCCGGCCTCCGGCTCCGGAGCTTCAACCGTCCTCTCCACACCACCCTTGTTCGACAATCAGCATCTCCGTTCCAATCACCCTCCGTATATGAAAAAGACAGCCGCTAGTCCTCTAGAGCATCATTGCTTGATGCCCCAGAACTGCATGTAGCCGAGAGAAATCTCGATAACCCCGGTTCTTTGGAAATGATTTCTGAAGACGCTCTGGATCTCATCTTCCTCGAAGATCCCCAGCTCTGGGAACAGGTGGGAAGCGGTCACCCTGATGAAGGCCTCCAAGTTCGGGGTGGTTGGCTCCTCGGAGAAGACGAAGGGTACATCCATCCTGAAGATCCCGCCCGGTCTCAATATCCGTAGAGCTTCCATGACAGTCCTCGGAAGTTTCTCTCGAGGAGGAACGCCCAGAATCCAGAACTCTCCGAACATGTTTCCCCTACACGCCACATCCCATGGCTCACCCTCCATCCTCGAGAAGCCTGAAGCTGCCTGCTCCCACTTCCCACATTCCCCGAGAAGACATAGTAGTTGTTCTGCCGCTCGCTTGATATGAGTGTGAAGGAATTCCTGTTCGTTGCCAGCAAGTGGAGAGGCGATTCCGACTAGAGTTGGACCGGGAGGTGGAAGACCACGAGGCAGGTCCCCAGTTTTTCCTTCTTTGCTGAGAGCGTAGTCCCGATAGGCGCTGTAGAAGTGAAGGACAACTGCCAAGGAATCACGGAGGATCTCTCGCAGAGCCTTTTCCCCACGGTCACCGAGCCTGTAGACCCGTCTCGGCGGCCCGTTAGGGCCCTTCTCCTGTCTGCTATCGATGAGTCCCTCATGTTCCATAATATGAAGCCAGCGATACAGTGTAGTGATCTCTAAGTCTCCTGTAACCGGTTGCAGGCGGCGACGGAGCTCATATCCGTGGCAGGGTTGGCGGTCCAAGATGAGGAGGATGTTCTGTTGTATCCATTCCTCGCGGTACATGGTCAGCTATATGCGGCTCTACCTATAGATAATTCTGCATAGATCCTTATATGCGGGTTAGTCTTGTGCTGTCTCAGGTGGAGAAGCTTGGAGAAGAGATGCATCTCCTGCGGGATGCCGATGACTAAGCCAGAAGACTTCGGCGGCAAGGATACAGCGAACGAGAGTTGCGTCTACTGTAGCAACCCCGACGGTAGCCTGAAGCCGAGGAACGTGGTCAGGGACGGCATGATAGAGTTCTGGATGTCTAGGGAACATGTAGGTCGATCAGTCGCTGAGAAGGCAGTCGACGAGTACATGGCCGGAATGCCGGCCTGGAAGAAGCCAGGCGTGAGGAAGAGGGATGCTGTCTGACCCCCCATGGGCTCGTGGCGCGCCGAGAGGAATGGCCTTCGGATAAGGAGCACGCGGCTATAATGGTCTGGTTGGAGGACTAGCAGAGTTTGGACGAGGACGGATTCAGGAATTTCTGTGTTGAGGCTGGGCTTGACGAAAGCGTCATACAAACTAGCGTTGGAGTGGTGAGGTACTCTGAGGCCTTTCTAGAAAAAGAAGGATGGGGTAAGAACCTAGGCGACCTGACCACCCCCGATCTCGAGAGCCTTGTTGCTCACATGATTGAAGAGGGGAAGAATACTGAGGGTAATCTCCTCGCCCTACTCAGATATATCCGTTTCGCCAGCAATAGGGAAGCCGAGGTTTTCCTGCTCGAAATCTTGGGCGGGAACCACGTTATGAATAGTCTGTCAGATACCTTGAGAGGGGTGGTCGGCGAGAGCAAACGCGACGAAATACTTGGGAGCCTAGAAATTCCCCCGTTAGGCACTCTTCCCAAAGACAAGCTCGGGTTCACGAAGGAGTTCATGGAGAGGCTTCAATCCAGACTAGACGAGAAGACATGCAAGGATGTTCTGCTAAGCGGGCCTCACGCACACCCCCGAGAAGAGTACTTACCTGACAGGAAGAGATTCCTCGCGTCCAAGAGCATAGACGATTTTCTGGAGCAAAGGCGCAGAGAGTTTCTAAACCTACTCGCTAGGCACGTGCGAGAGAAGACGCTGTTCTATACACAAGAGATCGATGAAACAGTCCTCGAGTACATCCGCAACAACCCAATCGACGTGAGGGTGGGGGACACTATCCACATCACGAAGATCCCTTACATGGCCAAGGAATACCTCCGAGAAAAAGACGAACGAAAGAAGAGGTATTACTACTGCCACTGCCCATGGGCACGCGAAGCAATAGTGTCCAGAGTTGAGATACCCGTCAACTTTTGTTACTGTAGCGCAGGACACGCGAAGCGGCCCTGGGATGTCATCTTTGACCAACCAGTCGAGGCAGAGGTCTTGGAAACCGTCCTCAAGGGTGACATGGTCTGCAGGTTCGCCATACATATCCCGAAAGAATGCCTAGACATTGACAAATCCTCCTCTACCAGCAAGGGACGCCGTAACCTGTGACTTGCTTACTCTTCTCTGAGGGAGGTGGGCTAGCCACAACCTTTCCTCAGACCTCCCGAAGGTGACAGCAAAAGGTCATGTTGCATGGTAGAAGAAGGTTGGCTAGAAGCTGTTCCTCGTTGAAGCCATGATTCAGAGTGTTCCTTGACCCCCTCTTCCTGTCAACCGATTACCTGACCCCCAAGCAACACGCGCTCGAAGTCGAGCAACTCGGATACGAGTCCGTAGGGTGTCCGACCGCCTGATGACGGGCAACAAACTCATTTACGAATGCTTCTCCACACTCTCAGTCCTCGCGTCTGCGACTAGGAAGATCCGGCGGGGTAGCCTAGTCGCCTGCAACTGGTACAGGAACCTCTCCTTTCTGGCTAATATAGCCGTGACCATAGACGCGATCTCCGGCGGCAGGCCCGAATTCGGCATAGGCGCCGGCTGGGACAAGGAGGAATACGCTCGGAGGCTCATCGCGTTGCGGAAGCACTGTGATGAACTCGGGAGACGGTACGATAATGTCGAGAAGTCCCTCTGCGCAAGGATCAAGATCGCCAACGATAGGTAGGGGCTCAGAAGTTTCCTAGAGAGGCAGTACTCGACTGTGGCCTATACTTCAGAACGCCGACAGCCTTGAGCAGTGGTTTGAGATGCTCCAAACATAGTCGGAACCCCTGAAGAATGTGTGAGCCGAATCAGGGAGTACGCCTACTTTGGAGCACCTACTACACGCTCTGCTTCCTAGACCTACCGAGTATGAACGACATGAGGCTGTTCGCTGAGAGAACAAGGGGAAAAATCTAGAAGGGCTTCTGGAAATCCCTTCCAGGGTATATCGCCCTGCTCCCCAGCGACTCCTCTATCCTGAAAAGCTGGTTATATTGAGCCGTTCGCTCGCTTCTGCATGGTGCACCCGTCTTTATCTGCCCAGCGTTGAGGGCCACCGTCAAGTCTGCCAGCCAAGAGTCCTCCGTCTGCCCCGACCTCTCACTGACCTGAACCCCGTAGCCGTGGCGGAAGGCGCAATAGGCCGCGTCCAAGGCCTCCGTCAGCGTCCCGACCTGATTCACCTTCCACAACAAAGCATTGGCTGCGCCCATCTCTATTCCTTTCTTGAGGCGTCTCACGTTGGTCACGAAGAGGTCGTCGCCCACGATCTGTATCTTAAGCGACTTGGCCAGTTCGGCGAAGCCTTCGAAGTCATCTTGCTGGAGGGGGTCCTCGATGCTGACGACCGGGTAGGTCTTGCAGAGTTCCTCGTAGAAGTCCATCATCCTCTCCCGCGTCAGTTCCTTCCCCATGAGGCGGTATGTCCCCTTCTCCGGGTCGTAGAGGTGGGTCGCCGCGCAGTCGAGGCCGAGGACGAAATCATCTCCGTATCCGAGTTGCTCGCAGGCCTTCAGCTCCATCTCCAAGGCTTCCCTCGGGTCGGTCATCGGTGGCGTATAGCCTCCTTCATCGGCTGTGTTCAGCACATACTTTGAATACTTCTTGGCCAGCATTTGGCCAAGGTGAAAATAGACTTCAGCCCCCATGGACATGGCTTCGGTGAAAGTCTTGGCCCCCACGGGCATGATTATATGCTCCTGAAAATCAAGGTCTGTTGCCGCGAGTTTACCCCCGTTTATGTAGTTGAGGAGAGGGACAGGGAGGACGCAGGCCCTAGGCCCACCAACGTACTGATATAGAGGAAGCTCTAAGGCGTTGGCCGCTGTTCGGGCTGCAGCGAGGGAGACGCCCACTATAGCGTTGCCCCCGAGGCTACTCTTGTCCTCGGTGCCGTCTAGTGCGATCATGGTCTGGTCTATATCCATCTGCCTCCGCACATCCATCCCAACCAGTTTCGGCTCTATGACCTCGTTCACATTCTTACAGGCCTTGAGGACGCCTGTTCCAGCGTAACGTTTACCACCATCCCTGAGTTCAAAGGCTTCATAGACTCCTCTGGATCGTCCCGCGGGTACATCGGCGCGTCCGAGGACGCCTCCTTCCGTGAGGATGTCAACTTCGACGGTAGGGTTGCCTCTACAGTCCAAGACCTCTCTGGCCTTGACGGTCTTTATGGTGAATCGGCTCATCTCCTGTCCTCCCAAGTTGTGGGAAGCATAGCCGCCAAGCGATAAAAAGCCTACTACGGCACCTTATCTCTCACATTCGAGTCCAAGACGACTACGACCCTCAAGTTCATCACGTTAGTTCCAGTAGCCCTAGTGTAGATGGCATCGCCCAATTCGCGGAAGACATGGGAAGCATTATGGCGCCTTAACTCCTGAAACACGTCCAGCCCCTTCTCGTCAGCCCGTTCTAGGGTGTAGCCGTCGACTAGTCCCCCAGCAATGTCCGTCGGTCCATCCGTCCCATCAGTCCCAAGAGCCACGGCCGTTATATTCCTACTTCCACCAATCTTGAGGGCGAGGCCAAGGGCGAACTCTTGGTTCGGTCCCCCTTCACCGTGTTCGCCTGTTATCGTGACCGTGGTCTCACCACCCGATATAAGGGCACAGGGAATCTCCACCAGTCTATTCCCCGTCTCGATCTCCTTCGCTATTCCAGCGAATACTATACCGGCCTCACGACTCTCACCCTCAACCATAGTCGAGAGGACAACGGAATGTAGTCCCAGTTCCTCCCCCTTCCTCCGGGCTCCTTCACAGGCATCACTGTTCGTGGCAAGCATGAAGGTGCGGATATCAATTCGTGGAAGGGCCTTAGGGGTCTCCTCCTTGGGATCGGCCTTGGCTAGCCGATTCCTAATAGAATCGGGCGCCTTTCCCCATAGATTGTACTTCCTGAGAACTGCTACGGCGTCGGCAAAGGTGGAGCGGTCGGGGACCGTGTTATCTGTGATGCAGTCGAGGTCTTCCCAGTCGCCTATGACGTCTGAGACGGTGAGGTTGATGATGGTAGCCTTGCCTAGGAGCTGGGCGAGTCTGCCCCCCTTGATAGCTGAAATATGCTTCCGGACCGCGTTGATCTCCTGTATGATGGCTCCGCTTCTGAGGAGAAGCTCCGTTACCTGTCTCTTCTCTTCGAGAGTTATGCCTTGGGCGGGTAGAGGCATCAGAGCTGAACTACCCCCCGTGATGGCGCAGAAGACGAGGTCCCGTTCCTTCACGTTTCGAGTGAGTTCAACGATAGCCTCCGCGCCCTTCAACCCCTCCTCATCAGGTATTGGGTGACCTGCCCTGAAAATTCGGATGCGCTTCAGCCCTCCCTCTTGGCCCCGCTTCACAATGATGACCCCGTCTCTGACTCGGTCACCCAAGATATCCTCAAGGGCCTTGGCGATGGGGAAGGTGGCCTTACCCGCACCGACAACATAGATGTCGCCAATCTCAGAGAGTTGGTAGCTGAGGTCGCCGACCTTGAGTGTTCTGTTTGTTAGATGGGCGAGCCGCTTCGTCGCCGCGTAAGGGTCCACCGCCTCCAGCCCGCTCTCAACAATCTCCAGAGCCAGTCCTCTCCCTTCGACATTGCCGTGAGATAGGAGTTCAGCCTTATTCCGTATCATTTTCGGCCAGCTGCTCCACCGAAACCTATTGCCTGGTAATAATCTTCAGTCGGCAGTAGGCATAGAGTGCATCATAGACTGGAAACTGGAGTTCCATGTTCTCAAAATCGTTGGTCGTTATCGTTCGGAATCCTTGGGCTATCGCCAGGAGCCCGGGTGACTCCGGAGTTAGGTCCCTCGCTGGGGTGTCGGCTCCTCTTACGATCTTCGCCATTTCCAGCAGCGCGGGATCCTTCAGTTGATACCTCTCTATGATGGCATCGAAGGTACACTTCTCCCCTCTGTGACCGAGTTCAGCACCTTCAACATCGAAGGGTATCGCGTCGAGCTTCTCAGCCATCTCCAACACAATCGAGGATGCAACAAAAGTGAACTCAGCCTCGGAGTCGACAAACTTCCTGATGAGCCAAGGGCAGGCTATCCGATCTACCTGCGCGTGGCTGCGCGTTACCCACCTCATCTGGTTTTCACTTCCTACAACTCTAGCTGGACAGTCCGCTACTAAGGCTTTCGACAGGAAGAACCTAACATTTATCTCTCGACGAACGAACAATAACTATGCCGGATGATGAAGAACACTGATTCGAAAGGTGACATATCAGAGTTACTCTGACGGCAACATCTCATTGACTTAGTTGCCGCATCGCCCGCAATGGGTAGCAGTGATTAATTGAGATTTCCAGATCAATATAGTTTCGTCGATGAAGGAGTTCCGAAAGATTCACGAGATCGTTCCCACGCCCTCAGTGAATGGTGAAGGCGTTGAAGAAATCCTAGCATCCTCACTCAGGTTCAGGCTAGGATACTTGTGTCGACGAAGATGTCTGCGACATATCTCTCTAGTCTGTGTCTGTCGATGCCTAAGTAGGATTTGACCAATCGAATTGCTCCTTTCCACTCAGCTTCGCTGTGGCGCCCCATATCTGGGTCGTTCGTGAAGTAGATGAAGACGAGGTAAGCCCGCAAACCGTTCAGTTCTCGCAAAAGATAGAGATGAGCCAGCCTGTTGGCGTACTGGTAGAAGCCAGAGGCCCAGTCAACGTCATTCCTTCCATTCATGAACCCTCTTATCTTGTCAAGGCTGCCCCGTATCTTATTTTTTGAGCTGTCGTCTCTCGCTCTGAGGGTTGAGATGAGTTCCTCGATGTGCGATTTCGCCTCGACTAGGAAGACTTCACTATCTTCGGTCCTCCCGAGAGCGTCCCACCGTGGACCACCCAAAGGCCAGTAACTCTCAAGGCTCACCTTCTCCAACTTCACGTCCAATCGTTCTATGAAGCTTCTGTCCCTGTACTCTGCATAGTCATCTTTCTCTACGGGGGAGACCCACTGGATTCTGTCATGCTGAGATCCCAGACGTTCGTGAATCAACCTTTCCAGGAGCTCAGGTCTCCTGTTGACGAGAATCTGCAACCACTTCTGGCTTCCTCTCTGGGCGATTGCCTGTGGAAAGCGAGGCATGATTAGGACTTCGACTGACATCGTATATAGCTTTCTCAGAAACCTGAGTCGTGATTCCAGTGGCTGTATCTGATTGCAAGAATCTCCTCACGAAATCCTCCCTCACGATTGTCCTGACCGCCGCGTCACTCGGCTCGCTACGATGACCCATCCGACTCGATCTATAGTTATACAGACGTTAATGTAGGATTAATCATAGTTACTCTGACGGCAATAATGACTAATTCTGGCGCCCTGAGCTTCTTTCTTATGTATTTACAACTAATATCCGAGAAGAGAATCATAGACTGGCTCTGCATCGTCTACGCCTTTTCTCTCGTTCTTGCGAAGATGAATCATGGCACACTAAGAAGTAAAGGGGAGGACTCCATCCAAGTAACGGCTATAGTCCCCCCTACTGGACAGTAGAGGCAAGATTGGACGAGCACATTCACTATGGACGCTAGGCTCGTGGGCTACTCAAAGGGGAGTTTCTCGGAGAATCCCTGGATCTCACTCCCATCAGATTTCCTCATCCCCATAAGCCTAGCCATCTCAGCGTAGCTCGTACTCAGCTTGTACTCCGGCACCATCATAGGAGTCGTGGGTACACTCCCTGTCCCCTCCTTCCCAAGACCAAGGACTAGATCATCAAGTTTCGCCCTAGGAACCGTGAAGATAATCTCATCATCTTGAGCCCCAGCCCTATTACGGTCACCTCGACACGGCACAGAGACATAGCAATTACCCGTCTGCATCGCAGGGACGACAGCATAGACACAAGCTACGTGACCAGACAACTGCGAGGTTACGTCACGACCATCCTTGTAGGCTGTGGCAAGTAGGAGCCGCAACAGTTGCGCAGAGTTGCAGTAGATCACGACGACATCGGGCTCGAAGTTAGCTCTGGAGAGAGGAGTCGCCGCCACACCTACATATTGCCCCGCTTCAAGGCGAGGGAACTCCCGCGCCCAGTTGGCTCCAGCCTCCAAGCTTTCTACGCCGCCGGGATAACGGTTGCGCCCCTCTAAGAAGTACTGAGGTGCCTCAGCGAGGCCGAAGCCTATCACGGGCTCTGGGCACCACATATCCTCCTTCAGCATCGCTATGGACATCCCGTATCTCCGCACCAGCGCGAAGCCTTGACACGCTGAGAGACATTTCGCAAAATCCCTCTTCGGTCTCTTGGCTCCCTCAGGGATCTCATCCACGCTCCTCAGCATTTTGACGGCGAAGGGATACGTTGCTGGTCGCACGTGTTTCTCAATCTCCTCCGCGTACTTACGAAGGCTCAATCCACTAACCTCCACTTTCTCAGTCTGTTAGCCCCGGTCTATATGTCTTGTTGAAGCTTCTCAATGAATATGGTCGGTCCAAGCAATGAAGCCTAAGGCGTTGATGTAAGTAGAACAATCTAGGGGATGTCTCATCACTTTCCTATCTCCGCAGACCCAAAGCACATATAGGTGTCTTTATCTGCCGATTCAGTATCAGCACAATAGAGTCAGGAAGGTGAATGATTTGAAGGTTGTCAGACGGGGCGACGTAAAGAAGAAGCCTTTGCCGGGTAGGATGATTCAACTTGTTGTTGGCAAAGACGACGCGTCCTCACCCAGTGAAGCACTAACCATGGGCTTTGCACGTTACTCTGCCGAGAGCGGTAAGATGAAGCCGCATCGACATGCCGAAGAGGTCGTCCTAGTCCTCAGCGCCAAGAAAGGGTGGACCCGTTACGGAGGCTTTGGTGATAAGCCAGATGAAATGTGCAATCCTCTCCCATTAGAAGAAGGGATGATTCTACATGTACCCGAATCGGAATGGCACGTATTTGGCTACAATGAAGGAGGGTACGTGGAAATCGCTTTCTTCTATGGTCAAGCAGACATCTACTCAAAACAGAGAAAGCTCTCCAAATAAGAACAGATGACCCTTCTAACCATATGAAATGTAACAGTCTCAACTGAAGATGTCGGCGTTCTTGGCAGCCGCGTATGGAATAAACTTCTTATTCTCGTATATATCCGATCAAGACTAGAGTCTCTAGGTCTACGATACTCGACGCTTCCACAACTTGAATTCTCTCCATCTCGTATTATATTCTCTTCGTCTTGGAATAGCTTTGTGTTAAGCTTTCTAACTAGGATAGGTGCAGATTTCCTCCATCTTTGCCTCGCAAGCTACGAAGAAACTTGCGCTACTAGCTTAGTCCCAAGGTCGTCTTTTCGATTCTAGGTTGGCAGACACTTATTGTATAGAAAAAGGATGTCAGGCTTCTAGTATGTTCTTATTTAAAAATTGTTCCCAATATTTATATTCTTAAGAATGAGGTAGACTCGATTTGCATTGTATATAGAGACATGGCCTTGTCCACCTTCAGAGGGTTGGAGCTTCAGCGAAGGGACCAGAGAATCTTATGGATCGAAGCTTCAGAATACCTATCACGCTTACTTAGAGGTTGCTCAACCGAAGTCCTGTTCTGAATATGGGACGCAATCAAACATTCTCGTGGTCTAGACATTTCTGGCCAGCTATGCGGAAACCGCCTTCACCAGAAGGGGTTTGGAAGTAGTGTGGATAATGTAGCATTAGCAATTAATGTTTTAGTGGATATGAATAAATGTTGATCTGAACACTCAACAACAATTCTTTGGAATTCTGATAGAGGAACTCCATCGCGAATGGGCCTAAACCTAAAAACTTGTGAAATAGGGCTTAAAATCTCATCGAGGTGAAAGACAGTTTTGGCTGGAAGGATGATTGTTTATGCCAAAACTGTTCGCTTAATCGTTCATGGGTTATTGGTTTTTCTTTAGTTATAGTTATATGTGTTAGGAGGATTCGGTTTTGGGTGAAAGAAATCGTCATAGGAGCGAGAATGATATTGTAGCCAGCATCCTTTCTGTAATGGCAGATAGGTCGATGAAGAAGACGCGGATAATGTATGGAGCCAACCTGAGCTATACCTTGCTGATGAAATACTTGCATAGGCTGTTGACCTGTGGTCTGGTCGCCTATGTTGAGGACAGGAAAATCTATATGTTGACCGGTGCAGGACGGAGATTCCTTGAGGAGTATGCCGAGTTAAAGAGTCTGGAGAGCAGACTGTTGCAGTATTCAGAGCGCTTCGAAGATAAGCAGAGTGCTCTGGCTCAGATGCTCAGTGCCGGGAGTGACAGAGAGCGACTTGCCCGACCAATCTAAGGGTGGGGTTTTCTTCGATGAACCCGGTACGTCTTCACTTTGTTGAGTCTTTCAGTTAGGCAGCTTGGGCATTCGATTGTCTTATTCCAACTGTGAGGGTAGTCCAAATAGTAGCATCTATGGCTGGTACACCAATTCAGGTAGATCGGCATCTCGTGCAAGGCGGAGTCTTGGCGTATCTTGGTTGGACCCAGCCAACCAAAGGCGCGTAATCTGATTTTCAGTCCTAGGCCTATTCCCTTAGAAGAAATCACGATGGGGTAGTTGCTTCCTGTCTCATCTCCGACGAGATATTTTCTTGGAACCGTCTGGTTTAGGGACAAGCTTTAGGCCCTTGGTCGCTAACTGGCGATTATGTAGAAATTATGTCTAGATATCTATATATATTCTTCTATCCTGCTTGTTCTCCGCAGAACAGTGCCGGGTGTACAATCCCCCAATATCATGAAGTGCTGAGTTGGTTCGATGTCTGACCGCCAAAGTCTAAATGACATAGCAAAGGCGTCTGCTCGTAGCAGCTTCTACCTCTTCCTAGGCCAGTCCATATCTACGGTCCTTTTGGCTGTCACGACAATCTTGATTGGTAGGCTCTTGGGACCTGAGAACTATGGCATATATACGGTGGCGCTTACAGTTCCCTCTCTTCTTTTGGAGGTTTCCGATCTCGGGATTTCGTCGGCTCTTGTTAGGTTCATTGCCAAGCTATGTTCGGAGGGCAAGCACGGGGAGGCGACCCGCCTTTCAAAGATAGGGATCCTGTTCAAGACTCTCACGAGCATTGGTGTGTCCCTAGTATTCCTTCTACTTTCCGGTGAAATAGCCACTGTCATCCTTAAGAGGCCTGAGATTAGTCTCTTCGTTGGGGTTGGGGCACTATATCTTCTGGGCCAAGCGATTCTAGGAACAATAAACGCAATATACATTGGCCTAGATAGAACTGAGATTAGCGGTTTCCTCGTGAATGTTCAGGCAGTATCAAAGGCGTTCGTTTCGATCATACTCATCATTCTTGGGTATGGTGTGATGGGTGCCCTTCTGGGCATTGGATTCAGCCCCTTGTTTACGGCGGTTGTT
>Ga0172362_10001221_pt1 | contig 21882 bp, 23 predicted proteins | sample LakKivs1_kivu2a2_FD_114534 | JGI IMG/M metagenome (GOLD analysis project Ga0172362, IMG submission 114534) | Sediment microbial communities from Lake Kivu, Rwanda - Sediment s1_kivu2a2 | ecosystem: Environmental > Aquatic > Freshwater > Lake > Sediment | place: Rwanda: Western Province, Lake... | reverse complement strand
TATCTTTAGTAACTGCATTTTGCATACTGGCGCTGGCAATTGTATCAAAAAATATTCTTAACGTCCAACTTGATTTCATTTCTCAATACGGGCCTTCATGGATGTTCATAGCGTATATAATTACAAAGGATAAAACCAAAAAATCTAAACTTTGTTGCAGTACTTTGTTTTGGTCTTTGGCGATAATTATTGTAACAGCAGCAATTCTGCTTCTTTATGTAATATAGCTATCAACCGAAATTTATCAATTTTGGTCTTTAAAAATCTGAAATTTAAGCTAAAAAATTGTTATGTGTGATAGAGAGGGTGCGCATTGCAAGATGAACTTTATCTAACCTTGAAAATCAAATGATATTGTTGAAGGTTAAATAAAGTTTGGTGCTCCCGCCGGGATCTTCAGAGCTTTCGTTTTTTGCTTGAGCTTTTTTCTAAAAAGCTCATTCGAACCCGGGTCCCTGGCTTTCTTCAACCCTGCTGGCTTAACCAAGCCGATTTCCGCCAGCGTTTTGCGCTGAGCAAAAGGCTGCGAGAGGCCAGAATCCTTAACCGCTAGACTACAGGAGCTTTTTGATTTATTTCTATTTTACATTTTTTAGGTTTTTAAAGATTTGGAAAACGCGAAGCGTTTCCAAGTTTTTGGGGTCTTGGGACTTTGTCCCAAGTATTTGGAACTTCTGTTCCAAAACTAAAGGACCTTTTTCTGAAAAAGGGTCTTTTGGCGAGCCCGGAGGGATAACCAGAAATGGATGCTATTTTTCGACTTGGGCGTAGCCTAAGTCTGTGCAACCAATTTCATTTGAACCCCCAGTCTCTCGGTTTCTTAGATACTTTAGTTTTGATGAAACTTTTTCTAAAAGTTTCTCCGAAGCCGAGCGCGTTATCCAGTTACGCCACGGGCCCACACATAGATTTTGTTCGCGAAACGTTTAAATCTTTTTTCAACCTCTTATCTTATATGGCAGGGATTGTTGGTGTTTATTCTAAAAATGATTCTACCATTGACGCGTATTACTGCCTTGTCGAAATCCAGCACAGGGGGCAGGAAAATGCTGGAATTTCCGCCTTAGGCAACCATTCCTTGAGGACGCACAAGGGAAAGCGCCTCATATCCGGCATATTTCACAAAGACGTTCTTGAGTCATTCATTCATCCCACGGACTACGTTTCTATAGGCCACGTCGGAGACAAAAAAGTCGAAAGAGACAGCATAGCGCCGATTTGTTTGAAATCGGAAAAATATGACATTTCTGTGGCAATGAACGGTTTGATAATTAATCGCGAGGAAGTTGAGAAAAAGGAAAACGTAAAGGCATCTACGGATGAAGAATTGTTCGGAAAATTATTTTTGGATAAAATGAACAAAACCGATGACGTAGTTGAATCTTTTTCTTATGTAATGGAAAAACTGGATAAGGCATATTATTCTCTAGTGATGGGAATTCATGACAAGGAAGATCAGATCAGTTTTCTTACGGGAGCCAGATGCAAAAGAGGAGTTAAACCCATGATTATGGGAAGAACTGAAGAAGATTTGTACATAAGTTCCGAATCAGGGGCTTTGGATACGCTGGAGCATCTGGGTAAGAAGTTTATTGAAAGAAGAGATGTGGTTCCTGGAGAAGTTTTTATGGTATTTGATGAAGAATTCTACAGCCAGCAAATTCTGCCTCCGGAAAGAAGGCATTGTGCCTTTGAATGGGTTTACACGGCCAGGCCGGATTCTGTTATAGAAGGAAGAACGTCGCACTTGGTAAGAAAAGAGTTGGGGCATCTGACGGCTAGTTTACATGAAATAAAGAAAAATGATAAAAAGATAATAATAGGCATACCTGACTCTGGCAGATCAGTTGCTTTGGGGTTGCATGAAGAAACAGACATACCATTTGATGAAGGATTGATTAAAAATCAGTATATGGGCAGAACATACATAATACCGGACTCTTCCGAGAGAAATCAGGCTGCAATATTGAAGCACAATCCAATAAAGGAGATTGTGAAAGGAAAGGAGGTTATATTTGGAGATGATAGCATCGTAAGAGGAACCATAAGCGATGCTGTAGCTCAAACACTTTTAAATGCCGGAGCAGAAAAGGTGGAGCTTCTGATAAGCTATGCTCCCATATTTTATCCCTGCTTTTCAGACAAACCCGACAAGAAACTGGCCGCAAAGGGCATGGAAGATAAGAATATTTTTGAAATCGGAGATGAAGTCGCTAAAAAACTACCTTCCATAGAAAAAGTCTATTACAATACTGTGGATAACGTTGTAAAGGCTATAGGTTTGCCGAGAGAACATCTTTGTACCAGATGCATAACGGGAGAAAATCCGTTTGACTAATAGCTCTTCCCGAAGTAAACGACGTGCTTAGCTTCCTTTCCGCAAAGGATGCATTTTCCTTCTGGTTTCTTCTCATTCAGGTGGAAGGGTATGTTCGTTATTTTCGCGCCTGTCTCGTCCTTTATCTTTTCCTCGCATTCAACCGAGCCGCACCAGGGGGCCACGACCCAGTTACCTTCTATCTGTTTCTTGAACTGGTCGTAAGTGCTGACTTTCTTCGTTCGTTCTTCAATCGATTTCTTTGCCCTCTCAAAAAGGTTCTTCTGTATTTCTTCCAGCATTCTTTTCACTTCTTTCTTCAGGTTTCGTGTTTTTATTGGAGTCTTTTTGCCTGTGTCCCTTCTTACGAGAACAGCCTGGTTTTTTTTCAAGTCCTTGGGTCCTATTTCCATGCGCAGAGGCACGCCTTTCAGTTCCCATTCATTGAATTTAAAACCGGGAGTGTAGCCTTCCCTATCGTCTATTTGGACCGACAAGCCTTTCAGGGACTTGACTATGTTTTTAGCGGCCTTGAGAACTTTCTTCTTGTCCATTTCGTTGTAGTATATAGGAACTATTACGACTTGGATTGGAGCCACTCTGGGAGGTATTATCAGGCCTTTGTCATCGCCGTGCGTTATTGCAAGTATGCCTATAGAGCGGGTTGAAAATCCCCAGGAGTTCTGCCATACATATTTCTCCTCTTCGTTCTTGTCGAGGAATTTTATTTCAAAAGGCTTGGAGAAATTCTGGCCGAGATGGTGAGAAGTCGCTCCCTGAATAGCCTTCCCTATGGGGAGGAACGTCTCTATGCTTAGTGTATAATCAGCTCCTGCAAACTTCTCGTTTTCCGTCTTTTTTCCCTTGACCATGGGAACTGCCAGAAGCTCTTCGTACGCCTGTGCGTAGCAATCAAGCATTTCCTTTACTTCCTCTTCCGCCTCCTCCTTGGTCGCGAAAACGCTGTGGCCTTCCTGCCATAAAAATTCTCTTGTCCTCAGGAAAAGAACGGGATGCTTGAATTCCCAGCGGACCGTATTTACCCACTGATTGATTTTTAAAGGCAAATCTCTCCATGAGCGAATCCACTTAGCGTAAGATTCGTACATAATAGTCTCTGAGGTTGGCCTTATTGCTAGCTTTTCATCCAGTTCCGAGGAGCCTGCCTCCGTAACCCATGCGACTTCGGGAATAAAGCCCTGTACGTGCTCCGCCTCCTTTTTCAGGAGCCTTTCAGGTATGAAAAGGGGAAAATAGGCGTTCTTTACGCCCTGCCTTTCAAATTTTTCGTTCAGGAATTCCTGGATGTTCTCCCATATCTTGTAGGCGTAAGGCCTTATAACCATGCAGCCCGAGACCGACGAATAGTCAGCCATTCCGGCCTTCTTTATAACCTCCAGATACCATTCGTTAAAGTTCTCTTTCTTCACGGTCATGCCAAGTTCTTCGCTCATGATATCACTTTTGACTTTTTTATTAATAAATATTGCAATTCACTACTGGTCGGATATTGTACTCTTTTGTATAACAATCTTTTTAAATACCACTTGCGAAAAGTTTTTTAGAATTTTTCTTTTTTGAGGTGGGTTGATGGCGGAAAACAGCGAAGAATCGAAAAGAATTGCTAGGCAGATGACTCTTTCATTTTATTCAAAGTCAATCAGGCTGGACGAGTTTATCTAAACTTTTTATTTCTATTCATCCCTATTCTTTAGGGGTGAACTAGGGGTGGATTTCTTTGGCGGTTAAGATAGCGATTATTTCCGACCTGCATTTCGGTTTCGGGAGGAACACGGAGAGGTCTGAGGACTGCTGGGAGGCGGCTGCGGAGGCCTTTGAGAAGGCAAAGGACAGCGACTTGATAATACTTCCAGGCGACATATTCGACGAGAAAATTCCTAGGCCCGAGGACTGGGCAAAGGCCATGAAACTTCTTTCCGGAGTAAAAGTCCCAGTGGTGGCAATACACGGAACTCATGAAAGGAGGGGAAAAGGACTGATAAACTGCGTGGAAGGGCTGGAACACGCTAGCTTTTTAAAACACTTACATTGCGAATCCGCCACTTACGAAATTAAAGGGAGAAAAATTTCTGTTCACGGAATGAGCGGGGTTCCGGAGGCCTACGCAAAGGAAGTCCTTGAGCAATGGAACCCTAAACCGATAGAAGGCTCTTTCAACATATTCGTTCTCCACCAGTCCATTCACCCGTATATATACAATCCCATAGAGCCGCCTTCGCTGAAACTGGAAGACCTTCCGAAAGGCTTTGATTTATACGTATCGGGTCACGTACACTGGAGCGAGAGGACGGAGGTTATGGGAAAGCCTTTTATTATTCCTGGTTCTTTGGTAACGACGCAAGTGAATAAAACAGAAGCGAAATATAAAAAAGGATTTTACTTAGTGGAGCTGAATGAAAAAACGGAAATAAAATTCGTGGAGCTGGAAAACCAAAGGAAAGTTTTTTACAAGGACTTTGAGTTGGATAATGAAAAGATTTCTGACGTGATTGAAAAAGTGGATGAATATCTAGGTGGCATAAACGAAAAAAGGAAACCTCTCGTCAGGGTAAGGGTCAGCGGAAAAATAGGAAAGGGAACGGAACTGGACTTTTCCCGCCTGAAGGAGAAATACAGGGAAAAAATGATTCTTTCGCTTTCTTCCAGAGTCTCTGAAGAGGAATTAGAAAACAAGCTTAAGCTTCTCAGGGACATAAGGGAGAGCAGGATAAGCGTTGAAGAGATGGGTCTCCGCATTTTAAGGGAAAACATGAAGGAAATGGGCCTTTCAAAGAATTATGAGGAAATTTTCGATTTCCTTGTGGAGGGAAACGTGGACAGCGCGATGGTTCACCTTCTTGCAAACTCTAAAACAAATGAACCTAAAGAAGAAAAACTCACAGAAACTGTCGTGAAACTTGACAAGGAAAAATTCGAGGAGGAGTTGTTTGAAGAAAAGGAAACGGAAAAAAAGAAAAGGAGCATTATGGACTGGTTTGGTGGTAAACGTGATAACTGAAGTCAAGTTGAAGAATTGGAGGAGCCATTGGAATTCTGAATTAAAGTTCTCCAGCGGGACCAACGCGCTCATAGGAGTGATGGGCGCCGGAAAGAGCAGCCTGCTTGATTCCATGTGCTTCGCTTTGTTCGGGACGTTTCCGGCTCTCCAGGCAAGGAAGCTGACACTGGACGACGTGATAATGAACAGGCCCCAAAGGAGAGAGACGGCAGAAGTAGAGGTTTCTTTCTCTATGGATGGGGACAACTACAGCGTAAAGAGGGTTATAGAGAGGGGAAAGGGAACAACGAAAGCGGAAATAAGGAAAAACGGAACGATCGTGGACGTGGGTTCTTCAAGGACGACTGAGAACGTGGAGAAAATCCTGAAGGTCAATTACGACCTCTTCTCACGCGCGATTTATTCCGAGCAGAACGGTTTGGACCAGTTTCTAACGATACCGAAGGGCCAGAGGATGAGAAAGATAGACTCGCTGCTCCAGATAGACAAGTTTGAGAGCGCCCGCTCTTCCACAACCACGCTTGGCAACAGGCTTAAGGACAGTATAAGTGACAAGTCAAAGATAGTTGACGAAATGGAGGAGAAAGAAGATTTCGGAAAGATGGAAGAGATAAAAAAAGAGATGGAAGAGATAAAGGAAAAACAGGGCCAGTTGAAAGCGGAGAGCGAAAAATTGACCACAGAAAGAGAGGAATTTGAAAAAGAATCAAAAAGGATAAGGGAGGAATTGAAGGAAATCAAGGAGAAGGAAAGGGAAAGGGACGTACTTTCCGGAAGGATAAGGAACCTTTCCGAGGATTTGGAATCTTTCAAAGTTATCAATGAAAAAGAATTAAGGGAAAAAATTTCAAAAACTGAAAAGGAACTGGAAAAGGAAAAAAAGAAACTTGAAAAAATAGAAAAGGAAATAAAGGAAAATTTGGCAAGGGAGAACAAGTGCATGGTTTCCATAGAAGAACTGATGAATAGAATAGAGAACATAAAGCCGGTTGACGGAAAATGCCCGACATGCAACAGGAAACTTACCAAGGAGCACAAGAAAAAGATAATAGACGAAAGCAAGAAGAAAATCAAGAAACAGGAAGATGAACTGAAGGAAACAAAAAGGAAAAGCAAAGAGCTTGAAACCAATTCAGATGTTTTAAAGGAAGTCATAGAAGGTTTGAAGAAAAATATATACGAACTTGAAGCCATGCTAAGCAGGTCAAAAGAATTTGATGAAAAGAAAAAGAAACTCGAGGAAAGCAAGAAAAGAAAAAACGAAATAGAAAAGGAACTGGAAGAAAGGAAAATGAAAATAGATGAAGAGAAGCTTGAAGAGATGCAGAAGAAACTGCAGGAATTGTTCGGAAGCTATAGCGAAGTTCGAGTGAAGATAGAAAACAATGAAAGAGTTTTGAGGGAGAGAGAAGAACAACTGAAAAATTTAAGAGAAAGGAAGGAAACCTTTGAAAAATACAAGGAACAGATAAAAAAGATGCAAGTCATTTCAGAAGACCTGAAGAAGTTTGAGAAGGCTCTAAAGGAGACTCAGATAACGCTGAGGAAAGAGTTTGTGGATGCAGTGAACTTCACAATGGACAGCATATGGGAATACCTCTATCCATACGAGGACTTGACGAACATAAGGCTTTCGATAAAAGAAGGAGACTATAACTTAGAACTAAAGGAGGCGGGAGGAAACTGGGCATCGGTGGAAGGAATAGCCTCTGGAGGGGAAAGAACGACTGCATGCCTCGCGCTAAGGATAGCTTTCGCTCTTGTCCTTGCGCCGAACCTGAAGTGGCTGGTTTTGGACGAGCCGACGCACAACTTGGATGCGCAGGCGGTTGAATACTTGGCTGAGGTCCTAAGAACGAGGGTCGGGGAATTTGTGGAACAAGTTTTCCTAATAACGCATGATGAGAAACTGGAGAAGGCCGTTACGGGTTACCTGTACAGACTGGAAAGAAAACGAGAGAAGAACGAGCCCACGCAGGTTAGTCTGGTCAGCAGTCCGCATGAACTTTAATTTATGCGTGATAAGGAGTTTGTATATATTTGATTTTCTCTTCTTCTACAATTCTTTTCATTCTTTTTATATCAGATTTTGTGTTCATTATATAGTCATTTAGAACATCGTCCAATTTATGTGCGTTTATTATAAGTTCATGGTCTCCGCTTTGTTTCCCCATCTCTTCAAAGTATTTTATCCTTTCTTTGAACTCTTTGGTGAAACTATCGTAATTTTCAATAAATTTATCATAACATTTCGTCAAGTCATTTTCTTTGCATTTATTTGCTTGAAAATTCAGAATAAGGTCTCTGTAATCTGTCACGATGTTTTCAAGTTCGTCTATTTTTCCATGAATTTCATGGTCTTTAATAAATACTTCTTCTGCCGCCTTTCTAAGTCCTGCGACTGAGTACTTTTCTCCTTTTAACAATTTCATACCTTCGGGTTTATCCTTTATTTTTACCCTATCCTTTCCTATTTCGCCTATTAACTGATTCATAAATTTTTCAGTTTCTCTTTCAATAGATAGCTTGTTTATTTCTTCTACGTCAGGGTTTATTCTACCTAAAATTAGCATAAACTCCCCCCATTTTTTATATCTTCTTTAATTTAAATACTTTTCTATGTTTAAAGTGATACTTTTTCGCCGCATTTTAACTTAAAAATTTTTTTATCCACAGGATCATCCAAGTTTAAAGGTTCCGCTTCATCTTTCAAATCTCTAAGTACTTCTTCTATGTTAGTTTTGTTAAGGCCGTATCTTTCTTCTTTCAAGTCCCTTTTGTCCATTTTCTCCAGCTTGTCGCCGCCCATTTCGAATATTTCATTCATCAGCTTGTAGTCAAATGCCTTTTTAAGGGTTTTAAGTTTCATTTCCCTTTCGTCATCCGGAAGATACAGTATTTCGTTGTTAAATGAAAATCTTATCTTCTGCTCGGTATGGTTATATACCATAACCGGCGGAACTTCTCCGTAATATTTTTTAATTGCATTTTTTTGTCCTCTGTTCAGGTCGGTATCTGCGTCAAGCAGTATATCCACATCTCCGCCAAATCTTGGGTCAAGACCTATAGCTTCCCTGTCGTCATCATAAACTGACTCACCGCCAGCATCATCATATATATAGACAACTTTCCCGTTTCTGTCTCTTACTACGTTTTCAATCTCGCCTTTTTTATTTTTAGATATTAAACTCACCTTATCTCACCTCTTTAGGGGACTTTGTGGCTTTTGACCACTTTATGGTCAATAATATATGGGCAAAATTATTTATATCCCTTTTTCGAGGCGAGCAAAAATATATAACGCCGTTATATTTATATAAAGCTATCGTCTCTTTATAAGCAAATCACCGCGCTAGAGATTTTTTGTCAAAATCCTTTGAAAATTTTAGTATTTCTTCCGTGCGCATAACCCAGCAAGGTTTGAATTCATCTTCTAAAAATTCCTTGTCCGTCCTTAAAATTTTCAGGTTTTCCAGCCTGTAGAAAAGTGCCCTGTCTTTGGATGAAAGCGATTTGTCCGGAACGGAAGCTCTGTAGTCAAACACATCCAGAATGTAGTCGGCCTTCTGGGAAAGTTCAGTTTTTCCAATATATGAAATCGCTTTGTCCAATTCCTTTTCAGAGAATCCATAAGTTCTGAGCTGCTTTTCCATTTTGCGGTATTTTCTGCTCCTTTCCCTGTTCCTTTCCAACATATTCCGGTATTTTATTTTATCATTTCTTTTTATTCTGTCTCTATATTTCCTGCTTCTAGATTTTTCTCCTTCATCGTATTTGTTCTTTTTTTCTTCATCTGGAAGTATGACCATGTAACGATAGGCGGTCGTGTGTGGCAGTTTGTATTTTTCTTGTATGCTTTTTCTAGCAACTTCCCCCTTCTTTTCAGGGTTCTCAATATCAAGCCTGTTGAAAAGAGTCAAGTATTCGTTTTGTATATTCTCTACAGGATACTTGAAATGCCCTTTGGCCATAAAAGAAATTAAACAGGGAAAGAATTTAAGCTACATGAAGCTTCTTGCGTCATCTGATTTTCTTACTCTCTCTGCGTGGTATTTTACAGCAGCCTCTTCCAGTGGCATCCCTTTCTCACTCTTCCTGCTTTTGCGCTGGCGGACTTTCACGAAAATGGGATAGTTCACCGCCTCCCCCACAATCAGGGCTTCACCAACCCTGAGCGAGGAGATTGTGTCGAGAACGTCGCGGGTCAGGCCCTCCGAGCTCCTTCCTATGTGATCCAAATCGTATGGATTGGTGACCCGTAGAATTATATGTGTGTTGCACTGGGACAGCGCTGTGGTGGACAACTGGATGGGCCTCTGTGATATCAAACAAAGCGAAGCGTTAAACTTCCTTCCCTCCCTTGCTATCTTCTCTATTATGGACTTGCTCAAAGCTCCTTCGCGTTTTACGCCCTCAGGCGCGAAGTTGTGTGCTTCCTCTACTATGAAAACGAAAGGCGGCACTCTTTCCTCGGTCCTTGCGTCAAAAAGCTTCCTACCCAAGTAAGACACGAGCATCTGCCTTTTCCTGAGGGAAGTTATTTCAGACAAGTCTATTATGGTCGCATGCCCCTGCCTTGCAAGTTTTTCCAGACTGGGATTGTCGCTTACTCCGAAAAAATAGGTTTCCTTCAGGTGATAAAGTATTGTCAAAAGTATGTCCTTGGTCGCGCCCTTTATCTTCTCATCCTCTGCTACCATTCTTATTATGTCGTTCAGGTCGTACGTTTTTCCTTTCATTGAATCCTTGGCTCCGTCCAGAATCCTTCTTAATTCCCTTTCCTGCGCGGAAGTTATGTCAGGCACGAAACTTGAGATGAGGGAAGAAGACAAATCCGGAACTCCTATCTTGAAATCCCTGCCAGTTATGACGGAAACCTTGTTCCTGTAATTTTCGTCCTCCGCGAAGCCTACGTATTCGCCGTGCGTGTCTATTATAATGACAGCGACTTGGCCTTCTTCCGGTTTTCTTTCCAAGAGTTCTTCTATTATCACAGAGGCCAAGTAGCTCTTGCCGCCGCCGCTTATGCTGAGTATGGCAAGATGTTTCTGCAGAAGACGAGTAAGATTTAACTTTGCAGGAACTTCATGGAAATTTATGTTTCCTATGTTTACTCCCCTTTCCTGGTCAAATCCTATGAACTTTGAAAGAATTTCACTCCTTGCAATTTCTACGGAATCTCCAGGAGAGGGAGGGAAACAGGGCCTGTTCATAAGAGAACTGGAAAAAACAGCTAGAGGCTTGGCTTCACCTATAAGGTATTCCCATCTTTCCACCGGGAAAATATCGGACATTTTCTTACCAGACTTTTCGTATTCTCGTACGCTCTCAGCCCTTTCAAAGTAACGGTTTGATTTGAATATTTCAGAAATTCTGGCCACCATCGTTCCTTCAGGCGTTTTTAACGTGACGAACTGCCCTTGCTTGGCCACGTTACCATTTATAACGAAGCTGAAGCCAGAGACGCTTGGGCCTTCAGGCGTTGAGATGACAGTACCAATGCTCATGAAACCACTTTGTAAATTAAGTTATTTTAAACCACTTTTATAGAATTATACTTTAATGCTTAAATCTTGATAATTCATAAAAATTCTTATGCTGAAATTCGTAACAAACGAACCGGTTCTTGTCATCGATGACACGCTAGTCGTAGGAGACCTGCACTTAGGTATAGAGTCCGAATTCTACAAATCGGGATTTACAATTCCCTCGAACATAGGGAAGATAAGGGACAAAATCCTCCTTTTGGCCAAGGAGAACGAATGTAAGAAACTGGTTCTGCTCGGAGACGTCAAGCATGAGTTTTACGGCGTCAGTTTTCAGGAGGGGAGGGAAATTCCGCAATTTCTGAAAGACCTAGCCAAAAGACTGGAAGTGCACGTGACTCTCGGCAATCATGACGGTAACTTGAAAAACATAGCTCCGAAAGAGGTTCACATTCATCCTACTTCCGGTTTTCGCATGGGCCAATATTTTTTCAACCACGGCCAGAGTTGGCCAAGCAAAGAATTTTTGGAAACGGAAATCTTGATAACAGGTCACAATCATCCGGTTGTTGAGTTCCGCGACTCATTAGGCTTCCGGTCGATAGAACAGTGCTGGCTGCGTTGTGAACTAAATAAGAAAAAAATAGAAAAAAAATACAAGGGCAAGTCAAACGTCCAAGAAGCGATAATGGTTCCCGCTTTCAACCCGCTTGTGGGCGGCCTTCCGGTAAACAGGAAAACGGAGGGCGAACTGGGCCCTCTCATGACAAACGGAATAATAAAGCTGAAGGAATGCGACGTCTACCTACTGGACGGGACATATATGGGAAAAGTCAAGGGTTTGAAATAACAGACTTTCAGACCAATTAAGTCAAAATAGCTTATAAAAAACTCCTATGAATAAACAGGAGAACTCATGATGTTAAATTCTTCAATAAGCTTTGAAAAGCGATTTACAAGCTCCTGCGCATCTTCTTCGCTTATCAAGGAAGGATTTATAGCAATATTTTTTTCTTCAATGTAAATTTCATAATCCTTTACACTATTTTTTATCGCCTTTGTAGCAAGTTCATCTCCAAAAATATCTCTTCTTCCAACATAAATGACTATACCTCTATATAGAGGATTATCGCTAAATAATTCTTCGGCACTATGAGTATACTTTTCAATGTGCTCATGTATAAAGTCAGCATTAGGTGGAGTGTTTGGGTCTTCTGGACAACCTCCTACTCTTGAAAATTCATAATAAATATCTACTACATTATCTGAATCAAAAAGGCTGTCATGAACTTTTTTAATATCTTCCAATGTTTTTAACTGAGATTCATCAATTCTTCCACCAACATATTTACGCAAAGGAACAGCTACGAGGTCAATCCCATGATAAGTTGAGCGTTTATTTTTTTCAACATAAAAATTTTCTAATTTATTAAAATTTTCAAAGAAAGCGGCTGGAATTTTTCTACTTTCTATCATTAAATCTCCAAGCTGTTTTAAGGAGTCAACTGTGGTCATAAATAAAATTAACAACAATAAGGATTTAATCCTTTAAAGCCTGAAGCTATAACTCCTTTGCCTTCTCCCCGAGTTTTTCCTCCAACTGCCTTAAAATAAAGGCGAAAGCCTTGTTCATGTTCTCGGGTCTCTTTCCGTTAGCCGAGGCCGCGACGTCATGCCCTCCCGCTGAGCCGTCTATGATTTTCTCTATCTTTGAAAAGATTTCAGCCAGGTTTATCTTCTCCTTCATTTTCCAGTTCATCCTCCCAGAGATGCGCAGCGCTTTCTTTTTCGGCGCCCCCACTATCGCTATATCTGCTCCCAGTTTGAGAATATTTCTGGCTACAGAGGCCTCAAAAGAGCCCACGGTAGTGAAGCTCACAAGGACGTCTTTTATTCTATATGAATTCATCCTTTTCATTGACTTAAGGATTGCGATTCTCTCCGATACATCTACTTCCATTGTGAGCATTTCCAGAATTTCCTCATAACTCTTTTCCGATTTTTCCAGAAGCTCCGCCATCAACAGGAAAGTTTTCCTGTCAGCCCTCCTAAAGTGCGCCGTATCGTAAATCAGGCCTCCTATGATTAGCGTGGCCATTTTTGGTGTTGTTTCAATTTTCAATTCTTTTGAAAGGCGGTAAATGATTTCGGAGCAGGACTTGGCTTCAGGCTCTATGAAGGAGAAAGAGGCTTTTATGTTTCCGGGGATGTGATGGTCTATGACCAAGAAAACTTCCTGAACCTTTATGGGTTCCAGTTGTTCTGGAGCCGACGTATCAACGACTATGATGTTTTCCTTGCCTATTTTCGGGTCTATTTCCACTTCCCCGCTAAGAAAATTCCTTGCCACTTCACTGACGCTTTCCGCCACCCCGATTTTCGATTTCTTTCCTATGCTGGTTAAGATTTCTTTCAAAACGAGGGCCGAGGCAATCGCATCCACGTCAGCGTTGTGATGGGTCAGAATAAGAAAATTATCCCTTTTCTTCAACTCATCTGATATTTTTGACAGCATGAGTAGAATAGACAGAGAAATAAATAAAAAGGTTCATTTCATGTCTTTAAATATCGAAAGACTTATTTAATAATGAATTTCATGTACGCTATAGAGACAAAAAGCCTGACAAAAAAATATAATGAAATAAACGCGGTAGACAACCTTAACCTGAAAATAGAGGAAGGCGAGATTTTCGGATTGCTAGGGCCGAACGGGGCCGGGAAAACCACCACTCTCCTCATGCTCACTACCCTGAATAAGCCTACGTCTGGAACGGCAAAGGTGAACAATTTCGACATCATCAAACAGCCGGACAAAGTCAGAAAGTCAATTGGTATCGTTTTTCAGGACCCTAGCTCTGATGACATACTGACCGGATACGAAAACCTTAAACTGCACGGATGGCTGTACGACATGCCTGACGATTTGAAAGAGAAAAGGATACGGGAAGTTCTTGAACTCGTGGAGCTAACAGACAGGAAAGACGACTTGGTGAAGAAGTATTCAGGCGGGATGAGAAGAAGGCTGGAAATAGCGAGGGGTCTCATGCACCACCCAAAAATTTTATTTTTGGATGAACCGACGCTGGGACTGGACCCTCAGTCACGTGACTACATATGGAAATACATAGAAAAAATGGCAAGGGATGAAAAGATTACTATAATAATAACGACCCATTACATGGACGAGGCTGATAAGCTTTGCGACAGGCTGGCAATAATAGACCATGGAAAAATTGTCGTCTTGGGTTCTCCAAAAAATTTAAAAAAGGAGTTGGGTGGCGATATAATTCGACTGAAAGCTAAAAATCTGAATATAGAGATTTTGAGAAATTTGAAATACGTGAAGAAAATTAGAAAATGCAACGGCGAGGTGTGCCTGACGGTCAAAGACGCCAGCAAGCATTTGCAAGAAATTCTGAAGGTTGTTGGAAAAGTGGACTCCGTCGAGATTCGTTCGCCCACGCTGGACGACGTTTTCCTGCACTACACGGGAAGGGCTATAAGGGAAGAATCACCGGAAGGCGGATGGGCCCAGAGAGTGATGAATGCGAGGTCGAGAAGATGAGTGAACTGAAAGGAATTTACGCGCTTTGGTACAGGGAATTCAAAGTTTTCCTTAGGGAAAGGTCCAGAATAATCTCTTCAATAATCAACCCGATTCTTTGGTTGCTAATAATTGGAGGAGGATTGGGTTCTGCTGTTTCATTCAGTGGAATTAATTATCAAACGTTTATCTATCCCGGGGTTTTAATCCAGTCAGCCCTTTTTTCCTCGGTTTTCTTCGGGGTTTACATTGTCTGGGACAAAAAGATAGATTTTCTTAAGGAAGTTCTGGTGGCACCCATGTCAAGAACGTCAATCTTCATTGGAAAAATATTTGGAGGGTCCACGGACATACTGGTTCAAATCATCATATTGCTGGGGATCGGCTTTGTTTTTTTGTCAACCGGAATAATGTCTGGGATTAGCTTTAACATAGTTTCTCTTACCATTTCATTGGCATTTTTGCTAGTCACAACGGTCGGATTGATTAGCATAGGTCTCATTCTTGGCTCTCAGATGGAAAGCCCTGAAGGGTTTCAACTAATCGGCAGTTTCCTGATATTCCCGATGTTCTTCCTTTCAGGAGCGCTTTTCCCGATAGACAACTTGCCGCCTTGGCTGGCTCCATTCATATTTGTTAATCCCGTCACTTACTCTGTGGACGGTCTCAGGGGGGCTTTGATTGGAGCTTCCAAATTCAGCCTCGCATTCGATTTTGCAATAATAAGCTTGTTTGCCTTCGTAATGATTTTCATCGGAACTTACGCTTTCAAAAAAATGAAGATTTGAAGCGATTGGGTATATTTTTTTAAGTTTTTTAAATTCTGAAAGGAAATAGTTGATATATGGAACGAGAAATCAAAATTTTTGAATTTACAATAGTTATATTGTTATCGTTTTTAATAATAACGTCTTTCGCCCAAGCAGACTATTCCCGAATAAAAAAGATGTCCATCTGTTACGGCAGCATATGCACAATGAGCCAGTCATCGACCCGTCAGTTCATCGCCCAGCATTTCGACATGGTTGACATGGGAAGGACTGCGTCCAATTCATACGGAAGTCAGCTCAAACAACTCAACCCTAATTTGGAAATCATCGGTTATGTCTTCCCAACGGGAATTCCGGATTATTACCCCGAATATGCGATAGCCAACGACGGAACGCACGAACACTGGTTCGTTCATGACAAATACGGCAGCAGTTCAAGTCACCGCATATACGAACAGGACGAAGGATACAAAGTCTATTTCATGAACCCAAATCCCAATCTACAACCAGACAGCTACAACGATTTCTTCGCTGACTACAGCGTGCTTTCTTACGTTCAGGGCAACCCATATTCGAACGGCGTTTTCTCAGACAACACTTACAAATGGCTGGACAGGGACAGCGCTGGATATACCCCCGGCTACAGCGATTACGGGGGTCAGTTGACTTTCGATGATTGGAATCAGGACATTCTAGACAACTGGGCGGACTGGACCTTGGATATGATGCAGAACGCCCAGAGCAAGCTTAATTCAAATCTTCCTCCCGATAGAAGAATTATAATGCCAAATTCCTGGAAATGGACGGACTGGTTCTGCCAGCAGGCCACGCACGTTCACTTCTACGAAAATTTCATCCACGGGAGAAGTGACGCTTACGATGACCCAGGATACGGCTGCTGTTCAGGATACAACTATGGGCTTAATCCGATAAACTGGCTGCACACGCAGGCCGAACTGGGAAACGTCATAGCCGTGAACAGCGGATGTGCTGACGCAGACGAACATCCGACAGAGGCGCACGAGTGGGCCAAATTCACGCTGGTCTGCTTCCTGTTCGCCGTGGAGGACATGGATAAGGCGTACTTCTCGTGGCAGTTCTACGGGCAGGATTCAAGCAACGGCTATTACCCAGAAATGGACTACCTTTTTGGTGACCCAATCGGAGACTATTACAACGTACAGGGATACGTCTACGCCCGCGATTTCCAAAATGCGACAGTGGTAGCGAATATGCACACATCCACAACTTATAACGTCGTAATAAACGGGAATTCTTATACAATAGAGCCAAGGAAGGCGCTTATACTTCCTCCTTCAGGCACTACAACCACTACTGTGCCCACAACAACCGCTACCACAACGCAGTACACTACAACACAACATACTACCACGACCCAGCACACAACCACTTCTCAGAGCACCACGACGTCACAGTATACCACTACAATATATACAACAACTTCACTCAAAACGACGTCCACGGCAACAACCACAATCAAGACAACCACCACAACATCCGATGGCGGTGGTGGCGGAGGGGGCGGTGGTGGCGGAGTTTACGTAAAAAAAGATTCCGGGCAGTTAAATCTGCTTGAAATCATATCGAATTTCATAGGTAATGTGTTCAAATTCCTAGGACTGAAATTCTAGAAACAGAATAAAAAAATTAATCATAACAAATAAAAAAAATTAACCAGCTTCCACAGCTGGTTTGTCGCCCCTCAACATTTTTTGAAGCCTTTCCTGGTTTACGTTCATCTTCTCTCCAAGCTTCTTTTCACTTTCCTCCATTATTTTGAGGTTGCTTTCTATCTTATCCACGATGTCGCTGAGTTCCTTTTCTAGTTTTGCCTTGGAGCTTTTTATAAGTATGGGACCCACGATTTTAAACATTTCCTCCTTTTCATCGCATTTTTTAACTTCTTCCAAAGCCCTTTCTATTTCTATCTTCTGATAAGCAAAGCTTTGTCTCTGCATTTCTATGTTTTGTAGCTGTTTTTGCTGCTGCTGTAACTGTATGAAAGCTTTCTGAGCTTCCGGAGAAATTTTTTCATCCATGTTTTCACCTAGCCTTAACTTTTTTTATTACTTCAGTCCTGTTTTTAACGAGTATTCTGTATCCGCAAAAGGGACATCTTATTCTCTTTCTCATCTCTTCTTCTGTTGTTTCCTTGCCGCAGTTCATGCACTTATACATCTCATTCACCTGCCTTAGAAGGAGGTCTGAAAGCTCCTCCTGTAATTTTTTTTCCGCATTTCCTGCATTTCCAGATTCCAAAACTTTCCCTTTTCAGCCCCATTTTCTTACAGGAAGGGCATTCGTACGTGGATTTGGAGATTTTTTCCATTTCGGAAATGACTTTCTTTACTCTCCTTCCGTATCTCGGGCCGAATCTTCCTGCAGTCCCTACTTTTTTTTTCATAAAATCACTCGAGTTTTTTCCTCAGTTCGCTGCCTTTCTTTAATGATATGTCTATAGCTTTATATACTTCTTCCGGAGTGAATCCGCATATTCCGCCCTTTTGCATGGCACAGAGCTGGCCATCTATTGTAGTCACCGTCAGCCTTCCTTCCACCGCGCTCTCTTCTTTCAGGTCTGGGTCTAGTATTAATTCCCCCTCTATCTTATGAAGAGTGCAGGCTACAGGTATCTGGCTTATTTCAAGTTTTTCCTCCCTATTCTCCCTGTTTATTGTGCCGTCTTCGTTCAGCTTAGGCATCTTTGTGTTCAAAATTGCGGCAATTGCGCCTATGGATGACGCATCTATAAGGTTTCCATCATCGTTCAAAACATGTATGTCTATGCACACCATCCATACTTTTTCTCCAGGCTCTATGCAAAGCTTTTCCATGTTCATGCATTTGGATTCCCTTATTCCCCTGTCAACAACCCTTGCCAGTTCCACGGACTGCTCATTTGGAGGTCCTGATTCGAAGTCAGGCGAGGCTATTGGTCCCAGCTCGGAGTTTACCATCAAAACACCTTCGTTAGGAGTGTCAGGAAACGGTTCTCCCAGTTCTATCTTGACTCCCACGAGAACTTGCGTTTCACCCAATGTAACAAGGGCAGAACCTTCGGCGTTTTTAACGAAACCAGACTCTATCTTCAGATTTCTGAATTCCTCGAATTCTCTTCCATCTATCCTCTTACCTTCCTTTATCATGCTCTTCACGTATTCCATATCGATTTCCGTTATCATTTTTTCACCCCTTCTTCAAAGGCTTCATATTTTCTTTTAATGGCTTCCTTTTGCTTTTCATAAATTATTTCGCAGCCTTTTGTCGCCATTTCTATGGCTTTTCTGAAATCTTCCTGACTGATTATGCCATCCATTTGCAGAAGGTAAATCTTGTTTTCCCTTGGAACGTAAGCTATGGGCAGGTCCACTTCGCCTTCAAAGTCTTCCTCTCCTGCTATATCCAGAACCACTTTTCCGTCGATTTTTCCCGCGGAGCAAGATACTATAAGGTCTCTCATAGGTATTCCCGCATCTGCCAGCGCTATGGACGCTGCGTTTAATCCGACGCATCTCGTACTAGCGTCCGCCTGAAGAACTTCTATGAAAACTTCTATTCCCGTCTTCGGGTATTCTTCCAAAAACAGAACAGAACTTATAGCCTCCTTTATGACTTTGCTTATTTCGGTGCTCCTTCTGCTCGGTCCGGGCTTTACCCTTTCCGTTGTTGAAAAAGGCGCCATGTTGTACCTGCACTTCACGTAAGCTTTTACCGGGTCTACAAGATGCTTTGGATGAAGCTCTCTGGGTCCGTATACGGCCGCAACCGCGATAGTGTTGCCGAGCCTGAAATAGCCTGAACCATCGGCTCTTTTTATAACGCCGGCCTTGGCTTCTATCTCCCTCAGTTCATCCAGTTTTCTTCCATCCAGTCTTCTACCATCTTTTATAAGTTCGCTCATTGTATCACCTCTTCATTAGTTTCTTCTGTTTTCACTGTTGCTGATTCGTTCAGCATTTTTTCTATTCTGTCTGTAAGCCCCTCTATATGGCTTTCCTTTTCCACCATTAACACTGCCTTTGCGGCCAAAGTTTCCTTTTCTCCCTTTATCCATACAAGGCCGTTCTGGCCCACTATTATATGGCATCCTGTTCTTTTCTTTATCATTTCTATCATACTTCCGGACCTTCCTATAAGCCTGGGAACCTTCGCCGGAGTTATTCTCAGTATGTCTCCTCCATAAAGTTTCCTGCACATCCTGTCTTTCATGGACAGCTGCACATCCTTTCTTTTCGTTACCCTGTTTATCCTAGCATAAACGACGTCACCCACATCGAAATAGTCTGTTATGTCGTTTCTTGTCAGGTCTATGAAATCTTCCGTTCCTTCAGACAAGGGAAGGAACCCTATATAGGGCGAGTTTATATCGATAAGCCAGGACGAAATCTGCACGTCACTTACTATTCCTATCACTCCATCCCCCGTTATCGGGATGTATGCCCCGGATAAAGGGACCACGCTTATGAGATGTTCCTTTAGTTTCACAAGTCCCAATATTTTGCTCCTTATCTCGCCGTTTTCCTTAAACGTTCCGTATCCGGGCAGAAACTCAATACCTTTAGCCAAAAGTTCTCCCGGAACGACTATCTTCTTTTCTTCAGCCATTAACTGACTGTTATCTTCTTTATTTTCATTTGTCATATTAACACACCTCTTTTTTATTATCATGATTTCTTGATTATTTTCGTCTCCACGTCTCCCTTTGTAAGCGAGTTCAAAAGATTGTAAAACTCGCCCTGAAGGCCCGCCGGTATTTCCACGACCGAGACCCAGCTCCCATCATTTCTCCATTCCTCTCTTTTAAGCTTTCCGAATTCTGAAACCTTTCCATAGGCTTTGCCCGTGTACTGAGGGGGGATACGAATCATGATTTCAATCGATTCTATGCTTATCGGTATTATCGGTTTCAGCGCGTCCACAATCCTTTCAATCTGGGATTCCGCGGATTGTATTTCATCAATATGAACCCTGGCCTCTTCCATGGCTCTCATTATCCGCTGGGGCGTATGCGGGACGTTTCTCTGGGGATCTATCGCCTTTCTGGATATTATGTCCACGATTTTTTTTGTTTTTTCCTCCTTCATTTTTCTCCTTTGCTCGGTCGTTAGCTGGACTTCTCCTTTCCTTATTATCTGGTAGGCTACGACCTTAAAATCCGAGGTCCCGAAGATTTTGTTCATGTCTGAAGCCGAGGCTCTCTCCCCTTTCATACAGTCCTCAAAAACTTCAGGTATAACAACCAATTCATCCATGGGGACTTCCTTGCCTTTCTTCACGTCCAAGGCCTTGTAAGGGTCTACAAGTATCTCAAAGTTCTTGCCATGGGAACTTAATCTGGCTACTACCGCCTTTTCTACAGAAATTGGCATAACATCCCCGACACGTAACAATTAAAATCCTTTTAACAGCTTAACCTTTTCCGCGCCCTTGTATTTGACCAGTCCTCTTTCATCTATTATCGAAATTTCCACGTTTTCCTTGACCAGTCCTTTTTCCGCTTTCTTAAGGGCCTTCAATGCAAGAGAAATAGCTTTGTTCCTGTCCATGTCTTCCTTCCATTCTTTTTCCAGTATTTTCCTTGTTGTTTCCACTCCTCTTCCGATTGCTTGCGCTTTCCATTCGAACATGGAACCTCCCGGGTCCGTTTCGAACAAAACCGGGACTTCATCCACTCCTGCTATCAGGAATGAGACACCCATCGGTCTTAGTCCTGCGTATTGCGTGTGCATCTGCTTCAAGTCTGATATATACTTGGCAAGTCCAGGCGTATCTATTTTTTCATCATAGGTTATTTTGTGTATCTGCGCCTTTACTCTGGCCTTGTCTATGACGACTCTTGCGTCTCCAAGCAATCCGGAAGAAACAACACCTATATGTTCATCTATTTGCTGTATTTTTTCGTTAATAGAGTCTTCTGCAGATAATCTGTCAACATGCCTTGCGGCCACTAAAACTATACCGTTCTTGAAGGTAACAGCAACTGACGTTGAGCCTCTCTTAACAGCTTCTCTTGCATATTCCACCTGAAACAATCTTCCTTCGGGCGAGAAGGTGACAATTGCCCTGTCATAACCCATCTTGCCCATATCAGGCATAACTTCCATCAAATAACCTCCAAATAATAATCACTTTTGAACTCGAATGTTTATAAAGGTTTCTGCGCAAGTGAAATAAAACAAAGAGGGGGCTTCACCCCGCTAAAATAAATGGTGTTTTATTTTGCCAAATTTATGTGTATTGTGGAGACGTTTATCTTTTCTCCTTCTTCCGACTTTATTTCGTCTGTGCCTATGTTTATTTCCTTTATCTTTGCTCCTTCTGCAAACCTGTTCTTCGTAATCTCAGCTACGTCCACGGCCTTTGAAATGGCCTTTCCCCTGGCCTTTATGTGCACTTCCTTCATTCCGTTGTTGAACTGGGTCACGCAGGCCAGCACGTAGGACATCGTAGGTTTCTTGCCCACGAATACTATGTTTTCGTCAGATTGTCTTTCCTTTTTTTCTGTTTCTTTTGCTTCTTTTCTTTCTGCCATTTTTGTACACCTCCGTTACTGGTACAAAACCTGAAACCTTGAGTTTCAGTGATTTTTTGTACCTCCGATTTTACAGTTGCAAAAAATATGAGACGCCAGTCTCAGTATTTTTGCACATACAGTTTGTTGTTTTATTGCAACCATTAATTGTGTAGTTATTGAATAGTAATAGAATCCGAAGTATTTAAAGATT
>Ga0172362_10001220_pt1 | contig 21887 bp, 20 predicted proteins | sample LakKivs1_kivu2a2_FD_114534 | JGI IMG/M metagenome (GOLD analysis project Ga0172362, IMG submission 114534) | Sediment microbial communities from Lake Kivu, Rwanda - Sediment s1_kivu2a2 | ecosystem: Environmental > Aquatic > Freshwater > Lake > Sediment | place: Rwanda: Western Province, Lake... | reverse complement strand
GAGCCCAACATCATCTCCCTGGACATCGGCGGCACCACGGTCAAGAGCTCGCTGGTAGAGAACGGCGTGCCCAGGATCACCACCGACTACAGGATCGAGTACCGACGCGATTGGGCAGGTTATCCCGTCAAGGTGCCTACGGTGGACATCGTGGAGATCGGTGCGGGCGGCGGCTCCATCGCCTGGATAGACAAGGCAGGCTCGTTGCGCGTGGGCCCGGTCAGCGCCGGCGCGGTGCCCGGCCCGGCCTGCTACGATGCTGGCGGCGAGAAACCCACTGTCACCGATGCCAACCTGGTGGTCGGGCGCATTAACCCCGATTACTTCCTGGGCGGCGAGATCAAGGTCTCGATGGAGAAGGCCCGCCAGTCCATGCAAGAAATCGCCGACTTTTTCGGGATGAGCATCGAAGAGGCGGCCAGGGGTGTCATCCGCCTGGCCGATGCCAACATGGTCAACGCCCTGAAGCTGGTCTCGGTGCGGCGCGGTTACGATCCCCGCGAGTTCACCCTGGTGGCCTTTGGCGGCGGCGGCTCGATGCACGCCGCGGCTCTGGGCCGCGAGTTGCGGGTCAAGCGGATCCTGGTGCCCACCGCCCCGGCGGTCTTCTCTGCCTGGGGCATGTTGATGGCCGACCTGCGCAACGACACCATCCGCACCATGGTCGTCCGCACCGACCAGATTGAACCGGCCGAGTTGAGCGGTATCTTCGCCGAGATGGAGAAGGAAGCGGCTGAGGAACTGGCAGCCGAGAAGGTGGAAAAAGACCAGATGGTCTTCCAGCGCTTCGCTGACATGCGCTACGCGGGCCAGGAGCACACCGTCAAGGTGCCCATTCCCGGCGGCCAGTTGACCGAGAAGGACATGCCTGAGATCAACGAGCGTTTCCACCAACTGCACGAGCACGCCTACACCTTCCGCCTGGAATCGGCCGTTGAGCTGGTCAACTTTCACCTGACAGCCTTGGGCCAGGTGGAAAAACCCAGGATCACTCGCCTCAACAAAGACGAAGCTCGCAGTGCAGAGGAGGCTTTTAAGGGGGAGCGCCAGGTCATATTCGACGAGGGCTTCCTGACCACGCCAACCTACGAGCGCGATCTGCTGCCCGTCGGGGCGACGCTCTCCGGGCCACTGATCGTCGAAGAGCCAGCCGCCACTACGGTGGTTTTTCCTGGCCAGCGAGTGAGTGTGGATGAATATGGCTTCCTGCACATCGAGGAGGAATAATGGCCAAATCAAGAATTGATCCCTTCACCATGGAGATCATCAAAGACGCGCTGGTGGCCATCGGCGACGAGATGTTCGTCGCCATGCAACGCACTAGCATGAGCACCATCATCTACGAGGTGCTGGATTATGCCTGTGGCCTGACCGACCACAAGGCCCAGCTCATCTCCCAGGGGAACGGCGCGTCCCTATTCCTGGGTACGCTGACCTTTGGCGTGAAATCGGTGCTGGACAAGTTCGGCCTCGACAGCCTGGAGCCGGGCGACATCATCCTGCAGAACGATCCCTATACTGGTGGGGGCACCCATCTCTCCGATGTCGCTCAGATCATGCCCATCTTCTACGACGGCAAGGTGGTGGCTTTCTCGGCCAACAAAGGCCACTGGACCGAGGTGGGTGGCAAGGACGCCGGCTCCTGGACGACCGATGCCACAGAGGTCTATCAGGAAGGGTTGCAGTTCCCCTGTATCAAGCTGTTCAAGGGGGGAGAGATTGACCAAAGCCTGGTGGACCTCATCGCCGCCAACGTGCGCACGCCACAGATGAGTCTGGGCGACATGTTTGCCCAGGCTGCCTCCGTACGCCTGGGAGCCAAGCGTTTCCAGGAAATGTGCGACCGCTATGGGCTGGAACTGGTGCAGGCTGGCATTGAGGCCCTTATGGACTACGGCGAGGAGATGACCCGCAAGGAGTTGGCCAAGCTGCCCAAGGGGGTCTACGAAGCGGTGGACACCATTGACGACGATGGCGTGGGCAACGGGCCTTTCAAGGTGTATGTCAAGGTGACCATCACCGACGACGAGTTCATCTGCGACTTCACCGGCACTCATCCCCAGGTGCCCGGCCCGATCAATTGCAGTCGCACCGGTCTCCACTCGGGGGTGCGTACCATCTTCAAGGCCCTGACTGATCCATCTATCCCCGCCAATGAGGGATGTTTCCGTCCCTTGAAGATCATCTGTCCTGACCGGACAGTCTTCACCTGCGAGAGGCCAGCCGCTACATCTACTTATTGGGAAACCTCGATGTACGTGACCGACCTGGTCTGGAAGGCCATGGCCCCCATTGTCCCCGACCGGCTGCCGGCTGGCCACTTCTTGAGCGTGTGCGGGATAGTGCTGACCGGCAACCATCCCGATACCGGCGAGCTGTTTATCCTGTGCGAGCCTCAGGCTGGAGGATGGGGGGCGGGGCACGACAAGGATGGGGAGAGCGGGCTGGTTAGCGTGGGCGACGGTGAGACCTACATCATCCCCGTGGAGGTCTGTGAGACCCGTTACGGCGTGCTGGTGGATCAGTATGGCTTTGACATCTGTGAAGGCGGGGCGGGACGGTACCGGGGCGGTCGGGGTCTGGTGCGCGACTATCGCATCACCGCCGACGAGGCCTGGTACACTGGCACCTTTGGCCGCTACAAGTTCACGCCCTGGGCTATGGAGGGCGGCCAGAAGGGCCCGCCGAACTACACCAAGTTCATCTTCGCCGACGGCCGCGAGCCTGTCGTTGTCGGCAAATCAGCGCGCGTTCACCTCAAGAGGGGTGACGTGGCCCGGCTGATCACCGCCACCGGTGGCGGCTGGGGCCATCCCACCGAGCGGCCTGTGGAAGCGGTGCAGGAGGACGTCAAGAACGGCTACATCACTGTGGAGATGGCGGAGAAGGACTACGCTGTGATCATAGATCCCCAGACCTTGGAGGTCACCGGAGTTACGAAAGAGCGGCAGGCTGGCGCGCCACACAAACACATTGAGCAAGGAGGTTCTAATGACTAAGACCATCAACGTGGGCATCATCGGGGCTGGCACCATAGCTGAGTGGGGCCACATCCCCGGCTACCTCGATCAACCAGATGTTAAGCTGATCGCCGTATGCGACATCGTCGGAGAGCGGGCCAGGCAGGTGGCGGAGGAGGTGGGCGCTCCGCACGCCTCCGAGGATTACCGAGAGCTCCTGGAGCTGGAGGAGCTCGAGGCAGTGAGCGTGTGCACGCCCAACAAGTTCCACGCCCCCATCACCATCGCTGCCCTGCAAGCGGGCAAGCATGTGCTGTGCGAGAAGCCGCCCGCCATGAGCGCCAGCGAAGCGCAGGCCATGGTGGATGCGGCAAAGGCCAATGACCGCGTGTTCATGATCTGCTTCAACAACCGCTTTCAGCCCGAGATCCAGCTTCTCAAGCAGACCATTGAGGGAGGCGAGCTGGGCCGGATCTACTACGCCAAGACGGGAATCCTGCGGCGGCGAGGCTCGGCCGGGGGGTGGTTCTCCCAGAAGGAGATGTCCGGCGGCGGGGCACTGATTGACATTGGCGTCCATTGTCTGGATTGGACCTGGTGGCTGATGGGATGCCCCCAGCCCCTACAGGTCTACGGACAGGCATACCGGGAGATCGGCAGCTATCACCTAACTTACGAGACCGCCTGGACGCCGGCCGATCTGAAGGGCAAAGCCAAGCCGTCGGATTGGGCAGGCGACACCGACGAGCTGGCCATCGCTACCATCCGCCTGGCCGACGGAGCCACGCTCCGGGTGGAGGTGAGCTGGGCACTGAACAACGAGAAGACCACCCAGTACACCGAACTGTATGGCGACCGGGCAGGGGCCAGGTTGGGCCCGCTGACCATCTTCGGCCAGGAGCGGGGGCGGCTCTTCGATAAAACACTACAGGTGCCGGAGCAGGAAAAGGTGCGCACCCACAGCCTGGCTATCTGCCATTTCCTGGACTGTATCCAGACCGGCGGGCAACCCCTCACCACTCCAGAGCAGATCGTGACCCTTATGCGCATGCTGGATGCCATCTATGAATCCGCGGAGAGGGGCGAACTGGTCAAGCTTGACTGACCTCCCGTTATAAAGAAGGTGGAATGCAGAAGTCAGGATTCTAACTTCTGCCTTCCGCCTTTCAAGATAAGGGGGATTCCCATGCAACTCTCCTACGATGAGTACACCGACCGTATTCTCGGCGGCTGGATCGGCAAGTCCATGGGCGGCGCGGTCGGCGCGCGCTTCGAGGGCTACAAGGGCTGGATCGAAATCACGCCCCAGGAGATGTTCCCCCAGGAACTGCCGCCCAATGATGACCTGGACATCCAGGTCCTGTGGCTCAAAGTGGTGGAGGAAAAGGGGGCGGCCATTGCATCCGATGACATGGCCAAGGCCTGGCTTGAGTGGTGCTGGTACCCCTTCAACGAGTATGGCACCTTCCGCCGCAACTGGAGGCTGGGCCTCCACCCACCCGACTCGGGCCGCTACGACAATGAATTCTGGGAAACAGGCGAGGGGTGCCCTATCCGCAGCGAGATCTGGGGCTACATCTTCCCCGGCGCGCCCGACCTGGCGGCGACATACGCCGAAAGGGATGGCACCCTCGACCACAGTGAGGAATCCGTCGGGGCGGAGAAAATGCTCTCCGCCATGGCCTCGATGGCCTTCTTCATCCCCGATGTGCGCCGGTTGGCCGAGATGTTCATTCACTACCTGCCCGCTGGCTCGCGCATCGAGCGGCTGACCCGCGCGGCCTTCGAGGCCTATGACGAGGGGCTCAGCCTGCGAGACGCCCGCCAGCGGCTGCTGGCGCTGGGAGGCCATCCTGAAGCTTGCGACAGCCGGCTCAACATCCCCTTCACCTTCCTGGGCCTGCTCTACGGCGGCAACAGCATGGAGCAGACCCTGCTTTCGGCCCTCAAGTGCGGTTATGACACCGACTGCACGCTGGCCTCCTCCGGCGCGCTGCTGGGCCAGATCCTGGGCGCCAGCCATATTCCTGACGCTTTGAAGGGTCCCATCGGCGATCAACTGGTGATGGGCATTCAGTACCACCGTGAGGAGATGACGCTCTCCGCCCTGGCCCGCGACACAACACGCGTCGGCGTGCTGCTGGCAGAGGAGTTGAAAACGGGTGTCACCATCACCGGCGCACCCCCTCTGGTTCCCTTCCCCGCCACTGCTGTCTTTCCCAAAACCTCGATGCGTGTGGAGTATGAGGGTCTACCCTGTGGCGCACCCGGCAGGGCCACACCCGTCACCCTGCATGTAGCCGGGGAGTTGCCCCCGGAGGGCGCGGAGCTGACCCTCGATGTGCCCCCGGGCTGGGAGGCATTGCCGGCCTCGGCGACCGTAAGTGCCGAGACCCGCGCTGTGCGCTTCGTTTTGCGCCCTCACGCCCATATCGAAGCGCTGCCCATGCGCAACCTCTTCACCGCCCGCCTGACGACCGAGGAGAGGACCTCGTATGACTTCGGGGTGGTCGGCGCGGGGCTGTGGAAGTTCCTGGGTGTCTACTTTGACCCTTTGCCACCTCAGGACCGGCCCGAACTGGCGGAGCGCAGGTTCCGACACCACTTTGTCGCTCTCGAAACCGAGTACCTCATCGAGCCCTGGCCGGATGTGGATACCCTCTTCAGACACTGGTCGCACCTGCTGGGGAAGCCGGCAGTCATTGTCTCGCCCCAGCGCCGCGTTGATCCGACGCAGGTGATTGGCCTGCAAGGGGAGTACTGCGTCTACTGCGCGCGCACCGTGATCTCACCCGTCGAGCGGGACGCCTATTTTGTGGTGGGCAACAATGACGGCTTCTGCATCTACCTCAACGGCGAGAAGGTGATGGAGGCCGATGAGCAGACTTGGTGGACGCCCTTCAACCATGCGGGCCGTGTACACCTGCGGGAGGGGGAGAACCTCATCCTGGTCAAGTTGCTCAAGCGTGGCGAGCGGCTCGATTTCTCCTTCGGTATCCGTGAGTACACCCAGGATCACAAATGGCGGCCCGGCGGCGGCCACAACGTCGAGGATTGGGTGGTGGACCTCGCGGATCGAAACCCGTTGGCAGGTTTGTAAAAGTTAACCACGGAGACACAGAAAGCACTGAGTTTTATTCTCTGTGCCCTCGGTGTCTCTGTGGTTTTACCTCAGCCGCCATTTTTCAAGGTGGGGAACTCATGCTATAATCTCCTCGGCAGGCGACATAGTGACAGTGCACGAGGTGAGGATATGGCGGAGCAGACTCAACGAGAGGATGAATGGGCTCAGCTGCGGGCTGTCATCCACGGCGAGGTGCAAGGGGTGGGGTTTCGATATTGGACCCGGCGGCAGGCCACGGAGCTGGGGCTGACCGGCTATGTGCGCAACCGATGGAATGGCGCGGTGGAGGTGGTGGCAGAAGGACAGAAAGCCTCATTGCAGCGCCTCCTGAACCGGCTGGGGCGAGGCCCTCGCGCTGCCTGGGTGCAGCAGGTCAGCACGGAGTGGGGGCGCTACACCGGAACATTTCGCTCCTTTGAGGTCCGATTCTGATGCGCCGCAACCCGGAACGCGTCGCCTGGATCATCCTGCTGCTCTCCTTTTCCACCTGCTGCCTGATCGCCATCGGCACACCCCTCCTTGTGCGATGGTATCTCGACCGGGCCGTCTCCTTCCAGCTGCCCTCCCTGACGGCCATCAATGGCACGGCATCGGTGGAAAAGCGGGGTGCGGAGGAGGCCACGGCGGTCATTTCTACCCTGGAGGATGTCCCCGAGGGCTCTTGGATCTACACCCACGACTCCCAGGCTCTCCTCAATTTCTTCGATCAAAGCACTGTCACTCTCTATAAAGATACAGAGATAGCCCTGCTGGAGAGCCGGAGGCCCCGTTTTGATATCAGTTCCCAACCGGCGAGAATCCACCTGCTGATGCAGCAAGGGCGCATGCGGCTGGATATTGCCGCTGAGGACAAGTATACCCTGGACTTCCGTGTTCGTACCGCTTACAACCAGGTATCCCTGCAGAAGGGGAGCTACATCATCGAGGTGCACGGCGATGAATCCCAGACCATCTGCCGTTATGGAGAGGCGAGGGTGGTCGCCGGCGATGAGATGGTCAAGTTGCAGCAGCAGGAGAGGGTGATAGCCAAAGAGGAGGGACTCTCAGAACTTCTGCCGGCGGAGCGCAACCTCATCCTCAACGGCGATTTTCAAGAGTCCCTGACCGTGGGCTGGGAGGCCTACAATATGCAGTCCGATCCCGCCGAGGTGGAGGGGCAGGCCTCCATCGTGGCCCTGGATGGGCGACGCGCAGCGCTCTTCTCCCGTCGTGGTGCAGCTCAGAACCATGCAGAGACGGGGATTGTGCAGCGCATCAACCGTGATGTGCAGGATGTCACCTCCCTGCGGCTGCATCTCAGCGTGTGGCTGGCCTACCAGAGCCTGCCCGGCGGCGGGTATCTCAGCTCCGAGTTTCCAGTGATCGTCCGGCTGGACTACAAAGATGTCTATGGCAACGACCGCTTCGTCACCCATGGCTTCTACTACATGGATCCCATTCAGGACTGGCCTATCATCAATGGGGAGAAGATCCCCGCCCTGATGTGGTTTCCCTATGAGTCCGGAAACCTGCTGAACTGGCCTCAACTGCGCGATGCACCCCCAGCAACAGTGACTTCCATCTCCATCTATGCCTCAGGCTGGGAGTATGACAGCATGGTGACGGAGGTGGAACTCTTGGCGGAGGAATAGGATGGCCAGCAGGTTCAATACAGGGGCAGGTCTGAGACCTGCCCCTACCTATGACGGGCTAAAGCCGTCACTACCAAGAGCGCTTCTGGAGAAGAGCGCCATCCTGCTGGCCTTGCTCCTCTTTCTGGTGCTGGCCGGCTTTCAGTTGATGCTGCCCGGCCTCAATTACGATGAGGCCTTCGACGCGGTGCCGGCCATGCAGCTCCTGCTGGGCCAGCCTGTGGAACCCCTGAGGGGCTCGGGCCTACACATCGCCGGCCGCACCTTTCCCCTGATGGTTATGGATTACAAGGGTGTGGTGCACACCTACTGGGCCCTGCCCTTCCTCTGGGCGCTGGGGGTCAACGTCTTCGCCCTGCGCCTGTCCTGCCTTTTTTTGAGCCTGCTGACCATGTCTTTGGCCTATCATTTCCTGCGCCCACTCTACGGGCCATGGGTGGCTGCTATCACCCTGTTGCTTTTGGCTGTTAACCCCTCATTTCTCTTTTGGAGCCGACAGGGTGTGCTATGGACCACGGCCATGCTCACTTGTGGGATGGGAGCCCTGGCTGCCTTTGGGAATTGGATACGAGGGAGACGGGCTGGGGGACTGGTGGGGGGGGCCTTTCTGCTGGGACTGGGGCTGAGCGCTAAGCTGCTTTTCCTGTGGTTTCCTTTGGCTTTGGCAATCTCGGTGGCTCTTTATCCTCTCACCCACCCCCAACCTCCTCCCTCTCCCGCACAGCGGGAGAGGGAGGAGGCCAGGGGAAGGGAGTGGGGGACACCCCCACACCCCCGGGTGGGGGGCCAAGCCCCCCACCACCCCCCGGTGAAGAACTTGGAACGTTATTTCATCGGGCTTTTGGCCCTGCTGCTGGGCCTTTCGCCTCTCCTGCTCTACAACCTGCAGACGAAGGGCACTGTGGATGTGCTGCTACGCAATCTCCGCACCTCCTACTACGGAGTGAACAACCTGGCCTACCTCTCTAACCTGAGACTTCGGTGGGATCACCTCCGTGCACTGCTGGATGGTTCCACCTTCTGGTATTTGGGAGGTGTCTATCGCGATCCCATCTTTCCCCTGGCCTTCTGGGTTTCGGCAGTTGTCACTCTGGCCCGTGGCCTTCGCCTGGCGATTTTTCGCCCTAGGGGCTCTCAGCCCCATGATTTCCTCTTCCCCCTGCTGATGATGGCCCTGATCGTGCTGCAGAGCGGGGCCACCGTCTCCGATCTCTGGCCGGAGCACTACCTGCTCCTGCTGCCCTTTCCCCAGGTGAGCATCGCCTTGGGGCTGGATCTGCTGCGTCGTCATCTCCGCCCCAGGCGGCCAGGGGCAGGTCTAAGACCTGCTCTCCTGGCGCTGGCCCTGCTGATGGCTGGCCAGCTCCGAGTAGACCTGCTTTACCATCGCGCACTGGCCCGGAGCGGCGGCTTCAGCGCCCACTCTGACGCCAACTACAAGTTGGCCCAGTACCTGGACCGCAAAGGGCGGCCGGTGGTGGCCATGGATTGGGGCATCAAGACCACCGTGCAGTTCCTCACCCAGGGGCGGGTCAACCCGGTGGAGCGCTTCGGCTTCCAAAGCCTTGACCATCCCAATGCCAACTTCACCGCCGACGTAGCTCCCTACCTGGAGGACCGAGATACCTACTACATCTTCCACGCTCCGCCGGAGACGGTCTACAAAGGGCGGCGGGATGCCTTTGAAGAGTTGGTCCGCCAGCGGGGGCTGATCCCCAATGGCCAGCGGATCATCTACGACCGCAGTGCCCGCCCACTGTTCGTGGTGATGGAGGTGGATGAGTGGATTGATCCATGGACTCGCGCGGGACGATCTGAGGAGGGATAAAATGAATGAATACCAGTATGCCGATTGCTCCTTCTGCGGTGGCCCGGTTCAAGAGGAGTTGGTCACCGTGGTCCGTTTGCACAAAGGACGCATCATAGTGATCGAGGATGTGCCAGCCGGTGTATGCCAGCAATGTGGAGAACGATACTATCGTGGCCCTGTTGTGGAAGATATAGAGCAGTTGATGAACGAGCCATGTCCTTCGGCAAGGGAGGTAACAGTGCCGGTGATGAAGTTCGCGGTTGGGTAGGAGTGTTCAATATCCCAAGCGGAAAAGAGCCCCCCACTCTCTCAAACCAATCAGGGTGAGGGGCTCTTACTTTGTAAGCCGGTCTCGCCATTGAGGAGTTGACAGTTCCGTCCACTCGATCACCCACCGTCCTCACGGAAGCTGTAGCCCACGCCGGGGACCGTGAGGATGCACTGCGGATTCCGCGGATCTACTTCCACTTTTGCCCGCAGCCGGCTGATCAGCCCCCGCACCAGATCCCGGTCTCCCTCTCCGCTGTAGCCCCAAACGCGTTCCACAATGGTTTCCAGCGGAAGAACCTGACCACGATGGATCATTAACGTGTAGAGGAGTCGAAACTCCAAGTGAGTCAGCCGCCGTGGTGGCCGACCCACAATCTGTACCATCCGGGTCGCCGGGTCCAGAGTCAGCCCACCCAGGCTCAGCGTGGGCAGGCTGAAAATGGGCACGCTACCCGTGCAGCGCAGCAGAGCGCGCACCTGGGCGATAAGCAGCCGGGCACTGAAAGGGCGGATGACCACCAGATCCACGCCATTCTCCAGGAGGGCGCAGTGCTCCTTCTCCTCGATGGGCTCAACGATCAGCACCAATGCTGCTTCAGTCTCCGCACGTACACGCTGCACCTGCGCCAGGGGCTTGCTGTAGTGGAGCGCCACCAGGATGATATCCGCCGGCCGCTCCGACCAGCTCTGCATGGCCCGCTCCAGGTCGCTGCTGGAGGTTACAGCCAACCCGACACGTTGCAGAATCAGCGAGAGGACTGCGGCTTCATCAGGATCTTCGGCAATCAACAAGGCATACATGGTCAGGAAGACCGACTGTGAGGAATGAGCGAATAACGAGTCAAGTATAGCAGATATGGTCTATTTGGCAACTCAGCGGGGATAGTGGAGTGGAGGAGTAGCCCTGGCCCTTCTTCGTGGGTCAGGAAGCCAATCTGGTCACGCTCAGGTGACCAGCACAGGCTCCTGCTTGTGGTTGTGAGGCGTGTGTAAGTGGCAGGGGTTCTCTACTACAATGGGTTTGTCGAAGAGAATGAGATCATCGCCAGGAGCATAGAATTCGTGGACCGTCGCTTCATAGCGGTAGCCACAGGCCTCATACAAGCGACGTGCTGGGGCATACGCCGGTGTGCCTGAGGTCTCGACCAGGATCATCCGACCGCCTCGGGCACACACCTCATCTTCCACTCGCGCGAGCAGGGCATGGCCAATACCCTGACCCCGCGCCTCCGGCGCCACGGCAATCCAGTACAGGTCAAAGGTCCCCTCAGTCAAGGGATGAGGTCCGAAGCAGGCATAGCCCAATACACGCTCCCCATTTCGGTAAACCAGGAAGACATAACCGCTGGCTTCACTCTGTTGTAGGTAGGCATTCCACAACTCTTGGACGCAGGCCACCTCCACTGGCTTGAAGACGCCAGCGGCGGCTGTCAATTGGAGAATTTGTGGACCGTCTTGTTCCAGTGCTATCTCGATCATATGTGCGCTTCTGCCTCAGAGCTAACTCCAGGATATGCACCACCATCTCCACATAGTCGTATCCGGCTGCCCGAACAGCCCGATAGAAACCCGCATCGGGGGACAGATCCGGATTGCAGTTCACCTCGACCACGTAAGCCGTTCCATCATCAGCCAGGCGCATGTCCACCCGAGCATAGCCCCGGCACCCCATGGCTTCCCAGGCCCGCCGGGCCGTGGCCGCGATGCGCTCCCCCAGGGCCGGCTTTATCGGAGCCGGGCACAAAACGGGCGTATGGTGGTACTCGAAAGAATGGGCCTCCCACTTGGCGGCGAAGGACACGATGCGCTCGCAGGGATCGGCAAAGGCACGGAAGTCCACCTCAGCCAGGGGAAGCACTTCTGGAGGATCACCCCACAACGAGATGTTGAACTCTCTGCCCGTGATAAACGCCTCGGCCAGGGCGGCCTGACGGTACCGTTCCACCACATAGCCCACCCGATCGCGGAGCTGGCGAGGGGTGTGAACCACCGCCTCCGGCCCGATCCCCAGGCTGGCATCCTCGGCCACGGGCTTGACGATGAGGGGAAAGGGAAATGCATCACCGGTGACGGGGTCTACCTCGTCAGGGTGGTAGAAGAGCCACCAGGGAGGGGTGGGCACTCCATGGGCGGTCAGGATGGCCTTAGCCCGCGCTTTGTGCGTTGACCGGACGATCGCATCGCCATCGCAGCCGGTGAATCGGTACCCCATGGCCTCCAGTGCCCAGGCAATGCGCGCCTCCTCGAAGAGCCGCCCCTCCAACCCCTCCCCCAGGTTGAAGACCACCCAGTGTGCGGGTGGGTAAGGAGCCAGTGCCAGTTCCACTTCGGTGCAAAAGGGCACCTGTGCCACCTGGTAGCTTGCTTCTCGGAGCGCATCGGTCACAGCCTGAGCACAGGCGATGACCCCCTGCTCGGCCAGCATGTCCTGGGGTTCACCTTTCACCAGTTGCTGGCTGTGGTTATAAAGCGCCGCAACGCCAGGGAATACGTCATCTTGTGGATTCATTCTCCTGCCTGCCCAGCACGACGAGCATCCGCCATGACCGCTCGGAGGCATCCAGTGGCTGCGCTAGATCAAAGTCACCATAGAAAGCTTCCACCTCAAACCCGCCAGCCAAATCCACCAATGCTTCTAGCTCACCCGGCAGGAGCATGCGGAGGCAGCCTCGCTCCTCCAGGTCCCGCTCCTCCGCTCCTTCCCGCACATGATACGCCGCTTCTATCTCCACGAGCTCGGTCATCGGGTCCAAACCGCGATCCGTAGCTCCCCAAATGGCCTCGACCTCCAGGTTGCCTTGTACTGCTGTCCACCGTATGGGGTGTAGCAATGGACCGCCGAAGTATTCGCGGGGGTGATTCAACTCCAGGATGTAGAGCCCTCCTGGTGTCAGGTTCCGATAGGTCGTGCGCAAATGAGCCACAATGTCCTCGTTGGTCAGGAGATACTGGAAGCTGGTCAGGAGATTCAGGGCCAGATCCACCGGCCGCTCCAGTTCAAAGGAGCACATGTCTGCTACCAGCAACTCCATTTTCACCCCATGGGACTGGGCTTTGTTGTGAAGGTAGGCGATCATTTCCGGTTGGCGGTCCAGAGCCACGACCGGGTAGCCGCGTTGGGCCAGCTCCAGGGTGTGGTATCCAACTCCACAAGCTATCTCCAAAATGGAGACTGGATCCCTGCCGCGGTGATGACGAAAACACTGCAGCAGGAAATCCACTTCCGCAGCGACATCTCGATACCCGAAAGCCACCTCGTAATATTGCGGATAGCGGTAGAATTCCCTATGCGTAGTTACAGTACCTACTGATGTGTCGGCCCTCTGGTTCAGAAACTGCACCTCTATCATATGATCGCTCCCTGAGCTCACACCAGCTCGTAGCGTTCCGCCGCCAGGTTCAGGATCTCATTGATCAGATCCGCGTAGTCCATTCCCTCCGCCCGGGCCATGATGCACAGATCGCTGAGCGTCGGGTTCAGGCCGGGCAAGGTGTTGATCTCCAGAAGATAAGGCCAACCATCCGCCCCCAACCGAAAATCCACCCGGCTCACGTCCAGCGCACCGAGGGCCTCAAAAGCGGCCACGGCCAGATGCTTCAACTTGGCCTCCAGAGGTGGAAGGGTGTCCGCCGGACAGAGATAGAGGGGCGCGCCTTCCTCGCCAGGGTAGTAGGACTTGGCCTCAGCATTGTACAGCCCCTGACCGGCACCCACCGTGGGGTCAATCTCCAGCACGGGGAAGAGGTGGAAACCGGCCTCGTCGTATAGCTCCGACGGGGGACGTTCCCCCGGGGCCAGGGCGTTGCCGATGAGCCCCACCGTGAACTCCCGCCCGGAGAGATACCCCTCCACCAGGGCCGGCTGGCGGTAGGTCTGGATCACCCAGCGGACCTGCTCTCGCAGTTCGGCCTCGTTGTGGACGATGGAGCGGCCGTTGATGCCCATCCCCGAGCCCTCACACACCGGCTTGACGAAGAGGGGGAAGGCCAGTTGCCAATCCAGCAGCTCGTCCCCTCGGCAGAAGACCTGGAAGGAAGGTGTCGGGAGGCACAGGTCGCGCCAGATGCGCTTGGTCGCCGCCTTGTTCAGGGAGAGGGCGTGGGCCAGCACTTTGGAGCCCGTATAGGGGATGCCCAGCATCTCCAGCAGGGCCGGCACATGAGACTCCCTAGCATCGCCTCGATGGCCCTCGCAGACATTGAAGCAGATGTCCGGATGGGCCTGGCGGATGGTATCCAGCAAGGTCACGTCCCCTTCTAAAGGGATGACCTCGTGGCCTCCAGCCCGCAGTCCGTCCGCCAAGGCCGTCACCGTTTCTTCGGAATCGTACTCTGCCAGTCCATCGGGCGGTGCATCGGGGGCCACAGGGGCATGATGCTTCAGGTTATAGAGCAGTGCTACGCGCCAGTGACTCATTGCTCATCCCCCACAGTTTGGGCCACTGGCATCGCAAGTCGTGCTCCTTCGTTCAAAGACACAAACCACTCGGATGGAAGGAGATGAGGGGCAGTACCCCGCTGGTGCAGTCCATGCCACCCTTCCGGCGCGATCATCCGCGCCTGGCCAGCCAGCAGCCCGGCCACTCCGCCCTGGCCTCCCTCACCGCAGCGGGCCTGACAATAGGGACATGTGGCAGGGTCGTGAGGCTGGTAGTCGGTGGGCTGGACGTAGGTGCTGATGAAGCCCTCGTAATTGCGCACCACCACCTGGCTGTCGGACAGACTGAGCAGGTAGGTGGGCAGGATGGGCACCTTGCCGCCACCTCCTGGCGCGTCAATGACATAAGTGGGAATGGCCAGGCCCGAGGTATGCCCCCGCAACGCCTCCATGATCTCGATCCCTTTGGCCACCGGCGTGCGGAAATGGCCAGCACCGTGGACCAGGTCACACTGATAAAGGTAGTAGGGGCGCACCCGATGCTTCACCAGCTTGTGCATCAAGGAGCGCATCACGTTAGGGCAGTCGTTGATACCGGCTAAGAGCACCGTCTGGCTGCCTAGGGGGATCCCCGCGTCGGCCAGGCGGGCCAGCCCACTCTCCACCTCCGGGGTGATCTCCTTCGGGTGGTTGAAGTGGATGTTCATCCACAGCGGGTGAAACTGGTGCAGCATGGCTGTCAGGTCGTCGGTGATGCGTTGGGGCAGGAAGACAGGCACCCGCGTGCCGATGCGGATGATCTCCACGTGGGGGATAACCCGCAGGCGTTGTAGCAAGCGCTCCAGGATCCGCTGGGGCAGGATCAGCGGGTCACCGCCGGAGAGGAGCACGTCCCGGATCTGCGGCGTAGCGGCGATATAGGCCAGTTGGCGCTCATAGTCAGCAGAACTGAATTGGGCATGGGGATCGCCCACCATACGGCTGCGGGTGCAATAGCGGCAGTAGCTGGCACACTGGGTCGTGACCAGCATCAGTACCCGGTCAGGATAGCGATGCACCAGGCCGGGGACAGGGGAGTGGGCATCCTCGGCCAGGGGATCCGCCATTTCGGCCTCGAAAGGAACCAGTTCATGGGCCGTAGGGACAACCTGCCGTCGGATGGGACAGTTGGGATCGTCGGGGTCCATCAGGCTGGCGCAGTAGGGGGTGATGTCCACACGGAAATGCCCAGGTGCCGAAAGTCCTGCTATCTCTTCAGGGATGAGATGGATCACCCGGGCAAAATCCTCCACTGTATTCAGGCGATGGCTCAACTGCCACCGCCAATCATTCCACTGATCGAGAGGTACACCTTCCCATGGGTGAGGCGGCCTCTTGCGACCGGGGGGCTCTTCAAACTCGGTGTTTGCTTCTCTCATCGCTATGACTCCTCCCAATCCGTTTCTATTTGCCACCCCTCTTCAGGGTAGTAATGTGGTTCGTCATACACCCAATCGAGTTCCAGAGGCCTCAGGTTGATCACCTCGAGGCGGGCTCTGCACTTGGTACAGATGATCCGTTGACCCTCCTGGGGCCAGGCACCGAGGTCAATGCCATAACCGCACTCCGGACAGAACACCACGGTCATGTTTGGCCCTCCTTAAGTTAAGTTGTCTTTTCGATTCGTTCTCAACTGCTCGAATGGAGCTCTTCAGCATTCAATGAAAAATTATAGCGCATGGGTATGCAGAATGTGTCAGAAAAAGCTATGAATGATGTGACAAAAGGCAGTCTCATGTGGCACTTTTGCAACGGCTCCCCGCTTCCCGGAGGTCCATCATCCCATCACAGACACAACGCCGACCATAGGCGGTTGGTGTCAAAGATCAACTCCGGACGAAGTTTTCCAACTGCGACCTATGTGTTATAATCCAAATGTAGATATCCAAGTTGGAGGAGGGTGAATGCTGAATCGAGTGTCACCTGCTTTGGAAGAGGCATTTAAGGTCATGCTGAGCACCCAAGTTGGAAAAGAACTGGGGGAGGCGGTGCGACATCGCCACGGCCGCTTCATCGTAGACCCCACCCCCTTGCTGGGCAGGGCCTCCATCACCTTAAACTTCCTACGGCTGGCGGTCATCGGCGCAGAGGTTACGCGGGGTGAGCAGTTCATCAGCCTGGTAGAAAGCGTGGCCCATGAGGCCGCCCACCTAGCCCAGGGGTACTGGTCCGATTCCTTCGAGCAGGAGTACCGGGCCTTCGTAAGCGCGGCCCGTGTGCTGCACGAGTTGGGCTGCCAGGATAGCTTCGGCTGGGCTCCTGACTTGTGGGAGTTGCCCCTGGAGGAAGCCGCCCAGCGGATCCAGCGGCTTTTTCCTGACCACCCCCTCTACGGCCAGCAGGCGATGATTCCACTGAAGCAGAAGAGAGGCTGGCAGGCCCTTTGGCCACTGCTCAAACAGGCCTGGGCCCTGAGTTGGTCAATGGGTCGGTTGGTCAAATTATCCCGTGAAACGTGATGCGTGAAGTGCGATGGTTACATTTCACGCACCACATTTCACGGCATCATGGATGGTGTCCACTCGACAGATTTGACATAGCATATGCGCAATCCATCTTTGATCCTGGCCTCCGCCTCACCCCGCCGCCGGGCGCTCCTGTCGCTGCTGGGCCTCCCCTTCCGCGTTGTCGAGGCGGATGTGGAGGAGGGACGGTTGGAGGGGGAGTCGCCCCAGGGGATGGTGATGCGCCTCAGCCGAGTCAAGGCAGAAGCAGTTGCTGCTAGCGCGCGGAGGGGCATCGTCATCGCCTGCGACACCATCGTCGTACTAGAGGGGGAGGTGCTGGGTAAGCCGGCCAATCCCGAGGAGGCCACGAGAACACTCCGTCGGCTGCGCGGGTGGGAGCACAGGGTGTACAGCGGACTGACGGTTGTAGATGTAGAATCAGGGCAGTTGCACGCTGCCTGCGATGAGACAGGGGTCCACATGCGGGCCTACGAGGATGAGGAGATCGCGGCCTACGTTGCCAGCGGTGACCCTCTGGACAAGGCCGGTGCCTACGCTATCCAGAGCGTCAGCTTTCACCCTGTGGCCCGCATCGAGGGCTGCTATGCCAGCGTAATGGGGCTTCCGCTGCGGCTTGTGGCCCAGGTGCTCCGGGCCTTGGGCCTGCCTGTCCCCTCCGACGAGGCCGTGGCGACCACCTGCGCTGCCTTCACCGATCACCCCTGTTGCCTAGCGGCGGTCAACGAGGCAACGGGTTGACGGGTAACGAGGGCAGCTTTTGGCTGCCCTTGTCCCCTTGCCAAAAGATGGGAAAGAACATATAATAGACACAGCTTGCCCGCAGTGTACTGGACATTGGCCAGGCAATGCCAGAGGGAGGGGAGATGGAAGAGGTACGTCAGTACGCCGAGCGGATCATCGAAAACGTCGAGCGGGTCATCGTGGGCAAAAGAAGGGCCATCGAGCTGACGGTCGTGGCCCTTCTGTGCGAGGGCCACGTGCTCATTGAGGATGTGCCCGGTGTGGGCAAGACCATGCTGGCCCGGGCCATCGCCATCTCGCTGGGCAGCACCTTCAAGCGGCTGCAATGCACACCCGATCTGCTGCCCAACGATGTGACCGGCGTGTCCATCTTCAACCAGAAGACGGGCGATTTCGAATTCCGCCCCGGCCCCGCCTTTGTCAACATCCTCCTGGCCGACGAGATCAACCGGGCCACCCCTCGTACACAGTCGGCGCTGTTAGAGTGTATGGGTGAGCGCCAAGTGACCATTGATGGCGTCACCCACATCCTTCCCCACCCCTTCCTGGTGCTGGCCACCCAGAACCCCATCGAGTACGAAGGCACCTTTCCTCTGCCAGAGGCGCAACTGGACCGCTTCCTGATCCGCCTGCGTATCGGCTATCCCGACTTCGAGGATGAGGGACAGATGCTGCTCAACCTGCAACGAGTCCATCCCATCGAGACCATCGGCCAGGTAGTGGATGGGAGCCGATTGCCCTGCCTGCAGCGCCGGGTCTGGGAGGTGCACATTGACGACACGGTGCGCAACTACATCGTGCAACTGGTCCAGGCCACGCGCACTCACCCTGACCTGGCCTTGGGGGCCAGCCCGCGGGGCAGCATCGCCCTCTTCAAAAGCGCCCAGGCCCGGGCCACACTGCATGACCGATCCTTCGTCCTGCCCGATGACGTGAAGGCCCTGGCGGTGACCACCCTGGCCCACCGGCTCATCATCCGCCCTGAGAGCGCACTGCGCAATCGCACCGCTGAGCAGGTGATGGAAGAGCTGCTGGAGCGGGTGGAGCTGGAGATTGGGGAGGTGTGAGGCCCTACTCGTTAACTCATTGACTCATTACCCCCGCAGGGAGAAGCATGCCCGGACTGTTTCTCTTCATATTCGCCCTCTTCCTGGCCGCGGCCTTTATGAACCTGGATTTTATCTTCTACATCCTCTACATCTTCTTCGGCATCTATCTGCTGGGGAAGCTGTGGACCCGCCAGGCCATGCGCGCCATCCGCCACCATCGTCTCCTGCCCTCTGACCACGCCTTCCTGGGTGAGGTACTACAGGCGGAGCTGGAGATTGTGAACACCAGTTGGTTCCCCTTGCCCTGGCTGCGTCTGCGGGATAACCTGCCGGTGCAGTTGCATGTCCCCAGTTCCTTCCACCGGGTGATCTCCCTGCTCTCCCACGAGCGCGTCACCTTTACCTATCAGCTCCACTGCCGTCGTCGAGGCTACTATCAACTGGGCCCCCTCTTCCTGTGGGCTGGTGACCTCTTCGGCGTGGCGCAAGAAGTTCAACAGCGAGATGAACTTCAACCCCTCACTGTGTATCCCAAGATTGTCCCCCTGCACCACGTCGCCCTTCCCTCCCAGTCCCCCTTTGGAGAGCTCCCCAGCCGGCAGCACATTTTCGAGGATCCTACCCGAGTGATCGGCGTGCGGGACTACACCAGCAGCGATAGCATGCGCCACATCAACTGGAAGACCAGCGCCAACATGGGCCGTCTGCAGGTCAAGAAGTACGAGCCGGCCATCTCCCTGGAGACGGCCCTCTTCCTCAACCTCAATAGTGAGGAATACGACCCCCGCTCCAGGGCCGATGTCACCGAGTTGGCCATCGTCATCGCCGCCTCTATCGCCAACCACCTGGTGGAGAAGCGGCAGGCGGTGGGGCTGGCCACCAACGGGTTGGACCCGCTGGCTGAGGAAGCGCAGGCTGCTGGTAGCCGACAGGCTGTGAGTCTACCTCCGCGCAAGGGGCGCGGCCATCTGATGAAGGTGCTGGAGGTATTAGCCCGCGTGGAGGTCCGTCCCACCTTTCCCTTCACCGAGCTCCTGCGCCGGGAGAGCGTGATCCTCTCCTGGGGTACGACGGCCATCGTCATCACCCCTCAGGAGACGAAGGAGCTCTTCGCCGGGCTGTTGCAGCTCCGACGACGGGGGTTCCACGTGGTGCTCATCATCGTGGAGATAGGAGGGAGCTTCAGCCAGACCCGTCAGCGCGCGGCCCAGATCGGCATCCCCGCCCATCACATCTGGCGGGAGTCAGATCTGGATATGTGGCGGTGACGTAAAACGTGAAACGTAATTACGTTTCACGTTTTATGTTTCACGTCTCACTATGAAATCACAGAGGGAGAAACGAATGAAAGCAGAGATCAATCTCACCGTAGCGGAGTCAAAACGGCTGATCGCCAGAGGCGTGGCCCAACTGGAGATCGTGCAAGACCGTCTCCAGAAGGGGGTGATTATGGTCTCCAGCGGCACCACCAATGCCTACATCGTCGAGGAGCTGCTGGGGGAGCCGATGGACAAGCGCAGCTATGTGACGGGGCGTATCCAGCCCGTGGGCAAGCAGCTCCGCTGGCCCAAACTGCGGCACGACGTGGTGCTGCGCGATGGTCAACTCGACCCCTCACTGGACCGCTTCAGCGCCATCGAGGTCATGGAGGCCGGGGACCTCTTCATGAAGGGGGCTAATGCCCTCAATTACCAGAAGGGAGTGGCCGGAGTACTGGTCGGGGATCGCAGGGGCGGCACCATCGGCGGGGTAATCGGCCCCATCATCGCCCGCAAGATCCATCTGCTGATTCCCGTGGGACTGGAGAAAGAGATAGCCTTCGACATCGAGGAGGTGGCGCGGTGCATCCAGGAGCCCGAGGAAGGCGTGGGGAAGATCACCTCGCTCTTCCCTATGCGGGGGCTCATCTTCACCGAGATCGAGGCCCTGCGCACGCTCGCCGGTGTAGAGGCGGTGCAGGCTGCCGCGGGGGGCATCTCCGGCGCTGAGGGGGGCGTCTGGCTGCTGCTGCAGGGCACGGAGGAGCAGGTCCAGCGGGCGTTGGATGCCGTCGAGGCCGTGCAGGGGGAGCCGCCCTTCGATCCTGAGTAGGGGCGAGGCACCATTCAGCAGGTTGTGTTTCAAATGGGTTGGTAGGGGCGGGCCTCGCGCCCGCCCTGGGCACCTGCAAGGGGTGCCCCTACAACTCATTGTCGCTCTTCACGGGTTGGCCGAGTGGCAGCCTGAGCTAGACGCGCGGCAGTGGGAGAACTCAAGCGGGGATGTCACGCTCCAGGTCTTGGAGCATGGGCTCGACGATTTGCCAATAAGTGTCGTCCCGCTCATCGGAGGGGATCAGCCCGAGGTTGGCTGCCCAGTAACGCAACTGGCCTTCCAGAAGGTGCCAAAGCCGGGCATAGTCCCTGGCTGGGATGAGGGTCAACCCCTCGGGGGTCACTGTGATTTCGACGGAACTGCCCTCTTCCAGACCAGCTCGGCGGGCCGGTTCAGCGGGCAGGATGACAACAGATTCTTCGGAAAGTCTCACGGAGAAAGTAGCCATTTGCGAAAAGCAGATTGCCAAACGTTCCATCGTCGCATATCATACCATTGTTTGGAATTCCTGTCAACTGCGGTACGTGATCGAAGAGGTTGCGCATGTACCTGCGACAGCGCATCAGCACCTTTGCTGATGCGGGAGTGGGAATAGCAAGGTTCCCACATTCATGCTATACTAATAGCAGCATGGATTGAGGGAAGGAATAGCGAAATGACTTATGACTTGCCCGGTCTGGGCCGACCCTACGAGGAACTGAAGCGCACCTCGCGCATCCTGGAGTTGGTACAGATTATCACTGTGGCTCCGCGGCGTTATCTGCGGCGGGACCTGGCACAGCGTTTCGAGGTCAGCGAGCGGATGATCCAGAAGGACCTGGATGTGATCCGCCACGGGTTGAAGCTAGCGCTGTTGCACTCACCAGAGGGGTACTACTTCGAGGAGGTGCCGCGCCTGCCAGCGTTACAGTACAGCTTCCCCGAGGCGTTGGCCCTGCTGCTGGCCGTGCAGGCGGCACGTCAAATCTCGGGGATTGGTTCATTGGAACTGGCAGCGGCGGCGGCCCGGCTAGAGGCGTTATTTCCGCCAGAGTTCACCCCTCTGCTGCGCCAGGTAGTAAGCCAACCGGTGGTCACCGCCCAGCGGGAGCACCGGCAGCAGATGCTGATGCTGCTCAATCGGGCACTGGTTGAGGGGCGCAAGGTGCGCATGGTCTACGAGACCCGCTCTCGGGGTGGCGAGGTGAGCGAACGGGTAGTGCACCCCTACCACATCATGCCCTACGTGCGGAGTTGGCAGTTGATCGCCTACTGCGAGCGGCGAGATGAGGTCATTATGTTCAAGGTGGACCGCATTCGGGAGGCGACGTTGCTGGACGAGCG
>Ga0172362_10001219_pt1 | contig 21893 bp, 21 predicted proteins | sample LakKivs1_kivu2a2_FD_114534 | JGI IMG/M metagenome (GOLD analysis project Ga0172362, IMG submission 114534) | Sediment microbial communities from Lake Kivu, Rwanda - Sediment s1_kivu2a2 | ecosystem: Environmental > Aquatic > Freshwater > Lake > Sediment | place: Rwanda: Western Province, Lake... | reverse complement strand
GGCGATATATATCGAAGGAGATTCAAAAAATAACCTAATCGAAGAAAACCATATTGAATATACATACTATGGAATACATATTAATGCTCCTGTAATAAGTATAATATCTAAAAACCAAATAAATGGATGTGAAGAAGGAATCCGTATTGTAACTCCAAATGGAACTATCACTGAGAATACTCTCTCAAATTGTAATTACGGAGTAAGATATGTAGAAGAATATGAAGGAACCTATACATTAGATAACAACTACTATTCTAACAATAATAAGAATGTTGATTATATACCAGTAATTAATATTGATGTCAACGATGGCAAACCAAGCACACCTGGTTTTGAACTAATACTTATCTTTGTTGCAGTTGCATTGGTCTTGTTTTGGCAACGAAAACGGATTTGAAGTCCAACAGGATTAACGGTTCAATTTTACATGTATTTTGGGGTTCAAATCCCTTCCCCTGCACTTTTTGTAATTTGGTTCTGTGAAATAGGGTTAGATGAAGTATCAATTAAATATGGATATGTCTGAAAGAAAATATGACTTTTCAAATTCCTCCATGTTTCTTCAATTATTTTTATAAAATATTCTTCACCCAAATAGATGTAATTAACTTCTGCAACATGTAGAGTAATCTCTACTTCATCTCCAATAGCATATCGATTGGTAATATTACCTTGAATAAAAATATCTATAGAAGGATAAAAATCACCACTTTCTAAACCTACTATTGTATCATCATAAAGTGGTTCATATTCTAAAGTTGAAATATTGCTCTTGATTATTAGACTATCTCCTGCGTTAGGTTCATGAAGTGAAAACATTCCAGTCATTCCAGAAATGTTTGATTTAAACAAGTCATACAAATATTCTTCAGCATCCATCACGACAGTATTCCCGCTATTTTCGTTTTTAAACTCTTTTAAAACTAAAACTCCAGGACCAGGTTCTTCATCCTCAATAGTTACAACATATTCATTAAGGTTTTTCTCAATTAATTTTGAGTAATTCCATACCTCATTGCAGTAGTTCTCATAAGTATTTGTCCATGAAAATTCAACCATGCTCATGTTAATATTATCAACAATCTTTTCGACACGAATAACTACATTTTTTACTCTGAAAAACATATTCACAGATGATTTATTCAATTTACTATCAGAAAACATACTTTGTCCAAAATATGCTTTTAAAATTGATTCATCACCAATTTCATCAAAAGCATGGATATACATTTCACTTAAACCCGAGGATGAAGAACCCCAAGATATGAAATCATATAGGTCATCTTGGGCAATAAAACTTGAATTATATCTTACTAACCAAATGCTGATAGTATTATTTAACCCATTAATCATAGATACATAGTATAAACCTAATGTTTCTATTGCATCTTTCTCATTCCAAACAGGTGGATTATCGCTATAAGTTTTATTATCAAAAATATATTCATTGGGTATATTATCGATAGAAAATTCGATAACGTTTAGAGATGTGTTTATAAAACCCGCTTGTCTATTTCCATTAGTTTCAGATTCTTCAAAACATCCACTAAAAACAATAGCCAACAATAAAACAACAATTAATAAAACTAATAATTTTCCTTTCATCCTCTTCTCCTCAACTTTAAAATAGACTAATTACTCATAAACTTACTCTTTTTATGTCAACATGAGTAATGGTTACATTTTACATGTATTTTGGGGTTCAAATCCCTTCCCCTGCACTAAATTATTTTGTTTTCTAAATAAAAATAAATGAAAATAAAAAAGAGGAGAGGATTGTAATATTTTTATCTGTTTACTATCTGTTGATGCAGTATTATGTTTTGTGGTAACTGATTAATTTGTTTGTTAATCTGTTGTTGATTTTGTGGCGATGGATTATTCTGACTGAATATAAATGGACTTCCATCCTGAGCCATAGTAAAATTAACGTCGATTGCCCAGTCACCAAGCACTGATACTATTTTTGAAGATTTACATTTATATGTATGATAACCATCTTTTGAAATCGCCACACAATATTTTATAAAACTTGATATCCAAATGATTGGAGTATTTCCGTCTTCACCAGTGGTTCCAGTCCAGGTATATTCCCAATAGATACCAAATAGGCTATTTCTCACCATAACTGTTACATTTGCCAAAGGTCTATACTCCGGTTCATCTACTGTGCCGTAGATTTCTTCAACATGAACAACCATGTATGGAATTTGTGATATTTTCTGTATTTTTGATTCTTGATTTACTAATTGTTTATACGACGATGGGGTTGTATCCGACATTGCTGTGCATGTTCCAATTCCACTCAGAACCAAAATTCCTATTATCAGAATTGGTATCATTTTACTCATAGATTTCCTCCCAAATTTGAGTATTTAACTATTTGACGATATATAAATATTCGTAACAATAATATGAAATAAACTAAAAATTATCTCAACAGGAGTAAATCATCATCCGTCAATCAATTTTTAATATTAAAGTGGGGTTCAAATCCCTTCCCCTGCACTAATGTCACTATTTTTGTTTCCCATTCCAAAATAATCCATCCTAAATATTCTTTAAATAGAACCATATACCTCCCAACAATGCAATTTAGCCTAAACAAAAGAGATGGACCTGCAAGAATTGGAAAACTTACAATTAGCGATAAAGAAATTACAACTCCAAATATACTTTTTGTAAATACAAACAGATTCAAAGCACCTGATTTTGCTGAAGTTCATTTAGATGAATTTAAAATTCCTAATTCTTTTTTTTATCCAAAGGATGTACCAAAAGAATTACACGAAGCTGCAATTAAAATCTCCAAAAAGAAAAATGTAGAATGTTACGTCGTACCAGGAAATAAAGACGTATTTGATGCTGCATTGAAAGATAACCATGCAAATATTTTTGTTGTTGCAAATGCATCTCAACTTTTCCAGCAGCATTCAAAATTTGTAGACTTCATAGTTGAGCTAAGAGAAAAAGTAGGTTACCAAAAAGCAATATATCTCCCGTGCATAGGAGACTCTTCTAGTTTTGCTTTGCTTGCATATTTAGGAATAGATTTATTTGATTCTACATCTGCAATTAAGGCAGCTAGAAACAATTTTTTACTATTCCCAACAGGCTGGCATAGTATCAATGAGATGCAAGAAATACCATGTAGCTGCCCGTCTTGTAATAAGTTTCAGGGCAAACCAGCTGATATGAAATTCCAACAGATACTTGATCATAACTACTACACTATACAAAGTGAGATAAAACAAGTGAGAAATGCTATTGCTGTAGGTTGTTTGCGTGAACTTGTTGAAACAAGGGTAAGAGTAAATCCTGGGCTCACGGCAATATTGAGAAATCTTGATTTTAATCACTATAAATTCTTAGAAGAAAGAACACCCCTATTACGTAGTAGTCAACTTATCGCCACAACAAAAGAATCACTATATAGACCTGAGATAAGGCGATTCCAAGAGCGCGTTATAAACAGGTATCGTAAACCAAAATCAACCAAAGTAATTCTTTTACTTCCTTGTTCCGCAAAAAAACCCTATTCATTTTCAAAGTCACATAAACTATTCAAAGAAAGCTTATACAATTTGAAAAATCCATATATTGTTCATGAAGTGATAATAACGTCTCCACTAGGCATTGTGCCTAGAGAGTTAGAATCAACCTATCCTGCATCTATGTATGACATTCCAGTCACAGGTGTTTGGGATGAAGACGAAAAAAAGATGATTAGGTCATTATTGAAACAATATCTGAAAATCAACATCTACGAAAAAGTCATAATACATTTACCTACGGCAGTAAGAGAGTTCATAACAGATCTTATAAAAAATCCGATAAATACATGTGTTGATGACAACCCAACCTCAGAAAAATCGCTTAAAAAACTATCAAGTGTTTTAGAGAAAACAACTGACTCATACGAAAAAATAGACACAAAGGCTAGAGCAAAAGAAGATTTTGAGTCACTCGCATGCTACCAGTTTGGAAAAGAGACAGCAAAGAAACTACTTTCAGATTGCACCATAAAAGGAAAGTATCCTGAAATAAAGATAATGCACAACAACAAACAACTAGGGATGATTATTCAAAAAAGAGGACTAATATCACTGACATTTGATGGAGCAAACAAAATATCGGAGTCTAAATACAACTTAGTAAAAATATATGATGACTTCGAACTTATAGGATCTGTCTTTGCACCAGGAGTAAAAGATGCAGACGAGTCAATTAGAATTGGTGACGAAGTAATTGTGCTGAAAAACAAGAAACTATGTGCAGTCGGTGTAGCGATGATGAATGGAGAAGAAATGAAAGAGTCAATGCATGGCGAAGCTGTGAAAATAAGACACAGGATTTAGATTTTGTTGAGAGTTTTTTCTACGCCGCAGTATGGACATGAATACACCCGCACATCTTGATAAAGGTCAGTGCCTTCAGCCCAGATCGTTACGCCTTCTCCGCAGTTACCGCATTTTAGATTAACATTAACAGATTTTTTTTCAGGTATCTCTTCTTCCACATATCTAGGCGTTGCTGATACCAAGCCGACTGTTCCACAGTCAGGGCATGTCATCTTGAACGATTTTTTGTTGTTATGCGTTGATTTTTTAATAGCAAAAATACCACCGCAGCTTGGACATTTAAAATGATAAAGTTTACCGCTAAGGGTTTTCTCAAACTCCTTTATAGCGTTTCTCTCCAAAGATGATTTCCTAGATTTTAATATTATAAAAATAGCAAAGATAGCAACAACAGCAGCATATAAACCTACCATCAAAACAACTCGCCCTTGATCAAAAATTACATCCCATATTGACAACACAAATATTATTGAACCAAACAATATCATCAAAACATAAAGCCACGATATATTTTTCATTTTCATATCCTCCTTTTATCGTAAAAAGATAAAAGAATCACTAACACAAATAATGCTAAAACAGCAAATAAATAAACGCCGCTCTCTTTGATTCTGTAGGCAGCGTTTTGCATGAAAATATCCTTGGTAGGATCTGTACCAATCTGGTATTCTTTTAGATTTGTGTAACCATCACTGTCGTAATCCTTTCCAGCATCAGACGGATCGTCTGGGTTAAGATCGTATTTTTCCTCCCACCAATCAGGCATACCATCATTATCTCTATCATCCACATTTGTGGTTATCCAAAATACTTTGTTGTCTGTCAAAAATTTGTTTCCAGCTTCATCATCCGCCTCAATCTTGAATGTGTATTCACCAATCTGGTTGAAAATTTCTTTATAAGAATATTTACTATCACCAAGATATGCCATCGCTTTTTTTTCCTTGTCACCATTTGGATAAATGATAGTAACCTCAATCTTTGTTATAGCGATGTTGTCTGTCGCTATACATACTATATTTACATATTCACTCGGTGTTTGTACAGATGGTTCTGCATCAAAATATGATATAACTGGAGGGGTGTTATCTTCTGTTATAACGAAACTACCTGATTTATCAGCCTTATTGGAATAGATGGATACATCAACTGCCTGAATTGTAAACTTGTAGCTACCAACAACAAGCGTGTCACTGAATACGCAGCTAAAAACGTCGCCGCTCAATCTCAACATACTGACATTATATGTTTTATTTGTAGGGCTCGTTATAGTAATAGAGACAGATTTCAAACCAGTGTCATCAGTAACCTTGGCAGTTATTGTAACAGAACTATCCTGTTCTTGAGATGCTGGTGAAACAAGAATATTTGATATAACAGGTGGGTTTTTTTCTATAACACCAACTTTCAAAGTTGAACTAGACGGCAGTTGATTATTAAAAATACTTGCATCTCTCCTTGTATTGTTAACAATAATTTTCACACCAACTCTCCACTCACCAGGTTCAGCATAACTCCAAATCAAACTAACCTGTTTATTAGTGTTAGCAGCAACGCTAACCAAAGAGGCAGATATGAGATTAGAGTAGCTCATACTACCGCTGGACGCATGGTCAAGATACAAACCTATAGTATAGTCAGTGGCGTTCCACTCACCCAAGTTAGATATAACAGCGTCTATCTCTACGCTGTCTCCCTCTATAAAAGAGTCTGTCGGTACGTTTATACTAACAACTGCCAAGTCAGGCAAACCATAAACAATCATACTCTTAATGATATGATTGTTTGTCTCATTTGATTCATCAATAGCATCATCAGGATCCACATTTATTGTAACGTTGTAGTTACCGATTTTGTTAGCATTCCATGTGAAACTCACGTTGTTATATTTATTCTTCAGCATAGAAAGACCAGTTGAATTCGCAGAATAAACAACCAAATGATTGTCTTTATCATATATAGAAAGCGAAACCTTCACGTTGTTAATAGTTGCATTATAGCTGAAAACACGTGCGGTAATATACACTGTATCATTTTTATAAATCCTAGGGGATGTGGCCGACCAATCTGTAGAGAAACTGATATCTACAGCCTTCAAATCGGGTTTACCAACATAAAACTCGTTTTCCGCTACGGACTCAAAACCTGCTCCGTCACGACTTGTAACTCTGATTATCCAGTTTCCCTCTAAATCAAAATAAAAATTGTTGTATTTCCAGCTAACATTATTAGCAACATTACTTAGATATCGCGTAAAGTTGTGGGTTTCATCAGCAGCCCAGAATATGTAGGCTGTAACATTGTCTGCTTTTGCCGTGGTGTTAACAGTTATGTTTATAGGTGTAGTAATTACGGTGTAACTAGCATTAGTTGGTTGAACAATATCTGTCCACCATCCACCAATGAAATTAGAATAATTCAAAACAGCAGTACCAGATGCTACAATATTGTTTGTCTCATCCAGAACAGTTCTAGTACCAGGGTTGTTTTTGACATCAAAATAAATACAATAATATTTTTCATCTGAAGTCGTTGTGGTTTTCCATAAAAGTGTTCCCTTTGCGTTATTTACTTTGTTGAAACCCGTGCTTTCATTGAATTTGAATGTTTTAACTAAACCATTAGTAGCAACAGTTCCATCTGAATTGTATCTAACAATTCTGATGGTGTCGTTTTCAAACTCCTGAGGATAGATGCCCAGAGTCTTTATAAATTGTGTAAAGTTAAGATTCACTGAAACATTACCCACTCCTTTTATAATCACAAAATGCCGGTAATGCCAACTACTGTTCCACCATGCTAAAGAACCGACGTTCACAGACACGTTTGTCTCATACTCGTCATGTATAACGCCATTGTGTTTAACATTTATACTTATTATCTGACTTCCAAAAAGTTCTGGAGTCCATGTAAAATGAAAAACATATGTTAAGCCTTTATCCAAACCATCCGTTTTTGATAAAGTTTGAATCGTTCCTTCTCTGTTTGTGCTCAATGTAGAATATATCGTTTTGTCTGTTTGTTTTCCATTGTTCTTTATGGTAACATAAATGTCAGCGGTTTTATCCACACTTGGAGTACTAGGAATGTTAACATCAATGATTTCTAATTCAGTATCTTTTTCAACAACATTTATAAACTTGTCCCAGACGTTGTTGTTTTCGTTACTCTCCGATATCTTGTCTTGATAATCAACTATTATTCTAAGTAGTCGCTGGGTTTGACTGCCTAAATCTGCGGTCCAACTAAAATTAATAAAACGAGATGCACCCACATTCAAATCTTTTGATGTACTGTTTACTAATACCAATATACCATCAACATACAATCCAACTTCTATAGATGTACCAACAGAGATATTTTTTGTACCTTCGTTTCTGATTTTAACAATAATTTTTACAATATCTCCTTCTTGGACTGTTGAAGAGCAGTCTACGCTTTTTATTACAAGATCTGGTTTAGAATCAGCATGAGCTATGTTTGAAAAATTATAGAAGTTTAAAGACAATATAAATACTAAGATCAGGACACAAATTTTTCTTTTACCGTTTCTAAAATACTCTGGCATATCAACTCCTCTACCTATGAGCATTACACCCCCGACTCACAAGGTCGTAATTTATATTTGTTACGTTGTATTTCAAATTTTCTATTTATTTTTAAAATAATTAAGTATAATATAATATACACCAATAGCGAGAAACATAAATTATAAAACAAACTTTTGGTTAACAAAAATAAAGGCATGATAATATGATAACAAAGATACACAACTCAAGCTTTGTCGCAAAAAGCGCTGTTATAATAGGTAATGTAAAAATCGGTAAAAACTGCGGCGTTTTTCCAAATGCCGTCATCCGTGGTGACGAAAATTCCATTGAAATAGACGATGGATCAAATGTTCAGGATTGTTGCGTAATACATTGTGATAAAGAGCATAGTGTGAAAATAGGAAAAAATGTTTCACTTGGTCACGGAGCAATCGTTCATGGGGCAAACATTGCTGACGACTGCCTAATTGGCATACACTCTACTGTATTGAATGGAGCAAAAATAGGAAAAGGCTCTATCATTGGTGCCAATGCTCTTGTTACGACAGACATGACAGTCCCTGAAAACAGTTTAATACTAGGCGTCCCTGGAAAAGTAATTAAACAAGACAAAAAATTTACTGAAACCGCTCGTTCTAACGCAGAGACTTACCAGAAAATAGCAAAAGAACATCTGGAAGGAAAACACCCAGTATATAACACTAAAGATTGACAGAAAATATCATTTCTTATTTTTCAATTTAGCGCGAGTGTATGACAGTAAACCACCTGCATCACGTATTGCTAGTATTTCTTTCGGAAGTTTTGGAAATGAATACGTTTTTCCACCAACAATGATTTTCCCATTTTCAACATCAAGAGACACCACATCTCCATCGCGATATGCCTTTACAGCCTCTTGGCATTCAATGAGAAGCAATCCTTGATTAATTGATGAGCGGTAAAAGATACGAGCAAAACTTTCTGCAACAATGGCAGATATTCCAACTGCCTTTAGCCCAACCGTTGGTTGTTCTCGAGAGCTTCCACATCCAAAGTTTTTTCCGGCAAAAATAATGTCGCCTTCTTTTACATTTTTTGCAAATAATGGATCGAGATCCTCTAGTAGATGGGGCTTTATTTCATCTGGTGTACTACATGTATAAGTATATTTTCCTGGAAAAAGCATATCGGTGTTTACATTGTCACCGTATCTCCAAATCTTCATCTAGCGCACCTCCTTGCGAGGATCAGTAATTTTGCCATAGATAGCTGAAACGGCAACAGTTGCAGGACTTGCAAGGTATATCTCAGCATCTTTACAGCCCATACGTCCCTTGAAGTTTCTGTTTGATGTACTCAAGCAACGTTCGCCTGGTGCTAGTACTCCCTGGTGGGCACCGAGACATGGACCACAGCCCGGTGGGAGAAGTACGCCCCCTGCCTCAACAAGTGTATCAATTATGCCTTCTTTCAATGCATCAAGATATACCTGTTTAGACGATGGAAGTATAAGCAATCTTACATTTGGATGAATTTTCTTTCCTTTCAAAATTTTGGCTGCAATTCTAAAATCAGAGACCCTGCCGTTTGTACAAGTGCCAATAAGACATTGCTGAATCTCTAATCCTTCAACTTCAGTAACATCTTTGACATTATCTACACTATGTGGTAAAGCTACAACAGGCGAGATGGTACCTAGATCATAATTTATTTCTTTCGCATATATTGCATCTTTATCTGGATAAATTGGAACATATTTGAACTCGGAGACACCTATAGATTTTAGATACTGCACTGTCACATCATCAACTGGGAAAAATGCATTCTTTGCTCCCATTTCAACTCCCATATTTGCAATGGTAAAACGTTCATCGACAGAGAATTGCTTGGTATCACCATGAAATTCAACAGAACAATAGTCCGCACCAGATGCGGATACATCACCTATGATTCTCAAGATGATATCTTTTGCATAAACTCCTGATTGCAATGTTCCCTTCAAATTAATTTTAATGCTCTGTGGAACCTTAAGCCAGGTCTCGCCAGTGAGCAATAGTGCTGCTGCCTCGGTGCGATCAATTCCTGAAGAAAATGCGCCAATTGCTCCGTAGGAGCAGGTATGTGAATCACTTCCCAAAAGAAGTTGCCCCGGCAAAACCAACCCTTTTTCAATCATGATTTGATGACATACACCATTACCCACATCAAAAAAATTTTTTATCTTATATTTTTTCACAAATTCTCTGATAACTTTGTGGTTTGTGGCTGTTTTTTCATCACATGCTGGAATAACATGATCAAGGACAATAACTGGCAATTCAGAATTAATAATACCATAATCTTCAAGATCTGTTTGTATTTTTTTAATGATCGGAGCAGCGTTATCATGCATGAGAAGATGATCTGGCCTTACAGTAACAATCTGACCTGATTCTACTTTTTTTCCTTTGGCGTATTTTGCAAGTATTTTTTCTGCAAATGTCAAACCCATAATAGCATACCTCCCTTGAGATGATTTATTGAATGATTTGGTTTTTAAAACAGAAATCAAATCACCCTCTTTAAACTTATTCAGAAAAACGAGAAAAATATAAGTTATGGTAGAGCATATTGTCTTTGTGTAAGGAGAGATGAAAAACAGAAGATTTATTAGGGAAAAACATGCAGTTGCTGGTGTGATTGAAGCACTTCTGCTCGTGGGTCTTGTTGCGGTGATAATATCTGTGATACAACTTGTATACATACCGCAAGTTATGACCCAAAGAGAAGCCGATCACATGGATGAGGTGGCAAACCAGTTTTCATTTTTAAAAGCAATTGTAGATTTACAATCAGTTACACAAAAAGATGTACCCATATCATCTCCTGTAACTTTAGGAAGTAGAGAACTTCCCTATTTTGTAACAGCACGAGCAATGGGTGAACTTAAAATATTCGATGATGCGGGCAATATAAAAGTCGACTTTGTACCTTTAATCACATTGACTTCTATCAAATACGAAGCTTTCAATTCATATTTTGTTAATCAGATTTATTCATTTGAGGGCGGAGGAATAATTGTTAAGCAACCCGATGGCGATCCGGTTATGAGAGTTGATCCCACAATCACTGTAAAAAATGAGACAAACAGTATTAAAATAAATATTACTATACCAAAAATTATTGGTATTTCTGGTAAAAACTCAACCAGTGGATACGGAAGCTGTTTTATTCGTACTAATTATTCACATCTTGTAAATGGTCTTAGCTCTGGCATAGAAATTAACAACAGCATGAATATTACTACAGATTATCCAAATGCCTGGGATGAATCACTGCGTGGTTTTCTTGGAAACAATGTAAATTACGAAAAAGGATCAAATTATGTGAAGATAACACCGAAGAGCAAAGACATCTATCTATATTATACGGAGATATACATTTACGCTCAGATAAGCCCCGGATGGATTAAATAAAACGATGAACGATTATATAGTTCTGTTAATTATTTATTAGGAAAGTTTTTTTATTTACTATAGCATATAGCTAATACGACAAACAATAGGGTGAGATGTAGGTATAGAATAATATTTTAAGAAAAAACTAGTATGGTATTGTGATAAGAGCGGTTTGAAATGGAAAAAGTAAAAGATGCAGATGCATCTAAAAAACCTGATGTGCTCAAAACAGGTATCAGCGGGCTTGACAACTTGTTTTCAGCAGGTGGCATACCAAAAGGCAACTCTGTTTTGGTAGCTGGCGGAACTGGCACTGGCAAGAGTACTTTGTGTAGACAGATTTGTTACAATCTGATTTCTAAAGGAAGAAAATGTATGTATGTTAGTTTTGAGGAGAGCGCTGAGCGTATAGAACGTAGTATGACCAATTTTGGTTGGGATGTTAAAAAGTTTATTGATGATGGTAGTTTTTTGATTCAGAAGATTAATCCGCTTGATATACTTCGTATGAAGTTTGGTTCGGTTGGTGGTTCAGGTTCTGCAACTGAAATTTCATATAAGATAAAACCGTTAGTTATACCTAAGGATTTTCAGCCCGAGGTGATATCTGTTGATTCTTTGACCGCAATTATATCTGCATCTGTTAGTAAAGAAAAAAATTATCGTGTGTATCTGCAACAGTTGTTCAATTTTTTTGAAGAAACAGGTGCTACATCACTTTTGATTACAGAGACTGAGCAGATTCCGAATAAATATAGTGATACCGGCATTGAGGAGTTCTTGGCTGATGGTATAATAGTGCTTTATAATATCCAGAAGAAGGATGCGCGTGAGGGTGCTATTGAAGTTTTAAAAATGAGGTATAGCGGACATCAGAAAAATATAGTTTCCATGGAAATTACCGACCATGGAATCAAGGTATTTCCAGACAAACATGTTTCAATAATTTAAAAAAAAGAATTTAAAGGAACTTGAATGGTTCTTGGTGTTCGCTTAATTTTTTTGCTCCATATCTAATTAGGTTGATTTCTATTTCTTTCACTTTATGTATTGTTAAACCTGTTCTTCTTATTATCAGGTTGTCGTTTTCGTCATATATACTCATGGTTCCTTCGTCTACGTTTAGTACTGCTTTTAGTACCTTTTCATCTTGAAGCCATATCCAGATGCGTGTGTTTTTCTTGATCATTTATGACCACCTGATTCGGGTTTGCTTTTATGCACCCGATTTTTATTTTCTAATTATTATTTTAATTTGATAGATATATAAATATTTCTATACAAGTCTCTCCCGTTAACAGAAAAAGAGCCATTTAAGATAAATCTAGGATAAAAAAACGAAAAAGAACAATACTCAAACTATAAAAACACAATAATATACATATATGAGGATTTACATATCCAACTCAAGATGGTGTGGATATGCAAAAATTAGAAGAGAGGGGGGCTGGGTTAGAGCGACTTAAAACAGGCGTACAAGGGTTAGACAACATAATAAGTGGAGGATTACCAAAAGGATCAATTACACTGGTGTCTGGCCCACCCGGAAGTGGCAAGAGCATATTCTGTTTCCAATTTATAAATGAAGGAATAAAAAACGAAGAAAAATGCTTATATCTAACATTAGATAAAAATGTAGAAGGCATACTAACGCAAGCAAGAGAAATAGGCTTTGACTTCCAACCAGCAATAGAAAAAAAATTAGCCAAATTTCTATTTTTGAACATAAGTAAAAAACTTGTTTACGAAACAATGACTAACGAAATCCTATCAGGCGGATATAAAAGAATAGTCTTAGATTCCATAACGCCACTATCAGAGATGCCGATGTACGTAAAAAATGAAGAACAAAAAGGCGACATAAGCATAATAACACCTGATGAGTTCCCAACTGAAACCAACCTACCAATCAGACGACTACATCTAAGATACATAATAGGCGCGTTAGAGTCAATAGACTCAACCTCATTGATAACGTCAGAACTTCCAGCCAATTCGCAACTACTCTCCAGAGATGGCATCTCAGAGTTTTTAGCAGATGGAGTCATAGTGCTAAGCCTAGACCCAACTATGGACAGACGCAAACTATCAGTTATGAAAATGAGAAACACAAAACACACCCTGAGACCTCAAGACATGGCGATAGATTACGGTGGCATAAAATTTTTATAAAAAAAACGATGAAAATGTTGAACTATAAACCGCCAAAAGAACTACGAGCACTTTTTATTGTTCATTACGCTCCACTTGTATTAATAATATTAACCGGACCGCTAACAGCAGTATATGGTGTTTGGGAAATACCAATAAACAAAATTTTGAGTGTGATAACAGGATTAACTATTTTTTTACTAGGAACATTTGTTTACTTCAAATGGGAAATATTCTGGCATAAAACATACCACGGACAACTGGTTACTGGCGGAATTTTTCGTTATATACGACATCCACATTATACGTCTCTGTTAATCATCTGTTTTGGGTTAGCATTATTTTTCTATTCAACATTTGCATTGGCAGTAGCAGTAGTTGCGATACCAATAATGGTTTGGAGTATAATCGACGAAGAAAAACTTTTAATAAAACAGTACGGCGATGAATATAAAGAGTATATAGAAAAAGTACCGTACAGGATTATACCAAAAATTTTTTAGAAAAACTTTAGTGTTTAAAGACGGAGTCTACAAATTCATCAATTTTCTTCTCGTAGCCACTTTCAAGTGGTCCTTTCATTCCACTGACCTTAATTCTAAGTTCTTGTGGTATCTTTTTTAATCCCTTAGAGTGTAATATATTTTCCATAACTTGAAATGTATTAATCTCTATCTCTGGAGCCATATGAGTCGTCATTAGAGAATATTTAACACCAGTTTGATTAGCACCCAATTTTTTAAGGAATCTCTTCATCTTCCAAGTTGGGCCACTCATATGAGTTGGCGAACTAAAAATGTACAAATCGGGCTTGGGAAGAGAACCTGGTTTTATTTCATATATCGAAAAAGAACGCACGTCATGACCTTTTTTATTGATAACACTCTGAAGATATTCCACGCATTTTTTGCCATTACCATATTTTGATTCATATACGATGAAAACTTTCATAACTACTCTCGTAATCGTAATTATACTTCATATATATATTATCTATTTATTTTTCTGGAATTTCTATTGAAATTTCTTAGCTAACTTTTTTCCGTATTCAATGCACGCCATTTTATTTTCTTCATCCGGGTTCCACAAGGTTTTAAGTCCATCATCTACAACAGTAAAACCCGCTTTTTTCAAGTCTTCAGTAATTATCTTTACTGATTCTCCACTCCAGCCATAGCAACCAAACGCAGCAGCCTTTTTATCCTTGAGGCCAAGTCCTTTTATTTCTTCCAAAAGTGATGCAATTGATGTCAGAATACCGCGGTTTATAGTTGGCGAACCAACAAGTATAGCTTTAGATCTGAAGATCTCTGTTATAACATCATTCTTATCGCTTTTCGCAGTGTTAAATAATTTAACGTTGACTTTTTTATCAGAGTCTATTATTCCTTTGGCAATATTTTCTGCCATGATGCGAGTACCATTCCACATTGTATCATATAAAATAACAATTTGGTTTTCTTTGTATTTGTTTGCCCATTGCAGATATTTTTCAATGATTTGTTTTGGGTTTTCACGCCATATAATACCATGGCTTGGGCAGATGATATCAACAGGTATTTTCATTGAAAGGAGTTCATTTATTTTCTTTTCAACAAGTAGGCTGAATGGTGTTAGAATATTTGCATAATATTTCATACCCTCTATATACAGATCAGATTGATCTACGAGATCGTTAAACATGAACTCAGACGCATAATGCTGTCCGAAAGCATCGTTACTAAAAAGTATGTTATCACCAGTTAAATAGGTAAACATACTGTCAGGCCAATGAAGCATTGGTGCCTCAACAAAAATCAACTCCTTTTTTCCAAGTGATAGACGATCGTCGGTTTTCACAACATGGAAATCCCAATCTTTGTGATAATGACCTTTTAGAGATTTAACACCGTTCGCAGTACAGTATACGGGTACATCAGGTATAAGATTCATAAGTTTAGGTAGTGCACCACTGTGGTCGCTTTCTCCATGGTTAGCTATAACAAAATCGATTTTGTTTAAATCGATAATTTTAGCAAGATTATCAACAAATTCTTTAGCAAATGGATTCCAAACTGTATCGATAAGTGCCACTTTTTCTTCTTTTATAAGATATGAGTTATATGATGACCCCTTATGGGTTGAAAGTTCATTTCCATGAAATTTTCTTAAGTCCCAATCAATTTTCCCAACACAATAGACGTTGTTTTTTACTTTTAAAACCATGATATACACCTCCCTTTAATTTTTACTAATTATAAGTATTAATATTATTATATTTTCTATTTTAGCCATCTATTATCTCAAATGCTTTTTCTACCGCTTCTTCGGCCGAATTTGCAACATAATATTTTGATTCTATATTCTGCATTATAAGTCCGTTTATTATTTTATCAACGCATCCGCCTGTACCTTTGATTAAAATGAGAGGTTTGCTGAGTATCATAGCAAATGATATTTCGCTTAGGGTGCCCCATCGGCCACTTATTGCTATTACCGCATCTGCTGAGCCTGCGACTAGGAAGTTTCTTATGTTTCCTAGGTTGGTTTGTATCGCTATATCTATAAATTCGTTTGCTTCATATTTTGAGTTGGGCATTATGCCAACTGTAGTACCATTCTCTTCTTTTGCTCCTTTGCATGCTGCTCTCATTATGCCTCCTCTGCCACCACATGCAAGGACACCGCCTTTCTGCGCAACTAATCTACCAACTTTTTCTGCTGCCTCTAAAGCGTAATTTGGTAGGTTTTGATCATCAGCATCGCTTCCGCACACTGCTATAAGTTTTTTCATTGTGGGGGCTATTTATAATTTGTTTTTAATGGTTTCTCCCACAAATCTTATAAACAACATCTCTTTTCACTACAATCCGCATATCTTGAGGAATTTGAGTATGGCTAGAAAAACAAAGAAGACAAATCCTAGGTTATTAGCTTTGATACAGGACCTAAAAAAGAATTCGTCTGAGAAAGATGTTCCAATCTGGAAAGATGTAGCGTTGAGGCTGGAAAAACCTTTGAGTAACTGGCCAGAAGTAAACCTTGATAGAATAGATAAATACACTCAAGAAGGCGAGACAGCCTTGGTTCCAGGTAAGGTGTTGTCATCTGGTAATTTGAACAAAAAAATTACTATTGCTGCATGGTCTTTCTCTGAGAGATCACAGGAGAAAATTAAGAAAGCAGGTGGCAAACATATTTTAATTGAGGAATTGATGAAATCTAACCCTAAAGGGGAAAACATAAGGATACTGGGATGATTTTATGGTGACGATTATTGATGCTAATGGTGCTACACTTGGTCGTTTAAGTACCAGTGTCGCGAAGCGTTTGCTTAACGGTGAAGAGATTGTTGTTGTGAATTCCGAAAAAGCTATTGTTTCTGGAAAAAAATCCTCTGTTAAAGGAATTTATAAACATAAGAGAGAGCAAGGCACCTACCGTAAAGGGCCTTTTTATCCTCGCATGCCTGATAGGATCGTTAAGAGAACAATCAGGGGCATGATTCCTTATCAGACTCCTCATGGAAGGTTAGCTTTTAAAAGGTTGAAATGTTATGCTGGTGTTCCAAAAGAATTTGAGGGAAAGAAATTCGAGGTTATAGAAACAGCTAAGAAACAGCCTGTTGATTATATGACTATTGATGATATTTCAAAATCATTGGGAGCGAATTATTAATGGTGAAGAAGGTTGCTAACTCATCTGGTAAAAGGAAGACTGCGGTTGCAAGGGCTACAATTCGGAAGGGAACTGGTTTGATTAGGATTAACAGAATACCTCTTGAGTTGTATCAACCAGATATCGCTCGTTTCAAGATAATGGAGGCTATAAGAGCAGCTGAGAGCTATATTGACAAGGTCAATATCGATGTCGATGTACGTGGTGGCGGTTTCATGGGCCAGGCCAGTGCTGTTCGTACAGCCATAGCACAGGGCTTAATTGAATATACTGGTGACCCAAATTTAAAGCTTGCATTTTTGGATTATGGCCGAGATTTACTTGTTAGTGATTCAAGACGCAAAGAAGCTAAGAAACAACTTGGCCGTGGCGCGAGAAAGAAAAGACAAAAATCGTATAGGTGATGTGTCGTGATAATACCTATTAGATGTTTCACATGTGGAAAAGTAATTGGAGAGGTTTACGAGCAGTATAAAGTCAGGAAAGAGGCGTATGACAAGGCCGTAAAAGCTGGCGAGAAACCCAAGGAGACGCCAAAGCAGATACTCGATGATCTAGGTGTGGATAGATACTGCTGCAGACGTATGATCCTGACGCATGTTGATTTACTTCAGGATGCTGCGCCTTACGAATAAAAACATCTTTTATTTTTTCCCATAGTTTTATCAATTTTTATCCATTACAGTTTTTCTGTTTAAATTATTCATAAGATTGGGCGTGTGGCCTAGACCGGATATGGCACCGGCCTTCTAAGTCGGTGATCGCGGGTTCGAATCCCGCCACGTCCGTTAAAATAATTAATATAGTAAAAACGTATTTCATTATTTGATAGTTGGTATGAAGATGGGATGCAAAATAGCGTGTAGTTTATTTGATGATAGTTTTACGATAAGCATTTCTTTTGGGAGGGTTTATCATCTATGAGTGATGAACCCGACATAGTTAAGGAGCTTAGAGAACAAGAAAAACTTGGAAAGATTTGTAGTCAAGTGCATGAAGCATTTTTAGGAATTAACCTTATACAAGAATCAAAGAGTGCAGAACCTGAAAAAACAATATACATGTCTGGTTATAAAGAGAAAAAAGCTAGAAAAGACTTTGAGCTTGGTACTCCTGAAGAGAAATATAAGACGATTTTTGAAAACTATGCCATTGCTATAACTTTAGCTGATGAAAAAGAACGCATCGTTTCATGGAACAAGTATACCGAAGAACTGCTGAACATGGATGAGGCTGATTTGTTCATGAAACCAGTCAGCGCGCTTTATCCACCTGAAGAATGGCAGAGGATTAGGGCAGAGGATGTCAGGAAAAAAGGTATCAAGTACAGAATGGAAACAAAGATGATCAAGAAGGATTGTGGTTGTCTTGATGTTGAGATATCGTTGTGCACCCTTAAAGGGGCTGAAGGAAAAATAGTTGGTTCCGTTGGGATAATAAAGGATGTAACAGAACAAAAAAAGATTCAAAGAGAACTAGCTGAATCTGAAGAGAGATACAGAACTATTTTTGAAAACTCAGCTGTAGCTATTACTTTGACTGATGATAAAGAGCGGATTATATCGTGGAATAAATACGCAGAGAATCTCCTTGGTATGAATCAGGATGATCTGTACATGAAGCCTGTTATTTTGCTTTATCCTCCTGAGGAATGGAAAAAGATACGTGCGGAGAACGTAAGACAAAAGGGCATGCAGCATCATCTTGAAACCAAGATTTATAAAAAGGATAACGAGTTGATTGATGTTGATATTTCTCTCAGTATTTTGAAGGATTACAATGGCAGAATTGTTGGTTCAATTGGTGTAATTAAGGATATAACTGAGCAGAAAAAAATTGAGAGAGCTCTGGCTTATGAACATAATCTGTTACAATCTCTTTTGGATAACATCCCAGATTCTATCTATTTTAAGGATTCAGAAAATAGGTTCGTCAAAGTTAACAAAGCCAAGGCTACACATTCCAATGTCAAACCAGAGGAGATGATTGGCAAAACAGATTTTGATTTTCTAACTGATAAAGTTGCCAAAAACATCCACGAGGATGATGACAAGATAATTGAAACCGGTAAGCCGATTATAAATAAGATTGAAAAAGTTAGAGACGTGGATGGCATTGAGCATTGGGTTTCTGTTACTAAGATACCACGATTTGATGATAATCAAAATGTTATTGGCACAATGGGCATCTCCAGAGATATTACTGATTTGAAAAGAGCTGATGACGAGATTAGGCGGTCAGAGAAAAAATATAAGAATTTATTTGACACTTCTATTTATCCAATTATTATACTCGACAAAAAAGGATTTTTTTCTGATATTAACCAGCGTGTTACAAAATTGTTGGGTTATAATAAAAAGAATCTGATTGGCAATAATTTTGTTGGGTCAGGAATCATAAAAGAGTGCAATGTTGCTAGGATTTTAGATGATTTCAATAAACGTATGAACGGAGAGAAAACCAAGCCCTTTGAGATCGAATTGATTGCGAAAAATGGAGAAATTGTTCCTGTTGAAGTAAATGCAAACCCGCTGCTTGAAGATAACAAGATTATAGGTGATCTTCTTATTTTGAGGGATTTGCGCGAGAAACGTGAGAAGGAAAAGATTGAGAAAGAGCTTGTTGAGTCTGAGAAAAAATTCAGGGAAATTTTTGATGCAACTGGTGACTTTTTGTTGTATCTTGATGTAGATGGAAGAATCTTGGATATAAACAAATCTGCCTTGAATCTCCTTGGTTTAAATAAAGATAAGGTTGTCGGTAAGTCGTTTTACGATATAAAGGGCATTTTTTCACCAGATGATACAAAGAGGCATCGTGAGGCCATTGGAAAGGTTATTCGCGGAGAAAAAATCAATGATTATGAGAGCAATCTTTTGATCAAAGGTGGGACGACATACAGGTTTTTGTTTTCGAACGATGTCATATCAACTAAGGACGGGGAAGTAAAGGGCATTCTAGTTAAAGGTAAGGATGTAACTCAACGTCAGAGGGCTTGGGATGAACTGGTTAAACTTGAAGAGAGATACAGGGTTCTTGCTGAGACGTCTGCGGATGGTGTTTTGACTATTGATTTTCTTGGTCGTTTGACTTATGTTAATCCATCTTTTGAGAGGATGTGCGGTCGACGTAAAAGTCAGATTCTTGCTACACCTTTCAGAGATTATTTATCAAATGATTCAATCTATCTTTTCCAGCAGGCTTTTATAGATGTTAGAAAAGAGGATAAAAAGATTGAGAACATTGAGTTGGAACTTATTGATACCGAGGGAAATAATATTCCTATCGAGGTTAATATTGCTCCTTTGAAGAAGAACGAGGAGTTTGCTGGTGTCGTTGCTACTATTAGGGATATTACTGAGCGTAAGAGGGTCGAGGATGAGTTAAAGAAATCTGAACGTCTTAAAACAGAGTTTATGAATATTGCTGCTCATGAACTCAAATCGCCTGTTACTCCTATAAAAGGTTATCTTGATCTTATAATCCAAGATAAAGAAGCCAGTGAGAAGGTTAAAAGTTGGGCTAAGATCAGTCTGAGGAATTCTGAACGCCTGTTGAAACTTGTTGGTGATATCTTGGATGTTTCAAGGCTTGATAGTGATACTATGAGATTCGATATGGAAAAGCTTGATACAGCTGAGCTGCTCAATGAAATTGTTGAGGATATGAAGCCTGCTGTCACCGGCAAGCATCTTGATTTCATATCCAACATACCAAAGGATCTGCCCAATATAATTGGCGATAGAAATCGTTTGTCTCAGGTTTTCAAGAATCTATTGGTTAATGCTGTTAAGTTCACTGATAATGGGTCCATAACTCTTGGTGCTGAAGAGGATAAGGATTACGTTAAGATATATGTGGAGGACACAGGTATAGGTGTATCCAAAGATGAGTTGCAGAAGATATTTGGCAAGTTTTATCAGGCGTATACTGGCCCCGATCGTAAAAACGAGGGTGTTGGTCTAGGTTTGTTTATATGCAAGGAAATTATTAGTAAACATAACGGCATAATATGGGCTGAGAGTAAACTTGGCAAGGGTAGTAAATTTATAGTAAAAATTCCATATGTTAAAAAAAGTTAGATTTATTATTTGGTGGTGAAGAGTCATAAGGAAGAAATGTCCTGAATGCGGTGCAAAAGCAGTAAAACTCTATCAAAATAAAAGTGTAGAGGGCAGTAGGAAATGGTTGCCTATAGCATGGCATTGCACAAAATGTGGTTACACATACAAGGTGGTGTCTGATACATTAATCTATAAAATTGCAGAGGACAACTATAAAGATTCTTTTAACGAAAAATGTCCTAAATGTAACCTAGGTTTTGTTAGGCTATACAGGCATATAAACCCAAAGTATGGCAAACAATATTGGTCTTCAATTGGCTGGTATTGCACAAGGTGTAAATATATCTGGATGGATGAGAAAAAAAGGTGAATAATTTTTTAAAAAATAATTTCCTAAATTATTATATATAGGTATCTGTTTAGGGCAAGCTATTAAATCAGAGGCAAAACGAGATGAAACGTGGTTCACGAGCATGGAAGAAACGCCATAAGATGCGATGGAAGTGGCGAAAGAAACGTATGAGACGCGAGAAGCGAGCTAGACGGAAGTAGAAGGCTTAATTTGATGGGAGCATGGTGTAACCCGGCATCATTACGGGCTCCAGTTAGGTATGATTAAAAGAGGGTCATCTGACTTTGTGATGAATAACTGGAGCGATGACCTAGAAGAGACCCGTCGATCTGGGT